>CEQG01005963.1_pt1 | contig 10615 bp, 6 predicted proteins | sample 350301 | NCBI WGS metagenome assembly CEQG01 (sample SAMEA2621242, study PRJEB7988) | marine metagenome | isolation source: saline water (ENVO:00002010), including | reverse complement strand
TTCAGGGGCAATCATAGGGCAAAAAGTCCGGTGCAGTGGGTTGACGGCGTTTCAGGCTGTCAATTCTAAAGCGCCGCCGGTGAATCGCCAAACTCTTGGGGCTGGGCTGCTAAACTGTGATGCACGTCAGGTCTACACAAAAGGTGACAAAATCTGACACAACCTGACGTGGGCAGCTCGTATCATGTGAAGTGGAGAAATAAACAGGCAATTGTGTAATACAAGGCGGAGCAGCGAGATGGTGCACGATAACAAGGTTGTCAGCTTTTCAGGCCGGAAACCGCCCGCCCGGTTTTCTTTGCCTGCGTCCCTCGTGCGCCTGCGTGACGCATCGGGTCAGTCCCTCAAGTCCGTTCTTGCCAGTTTTTTCGATCGTGCCGATGATGCCCTGTTTGAACTCGCGGACAGAGCCGGCTCCAACCTCGACCAGACCGCCTACTTTGATGCCATGCGGGAGCTCAGGCTTCGTCGCAAGGCCATGGTGGTCTCGATCCTCCAGTATGTCAGCCAGGCTTTCAATGAAATCGGCAGGTTCCAGCCCCAGCAAAGTGCCAGGTCGCTGGATGAAGTTGACGAGGACTCTCTCAGCCTCGTTGACCATTCCCAGCTTGAGCAGCAGGTGGCAGTCGATAATCTCATAAATAAACTCCGGAACCGTTATACCGAACAGATCCGTCTGCTTACCGTCCGGGTGGGGCATCTGGTGCCGGGTATCGAGCTGAAAGACGCACAAATGCCGCTGAGCCCGGAAATCATCTGTGGTGGTGTTGCCGAGGCCTGTGCCGACCTCGACATTGATATCCGGGCCAAGCTGGTGGTTCTGAAGCTGTTTGATCGCCTGCTTGCCGATACCCTCGGTGATTTCTACAAAGAAGCCAATCGCACCTTGATCAGTGAAGGCGTAATGCCTGACATGAAACGACCGCCCACCGGCAAGGTGCCCTCCCGCTCCGGTCAACGTGGGTCAGGAGAGAGTTCAGTGCCGACCAGTGCCAGCGGTCAGGCGGATTCTGCCAGCGAGAGTCAGGGTATGTCTCAATCACAGGCCACTTTCTCGGAGCTCAGCGCGCTGTTGCATCGCGGTGAGTCCAATGCTGTCACTGGCGGATCCTCGGTCGGCGAAAGCTACATTGATACCGACAGGCTTATGGCCCGTTTGACTGAAGCGCAGTCGAGCAGCAGGCAATGGGGTGAAGGTACCGTTGTACCTCTGAACGAGCAGCTTCAACCCATCCTGCGTTCCGGCGATGGCAACAGCCTGAGCGTTGGGCAGGTCGACAGTGACGTGATCAATCTGGTTTCCATGCTGTTCGACTTTATTCTGGAAGATCGCCAACTGCATCCGGTGATGAAAGCATTGATCGGGCGCCTGCAGATTCCGGTGCTGAAAGTGGCGCTTAGTGACAAGAACTTTTTCAACCGGGGCGGTCACCCGGTTCGAAAACTGCTTAACGAGCTGGCACTCTCGGCCATTGGCTGGACCGAGAAGAAGGCCGGGCAAAGAGACCCGCTTCGGGACAAAATCGAATCGGTGGTAGATCGGGTTCTGACAGAGTTCACTACCAACGTCTCCCTGTTCGAGGAGTTGCTCAAAGATTTCAGCCACTTCATGGATCTCGATCGCCGGCGTCGTGAGCTCGTCGAGCAACGTCTTCGGGATGCTGAAGAAGGGCGGGCTCGACAGGAGCGGGCGTCCCAGGCGGCGGAAGGCTTGGTTAAGGAGCTGACAGAGCAGCGGGACGTGCCCGAACCGGTTGCCGGCCTCCTGAGCGAAGCCTGGACCCGGTACCTGCAATGGGTTGTCCTCCGGGAGGGCGAGGAAAGCGACCGGTGGCAGCACGCCCGGAACCTGACCGAGCAGTTGGTCTGGAGTGTGGATCCGCGCCCGGTCACTGATACCACCAGGTCAGATCTGCTGAGGGCAATACCGGCCATTGTGGACGACCTTCGCAAGGCACTGCAGGATATTTCCTGGGACCCGTTTGCCACCGATGCGGCGATTCGCGACCTTGAACTTGCCCATGTGGATGTTTTCCAGCGATTGGTGACGGCTCCGTCCAGGCCGGAATCACCTTCGGAACCAGAGGATCTGCTCGTTCCGGAGCCCGCTGCTGAGCAGCCCGTCGAGCCCCCTGAGCCGGCGGCCGAAGACGCTGTCAAAGCAACGCCCTCGCCGGCCGAGCCTGAAGTGCCTGTTTCTGTGGTCAGCGAGGCTGCCTCCCAGGCGGACGCTGAAACGCAGACTGCTTCAGTATCTCCAGAGTGGCTGTCAAAGGCCGAAAGCCTGCGTGTGGGTTCCTGGATTGAACTTACCCGCGACGAAACCCGGGTGCGCTGTAAGCTTGCGGCCTTTATCAAGGCCACTGGCAAATATATCTTTGTGAATCGCAGTGGCGCGAAGGTGGCAGAGTATCTGCGTCAGGAACTGGCCGCCGACATGGAATTCGGGAAAATCAGCATGCTGGATGATGGTCTGATCTTCGACCGGGCACTGGAGTCGATCATCGACAACCTGCGCAGCAGCCGCAAGGACTGATTCGTAGCAACCGTGGCAACTTTGTGATTCAATCAGAGGCTGTAATGCTCTGAAACTTTTGGAATTACTTTGCCCGATTCAGACGTTTTTTCCGAACGCCCTTCCGCCTCCGGTACCGATGGAAATTCGCTTCGCGAAACCGGGCGGATTTCCTTCGCCCGCTGGACCCCTTCGCCGAATTTCGGGCCTCGTCCGGATGGAGCGGGCATCTCTCTTCTGGTCGTCCACAATATCAGCCTGCCTCCGGGCCAGTTTGGTGGCCGCGAAATAGAAGACTTCTTCTGCAACCAACTCGACCATTCTGCGCACCCCTACTTCAAGACTATCGAGGGCGTCCAGGTGTCTGCGCACCTGCTGATTCGCCGCGATGGCGCGCTGGTGCAGTTTGTCAGCCTGCTTGATCGGGCCTGGCATGCCGGCCGATCGTGTTTTGAAGGGCAGGAGGAATGCAATGATTTTTCCATCGGGATTGAGCTGGAAGGGACCGACGACACCCCTTACACCACCGAGCAATATCGCATGCTGGCGAAAGTGGCGGACCTGATTATGACGGCCTGGCCGGATATCACGGCCAATCGGATTACCGGGCACTGCGACATTGCGCCCGGCAGGAAGAGCGATCCCGGCCCGGCTTTTGACTGGCGGTATTTCCGGTCAGCCCTGGAAATAGTCCGAGGATCGGGGAGGAACGTCTGAATGGTATTTGTTGTGTTTCTTCTGGCCTACATGGTACGTAGGCGTCTGGATTCCCTGGACATGCTGTCTGGCGATGAGGTCTGGCGCCGTTGGTTCCGCTACGGCAGCCGGGTCAGGGCGGGCCATGAATCGGGGATAGCAACCGGGCTGGCACTGGTCCTGTTGCCGGCCCTGATACTGGGGCTTGCGGAATACCTGCTGGTGTCTTCTGGCTGGAGAATGGCGGCTTACCCGCTGGAGTTCCTGGTGCTGGTCGTCCTTATGGGAACGCCGGGCTGGCGACAGGTACTGCGGGCCTATGCGGAGGCGTGGCATCGGGGAGACATGCAGTCGGCCTGGCATCATGTGAAAGACCTTCTTCCGGCCGATGAACGGGGAGCCGCAGTGTCTCCCGAGGCCATGCACCTCTCCCTGTCCAAGGCACTGATGGTTTCGGTGTTCCAGCGCTTTTTTCTGGTGGCTTTCTGGTATGTGGTTGGCGGTATCGGTCTCGCGGTCCTGGCGCGTGGGCTGGTAGCGCTCGCCGAGCAATGGCCGCAGGCGCCGGCCAGGCCCAGGTTTGCAAAAATGTCCGACCTTGCCGGCTGGATTCCTGCCAGGCTTTTGTCGTTAACGTTCGGAATTGCCGGAGATCTGGCCGGCTGGCTGCGTGAAACTCGCCAGACTCTGACCGGAATCTCCAAAAAAGCGGGCGAGGTACTCATGATTTCGGCCAACGGGTCGTTAACCGGGTATGCACTGGATCCAGCGAGGTTTTCCCGGATTCACCCGGATGAGTGGACAGCGTTTGGGGGAAGGAGTCTGCGAGCGGTAAGGGATCTGCTGAACAGAAGCATGCTGGTATGGATATGCATACTCGCCCTGCTGGTTATTTCCGGCGTCGTTTAGCCCGGATTTTATAAAACATTGCAGTTTAACAACAAATAAAGCTTAAGTTTTTAAGACTTTAGGCGACAATAGAAGAAAAGAATTAACGTTCAGTGGTTATTTGCCAGCACGAGGGTCCCTGTGAAGCAACTCATTAATCCTGCCATTGCCCTGATGAACCGGCTGCCGATGGTCTACAAGTTCAGTCTCATCAGCATTCTGTTCCTTTTACCAATTGGCGGGCTGTCCTGGCTTGCCATTTCCGAGCTGAATCGCTCGGTTCAGACCATGACCCGGGGTGTCGAGGGGCTGGAGCAACTCCAGCAAGTGGATCGGCTGGTGGATGCGGCGATGGATTATCGAGACTATCGCTCACCGGCGATCATCAAGGATGAGAGTGCCATTACCGCAGTTTCCGAAGAAGCGGCCACTGAGATTGACAGCCTGCTGGCGGCTCTGACCGCAGAAGAGCGCTCGTTTGATACGACTGGCTCCTGGGCCGATCAGGTTGAAGGCCTTCGCCAGGAGTGGGAAGCATTGCGGGCCGATGACAATTACCAGGGCAGCTTCGATCCTCAGTTCAAGTATTATCAGGAATTCGTCCAGAAGGCACAGGCGCTGCTTTCGGCCACCATTGAAATCTCTGGTTTGGGGCAGGGGGCCTCAAGAGAAAACCAGTTGATTCTGGGCCTGGTCCAGGACTCTCTCCCGGCTGCACGCACCGTGATCGGTCGGGCAAAATCCTACGGAATCTTCGCACTGGTCGAGGGGCAGGTAGGTTACGCCCTGAGCGAAACCCTGAACGAAATCTATGACCAGTTGACCAATCGCACCTCCTTGCTTTCACCGGCTTTGGCTCTTGCTTCTGAAGCATCGCCGGCCCTCGCCAATCAGGCAGGCAACGCCATTCAACGGGTTGACGAGAGTTTGATGGTGGTTCGGGATCATCTGGATCTGAACGTGATAACGCCCATGCGTCTGGAAATGCCCTGGACCGAATACGACGATCTGATGTCCGGGCAGTTGGCCCACTACGACGACGTCAAGACGGCTGCCTTCAGCGTGGTCGACTCGAACCTGCGCGCACGGCTCGAGAGTGAGATCAACCAGCGTCGCCTGATTGTGGTTGCCCTGATCGCCGTGCTGCTTGTGGTTGTCTATCTCTACATCGGCTTCTTCATGTCCGTACGTACCGCCATCAACCGCTTCAGCGAAGCCGCACGGAACGTTGCCGCCGGCGACATGACCACGCACATCAGTTTGCGCAACCGCGATGAGCTGGGCGAGTTGACGACGGAATTCAATAACATGACCGACCGGATTGCCGAGCTGATCCGCTCTGTCAGCCGGACGACGGCGGACGTAGACCAGCAGGCCACCCGGGTCAATGACACCGCTGCGGCCAATAGCGAAGCGGTTGCGCGTCAGATGGAAGAAAGCGGCCAGATCAATGAAGCCATGAACCAGATGGTTGAGGCGGTTCATGAAGTCACCGAAAGCGCGCACCGGGTTGCGGACAGCGCGAGCAATGCCGAACAGGACACAGAAACCGGCCGGGGCGTGGTGGCCGACACGGTTGAAACCATCAACAAGCTGGCGGGTGAAATCTCAGGCGCGGTGGAAGTGATCAACCGGGTCAGCAAGGACAGTGACAACATCAGTCAGGTGCTGGTCGAGATCAAGGCCATCGCCGAGCAGACCAACCTGCTCGCCCTGAACGCCGCGATCGAGGCGGCCCGGGCCGGGGAGCAGGGGCGTGGTTTCGCGGTGGTTGCCGATGAGGTTCGCTCGCTGTCACAGCGCACGCACAAATCGACGGAAGAAATCGAAGGCATGATTTCCCGGCTCCAGAGCGGCGTCAAAGACGCGGTGTCGGCCATGACCAACAGCCGGGACGTGACCGAGGCAACGGTGCAGAAGTCCGGAGAGGTGACAGAGGCCCTGGATAGAATCGCCAAGGGCATCTCCGTGATCGTGGATATGAGTCACCAGATCGCCCAGGCCGCCGAAGAGCAGTCTGCCGTCGCGAAAAACGTGAACTCGAACGTTGAGCAGATTGGCGAGCTGGGCCAGAAAACCGCCGCCAATGCTGAAGAAACCCTGGGTTCTTCCAGAGAAATGTCGCAACTGACAGCGTCGCTTCAGCGTCTGGTGGAAGCCTTCAAGGTCTGATCGGTGCGACCTTTGCGCGCGATCAGGCGCATAAAAAATCCGGCCCTTAGAGGCCGGATTTTTTTTGTTCCCAGAGAATCTCTTCGCCACCCTCGCGCCGGGCCAGTACGCGGGCGATGACAAACAACAGATCCGATAGACGGTTCAGGTAGTGTCGGGAAGCGGTGTTGATAGAGTCCTCATGGCCGAGGGCGACGACAACCCGCTCTGCACGACGGCAGACCGCCCGGGCAAGGTGACATTGGGCGGCGCCGGGACTGCCTCCGGGCAGGACAAAATTCTTCAGCGGTGGCAGGCCTTCGTTGTGCCGGTCCAGGGTGCCCTCCAGCCATTCGATGTGTTCGTCACCAATCACACGGCTGCCGGGGATGGCAAATTCGCCCCCCAGGTCAAACAGATGGTGCTGAATGCGGCGCAGGCTCTCCACCAGTTCGTCGTCGCTGTCCAGGGTTTCGATTAGCAACCCGATATGGCAGTTGAGTTCATCAGCGGTGCCCATGGCTTCAACTCGCTGGGCATTCTTGGCAATCCGGTTGCCATCGGCCAGGCCCGTGGAGCCATCGTCTCCGGTACGGGTGTAAATCTTGGAAAGGCGGTTGCCCATCAGTCTGCTCCTGTTAATGTGACGACAGTTGTTGTACCCGTTCGGTCAGCATTTGGTTCACCGGCGTGTCGATACCGAGTTCTTTTCCTAGTTTTGCCAGATACCCGTTGATAAAGTCTATCTCGGTTTGGCGTTTGCGGAGAACATCGGCACGCATGGACGATGTGTTACCCGCGGTGTTTTGAGCGACCTGTTCAATGCGTTGGCGCAGGGAATCCGGTGTTTCCGTGATCTGGGCGGCGGCGCTCATCAGCTCTGATAGTTCCCGGCAAAGCTCGTCGATGGTGTTCTGATATAGCCCTGCAGACAGGATGTCGCCATTGGGGCAGTTCAGGATGGCGGTGTAGGGATTGATGCCCGCATTGACGATCAGTTTCTGCCAGAGTCGCTGAAGGATGGCCGGCTCCCGATGGATGGCCAGGCCGGAGTCTTCCAGCATGGCGACCGCGCGGTCCACCGAGAATCTGGCCTGCTCCGTCAGCGGACCCACCCAGGTATCGCCGGTACCGGCATGGACGAGAAGCCCCGGTTCAGGTCGATTTGCGCCCTCGGTGGTGGTTGCGGCCAGGATCGGGCGCTCCGGCCACCGCTCGGCGACAGCTTGCTGGCTGCCCAGTCCGTTCTGGAAAAGCAGGATGGGGATATCAACGGGTAATTGGTCGATCACGCCTGCTACAGCGCTCAGGGTATCACCGGCCTTGGTTGTCACCAGCATCAGGTCCGGCGTGTCGCCGGTCGTGAGGAAGGGAATCTGTATGGAGGATTCCGGCCCCTCAAAGGGCCGGAAACGGTAATCGACGCTTGAGTCGGTGGGCTCGCCCGGTTTGGCGACGAAGGCAACGCAACCGTTGGGTAGCATTGCGCCCCAGAGCCTTCCCAGAGAGCCTGCACCGAGAATACCGATCATGCCGGTTACATGGCCTCGATATCGGCCCTTTGCTGGCTCAGGCGGGCCTGGCTGCTTTGGGCGTCCCGGAGTTTTTCCTGTTCCTTCTCGACCACCTCGGCCGGAGCCTTGGCCGTGAACTTCTCGTTACCCAGTTTACCCTCCAGGCGACCGATCTCTTTCTGCAGGCGTTCCAGCTCCTTGTCCAGACGCTTGAGTTCGGCTTCCTTGTCAATCAGGCCGGCCATGGGAACCAGTACTTCCATGTCTCCCACCAGTTGGGTGGCAGACATGGGGGCTTTGTCACTCTCAAACCAGTCCAGGCTCTCCAGCTTGGCCAGGGAGCTCAGGAACTGGCGATTGTCATTCATGCGGCGCTGATCCTCGGCGTCTTTGCCACGCAGCAATACCGGGATCTTCTTCGCCGGCGAGATGTTCATTTCGCCCCGGATGTTCCGCACGGCAACGATCACCCCCTTGAGCCATTCAATATCAGCGGTAACCGCTGAATCCTGCTTGGTGGCATCCGGTTGCGGGTAGGCCTGCAGCATGATGCTGTCGCCAGTCTTGCCGGCCAGGGGCGCGATCCGCTGCCAGATTTCCTCGGTGATAAACGGCATCATCGGGTGCGCCAGGCGCAGAACGGATTCCAGTACGCGCACCAGGGTGCGACGGGTGCCACGTTTGGCTTCGGCACTGGCGTCTTCATCACTGAGCACAGGCTTGGACAGCTCCAGATACCAGTCGCAGTATTCGTTCCAGATGAACTCATAGAGCGCGTAGGCCGCCAGATCGAAGCGGTACTGGTCCAGGTGACGGATCACGTCCTGCTCGCAGCTCTGCAGCTCGCTGATGATCCAGCGGTCTGCCAGAGACAGTTCCACGGGCTCGTCATTCACGCCACAGTCTTCGCCTTCGGTGTTCATCAACACGTAGCGGGCTGCGTTCCAGAGCTTGTTACAGAAGTTGCGGTAGCCTTCCAGGCGCTTCATATCCCAGTTGATGTCGCGGCCGGTCGTTGCCATGGCGGCAAGGGTGAAGCGCAGGGCATCGGTGCCGTGGGCGGTGATGCCCTCCGGGAATTCCTTTTTGGTGCGCTTGCCGATTTTCTCGGCCAGCTTGGGCTGCATCAGGTTGCCGGTTCGTTTCTCCAGCAGGTCATCCAGGCTGATGCCGTCGATCATGTCCAGCGGGTCGATCACGTTACCCTTGGACTTGGACATCTTGTCGCCGTGCTCATCACGGATAAGGCCGGTGACATAGACGGTATGGAAGGGCACCTGGGGGCTGCCGTCTTCGTTCTTCATAAAGTGCATGGTCATCATGATCATCCGGGCTACCCAGAAGAAGATGATGTCGAAGCCGGTGACCAGCACGTCGGTCGGATGGAAGGTTTTCAGGCGCTCGGTGATCTCTGGCCAACCCAGGGTGCCGAACGTCCACAGGGCAGAGCTGAACCACGTATCAAGAACGTCTTCATCCTGCTCGAGGGCGACATTGGCGTCCAGGTTGTGCTTCTGGCGCACTTCATCTTCGCTGCGGCCCACGTAGATATTGCCGTCGGCGTCGTACCAGGCCGGAATGCGGTGGCCCCACCAGAGCTGGCGCGAGATACACCAATCCTGGATATCGCGCATCCAGGCGAAGTACATGTTCTCGTACTGCTTGGGTACGAACTGGATACGACCGTCTTCCACCGCTTCAATGGCCGGCTTGGCCAGGGTCTTGGCATCGGCAAACCACTGGTCGGTGAGCATGGGCTCGATAATCAGGCCCGACCGGTCACCGCGTGGAACGCTGAGTGCGTGATCCTCGATGTTCTCGACCAGCCCCTCGGCTTCCATATCGGCAACGATTTGCTTGCGCGCCGCTTCGCGGGTCAGGCCAGCGTAGGCGCCCGGCATGGTGCCGTCGAGTTCGGTGTTTTCGGTGCCGTCGGCATTGAACACCTCGGCCACGTCCCGGATGTTGGCGTCCTGGGTCATGACGTTAATCATCGGCAGATTGTTGCGCTTGCCCACGGCATAGTCGTTGAAGTCGTGGGCCGGCGTGATCTTCACGCAACCGGAGCCTTTCTCCGGATCGGCGTGATGGTCGGCAACGATGGGGATACGGCGGTTCACCAGCGGCAGCATCACGTGCTTGCCAATCAGGTGCTGATAACGCTCGTCTTCCGGATGCACGGCCACGGCCGTGTCACCGAGCATGGTTTCCGGCCGGGTAGTGGCAACGATCAGGTAATCCTTGCCATCCTGGGTTTGCGTGCCGTCAGCCAGCGGGTAACGCAGGTGCCAGAAAAAGCCTTTTTCTTCCTTGTTTTCAACTTCCAGATCGGAGATGGCGGTGTGCAGTTTCGGGTCCCAGTTCACCAACCGCTTGCCGCGATAGACAAGTCCCTCGTCGTACAGGCGGATAAACACTTCCTGAACGGCTTTGTAGAAGCCGTCGTCCATGGTGAAGCGTTCGTTGTCCCAGTCCACGGAATTGCCAAGGCGGCGGATCTGGCGGGTGATGGTGCCCCCGGAGTGCTCTTTCCAGTCCCAGATGCGCTTGATGAATTCTTCCCGGCCCAGATCGTGGCGGGTCTTGTCCTCTTCCGCAGCGAGTTTGCGCTCAACCACCATCTGGGTGGCAATGCCGGCGTGGTCGGTACCAACCGTCCACAGTGCGTTGCGGCCCTGCATGCGCTTGAAGCGGGTGAGGGTGTCCATGATGGTGTGCTGGAACGCGTGGCCCATGTGCAGGCTGCCGGTTACGTTGGGCGGCGGGATCGCGATGCTGTAGGACTGGCCTTCACCGCTGGGGCGGAAGTACCCTTTGGATTCCCAGTTTTCGTACCACTGGCGCTCGATGT
>CEQG01141130.1_pt1 | contig 10637 bp, 7 predicted proteins | sample 350301 | NCBI WGS metagenome assembly CEQG01 (sample SAMEA2621242, study PRJEB7988) | marine metagenome | isolation source: saline water (ENVO:00002010), including | reverse complement strand
AGTATTTAACGATAAGCTAAAAGCCGCAAGGGAACAAGCTAAAAAAAATAAACGTAAGTAATCATGGCGGAAGGTCAAATAACAAGAAAAGACATAATAACCGATGAAGGTTTAAATTGGGGTCCTGAGTATGCAAGAAACCTGCAAATCGCTATTGATAAAAATAACGAACTTATAAAGTCCTCAAAAGAACTATTTTCACTTTACAAACAGATTCAAGGTGCGTCAGATACTAAGCAATTAAATACGTTACAAACCAAACAAATACAAATTACCCAAACAGCCACAAAAGCTTACGAAGATCAAGGTAAAGCATTAGCCAAAGTAGATGAAGAACGTCAAAAGTCATTAGCAAGTCTATTACGTACCACTAACAGATTACAGAACGTTAACACCCAAACCAACAAACAAAATATTGAAGCAAGAGAAACATTAAGACTTCAAAACCTAGAGATAAAACGAAACCTAACGTTTATGGGTCGTTTGACAAATGAACGCGATAAGGCTCGTAAGTCAGTACAAGAACTACAAGCTAAGTTAGCACTAGGAAAAAAACTAAGCGACCAAGAGCAAAAAGAACTAAGGGAATCTACCAAACTATTTGAAGAATATAACAAGAAAGTCCAAGCGATTAAAAAAAGTACAGGACAATTTCAAGAAAACGTCGGTAACTATCCTAAGTTTTTTAGTGGTGCAATAAAATCTATCAAATCATTTTTACCATTAATTGGTGCAGGATTTGGACTGCGTGAAGCCTTTAATTTTGCAAAAGAAGCCAGACAATTAGCAATTGAAGCCAAAGGTGTTGAGTTTGCCTTTGATAGATTAGGCGATACTGGTGTAGATGCCTTTGAGCGTGTTAAAGCATCAACAAGAGGGTTGTTGTCTGATTTGGATATAAAGAAAGCCCTTGTGGATTTCGACAACTTCAATCTATCATTAGAAGAATCAGATACTTTGTTTGAGTTTTTAGCAGTAAGAGCAGCGCAAACAGGTCAAAGTATAGAGCAATTACAATCTTCACTTGTAGAAGGTCTATCTAAAGAATCTAAACTAAGAATTGACAACTTAGGTATATCCGCAACCGAACTAAATGCCGAACTCGAAAAAACACCAGACTTTGTTCAGGCAGTTGCAAACATTGCCAAAAGAGAAATTGCAGAAGCTGGAAGCGTTTTAGATGATGCTGGTAACTCTCAACAGAAATTTAATGCAGCATATCAGAATTTTCAGTTAGCAATAGGTAAGGGATTAGTTGCTAAAGCTAGTGATGCTATGTACGATTTAGGTCGTAATATCTTAGATGTTATCACACCTACAAAAACTTTAGTAACCGAAATTGAAAAAGAGCAAACCGAACTTAACTTATTAGTTAATAAAATAACTGACGTTAACACATCCAACGAAGAACGTGAGCGATTAATTGGAAACTTAAAAACGCAATATCCAGCATTTCTTCAGTTTCTTAATGATGAAAAAACAGACAACGAAAGTTTATCTACAGCACTTGCAGAAGTTAACCAACTTTATATTAAAAGAATTGCACTACAACAACAGCAAGAAACCATTGAAGAACTCTTACAGAAGTCCGGTAAAGAAGCCTTTAGACAAGCTAAAGCACAAGTTGAAGTAGACAAAGAAATCATTAGAATCAATAACACCGTTTTAAAAGGATCTATTGATTTAACTAATAAGTCCTATCAAGAGCGTATTGATGCAGTAACTGAAGCATTAGAAGTAAATGCAAGGTTTAGCGAGAGCCAACGTACAGGTGTTAGAACTGCTTTAAATAGTGAAGCAAAAGCCTTACAGTCTTTAAATAGTGATATAGGTAAAACCATTTCTACTAAAATAAGACAAAATAGAGTTAATAAAGAATTGACTGAACAACAGGATTTAATGTTGCGACTAGAAGAAAATATGGGTACAACATTAGAAGAAATCAATGCTTTGTTTGCAGCCAATACCGCAGCTAAAACTAAAAATGCAAATGCTACAGGACTATTAACAGATAAAGAACAAAAGGCTTTAGAGCAAAGAAAAAAGCAACTAGAACAAGACGCATTCAACCTAGACAAACAACGTTTACAATCTCAAGCAGATGCACAAAAACGTATATTGGATAGTGATAGCGAAACTACATCAAAGCGATTAGCAGCTTCAGTTAACTACACCAACAAATCAATAGAACTTTTACAGTTAGAGCGAGACCGTGCTATAAAACTAGCAAAAGGCAGAACGGACGAAATAACACGAATTAACGAAGCTTATTCAGATGATTACGATGCGTTAATACGTGAGCGTGAAGATAACGTTCAAGGTATTCTACAAGATAGTTTTGAAAAGACAAAAGCCAGAATTGAAGCCGAAAACCAGTTACAGCAAGATGCAACTAATAAGCGTATCAATGAAGCTCAGGCACGTCTTAGAACAGATTTAGAAACGCTTAACGGTCCAGCGCGTTTGGCACGCATACAAGCCTATGAAGATGAAGTTACCCAAATAGAACGTAACGCAGCAGAGGAACGCCTAAACAATCAAATAGCAGTCATAGAAAAAGAACTGGCAAATCCAATGCTAGATCCTGAGCAACGTATCGCATTAGAACAAATGCTTGCAGATGCTAAGATTGCATTAAGTGACGAACAGACTGATAATGCCATAGCCAACGCAGAACGACAAGCAGAAGCCGAACAGCGTTTGTTTGATATGAAACAACAACTATTATCGCAATCCTCACAAAGTATTGCAGATAGTTTAGGTTTGGATGCTCAAAATATTGAAAGTCTATTTACATCATTTCTTCAAAAAGCAGAAAGTACAGGTGATGCGGTTATAGATAAATACAATGAGGTTTCAAGAACATTATCTCAAATAGGTTCTATTGGTGCAGTTACTGGTGATATATTACAATCTGTTTTTGATGCCAATATTCAAGGTATCGATGAACAAATAGATGCACAAGAAGAATACTACGACAGACAAATAGAATTAGCTGGTGAAGATGAAAGCCAGCGTGAAGCCTTAGAATTAGAACGTGAAGCAAGACGTGAAGCTTTAGAAAAAAAGAAACGAGACGAACAGGTTAAAGCTGCAAAATTTGCTAAAGCACAATCTGTATTTCAAATAGGTTTAAATACTGCTCAAGCTATATTAGGTATTTGGGCACAAGTGCCAAAGTTCGATTTTGGTATTAGTGCAGGTTTACTTACAACTTTTGTAGCAGGTTTAGGTGCAGCACAAATAGCTGCGGTTTTAGCTAAACCTATCCCAAAATACCGTTACGGAACAGAAGATCATCCTGGTGGATTGGCCGAAGTTGCAGAAGTACGACCAGAGGTTATTATGGAACCAGGTAAAAAACCATATATCCAAAAAACAAGAGCAACACTAAACCTTGCACCACACACTAAGGTTATTCCAAGTGTAGATGAATTTTCAAACCAAATGATATCAGCGTCAATAATGACGAGCTTAGCGCACGAAAAACATAACCTAAACCATTATGAAACCTTATTAGCCTTTGAGAAATACTCAGGCGACATGGTAGATGAATTAAAGAACAATACTAGAGCTGTAAAGGCTTTAAAATTAGGTGTCAATATCAGAAATGAAAAATATGACATTCCTTATCAGTTGTTCCGTTCTCAAAACATTAAGTGGTAATGAGTAATATAGATACAGCATATAACGACAGAGTATATTACGAGCTTCAAAATACAAGCATTGGAAACCTACCTATACCTTCAGATGATGTTATAGGTTGGAATGAAGATGAAAAAGAATATGCGCGTAATGAAGATTACGAAGGTATTTTTGCAAAATTTTCTAATGCATTACGATTTAAAGGCACTGCCAAAGACTGGATAAATAATCTTAGAGCCACACAAGGCATTAATGCCAAAGGTCGTTTAGTCAAAAATGCTTTAGATAATCAGTTGGTTTGGCAAAGAGATTATGGAGGGTTTTTATCTATGCGCTCATGGGAATTTAGAGATAACGTCGTATCTATGAAGTTTGAATCTGGTGGATTAGAAAACACATTAAAAGCCAGACGAAAAGACAAAGTAGAATTAGAGCGTACCGAGACTTACACAGGTAAACCAATACCAGAATTAGAGGTAAAAAAATTAAATCTACCTGGCAGACGTATTTTTTTAGAAACAGATTTTAGCACAGATAATGTTAACAATGAAGCTAAATGTAGAGTACAATCTAACGATGGTAGTACAAGAGCACAAGTTTGTGGTATTCCTTTACAATTAACAGGTCAATCACACGATTTAGCAAATAGTGTGTTTTTAAATAGTACCAGTAATGAGTTACAAGGTACAACAGGCATGATGTTTTATGCACTGAATGATAGAACGCGTTTAATGGATATATCATTAGATTTTAATTTCGATGCTTATTTCCAACAATACGAAAATGTACAATGGTGTAGATACCAAGTGTGTTTAACTGTTTATGATGAAGGTGCAAACTATAATGTTAAAGAACGTAGGGTAATTTATGAATTAAGATCATCAGGTGAAGGTGTAGATGGTGATTTGGTAGATGGTGGTGTGTCTTTAGGTAATTTACCATCTGATTTCGATGCAGTTTATCCATCTTTCACTATTCCAATTGCAGGAAGTTATACAACACAAATAGAATTATTAGAAGGTGAAAGTATGGCACTTGAGTGTTTATTGCAGTCGGATATGTATGTTGATGTAAATGCAGGTGTAAGATGCTATGCCCAAAATATTGTTTCAAATCTAAAAATAGAAGAAGATAGCTACTATGAGCCAACTTTAACTAATGGATTACTAGCTTATGAACTTTTAGAACGTTTGGTTGAAATTATGACAGGCGACAAAACCAATTTTAAATCTAGTTATTATGGTCGTGTCGATAGAGGTTATGCAGTAGATGGTCCAGGGGCTTATACTTTTTTTGCTCATGGCCATTGGATAAGACAGTTTACCGCAGAAGATGAACTTTACAAACCTTTTGCTACATCGTTTTTAGATGCCTTTGAAAGTTTAGAAGTATTACATAATATCGGTTTAGGAATAGAACGTATAGGATTTAAGGAACGTATCATTGTTGAAGATTCTAAGTACTTCAATAATAACAACGTCACTATAAGACTAGGAAAAGAAGTCAATGGAACTTTTGAATACCAACAGGTAAAAAATGTAGAACGTAAGGTAAATGAAGATTATTATTATTCATCTATTACCATAGGCTCAGATAAAGGTGGCGACTATGAAGAAGTAATGGGTTTACAAGAAACTAACACACAAGCCAACTTCACTACTATTATAGAAGGTGTTGCCAATGAGTACAAAAAAACAGCAAAATACAGATGGGATCCTTACGGTGAAGAAATTATAAGACGACGCAACAAAATTACAGCACCAACAACAGATCAAAGTGGTGATTTAGATATCTGGGCACATGATGTAAAACCGAGCGCAACGGATATATTAGAACTAAAGACGTGGCAAGATGTTTTAGAAGTTGAGCCTGTAGGAATGTTTGATCCTGACAGCTCGTATAATTTCCTTTGGTCGCCAGTGCAATTGTTACTAAAACATGGCTATAAGTTAAACGCAGGTTTAAAACAGTACCCTTACGATAGTATCATATTCGGAAGCTCAACAGGAAAAAGCCAAGTAACGATACAATCCATAGGAAACAACGCTTATTCTGAAAACGGTAACATACCAAATGCAGATTTAGAACAAGCAAGAGATATACCTGAAGAAATAAGTTTTGAATTTACCGTTGACCGTGAACTTATAAAAAAAATAGAAGGTTACACAGTATTAGCAAATGGTGATAAAATACCGAATATCTACGGTAAAATAGAGTTTAAAAATGAGTTTGGTGAACTCGAAAAAGGAAAAATAATAAGTATAAAACCTAACGGTAAAGGTCAGTTTACCTTAATAAAATCAGCTATATAATGGGTTTTTCAAAAATAACATTAACATTCAACGATGATTTAGCTATAAATGAGCGTATAGGGTTTTCTACATCAGTTCTAAGCTTAGAAATTTACGAAACATGGGTTTTTCAAAGGTTACAATCTAAACAAGTAACTCAAGGTACACCAACAGGTATTTCTGGAGAACGCTCAGCTATTAATTTTCTAACAGCTTTTAATTTAGATTTTAATGCTACTAATCAATATGAAATAAGTAGAACAGATAATGTGGTAGTCATAGAATCTAATAACCCAAATTTAGATTTCTCAAATTTTTATAACCATAGTGACTTTAATAATCCAATAGACGACAGCACCAATGTTACTGAATTAATAGAAAATTACACTGGCGATGTCCTTACTATAGATGACATACAATTTTTAGAAGCTACAGAAAACACACCATGTACACATTATAGAGTCGAAGTAACAACAAGTATAGAAGCTACGTCTTATTATTTTAGTGATGATGAAACAGTTATACCTATAACATCAAATCCATTTTATTTTGAAAGACCAAGAGGTGCAGGATTTAGAGTTTGGGTAAACTTAGATGATGAGCAGTTAGTAAGTAGCAATACATTGTCTTTTATTTCTTTATTTAATACTGAAAATATAAGTATAGTTTCTAATAGTTCACCAAACGGTGGTACAGCAACAATATCTTTAGTCAATCTTATTGGTGACTTAGGTGATGTTGAATATTCATTGAATAATACAGATTGGCAATCTTCAAATGTGTTTTCTGGTTTAGAAAATGGTGACTATACAGCTTACGTTCGTGATGGATTTGGTTGCATTGCTAGTAAAACATTTGTTGTAGATGCCAATAACATTACAGATCCATTTTCATACATCAGTAAAAGCAACTCTATACGTTTTGCAACTCAAGAAACATTTGAGCCTTGTGGAGCATCTGTTAATGATGAAAATACATTAAGTTTTCAAGCTTTTGCACGTAACCAAAGGCTAGCCTATAAAGAAAGTCAAGCATGGAACAGTTGCGATACTATACCAAATCAATTATGGTCTAACTATGAAAATATAGAAGTAAAGGTTTTAAAACAAGATGGTACAGAAGATGTTGTTTCAATATTTCAATTAACTGAAAACATAGGCCGAAAAGATGCAAGAGATGCTATAAGTTATGATCTAGGCAACGGACAAACAGGCGTTTACTTTTTATCCGGTAATCTTTACGACTATGATACAGATGTAGATACAGACACAGATTATCTTCTTAATGGTGGTTTACCAGAATGGGGCGTTATTGGTAATTACTTTAGTATAGATTCGGCATGGTATCAAATCGTTAACACTTTATATGATGAAGATTTACAAGCTGAAGTTTTAGTAATTAATGCTATTTACTCAGGCGGTGCAACTACAAATATTATTGTAAAATCTATTTATAACAGACAAAAGTTTGAAGTGCATGAATTCAACATCGTAATGGCTAGTTATAATAATACATGTTTTCAAGTTCAAATAACTGAAACCGATGATCGTTTCCCTACAAAAGTTTGGCTATCGGAATACCAAAACGTAAAAACAGAACAAAAAAACACTATTGAAATGATAAGCTACGGCATAGATAACACCGATGTTTTTTATGCAAGTGGAATTCAACAAAAAGCACGTTTGCCAATTATTAATATTGAAGGTGGTTACGACCAAGAAAGCGAAGTTAATAAAGGTGATACTTCTAGCGGATTAGTCTCAGGCTCATTACATGAAACTAATCTTTTCATTATAGGACCAGTAACCAAAGAAATTTACAGATTAATTGTAGAGCAAGCGAGTAACGAGGTAGTGATAATTAACGGCACATATTACATTAAAAATGGTGAAATAGAAAAAGAAGGTCCTTTAGAAGAAAGCAACCTATACGAAGTAAGATTACCAATGTTAAAATCTAGAGGTAGAGCTTATTTAAATAGAGACGAACAACTATTAGACACTAACGATAACCTAGAAGTATCAAACTTAGTTATTGATTCTGATGGGAATTATATGACTTATCAATAAGCGACTGCAAAGTCTCTTTATCAATATGAAGATGATTATGTGTTTCGTGTGTATGTGTTATAAAAGTGTTGGTGTCCTTAGGTTCACCAGGAATAAATGAAGCAATGATTTTACCCAAAAGGTAACCACCACCAACAAAGAATATAATGACGAATAACAACATTTTGTAAAAGTAATGATAAAAGCTAAAAAAAATTTAAACACTTTATTATTTAGAATCATTCTAAATAGTTGAATTTTAACTATATTTGAACATGTCTTGGCAGCAACAAATAACACAGCAAATTGCTAACATTAATGCATTTTTAACTCAGCTTGCAGCAAACGTTAAGAATATACCTTTATTTACATCAGCTTCAAGTCTTAATGGTGAAGATTTTTTACACATATCTCAAGGTGGTATAGATAAAAAAGCATCGTTAACGTTAATACTAGCATATCTACAAGAAAACAATCTCTTTGTTGAGAATTATTATGATACAATGAGCGGTACAAATCCGCTATTAACGCAACAAAGTCAACAAACAACAGGTCGTATTCAGTATGTAGAAAACGCCTTTGGTTTTCCAGACATAGCAGATGGTGACTATGCTTATTTTGAGAAATTAGATACTAACACACAGACTTATAGCGATTACAGAAAATTAAGTGCAGATGAAGTTGCAATAATAGAAAGTAGCCAAGCATGGCAAACAAAAACGGTAAGATTTAAAGATACTGCAGTCGTTGATTATACAAGTTTAGTTAGTGGTTATATTTATGTTTTAAATGATGATCCTGATATTACGGATTTAATTTTCGACGTACCATACAGCGAAATTATAGCTAAAGCACAATCCTTAGCAACTACTGAAAATTTCTATCTCAATATTTACAATGCTACCAAAAACATAAATATTCGTGCTACAATTACCGAGTTTACAACAGTAGATACTAATAAGGTTAAAGTAACGATAACAGGTGTTTTAGATGCTGAAATAGATGTAGAAGATACATTGCATTTAGGCTTACCTATAAACTACGAAGATGTAGAAGTAAGAATAAACGGTTTATGGCATTACCCAAAAAATGCAACAGATCCAACAGCAATAACAGATGGTCAAGAGTTTAGAGGTTTCCCAACACCAACAAGGTTTGTGTCTGGTATTGTGTTAGATGCCACAGACTTTGATATAGATGATGATACTAAAGCAAGATTATTAGTTAATAATTACTACTAATGAGTATAGAAACACTTTACATACCGCCAAAAAACAGCGACACTTTTATAAAACAAGGTGACACTATAGGAAAAATTGAATTTGTTTGGGATGATGCCACAGTAGATTGGACACAAGCCGAAATAAAAATGCAGATAAAAGATAAGAATGGTAAAATAGTTATCAGTTTATCTAATGGTAGTGGTATTACAGTTGAAAGCTCTGTAAAGTGGGTAATAGACGAACGCAGTAAAGATGATCCTATTCTACCACATGGAGAACTTAAAGGTGATATACAATATACCTATGAAGGTAAAACAAAAACGATTTATGATGTAGAGTATAACATCTTAAAACAAACCACAGTATAATGAATGTAACCATTACATATCATGTTACAAAGTTGAGTTGTACTGTGACTTACAACGGTGTTTCAATCAACACACAACCTGTAATACAAAGTTCTGGTGGTGGTGGAAATGGCGAAGTAAGAATAAACGGAATTTGGTACTATACTGTAGGAAATACAGACGTAAACGCTATAGAAGATGGTAACGAATTTAGAGGTTTAGTATCACCAACAAGATATGTAGTAGGAGTTGTACTAGACGCAACAGATTTTGATATAGACGACCCAACAAAAGCAAGATTATTAATAGATAATAGACAATAAAATGAAAAAGTTATTTTTAATACTAACCTTACTATTCACAGGCTTTTTATTAGCGCAAAGTCCTGTTGTAAGATTCCAACAATGGAAACAAGTCACCACAACAGAGCGTGATGCTTTTACACCATTAGCTAATACCAACCCACAGATATACAACATCACCACAGGACAATTTGAATATTGGGATGGTGACAGTTGGGAAGTTATAGGTGTTGGCACAGGCTTCGATCACCAACTTACACAAAACCTTATCACTAATGGCAATGATTTTATTAGTAATGGCAACCTATTTCTTTATTTAGATTCAGATGGTGATGGTACTGCTGGTGTTAGTAATGCTTTCAGAATTTATAATGAAACCGCAACAGCAGATAATATATTATTTAATTTATATAAAGGTTCTTTAAATTCAGTTGACAGGTCTTTGATGGCTATTGGTCAATCAAATAATTTAGCAGGTTATTTATCTATATTTGGAAACAGTACTACCCAAGCTGGTAATATACAATTAAGTAACCCAGGCAGTTATACTACTGAAATAGGAAGTTATCATTTAACTACCATAAATGGCAACCTTATACTTTTAGGCTCAGGTGGCACAAGTGGAAGTGCTGTACCGGCTTTTGGTATAGATGCTACAGATTTGAGCATCACCTTTGGTAATTATTCATTTCCTAGAGTAGATGGCTCTGCTGGTCAAGTTCTAAAAACTGATGGTAGTGGTAGTTTAACATGGCAAGATGAAAGTGGTGGTAGTTCCAGT
>CEQG01149365.1_pt1 | contig 10652 bp, 10 predicted proteins | sample 350301 | NCBI WGS metagenome assembly CEQG01 (sample SAMEA2621242, study PRJEB7988) | marine metagenome | isolation source: saline water (ENVO:00002010), including | reverse complement strand
TACCCTAACGCACCTACTAAAGAAACCGTGATGCAGCGATTTTCCGTTGCCGGGGTAAACAGTTTTGAGACCATGTATTTTGGCGAATTTTTCTCAGATAGGGTCTTGATGGGAGAGATAAAGCACCGGTTGCGCCCATTTAACCTGGGGCGCAGGTTAAAGCCTGAGATGGTGTTCATTACCCGTTATGCCATAGGTGATATCAAGAATCCAGAGAAACACCTGGATGTTGATTTTGGCTCCTTAAAACATGGTTATACTGAGAGTGGCTTTGAGATAAATAAAATCCTTTTTGGTTTTGGCACCAGCCTTACCTACCGCTATGGAGCATACCACCTTCCTAAATTTGAAGACAACATAGCTTTTAAGTTCACCTTCAACCTAGAGCTTTAAATCCTTCATTTATCTAGGCTGCCGCTTTTTAATTAGGTATCTTTGCAGCCGCTAAATCGGGCTGGTAATGACCAAGTTTTTAAGCCACGGATTTTGGGATGCCGTGGCCCGCATCATTCTAAGAAACAGGATATTCATTCTTTGTTGTGTGGTTGCAGCAACTGTTGCACTTGCGTGGCAATGGCAATACATGCGTTTTACATATACTGAAGCTAACCTGCTTCCGCGAGACCATGAGGTCAATCTTGAATATGATGCGTTTCTCGACCAGTTTGGTGAAGAGGGTAACCTTATCGTTTTTGGCATTCAAGATTCAACACTTTTTGAACCAGCTGTACTCAACCGGTGGAACGCCCTTGCAGATAGTATAGATTCATTTGATGAAGTAGCACTTTCACTTTCGCTAAAAGACCTCAAACTCTTAAAAAAGGAAGAAAATCCCTCACGGTTTGAGCTCGAGAGCTTTATACGTGATTCTGTCAGCACAAGGGCAGAAGCATTACAGTACCGCAAAAAACTTTTTGACTCCCTGCCCTTTTATGAAGGGTTGATCTATAATAAAAAAACCGGGACACTTCGTACCGCCATTTACCTTAAAAAGGATATCGTGAACACCGCGATACGCAAGGATTTTATAATGGATGACCTTATACCCCTCATCAACAGGTTTGAGGAAGAAACAGGTCTTGATGTGCGTACCAGTGGTATGCCCTACATACGTACCCTGAACAGTCAGAGTATCATAGACGAGATAGGATTGTTTGTGGGGGGCGCCTTGCTGGTGACCTCATTGATATTCTTCTTCTTTTTCAGGTCATACAGGGCTACTTTTATCTCCATGATAACGGTGATTATCGGGGTGATGTGGGCTTTTGGCCTGCTGGGGCTTCTCAATTATGAGATTACCGTTCTTACCGCACTCATACCACCCCTTATTATAGTAATAGGGATCCCTAACTGTATATTCTTAATCAATAAATACCAGCAGGAATATAAAAAGCACGGCAATAAGGTAAAGGCATTGCAACGTGTGATCACTAAAGTGGGCAACGCGACCTTGATGACCAATATCACCACGGCATCAGGATTTGCAACTTTTATATTGACCAAGAGTTCATTACTGCAGGAGTTTGGTACGGTGGCATCTATTTGTATCATGGCACTTTTTCTGTTATGCTTGTTGATTATACCCATCATCTATAGCTTCATGACTCCGCCAAAGGAGCGTCACCTCAAACACCTGGGCAGGACGTGGATGGATAATTTTGTGAACTGGCTTGTCAAGATGGTGCAGAACAGGAGGATCACGATCTATATGGTAAGTATCGTGGCCCTCATGATAAGTATGATAGGTATTTACAACATTCGCGTAAGCGGAAGCCTTATCGAGGATATGCCCAAGCATACCGGTTTTTATAAGGACATAAAATTCTTTGAGCAAGAGTTTGATGGCATTATGCCCCTTGAGATCCTTATTGACACAAAACGTAAAAATGGTGTCATGCGCTTGCCCACGCTCAAAAGGATGGACGAGCTGGCACAGACCATCAATGAAATACCAGAACTGTCAAAGCCCATTTCAATAGTAAACCTGGTAAAATACGGCAAACAGGCATTTTATAACGGTAACAAGAACTACTATCAACTGCCCACATCAAATGAGCGCAACTTCATGATGCCCTATGTGCGCAGTTTTGAATCCAGTGCCGGTCTGCTGGACAGTTATGTGGATAGCACAGGCCAATATGCCCGTATGACCACGTTTATGAAGGATATAGGTACTGATAAAATGGAACTTGTGGAGCAGACCCTGCGCAATAAGATCAATGCCGAGTTTCCCGAAGACCAATATGAGGTTACCATTACCGGTAAGGCACTGGTCTTTCAAAAAGGAACGGATTACCTAATCATGAACCTGGTGATAAGCCTATCGCTGGCAGTATTGCTCATTGCGGCATTCATGGCATGGATGTTCAGGTCCTTCAAGATGATACTGGTGTCATTGATACCTAACTTGCTCCCGTTGCTCATCACCGCTGGACTGATGGGCTTTCTTGGCGTGCCCATCAAGCCCTCAACCATCTTGGTCTTTAGTATCGCCTTTGGTATCTCAGTAGATGACACGATACACTTTCTTGCAAAATACAGGCAGGAACTACGGGCCAGTAGGTGGAAGATAAAACGGTCTGTTTATGCATCTGTGCGCGAGGCAGGGGTAAGCATGTTCTATACTTCCATTGTGCTTTTCTTTGGCTTTTCGGTATTCATGATCAGCAGCTTTGGGGGTACCGTTGCCCTTGGGGGGCTGGTCTCTGCAACGCTATTGTTTGCCATGCTTGCAAACCTGCTCTTGCTACCCTCTTTATTGCTTTCGCTGGAGCGAAATATTGCCAACAAGGAGGACTTTAAAGAACCCAGTCTACAAATCATAGAAGAAGAAGATACTGACGAAACGAACCCCTAGGGCGCATGGATTTATCGTAGCCTGCAAATGCTCGCCAAAGCCTTTGTGTTGCTGGGAGTAAAAATTATCTTTGTGCCTTATTCATATTGAAAAAACCATGATTAGAAATCAAACCATTGTAGATATCCTCAATGAGGAACCGAAACATCAAGAACTCGAGGTAAAGGGCTGGGTGAGGTCCTTTAGGGCAAATAGGTTCATTGCCTTGAATGACGGTTCTACATTAAAGAACCTGCAATGTGTGGTCGATTTTGAGAATATGGATGCAGACCTGTTAAAAAGGGTCACAGTGGGCGCGGCCATTGCGGTAACGGGAGGCCTTGTTGAAAGTCAGGGCAGCGGTCAAAACGTGGAGATTGAGGTGGCCTCTATCCAGATACTGGGGGATGCTGACCCTGAAGATGTTAAGAGGACCATATTGCAGCCCAAGCGTCATACCCTTGAGAAACTAAGGGAACAGGCGCACCTAAGGGTGCGTACCAATACATTTGGCGCCATTATGCGCCTGCGTTCTCAGCTTGCCTTTGCCGTGCATAAATATTTTAATGAAAATGGATATTACTATGTGCATACACCGGTGATCACCGGTAGCGATGCAGAGGGTGCTGGAGAGATGTTCAGGGTAAGTGCGCTTGATCCTAAAAACCCGCCACTTGTGGATGGAGAAATTGATTATAAACAGGATTTCTTTGGTAAGGAGACTAACCTTACGGTTTCTGGCCAGCTTGAGGCCGAAACCTACGCTTTGGGCCTGGGCAAAGTGTACACCTTTGGCCCCACATTTAGGGCTGAAAACAGCAACACAAGCCGTCACCTGGCAGAATTCTGGATGATTGAACCAGAGATTGCCTTTTGTGACCTGGATGGCAATATGGACCTCGCTGAGGACTTTATAAAATATGTCATTAAATACGTGATTGAAAATTGCCAGGATGACCTTGAATTTCTTGAGGGTCGGCAAGAGCAGGAAGATAAGTCAAAGCCCGAAGCTGAGCGTTCGCCCATGCGCCTTAGGGATAAATTGAACTTTGTCCTAGAGAACAACTTTAAGCGCGTAAGCTATACAGAGGCCATTGAGATTTTGAAAAACTCAAAACCCAACAAGAAGAAAAAATTCAAGTATATCATTGAAGAGTGGGGAGCAGACCTGCAGAGTGAGCACGAGCGTTTTCTTGTTGAGAAACACTTTAAGAGTCCCGTGATACTCTTTGATTACCCTGCTAAGATCAAGGCCTTTTACATGCGCCTCAATGAAGATCAAAAAACCGTGCGCGCCATGGATATACTCTTCCCGGGCATAGGGGAGATAGTGGGAGGCTCTCAACGGGAGGAACGCCTTGACGTGCTCAAACAAAAAATGGGTGAACTGGACATCCCCGAAGAAGAACTGTGGTGGTACCTCGATACCCGTAAATTTGGCACCTGCGTGCATAGCGGTTTCGGCCTTGGTTTTGAACGGCTTGTACTTTTTGTAACCGGTATGGGCAACATCAGGGATGTGATACCTTATCCACGTACCCCGCAAAATGCTGAGTTTTAAGACACAAAAAAGGACTTTTTAAAGTCCTTTTTTTATTTCGGCACCCGTGTAAATACCTATTTTTTGGCTTTCGCCAAATGAATATTTGCCCAGATTACCGCTATTTGCGAAATTGGTAATCCCTTATCACAAAAAACACCCTGATTTTAGCAAGTCATACATGAAAATAAAAATTGCCGTTGTTGATGACCACATCCTACTCTCACAAGCCATTGCCGGGCTGGTTTCTCAATTTGAAAACGTTGAGGTCGTTGTTATCTGCAAGCATGGCAGGGAATTTATAGAATACCTTAATAAAGAAGGATCGACACATCCAGATATTGTGCTCATGGACGTGAAGATGCCCATCATGGGCGGTATTGAGACCACGGTCCACCTCAAGGCATATTTTCCCGAAATCAGCGTCGTGGGCCTTACCATCGAGGCAGATGAAAACATCATCAGAAAAATGATTCGCTCTGGAGCACGGGGGTACCTGTTGAAGGATACCCGCAAGGATGTGCTGCAATTTGCCATCAATGAAGTGATGCGTACGGGGTATTATTATACATCAACCGTGGTTAAGGCCATGGACAACAAGGTAGATAAGAAAATCGAGCTGCGGCCGCGGGAGATTGAGTTTATCAAGCTGGTATGTACTGAAATGACCTATAGGGAGGTGGCAGAGGAGATGAACCTAAGCCCCAAGACCATTGAGGGCTATTGTGAAAGTGTTTTTCAAAAGCTGGGCGTTAAGAACAGGACGGGGCTGGTAATCTATGCCATCAAGAACGGTATTTTTGAACCGTAGCTTTACAATCCATCAATTTTCATCCCAAAATCCATTTTTGAATACGTGTTAACATAACATTCAGGAAAGGGTATGTGAGCAATTCCGTATTTTTGTGTGGAACCCTATTTAAATCCATGCTTAAGCAACAACTAAATTTTAAACTTTCTCAAAAGCTATCCCCGCAGCAGATACAGCTCATGAAGCTTATACAGTTGCCCACGCAGGCCTTTGAGCAAAGGGTTAAGCAAGAACTTGAGGAAAATCCCGCACTTGATAGTGGCAAGGAGGAGATAAAAGATGATTTTGAGGAATTTGATAATTCTACTGATGAGTATGAGTCAGATAATATAGAAGCTGACATTAATGTTGATGAATACCTTTCAGACGATGAGATCCCCAATTATAGGCTTAATGCAAATAATTATAGTGCAGATGATGAGGACAAGCAAGTGCCGTATGCTTCAGGTACGACCTTTACACAGCATCTACAATCACAGTTGAATACTTTTCGCTTAAGCGAAGAGCAAAGAGAAATTGCCGAGTTTTTAATAGGAAGTGTGGATGAAAGCGGTTACCTGCGCAGGTCGCTTACCGATGTCATGGATGACCTTGCCTTTACACAGAATATTTATACCACAGAGGAGCAGATTGAAAAGGTCTTACGGTTGGTACAACAACTTGATCCTGCTGGAGTAGGGGCAAGGAGCCTTGAAGAATGCCTGCTCATACAATTAAAGCGTAAGGATCTTACGGAAGATGTGGAGCTGGCAATCAATATACTTGAAAAGTCCTTTGAGCATTTTAGCAAGAAGCATTATCAAAAACTTATTGCTAAATATGACATTACCGAAGACCAACTTAAAGGTGCAATTGAAGAGATTGCACACCTCAACCCTAAGCCCGGTAGCTCATACAGTGGCAATACCCGGGTCGTTGAGCACGTTGTGCCAGATTTTAGCATCAGGATCATAGATGGAGAACTAGAGCTTACCCTCAACGGGCGCAATGCCCCAGAGATGCACGTATCACGAGAGTATAGCGAGATGCTCAAGGGGTATAAAGAGTCTAAGGAAAAAAGCAAATCCCAGCGGGATGCAGTACTTTTTATAAAACAAAAACTAGATGCTGCAAAATGGTTTATTGAAGCTATAAGACAACGCCAGCAGACACTTTTTGTTACCATGAGCTCCATCATGCACTATCAGGAAGAATATTTTCTTACGGGAGATGAGCGTAACCTGCGCCCCATGATCTTAAAGGATATTGCTGATGAGATCGATATGGATGTATCTACCGTTTCACGGGTGGCAAACAGCAAGTATGTAGATACACCTTATGGTATCAAGCTTATCAAAGAATTTTTTAGTGAGAGCATGACTAATGACCAGGGCGAGGAAGTCTCCACAAGGGAAATTAAAAAAATCCTCGAGATGACCATTGAAGATGAAAACAAGAGAAAGCCCCTTACAGATGATAAACTTGCAAAGATCCTTAAAGAAAAGGGTTATCCCATTGCCAGGAGAACTGTAGCAAAATATAGGGAACAACTTGATATACCTGTGGCAAGGCTACGCAAACAGATTTAATGAAAAAGCTTCTTAAACCGTTTTCTTACATTTTTCATCCACTTTTCATGCCCATGCTAGGTGTGGGGATTTATTTTATAATCACTAAAAAATATATTCCAGAACCTTTTTTGTACGCAAAACTCTTTGCACTTTCCATATTGACCATCATCGTCCCCATTTTATTCTTTTTTCTGTTGCGCAACTTGGGACTTATCGATTCGGCTTTTATACCCAGGGTAAAACAACGGCGATTGCCATTGTTAAGTAATATCGCACTTACTTTTTTGGTTATAAAAGTAGTTGTTAACGGGTATGAATTTCCTGAGCTTTATTATTTTTTCCTGGGCATTTTAATCACGACGATCATCCTGTTTCTATTGTCCTTGCTAAAGGTTAGGGCGAGCCTGCATATGGTAGGCCTAAGTGGTGTTATAGCCTTTGTCATGGGTCTCAGCATCCATTATGCTGACAACCTCTTGTATCTTCTTGCCGTCCTTATATTTTTCCTGGGCTGCACCGCCAGCTCAAGATTGGTTTATAAGGCCCATACCATACTTGAACTTCTACTGGGTTTGGTTATCGGTATTCTGCCACAAGTGGCGATATTTTACTATTGGTTATAGTATGTAGAAGATAAGACCTAGCTTAAAATTATTGATTTCTATAGATTGGTTATCTAGTGTTTTGGCTTCCGCCGAAAAGAAAGGGGTAAGGTTATATTGAAAATAGAAGTTGAACGTTTCATAGCCAAAACTGAAGGTTGCAGCATATTTTAAACGCTCCAATTCTGGGATATCTGTATTTATGATTTGGTTGCCAGTCTCTTGAAAATTTGATTTATGGGCAAAGATATAGCTTAGCTGTACTCCAGTATAAATCCTCCAGAAGGCATTGGACTTGGCCGTACTGGTACGCCATCTTAATTGCAAGGGGAATTCCACTAAATAAGTTGAGAGCCAGTTTTTATCATAATCCCTGTTGCTGTCTATAATCTCAAATGTCGTATCACCGGTTTTAGAATCCCCTATAAGAAGATTTTGATTATATGTGTTCATACTATAACCAGCACCCAGTCCTATGGCAAGGTTACGTCTCTTGTTTATGGGCATATCACGTATGTAACCTAGGTGCAAGCCGCCGCTGAAACCATTCTGCTCCATGCCCTCGGGCCTGTTTAAAAGCAGGTTGAAGGTGACCGCAAGGTAAAATTGATCTTCCCTGTACTTATCATCAGTAAGTGTATCAGAAACAAATCCGGTTTCCTGGGCAAATACCATGGTAAAGGTAAACAGGCTGAAAAATATAGTTAAGTATATCCCCTTATTCATAGAAATAAAGGTAGGATAAAATAGGGGTATAAAATAAAAACGTCCCGAATTTCGGGACGTTTAAATATTATAAAAAGATTATCTTAAAACCTATTCGTTGTTCTTAACGGCGTCACCAGATTTAGTAACATAGTTAATTTTAAGGGCGTTTGCTTTTCTAAGCTCCTGCTTCACATCACTAACTAAGCCCATATTTGTATCACCGTCCACCTTTAATGCAGTGGTAAGGAAAGGAATCAGTTCTTCCCTTTTTGCAGCCCTTTCTTCAAAAATAAAGTTTTGAATCTCAGAAACTTGAGAGATCCTATCATTTAATTGAATTACAGGCTCTGTACCATAGGTACTTTGATATCTTGGGCTAGGTTCGCCAGCATAGATATACATGACCAAATCTTTTTTATCTAGTTTCTCAATTTGATCTGCAGTGGGTAAATTGTTCTTGATCATTAGCGTATTTTCACGCATTACCGTAGCGACCATAAAGAAAAACAGGAGCATAAAAACGATATCCGGTAATGAAGCCGTGCTGATCGCTGGTAATTCTCCACCCTTTTTCTTTTTAAACTTTGACATGAGAAAGTGCTTTTTTAAATGTTACTTTTTAGGTTCTGCTTCAGACAGCTTTTCAGGATACATTTCCCTTATCTTTTCAAGCTGTGGCTTCAGTTTGTTCTTTTCAGAATCAGAAGTACGTGCGTCATTGTAACGTGCTTCCATCTCAACAAATGGAGCTCCATAAAGTCTTTGTGCCTCCCTGTTCCTCAATTCATTATATGCAGCAACAAGTTCATTCTGTACAGCGATGTAACGCTTGTATGAAGTACCCCTGTTATTTTGCAGGGCAATAATTGCCTTAGTAGGGTTCACTGAAGATGCAGGGTCTTTAGGTCCTTGACAGTAAGAGCATGCATCATCGCCCGTTCCTGCTCCATTATCAAGAAATTCTACAGCCGCAGCACGTAGGTCCTTGAGTTCCATGAGCTCTTCTTCAACCAGGAGTTCACCATTGCTACTAACGTTTACCACAAAAAGGTTACGTTCTTTAATTATTGGTGGGGGTGGTTGATTTTCATCAAGCTCTGGAGGGAGTTTACGGCTAATACCGCTATCCGTCTCTATTGTTGTTGTTACCAGAAAGAAAATAAGCAGTAGGAAGGCAATGTCTGCCATAGATCCTGCATTAACTTCTGGGGCTGATCTCTTTGCCATAATTGTTTTACTTTGCTAATTTTCTTATTCCTGAGAATACCATTGCCGCTATTGCAAGTACAGCCAGTATGTAGAATACATATAAACCTGCTTCTACCCATCTAGCCCCTGTTGCCGATAGCATCTCTCCATCATCTCCCAAAGGCGTTTCCTCTCCATGAGCAATTCCATAAGAAATACCTATAATCACACCAAAAATGATGATGCCTATCAAGGTATTCTTAAACGATTTTGGGTTTGAGAATATACCCTTTAATACAAATATCACCACAAAGACCAGTATGATGGCCAGCGTTGCAAAGGCGATATACATAAAAGGTGTTACAAGGCTATCCTGTAAATCAGTTGAAGCCTCAATTTCTGCGTCTCCCGTCAATACAATCCTAAGCAGCCATATAGCGCCTAAGACAGATAGGATGAGGGCGACAATTTTTAATATTTTATGTAACATAATATGCTATGTTTCTTTAGTGGGTTTCTTACTTTTTGTAACGTACAAGCATGTCGATAAGGGTGATGGAAGCATCTTCCATATCGTTGACAATGCTATCAATCTTAGCGATGATGTAGTTATAGAAAATCTGAAGGATAATCGCTACGATAAGACCGAATACAGTAGTAAGAAGTGCTACTTTAATACCACCCGCCACAAGGGAAGGTTGCATGTCACCAGCAGCTTCAATTTTATCAAATGCCTGAATCATACCTATTACCGTACCCATGAAACCAAGCATCGGTGCAAGTGCGATAAACAAAGATACCCAAGAAACGTTTTTCTCAAGTTGCCCCATTTGTACACCACCATAGGCTACAACAGCTTTCTCGGCAGCGTCAATACCTTCATCAACCCTGTCAAGTCCTTGGTAATAGATTGATGCAACAGGACCACGCGTGTTACGGCAAACTTCTTTTGCAGCCTCGATTCCTCCACTGTTCAGTGCATCCTCAACATCTTGAGCAAGTTTCTTGGTATTGGTAGTTGCAAGGTTTAGATATACAATTCTTTCGATGGCAATCGCTAGACCTAGGATTAAACAAAGAAGTACGATACCCATAAATCCAGGCCCACCTTCTATAAAACGTTTCTTCAATTCTTGGGTAAAACCAAGGTCCTCACCATCATCCTCAGCGGCGGCAGTGTCTGTCGCTTCATCCTGAGCTGCGGTTATTACAGTAGAGCTTGCGGTGATGGGTGAATTTGTGCTGGCATTAGCCGAAAAATTACCTAAAGCCGCTACAGCTACGATTACCAAAATGGAAAATAATCTTTTCATTGCTATTGATCTTAATAATTAGTTAGTAAAGTGATAAAGATATAAAATTAATTATACAAAAATTAAAAATTAGCAGAGAGGAAGGGATTCGAACCCTCGATACG
>CEQG01079436.1_pt1 | contig 10680 bp, 12 predicted proteins | sample 350301 | NCBI WGS metagenome assembly CEQG01 (sample SAMEA2621242, study PRJEB7988) | marine metagenome | isolation source: saline water (ENVO:00002010), including | reverse complement strand
CGGAGCCGGTCTCAGGTCACCGCTGGCACAGGCAACCGGCGGTGATGTTCGGCACATATAGCCGTAACAGTTCCAACCCCACGGCCTAGTTTCCCTTTGGAATAACAGGAGGACTGATTAGTGGCCAGCGTCGATCAAATCCGAGCCTTACGTAGCCAAACCGGGGCTGGAGTCATGGAGTGCAAAGTGGCCTTGGAGGCGACCCAGGGAGATATGGACAAAGCGGTCCTAGTCTTGAGGGAAAAAGGCTTCTCTCAGGCGGCCAAAAGGTCCGGTCGTGAAACCAATGAGGGAGCAGTCCAAGCATACATCCACACCGGTTCCCGGGTGGGAGCGATTGTTGAGTTGGGCTGCGAGACTGATTTCGTTGCCCGCACTGAAGAGTTTCAAGCCCTTGCCCATGACATCGCGATGCAAGTAGCGGCGATGGCACCGGCCTACCTAGATGAAAGCGAGAAAAAAGCGGACGACGACCGGCCTGCGGCCCAAGTATGCCTGCTGAATCAACCCTTCATCAAAGGCGGTTCCTCAGTCGCGGAAGTGGTTCAAGAAATGGCGGCCAAGGTCGGCGAGAACGTACGGGTAGTTCGATTCAGCCGCCTAGCCCTGGGTGAGTAACCTCAGCCGGGCCCCATGCGTCAGGCTAGCTACAATCGGGTTCTGCTTAAAGTAAGCGGTGAGTCGTTAAAAGGCTCCGGCCATTATGGTATTGATCCCGACTCCGTCACTTATCTGGCTCAACAGATAAGTGACGCCCATAGCATGGGCGTTGAGGTCGCCGTAGTCATCGGCGGTGGAAACATTTGGCGTGGAGCGGCAGCCGAAGAACAGGGAATGGACCGGGCGACCGCCGACTATGCCGGAATGCTTGCTACGATGATTAATGCTTTGGCCCTTCAGGACGCGTTGGAAAAGTGTGGCATCACGACACGCACCCAAAGCGCGCTGCAAGTTCAAGCAGTTGCCGAACCGTATATCCGTCGCAGGGCGATACGGCACTTGGAGAAAGGGCGGGTGGTAGTGTTCGCCGCCGGCACCGGGAACCCATTCATGACTACCGATACCGCGTCAGCGCTCAGAGCCCTGGAGATTAGCGCAGAAGTACTCCTGATGGCTAAGAACAACGTAGACGGCGTTTACGACTCAGACCCCAATGAGAACCCAGGAGCCACCAGGTTTAGTGAGCTAGACTATATGGACGCATTGAACAGGCGCTTGGATGTCATGGACGCCACTGCGGTATCTCTGTGCATGGACAACAAGTTGCCAATCATCGTCTTCGACATCAGAGACCAAGGAAGCATTGGGCGAATTCTGGCTGGTGATTCTGTAGGAACCATCATCACCGGGAGGGATTAACAATGACGACAAAGAAAGACAGCGGTACCGACCAGACACCCGAAAGCGTTCTGTCCGACGTGGACCTGAAGATGGACCGGGCCATAGACGCTCTGAAGAGAGAACTCAATGCTCTCAGAACAGGACGGGCAACTCCTTCTTTGGTTGAGAACATCAGCGTGGATTACTACGGAGTACCTACGCCGCTCAACCAGATCGCGTCCATCTCCGCGCCCGACGCTAGGGCTATCATGGTCCAGCCATGGGACAAATCGGCGATGAAAGAGATCGAGAAGAGTTTGTTGAAGTCCGACATGGGGTTCAACCCCTCCAATGACGGCAACAATATCACCGTGCCGGTGCCCCCGCTTAACACCGAGCGGCGTCAAGATATGGTTAAACTGTTAAAGCGCAAGATTGAAGATGGCAAAGTGTCCATCAGAAACGTGCGCCGGGACGGCCAGGACCGCTTGAGGAAGATGGAAAAGGACAAGGATATCTCTCAAGACGAGAGCCGCCGTGCCCAAGATCAGCTACAGAAGGCCACCGACGGCCACACCAAGACCGTGGACCAAGTAGCTGCCGCCAAAGAGGCGGAGATAATGCAGGTCTAGTCGATGCAAACTCAGGCATCGGCATCCCAACAAAGCTCGAAAGGACAACCGAAGGTGCCGGTCCATGTTGCTATCATCATGGACGGCAACGGAAGATGGGCCCAGAAAAGGGGCCTGCCCCGTTTGGACGGCCACCGTGTCGGCGTGGACTCCATCCAAAAGATTCTGAAAACCCTGTCCCAGAAAGGCGTGCAATACGTTACCCTCTACGCATTCTCCACAGAGAATTGGAACCGCCCTGAAGAAGAAGTCACGGGTATCTTAGAGATTCTTCAATACGCCTTGCGGGTTCAAACCGAAGCCCTCCACGAAAACAACGTACGCATCGTCCACATCGGCAAGCAGGACCGTCTTAGCCCCCAACTGCGAGAAGAAGTGGCCCACGCAGAGCAGTTAACTCGGGGAAACAGCGGCATCACTCTGAACGTGGCTTTTGATTACGGCGGCCGCGATGAGATTCTGGCGGCTGTAAAGAAAATCATACGCGACGGCATACCCGAGGACCAAGTGGACGAAGCTTTATTCCAAAGCTACTTGTTCACCGGCCACTCTCCCGACCCTGACCTGATTATCCGCACCGGCGGCGAGATGCGAATCAGCAACTTTCTGCTGTGGCAGTCCGCATACAGCGAGTACTACCACACCCCTACCCTCTGGCCTGATCTAGAGTCTGATGAAATTGAACGGGTCCTGGAGGACTATAGCACCCGCCAACGGCGTTTCGGCAGAGTAGAACCAGAGGACTGACGATTGCTCCCGCGGGTTCTGACAGCCCTAGTAGGGACTCCTATCCTGCTGGCAGCCATATGGTGGGGTGGCGCCGCCCTTATAGCGCTGGTGGTCTTGGCGGCAGTGCTCAGCATACGCGAATTCTATCGCCTCCTACCCCCTGAAACCGGTCCTCTGCCCATCATCCTCGGGATTATATGGACCGCCGCTCTGGTGTTGGGCGCCAAGGCTGCGTCAGGGACGCTAAGCCTTCTAATAATCTCCGGCGGAATCTGGGTTTCCGGTGCCTTCGTTGGGCTGTTATGGATCATCGCCTTTCATTCGGGCCGGAGACACCTGGCGGCCGGTGTTTATCTACTAGGCGGTCCGATCTACGTTGGGTTTCTTTTGGGGCATAGCCTGGCATTGCGGGATCTGGCCGCGGGTCGCGATTGGCTCCTCTTCGCCATACTTGTTACCTTCGCCACCGACACCGGCGCTTATATGATCGGTCGGCTGATCGGCCGGCGCAAGTTAGCTCCACAGATCAGTCCGGGCAAGACCTGGGAGGGCAGCGCCGGGGGATTCGTTTTCGCCGTGGCTGCGGCCTTGGTCTTGGGATTGGCTTTCGACCTGGGGATACCGTTGTGGCAGGTGGGTGTGATTGGCGCCATCGTCGGAGTGGCTGCTCAATGGGGCGACCTGCTGGAGTCTAAATTGAAACGGATCGCTGGCGCAAAAGATGCCGGTAGCCTTTTTCCGGGGCATGGTGGGATCCTCGATCGATTGGATAGCATTATTATATCGGTACCTGCGGTATACTATTTGGTGTCCACAGTGTTTACTCCATGAAGAAGATAGTAATACTCGGTTCAACCGGGTCCATAGGCAGGCAAACCCTAGATATCGTGCGGGCGTTCCCCGGCGAATTTGAAGTCGTTGGCTTGGCCGCCGGCAACAACATAGACCTGTTGAAAGAACAGATGGCGGAGTTCAACCCCAAACACGTTTGCTGCATCAAGCCGCTGGACTCATTGCCTGATGGCGTCACCTTCACTCCCATGGCGGAAATGGTCGCTCTTGACCATATAGACCAAGTGATGGTGGCCACCATGGGCAGCGTGGGGTTGGTGCCAACCCTCAGCGCCCTCAAACACGGTAAAGCGGTCGCCCTTTCCAACAAAGAACCCATCGTTATGGCCGGGTCTATCCTCAAAGACTACGAGAAGAAATACGGCGGCGTGATTCTTCCCGTGGACAGCGAGCCCAGCGCCATCTGGCAATGCCTGCGGGGTGAGGACAACCCGATCCGGCGACTGATGATTACAGCATCGGGCGGCCCCTTTCGAACAACACCCCTGGAAGAACTGGCCGATGTCACACCGGAAAAGGCTCTGAAGCATCCTACCTGGCAGATGGGCCGCAAGATTACCATCGACTCGGCCACCCTGATGAACAAGGCGTTCGAGGTCATCGAAACCCACTGGTTATTTGGCGTACCCTGGGATAGGATAGAAGTAGTGGTACATCCTCAGAGTACGATTCACTCGATGGTGGAGTTCACAGACGGTGCGGTCAAAGCCCAGATGGGACCGCCCGATATGAGACTGCCCATCCAATACGCCCTCTTCTATCCCCAGCGTTTTCCCAATGAAATGATTCCCAAGTTGGATACAAGCATCTCCCATTCGCTGACATTCGATCCCCTTGAGCCTGAGCGATACCCATGTTTCGGTTTGGCCTTGGACGCCGCACGCCGTGGCGGCACCTTCCCGGCAGTGCTCAGCGCAGCGGACGAGATAGCCGTCAACGCTTTCCTTGAAGGAAGAATCCCATTTACCGGCATCTATAAAGTTGTGGAGCAGGTGCTTTCCAAACATGAGCCGGGCCAGGGCATTGACGCCGAAGAGATTCTGGATGCCGATCGCTGGGCCTCGGCGCTGGCCAGCGAGATAACCACCGGATAATGGTTACGGGGTAGGAGCTGAATGGAATTTTTTCTTTTATCTGTCGGTACTTTGGTTCCCATCCTACTGTTTCTGGTTGTTATCCATGAACTGGGTCACTTCGCCACCGCCCGCAGTCTGGGCGTAAAGGTACTGGAATTCGGCGTCGGCTTTCCTCCGCGTGCATTCGGCTTCTACACCGGCAATACCCGCGTATTGATCCCTCCTAATACTCGCTTCATCAACCTGAGCGGCGAGACTGATCTGCAACCTGGCAGTTTGGTGAAAGTCACATCGGATGAGGATGCTGAAGGGAATCTGGTGGCTCGGATCATCGAACTGCCCCCAAAGGGTGTGGGTTGGGCAGCCCGCATCGGGCTCAAAGGGGGAGCCAACGAACAACCCGATGCCGGTGAGCCCGAAGTTGTGGTTGATTCGGACCAATTACTGAAGCACGAAGGAAAGGTCCGCTCCGTTGAGAACGGGTCCATGGTGCTGGCGGACATGCTTTACTCGGTGAACTGGGCCCCTCTGGGAGGGTTCGTACGGTTGGCCGGGGAAAGCAATCCAGCGATACCCCGCAGCCTGGCAAGCAAAGGCGTAGGCACCCGTTTCCTAGTACTGGTGGCTGGCCCGCTGATGAACGCCCTGCTGCCCATCGCGATATTTACTGTCCTGCTGATGATGCCCCAGGACGTCTTAGTTGGCCAGGTGGCGGTGGATGCGGTTACTGAGGGTTCCCCCGCCCAGGCGGCTGGAATCCAGCAAGACGATATCATCTTGAGTTCCGATGGAGCCAAGATAGAAAACGCCGGAGACCTTATCCGCTACATCAACCTGAAGGGCGGAAGCTCCATGGAGTGGCTGGTTGCCCGGGGAAGCCATCAAGAGATTATACGGGTGACGCCCGCATTCGTTACTGAGGAAGGCCGGTGGCTGGTAGGGATAGGCACCCGGCTGGACAATTCCCGCATCGAAAAACGTTCGCAGGCTCCTTGGACCGCCTTCCGGAACAGCTTCGTTAACACCTGGGAGATGCTGGTTCTGATGAAACAGGGCATCTTCGGAGCGTTCTCCAGCGGTTCCTCCCCTCAATTTTCCGGGCCTATTGGCATCGCCCAGATAACCGGCGAATTCGCCAAAGAGGGTGGTTTAGTAGGCGTGATGGGGATAACCATTTTACTTAGCATCAACCTAGCCATTCTCAACATTCTGCCCATCCCCGCTTTGGACGGTGGGCGTTTGGTCTTCGTGGTGCTGGAATGGGTTCGGCGGGGCAAACGGGTGCCTCCGGACAAAGAGGGGATGGTCCACCTCATCGGTTTCGTGGTGCTCATCGGCTTCATAATTCTGGTCAGCGCGAACGATATCAATCGCCTCATTCAGGGCCAGCGTTTCTTGGGCTGATAACCCTGCAGCCCTATCCCCTGGCAGGGTATTCTCCTTTCGTGTAACATTGTCACGTGCCGTAGATTCGGTCTTCAACAGCGTGTTGTGGCGTGCAATACCGACACCGATGCGGCGTTGATGTAACTAATCTCCTGAATACGCTAAGACCCCCTTACGTAGGGTGCTGATAGGATTCCCCTATGAATAAACGTCGAGTTACTAAACCAGTCACGATCGGTGGCGTTCAAGTTGGCGGTAGCGCTGACGTAACCGTCCAATCCATGACCAAAACGGATACCCGGGACGTGGCTGCCACCGTTCGCCAGATCCATGAGCTGGAAGAAGTGGGCTGCGAGATTATCCGAAGCGCGGTACCGGACATGGAAGCCGCCAAAGCCATGAAGGAAATCAAGAAGCAGATCCATATACCTCTGGTCGCTGACATCCACTTTCATTACCAACTGGCCTTGGAATGCGTTGAAGGCGGCGTTGACTGTCTCCGCCTGAATCCTGGCAACCTTCGGGACGAAGCCCAAGTGAAGCAGGTTGTCCAAGCCGCCAAAGAGCGAAACATTCCGATCCGTATCGGAGTGAACTTCGGCAGCTTGCCCCCCGTGGGCGGCATCGGACGCACCAGGGGATTCTCCCGCCACATGGACTTGGTTAATCAACTACCCAAGGCCGGGAATGCTCAAGAAGGCGAGTACAGCGTCGTCGACCACATGGTAGCCACGGCATTGTGGGAGATTAGCCTGCTGGAAGATCAGGATTTCGAACAGATTAAGATTTCTATGAAAGCTTTCGACGTTCCAACAACCGTCGAGGCCTACACCAAGCTGGCGGAGATGGTGCCTTACCCGTTACATCTGGGCATCACCGAAGCTGGCACCGTTCAAGCCGGGTCGATCCGGTCCTCGGTGGGTCTGGGCATGTTGTTGTACCAGGGAATCGGCGACACCATACGAGTGTCTTTGGCGGGAGACTCCAAAGATGAAGTCTTCGCCGGGTTCGAGATACTCAAATCCCTGAACATGCGCAGCAAGGGAGCGATTCTAGTTGCCTGCCCTAGCTGCGGAAGGGCTGACGTTGACGTGGTGAAGCTTGCCAACCAGGTCGACAATCTCTTAAGAGCCAGCGACAAAAGCGTTACGGTGGCAGTCATGGGTTGCGAGGTCAACGGGCCTGGCGAGGCCAAGGACGCCGACGTGGGCATCGCCGCCGGAGCGGGGCGGGCCATAATTTTCCGCAAGGGAGTGAAGGTTAAGGTGGTAGCCGAAGAAGACATGCTGACCGCGCTGATGGAAGAAGTGGAAAACACTCCGTCGGCTGTTGGTTCTACCGAATAATGAGGGTAACCCAGCTAGTCACCAAGAGCCTACGAGACGACCCTCCCGAGGCGGAAACAGCCAGCCATCGGCTGATGCTGCGAGCCGGACTGATTCATCAGGTGGCGGCGGGGATATATGCCAGCCTACCGTTGGCTTGGAAGTCTATCCGCAAGATTGAAAATATCATCCGTGAGGAGATGGACAAGGCAGGCGGCCAAGAACTGCTGATGCCCGCTCTTCAGCCGAGGGAGTTGTGGGAACAAACCGGCCGAGGGGCCGCTTTCGGAGATAACCTCTTTTCCCTAGAAGACCGCCGGGGCCGGCCGATGGTCTTGGCGCCCACCCATGAAGAAGTCGTTACTGGCATCGTCAAAGCCAACGTCCAAAGCTACCGTGATTTGCCGGTGATTCTTTATCAGATCCAAACCAAGTTCAGGGACGAGCCCCGTCCCAGGGCCGGACTTGTGCGAGTTCGCGAGTTCGCGATGAAGGACGCTTACAGCTTCAACGCCGACGAAGATAGCCTGGACGATAGCTACCAGGCGATGGCCCAAGCCTACAAGAACATCTACCGGCGTTGCGGGCTACCGGTGCTGATGGCCGAGGCCGACAGCGGGGCCATCGGCGGCAAAGACTCTCATGAGTTTATCCTGGCCACTCCCACCGGGGAAGATACCATCATTACCTGCCCTTCCTGTGGCTACACGGCCAACGCAGAGAAGGCTTCGGGAGTCTACCGGCAACTGGATGCTGAGGCCGAAGAGTCACTGCAAGAAGTCAGCACCCCCGGCATCAAGACCATCGACGGACTGGCCAAGTTCCTGAATATATCCGACGACAAGACCTTCAAAGCCGTTTTTTACATGGCTGACGGGGAACTGGTGTTCGTCACCATCCGCGGCGACCTGGAAGTGAACGAAGTAAAGCTGAAGAATGCCCTGCACGCCAGCGAATTGCGCCTGGCCGACGATCAAGAGGTCGCCAAGGCTGGGCTGGTAGCTGGCTCCGCTTCGGCCATCGGCATCCAAGGCGTCAAACGGGTCGGCGACTTGTCCATCACCAAGGGCAACAACTTCGTGGTGGGCGCTAACAAACTCGACACCCACTTGCGCGGCGCGAACTATCCCAGGGATTTCCAGGTGGACATACTAACAGACATCGCCCTTGCGGGACCTGGCCAAAGTTGTGCCAGCTGCGGTCATGCCCTTGAGTTTCTCAGAGGCGTAGAGGTTGGCCACATCTTTAAGTTGGGCACCTTCTTCAGCGAAGCCCTGGGCGCGAATTTCTTAGACCAAGATGGACACCAGCAACCGATCATCATGGGGTGTTACGGTATCGGCGTAGGTCGATTATTGGCTGCGGCAATAGAACAGAACCACGACGACAAAGGGATAGTGTTCCCGGCGCCCATCGCCCCATATCAGGTTCACTTGGTAGGCCTGAACCTGGCGGACGAGCAGGTGGCCGAAGAGGCGGAGCGGCTATATCAGGAGCTACAGGACCAAGGGTTCGAGGTGCTCTACGACGACCGCACCGACGGATCTGCCGGGGTCAAGTTCAACGACGTCGACCTGCTAGGCTTGCCAGTTCGCTTGGTTGTCAGCCCTCGCAACCTGAAAGCCGGAGTGGTGGAGCTAAAACAGCGTCTGGACGAGAGTTCCAGTATGGTGCCTACCAACGATGTCGTAGCCACTCTCCGGGCATTACCGGACGTTACCTAAAGCACGGACCAGCCAGGAACGCTCCACCCGGAGCGTTTGGCCCAATGCTAGGTCCCAGACCCTGGCGCAGGGTTCATGATTGAATTCAGAAAGGCCAGATTTTCCTGCAACTGAGGAGCCAGTCCCTTATGGGACGCGTTCAACAGTAGAAGCAGGCGAAGTTGAGCCGCCAGGTCCGCAGCCAGAGCCCTCTTGGCCTCCCCTATGGTGTCGCCTTCCACCGGCACCCGAATGCCGTTAAGCGGTAGTTTGGTGCGGGACTCCGCCGCCCAATACTTGTCCAGACTGTCCATGATGATGACCGGAACTTCCTCGGATAAGACAAATTGGCCGTCTGTCGGGGAGTCGGCCGGTCGCAGCACATCCACGATAACCCGGCTAACGTCGCTGTGGGTCAAGTGAAAGGTCGCCCGGTTGGGCTGGCTGGTTCCTATCGTCCGCCAGGTCCAATCTTCCGGCGTCGCGTGATCGACACCCGGTTGAATCTCCACCGGGCAAGCAAGGTCATCCCCGATGACACGGTCCTCGTCCGCCACGTTATTCCTCCGGACCCAATTCCCAAGCTGCGTAGACCTGCTCGGGAAGGGATATGGGACCAACGGCCTCTTCGTACTCGCGAACGTGTTTGGTGGCCAGCAGAGCGATGGCTTTCAGCATTTGGGGGCTGACCTTGATACGTGCCCTCAAGATCGGCTCCCGCTCCTCCATCTGCTCACCGAAGAAAATGACCGCTGAGTAGAGGCTGCTGAATATGTGCATGGAGTCGCTGTAGAAAGTGATTGGCTCTCCGGAGGGAGCCTCTTCCGACTGTGTATCGCCGGGATTCGTATAGCTTTCTTCCTGGGGCACTTGGTCTTCCGGGGGGACATAGGGGCGTTGTATGATCGGCATAGCCACTCCAATTCCACGGAGCATCCCCTGAGCCAGGATTAGTTCCTCAGCGCGGCCATCGGTTCCGGGGATCCCCGTTTTATAGACTCGTTGTCGAGGCCATATTATACACCGTCGCTTGGTTGCCTTCGCCTCTTTCGAGACCGCCGCAATCTGCCGCATCTTCTTTCGGTGGAAGGCATCCAATTCATTGAGGTTGGCGCAGACACTCCCTTTGCCTCCATGGCCACAATATAGCGGCTTTGGACGGCGTAAGACCCCTAACCAGCCATCACATCGTTTTCAGAGGGTATCCATGTCCGAACTAGCAGATTTCCGAAAAGCAAAAGACCACTACTTCGGCCAGGACCACCACTCCCCCCTGACGCCTGAGCAGCAGGGGCGGTTCAGCGGCCTGGCCTACTATCCGGAAAACTCGGAGCTACAGTTTGCCTTGGCCATCGATGAGCTTCCGGACTAGGAAAAAGAGAGCATCGAGATGGCCACCAGCACCGGAGATTCCCAACCCTACATCCGTTGGGGAACGATATCATTCCTCGTAAGCGGACAAACCGCCACGCTGACGGTCTACCGGGGTGAGGACGGTGAGGAGTTCTTTCTGCCGTTCGGCGACATGAGTAGCGGAGAGACATCATACAGCGAAGGGCGTTATGTGGACCTGGTGCCAGGTAACCATGGCCGGTTTCTAGTGGATTTCAATTACGCCTACAATCCCAATTGGAGTTGTCCGATTCCACCGGTGGAA
>CEQG01024548.1_pt1 | contig 10690 bp, 10 predicted proteins | sample 350301 | NCBI WGS metagenome assembly CEQG01 (sample SAMEA2621242, study PRJEB7988) | marine metagenome | isolation source: saline water (ENVO:00002010), including | reverse complement strand
CCGCGCTGAAAGCAGCGTTTGAAACCGTGTTCGAAAGCCGCCTTGTTCGAGTTCAGGAACCGCTTGCGGCCATCTCGTAGGATTTCAGCCGCTGCTCTTCCTGCGTCAGGTCGCTTCCTGTGCGAAACCCGCCAACGCCGCCATTCGGCAGGCGTGCCACATGAAGCAGCGTCCACAGCATGACGAAGAAAGATGACAGGGCCCACAGCGGCATGGCGAGGCCCATACCCGCGCCAAGGGCCATCTCCGCTGGCGTTGGCGGCGGACCTCTGCGGCCGCGGTTCTGCGCCGGGGCCTGTTCGGCTGCTTCTGTCGGTGCGGCGTCAGCGGCCGCGCCATCAGCCGTTTCATCCGTGACGGTTTCGACCGGCGCCTGCGCAGACTGTCCCTGTTGGGCCTCGTACTGAGACACGCCACCCATAACCCCGAGCGCGAATCCGATCAGGCCGAGCGTCAGCGGAATCAATACGATCGCCGCCTTCAGAGTCGACCGGTTCGCTTCCGCGAAACGACGTACATGAGCCACCCAGGATGTGAACTCAGTGACAATCGTGAAAAAGAAGAAGGGCACCAAAAGCGCTGGCAGCGGCACCCCGATCGATTTGATCGGTTGCCAGGCTGAGCTGAGATCCGCTCCCGCCATCGTCGCAATGGACACGCCGAAAACCGGCACAATGAATAGCAGCAGTCGCCCCATGAACATGAATGTCCAGGCGCGGCTGAAGTGCAGTTTGCCCGTCATGCCAAACGGATTGAACAAGGTCTGCACCCAGTTCATCCGGGACGGGTCATCGCGCTCGTCCCGAATCCAGGGCCGATGCGGATCTATGGGCGTTGTCGTATGATGGGTCATGTCCGGTCGGTTCCTTGCGGGGGTCAGGAAGTGGGGGGAGTCATCGGTGTGCCCGACGTGGGCGGTCCGTACTTGTTGGGGCCGGTATCGGTCGGCAGGCGCGCGGCGATAAAACCGAGCAAGGCCGTTGTCAGCAGGAAACTGGCCAGCGACGTCAATGCGGTCAAACGCTCGAATTCCTGAATGTTTTCAGTCAGGGCTTCCATCGCAGCGGCAAGATCGTTTCCGAACTCCGCATACAATGCGAACGCTTCCGGCGACAGGACGGGCATCAACAAGGCGCTGACAATGCTGGTGACAACCGCATATCCAATCAGGAACAACAGATAGAACCAGCCCGAATGCCCGGCATCATGCAGGCGCTTCGAAAACAGGCACACATATACATAGACCATCGGATAGAAGAGAATGCCGAACATTGGCGATATGAACGTGTTGGCGATCTGCACCAGAATGAAGGCAGCCGTGATGACCGACAAGCCGCGCAGGAAGGTGCGCGAGCCAATTCGGCCTTTTGACGACAAGAGGACATATCTCATGTCCATATGGGTTCAGTCTCCTTTATCGGGCGAAACACGCACACTGGCAGCGTTCAGCGTCTCGCGTCCTTATCAATAAACGATAAATACATGCAACAAAAAAGAGCCGGACAACTGCCCGGCTCTTCTGGAAATTGGATTGTTCCGGTCGACTAGACGAATGTGTCAGCCGCGCCAGCCGTCGGATTTTTCGGGTCCGGCCCGTACTTGTTCGGGCCAACCGTGCCTGGGATGCAGGCGATCACGATCTGGGCGATCGAGGCCAGGAAGTTGATGAACGGAATAAAGCCGGCAATCACGAGGCCGAGATAAATCCAGCCCGTCTGATTGATGTCGTGCAGGCGACGAATGAACAGAGCAATGCTCGGAATGATGATTGCGAGCGCATAAAGCCCCATAACTGCAAAGAAGATCATGCCCAACGGATTCATCTCACCGGTTTCGAAATTGCCGCCAAGCCCGAACGCGAGCACGGCAAGAACGCCGAACACGATCACATTGAACAGAGCAACCCACCAGTATTCAGAGCGCTGTGAACGACCCTGAAAATCCACATAGCGACTGAAGAACATTTTTACTGCGTCTGGAAAACTGACCATTTCGGCCCCCTTGATTTGCTTCCACTGCGAAAGACTGGCGCATTTTCTTCGCGCCAGCGGTCAGGTCAAGGAAAGACTCGTAAACGTTTCCCCTGCCCCACTGGCGAGATATCCGCGCCAATTTGGTTAGGGCAGGGTTAATAAGTTCGCCAGATGGGCGTTTTCAACCTAGTCGAATTCGACCATGATCTCGTCGGCTGCAACGCTGTCGCCAGCGCCGACATTGATGGCTTTCACGGTACCATTGGCTTCGGCGCGGATGATATTCTGCATCTTCATCGCTTCGACCACGCAAACCGCCTCGCCTTCCTGGACCTCCTGGCCGATCTCGACATCGATCGACACGACGAGGCCCGGCATCGGAGACATGATCAGCTTGGATGTGTCCGGCTTTTCCTTCTCCGGCAGGCGGGAATGCAAATCAGCGACTTTTGGTGTGCAGACCAACGCGCGAAGCGCCACGCCGCGATGACGGAAGAGATAGCCCTCAGTGCGGTCTGCAAACTTCACCGCAAACGGCTCACCATCCAACAGACCCTCAACAAGGTGCTGACCTGGATGCCAAGGCGTCACCAGCGTGTGCGTTTTGCCGCCATCAATGGTGATCTCCGCTTCGCCCACATCGCCAAGATCCAGCGTCACCGGATAATGCTTGTCACCCAGGATAACGACCCATTCTCGGCGCGCTTCCGCTTGAGGCGCGATGCGGCCACTTGTGTCAGAGGCCCGGCGCGTCATGAAACCATGCACGTACGCCGCCGCGCAGATCAGCTGGGTCACCTGCGTTTCAGTTGGCTCAACGCCGTCAAAGCCTTCCGGGAACTCGTCCTTGATGTAGGCCGTCGTGATCTTGCCGGAACGGAACCGCTTTTCGTCGATCACGGCCGCAATAAAGGGCATGTTGTCCTGAATGCCTTCAATGTGGAACCGGTCGAGCGCCTCGCCGTGCACGTCCAGCGCCTGATCGCGATCCTTGCCGTGCGTGATCAGCTTGGCGATCATCGGGTCGTAGAACATGGAGATTTCGTCGCCTTCGCGGACACCGGAATCCATGCGGACTATCCCGCCAGCCAATTCACCCTCTTCCGGCGCATGGAAGCGCTTCAGACGGCCAATGGATGGCAGGAAGTTGCGATAAGGGTCTTCGGCATAGACGCGGCTTTCCACGGCCCAGCCATTGATCTTGATATCGGACTGTTTGAGCTTCAGCGTCTCACCATAGGCCACGCGCAGCATCTGTTCGACAAGGTCAACGCCCGTGATCAGCTCGGTAACCGGGTGCTCCACCTGAAGACGGGTGTTCATTTCGAGGAAATAGAACCCCTTGTCCGCGCCAGATGCGACGAACTCCACCGTACCGGCGCTGTCATAGTTCACAGCCTTCGCCAGCGCGACGGCTTGCTCACCCATTTTCTTGCGGGTTTCAGGGTCCAGCAGCGGCGAAGGCGCCTCTTCGATAACCTTCTGGTTACGGCGCTGGATCGAGCATTCACGCTCATTCAGGTAGATGCAGTTGCCGTGCTTGTCGCCGAGCACCTGAATTTCGATGTGGCGCGGCTCTAGGATGAACTTCTCGATGAAGACGCGGTCATCGCCAAATGAAGACTTCGCTTCGGCCTTAACAGCCGGGAACCCTTCTTCGACTTCCTTGTCGTTGGCAGCCACACGAATGCCTTTGCCACCACCACCGGCGGACGCCTTGATCATCACCGGGTAGCCAATTTCCTTGGAAATTTTGACGGCCTCGGCGGTATCCTCGATCAGGCCCATATGTCCCGGAACGGTCGACACGCCAGCGTCAGCAGCAAGTTTCTTCGAGCTGATCTTGTCGCCCATTGCCTCGATTGCGTAGGCATTCGGGCCGATCCAGCCGATCTTCTCTTCTTCCAGGCGTTTGGCGAAGGCCGGGTTCTCGGACAGGAAGCCAAAGCCCGGATGGATGGCTTCGGCGCCGGTCTGGCGCACGGCGTCGATGATCTTGTCGGCAACGAGGTAGGATTCTGCGGCAGGTGACGGACCGATATGGATCGCCTCGTCTGCCATTTCGACGGCCATGGAGTCAGCGTCGGCATCAGAATAGACGACAACCGTCTGCACGCCGAGCCGTCTGCAGGTCTTGATGACCCGAACTGCAATTTCCCCACGGTTGGCGATCAGAATCTTTTTGAACATGCTGCCTCGATCCATTGCAAAGTCTTTCAGCGACTGCACTAAGCCGCTCGCACGGTGATGTCCACAATTCCCATAGGTGAAGTCGGTTGTCAGGTTGACGCAGATATGTTAGTAAGCGCTCACTTTATGGAGGTAAAACCCATGTCCCGGATTACACTGGACCTCGACGCCTTGATGAAAAACGGCCAGATCGACGACGCCGAAGCCGCACGGCTGAAGGGCTTCGCGCTGCCGGAGCCGAAAACAGGCTTGCTGGTCAACATTCTCCTTATTTTCGGGGCCATCTCTGTTGCCGGTGGCACGATTGCACTCGTTCCGAACGCCGGGACCGGCCTGTTTCTGGCCCTGCTTGCGCTGGGCGGAGCGGAATTCCTGCGCCGCAGCGCCACGGGCAACTCCCTGAAAACACTGGGCAGCGCCCTCAACCTGATGGGGACGCTGGGCGTCGCAGGCTGGATCGGTTGGGAATTCCGGGAAGTCGATGATGGAACGATGCCGACGGTCCTTATTGCCGTCGTGATGACGGCGTCAGCCATATGGTTTCGGTCCGCCCTGCTGGCCGCGTTCGCAGTGCTGTCGCTCGGCGCAATCCTCGGTTCGGGCACGGGCTATTGGCACGCGAGCTATGCATTGTTTGTCGAAGAACCGACGATCACTATCATTGTCTTCAGCCTCCTGTCGGCGGGGCTCTATCACACGCGTGAACGGCTGGGAGACGCCTGGCGCAATATGACGACCATCGCCGCACGGACAGCGATGTTCATGGTAAACTTTGCATTCTGGGTCGGCTCACTCTGGGGCGACCGGGTGGGTGAACACTGGTTCGCACCTGACCGTTGGTCCGAGCGTTCTGAATGGCGCGAAGCGGCCATGTCGATCCCGGACTACGTCTTTACGCTTGGTTGGGTCGCTGCACTGGCGATTGTCATCTTCAAGACCCGCCGCAACAGCTTCCTGTCCATCACATCGATCGTCTTCCTGACGATCCATGGCTATACGCAATATTTCGAGTATCTCGGCGCGCAACCAGAAACTCTGGTTCTGGGCGGACTGGTTCTGGTTGGGCTGGCAGTGGCCGGAGCGCGGTTCCTGATGCGACCGGAAACAGAGTCCGACTAATCGTCATCCAGCTGTTCGATCCGCGCCTCAAAGCTGCGCACGCGCGCCGACACTGAAACAAGGAACGCCGTGGACCAGCCCAGAAGCAGAAAGCCGATGACAGATTCTGCTGCCCCCAGCATCCTCCAGCCTTTGTCGACCACGACATCACCATAGCCCACCGTGGTGAATGTGGTGGTCGAATAATAGACCGCAGTTTCGACATCGGGGAAAATGTCGAGGGCCAGATAGGCGAAGGTAAAAATCCAGATTTCTATTGAGTGCAGCGCGAACAGGCTGATCAGGATAAAGAAGATGGCGACGCCCTGCCCCGCCACTGTCGACAGGTTTACATGCGTATCACCCCTTTTGCGGATAAGCGCAGAAAGACCGACAAGACCTGCGAAGTGAACCGCAAAGCAGATGGATACGAGCACACCTGCGACAATCAGATTCAACAAGAGCATGACGATGCCCTCCCGTCAGCGGGCCGCGATAACCAATCCTTCCATCAAGCCTGGCGCTTCCCGGTTGAGGAAGTCAACCAGTGCCTCTGCAGCGCTGCTTGATTGAGAGCCGGACGAAATTCGGCTCCACAGGGATGATTTTTCGGATTTGGCCGCCAGCTTGTCTGCAGCCTGCCCAGCCACTTCACGAGCCTTGCGCGCTGCTTCAGGTCGCTTGCTCATTCGGGCAAACCATTGGCCCTTGTCGAGACCGGCTGCGATGCATCCGACATATTTGCCGGGATGCGGCTCTTCTGGATTCAGCCAGAATTTCCGACTTAGCGAATTGGGTTCATTTGCCGGGTTGGGATGTGCCTGAACGACAAGATAGTTCCCGAAGGCGCGCGCATAGAGATCGCTCCACGACGCATCATTGTCGCAAGTGGACAATTCCTCGGCGGTGCGCATGAGCAGCATCGCTTCTTCGCGCGAAACCCAGGGCTCAGCCTCTGTTGCGCGAAGCGCCAAAACCTGGCGCAGCCATTTTACCGTATCTGCGCGCGCGCCGCCTTCCCTCACCATATGCGTACAAACGCTCTCGCACAGTGTGTATGCGAAGCCCGGCGGCACGATCGTCGCCTTGGCGAGCAGGCGCGTCCACAGACCCAGCAGATTTCGATGCTGGAATATGCCTCTCGGAATCGCCCGGCCGGATAACCAGTCCAGATTGGCCTGTGTCAGCGCCCCGTCAGCCGCATTTCGTGTCAGCACGTAATCGGCCATGATACGGCTAAACCGCAAATCCCAATCCGGGTCGGCCCCCACCATACGCGCATTGAAATCCAGGAGTGACGCAGCCTCGATGTCGTTCTTTGGGGCGCGGGAGCACATCTCCATCGCGATCTGGCGTGCATCGGCCCGGGCGCGCTGAGCGTTCCCCTGAAAGCGCTGAATAATCCGGCTCGCGGAAAGCGACATTATGTGAAGACTCCGTTCCCGTCTGAACCCCTAGCGGGAATGGGTTTCCGCTTTCTTGCCCAAATCCGTGAAACCTGTTGCCACTATTATAGGTGGGCCCTTAGTTTCTGTGGATAGACACGACAAACTCAAGGGAGATATCGCAATGACAGCTCAAAAGGACCTCGCAGGACGCAAAGCCATTGTCACGGGTTCGGCAACTGGACTTGGGCGATCCATCGCCCTGAAGCTGGCGGAACGCGGCGCAGACGTCATCATCAATTGCGCCAGGTCGGTCGAAGATGGTGAAGCGACCGCAGCAGACTGTCAGGCACTCGGCTCCCAGTCGAGACTGGTCCAGGCAGACGTTTCAACTGAGGAGGGCTGTCGCAAGCTGGCCGACGCAGCCACGCAAGCGGGCCGTCTCGACATTCTCGTCAACAATGCCGGTACAACAAAACATGCGCGCGACCATGCCGATCTTGATGCGCTGACAAAGGATGACTTCCTGCACCTCTATGCGGTCAACGTGGCCGGGCCATTCCTTATGATGCAAGCCTGCAAACCACTGCTTGTTGAAAGCCATCGCCAGACTGGCAGAGCCGCCACAGTGCTGAACACATCCTCCATTGCAGGCGTCACGGGCATCGGGTCATCGGTTGCCTATGCGGCCACAAAAGGGGCGCTGAACACGATGACATTGTCACTGGCGCGCGCGCTCGCCCCGCAGATTCGGGTTAATGCCATCTGTCCCGGTTTCATCGGCACTCGTTGGTTCAAGGACAAGATGGATGAGGAACAATACCAGCGAATGGAGGCCTCTGTTGCCGCAGCGACACCCCTGAATGCCGCCAGCGGACCCGACGATATTGCCGATTCTGCGCTGTTTTTCCTGTCCGACGCTTCACGCCACGTCACCGGGGAAACCTTGCTTGTGGATGCGGGAACCCATCTCGGTTACGCGCCATTGACGGCGCGTTAATCCGAAGGCGCACCAGCACGTTTCTGAGGCATTCCCGTGCCTGCGTGCCTAAAAAGCTGGCGATCCGTTTCCCGGTCCGCAACCTCCATATTTTTGTTTCCGATCCCCGTTCAAGGCGCGTCATCCTGTCTGTGGCGCTGGTCACAGCGCGATTCAAGAACGGGGAATAAATAACATGAAACAACAGCTTTTACGCGCAGGGGTCGCCGTTGCGGCAATGTTGGCAGTAGCTGGCACTGCAGCGGCGGAGGGAGAATGGTCCGGCAACGTCGCTCTCAGCACGGATTATGTCTGGCGTGGCGTCTCTCAGTCCAATGAGGACATGGCCATCTCTGGTGGCTTCGATTACGCGAACGGCATCTTTTACGCGGGCACCTGGGCGTCGAACGTCGATTTCGAAGACGGCTCCGACACCAACGTCGAACTGGATTTCTATGCGGGCGTGGCCAGCGAGTTTTCCAATGGCGTGTCCTGGGATCTGGGCGTCATCTACTACTCCTATCCGGACTCGGAAGATGAAGACCTGGACTTCGTCGAACTTCAAGCTGCATTGGGGTATGCATTTGAAGGTGGCGTGGAAGTCGGCGGCGCGGTCTATTGGGACCCGGACAATGAGAACATCTACATCGAAGGTTCCGCAGGATATGCCTTCACAGACGTTTTCTCGGCGGACGTCTCGGTGGGTAACTACTCCTTCGATGGTGGCGGCGACTACACCAACTGGTCGCTGGGCGGCACCTACTCGACGCCAGTCGGCATCGATATTGATGTGCGCTACTGGGATACTGACATCGATGACACGGGCATCGCCGACGAGCGCGTGGTCCTGACCCTCGCGAAAAGCCTCTAGAGGTTCAGTAACTTTCTTCTCAAGCCTTGCGCGAGACTTGCCCTCCTTCGTGCTGGGCCTGGTGAAGGCCGCTGGTTCCCCAGGGAACTGGCGGCCTTTATTTTTGGGCGACTTCCCTTACGTTGGGGGTATCATCGAAGTTCACAACATATTGGAAGAGCCTGCCAATGGCCGCTGAATTGAGTCCTGCAGACGCCGTCGGCGCTCTCGTCCCCGCGATCACCTTGCTGGGCTTCGGGGCAGCGGCAGCGCTCGTTTCCCGCGCGCTCAATCTCAGCCCCATTGTGGGATACCTGCTTGCTGGCATCCTGATTGGGCCGGGCATGCTCGATCTTATCCATGAAAGTGGCGGCACTCACCTTCTGGCCGAACTTGGCGTGGTGTTCCTGTTGTTCGATATCGGCATGCACGTCTCACTCAGGGAACTGAAGGAAAGCCGCGGCGACCTTCTGGGGCTCGCTCCCGCGCATCTATTGCTGACCGGCCTGATCAGTTCCGGCGCGCTCTACATGCTTGGTATCTCATGGCCCATTGCCATCGCCGTTGGCCTCAGCCTCGGACTGTCTTCCACCGCCGTCGTCGCGCGCATTCTGACAGAGCGGGAACAGAATTCCTGCCCTATCGGGCGAACGGCCACGCATGTCCTGATTTTCCAGGATATTGTCGCGATCTTCCTGATGATCTTCGCCACATCCCTCGGTGAGGGGGAAGCAGGTGCAGCCGGTCTTGCCGGAATTGTGTCTGATTATGTGCTGAATGGGGGTGCCGTACCGCTCTTCGCATCGCTCGGTCTTGCCTTCATTCAGGCCTTGATCGCCTTCGGCGCGGCCATGCTATTCTCCAGATACCTGCTCAATCCGGTGTTCCGTACGCTGGCAGCAACACGCAATGAAGAAGCCTTTACGGCCTTCACGCTGTTGCTGGTTCTGGCAGCTGCCTGCGCGACAGCGGTCATTGGTCTGTCTTTGACGCTTGGCGCATTCCTGGCTGGTCTCGCGGTCTCTGGCACGCCATTCCGGCATCAGGTTCAAACCGAGATGGGGCCGTTTCGGGGACTGCTCCTGTCCTTCTTCTTCATCAGCGTCGGCTTGTCGATTGACCTGCCGGGCCTGTTGAGAAACCTGCCATTGGTCGTGGTCGGCGCGTTCGGTATCCTGATCGTGAAGTCGGCGCTCGGCTATATTGCGGCGCGCGTCAATGGGTGGAGCGTTCCGGGCGCCACCCAGCTCGGAACACTGCTGGCACAGGGCTCGGAATTCACGCTGGTTATCCTGTCGATTTCGGCCGTCACCACCAATATGCCCCCTGCCCTGATGGGCAGCCTCATCGCAGCCATTGCCCTGTCGCTGGCGCTCGCCCCAAGCTGGGCCATTCTGGGCGGCAAGCTGTCTCGCGAACTCGCCCGGCGCAAACAGGTTACAATGGAAACGTCCAGCGAACCCGCTGGGGAGCGCCCGGTGATCGTCATTGGCATGACAGCAGCGGGCCGCCTCGCCGTAGACGCGCTCGCGGACTTCAAGATCCCCTATATCGCGACAGATGGCGACCCGGACCGGTTCCTGTCCGCCGTTGCGGACGGCTACAATGTTTCGTTCGGAGACGCGTCCAACATGAAACTGATGGACGCTATTGGTGGCAGCAACGCCCGCGCAGTTGTGCTCGGGAAAGCGCGATTTGAAGTTTCAAAAGAAGTGACGCCCGGCATTCAACGCAGATTCCCGGATCTCATCCGCCTTGTCGCGGTAGAGACACTACAGGATTTAGACAATTATCTGGAACTCAATGTCCGCGCCCACCTCGTTGCCAGTGAGCCGAAAGGCATAGAGATGGTCGCGGACATGCTGCGCATCCTGGGCGTGCCGGATGATGAACTTGCCGACTGGCTGAGCCGCGAGGCGGACCTGTTCACGATTGGCGACGCATCAGATCGTCAGGATCGTACCGACGAACTGGAAGAAGAAACCGTAGACGAAGCCGCCTGATCAGGAATCGAGGGCCTTGATCGCGTCATCGATGGTTGCGCGGGGCTTGTCCATGATCGCCGCAATCTGCGCACGCTGCTCAATGGCGAGCCAGAGGCCAAGCACCTCAACATCCACTACGCGCCATTCGCCATTCTTTTCAATGACGCGCCAGCGCACGGTCTGAGCGTCTTCACCGGAACGCTCAACGCGCGTTTCCACGACAGAATCTG
>CEQG01038220.1_pt1 | contig 10739 bp, 11 predicted proteins | sample 350301 | NCBI WGS metagenome assembly CEQG01 (sample SAMEA2621242, study PRJEB7988) | marine metagenome | isolation source: saline water (ENVO:00002010), including | reverse complement strand
GCCTGCCGGGCATCCTGCCCGACATGACCCCGTCCGAGGCGCTCGGCATTATGTAGCAAACGCACCAAGGTGGTTACCTGTGTCATCACGTGTGATGACATGCGCCTTCATTCAGGAGGCGTAGCTTGATCTGGCCAATCAAATTCTGGCTCTTTGGTATATTGAGCTTCCATCAATTGCCGATGCATGGCGTGGCGTTTCCGACGATCCTCGTCGAGCACATAGAACAGGCCTTTGTGGAGACCGGCACCATCGGTCCAGTAGTCAGCCCGCTCAGAGAATCTGCGGATGGAACGTCCGTAGTACCAATATCTCACGCGAATAATCAGTTCCAGCTGCCCTTGGTCCATCAAATCCCTATCTTCCCTACTGATCCAGACGCGGGAGAACACGCGGCGGTCTTGGCCCGGAGCGCAGTGAGGAATGGGGATTTTGTCAGCCGTGAGGACGTCTGGCCTGATTTCTTCGTGGTAGGTCGAGATATAGCAATGCGCTCTAGCGACAATGGAACGCGCTGGCATCCTGCCATAGTTTCTCAGCCAGAAGGTAACGACTATTTGGTCGTCAATTTCGTCCGCAGTCACTTTATCGATAAAGAGATACGGACGGATATCAGCGGCGTTAGCCTCCGCGACAAACTTCAACCCTCGCTCGGCGTAGTCAGCGCCACGCCTAGTCTCATTGGCGGCATATCGAGCGTAGATCGCCGCACCAATAGCCGCGACCATCGTAACGAATCCAAACGCCAGACCCAAAGCCCCAATAACTGTTTGCTGGTAGGTGAGGATGGAAGATGCTTCGGCGGCCTGCGCCGCACGTCTCTGCTGTATAAGATCATCAGTCTTCAGGCGGTGTTCTTCTTCGGCTTCTTTACAGCTTACAGCGCGTTCCTCGCGTTTCCGCCGGGGAAGCGCGTCAATCGCCTGTGGTTGGCAGTCGTACCCGCCAGCGCGATAATCGGCTGCTTGGCCTTGGTAGCCAGCGTTACCAGCAAGATTTGGTTGTTCGGGATATAGGAGCAGAGCAAGCAGCCCGGCTGTAAAAACTATTCCACAAATCGCAGCGATGTCGCGCCTATTGCTTCCAAACATTGGACCAGAAACACCGCCGTAAATTTTCCCCGGCTCAGCTTGTTCCTGATATTCGGCTCAGAGTCCATGACGCCTATGTCGGCCAGCTTTCCAACCAGATCTGCATAGGACAGGCCCCGGCGCTTTAGCTCTGCCTTGAGCATCGCCTTTACCTGATCTTCCCAATCCTTTGCCGTCTTAGGCATATCCGTATCTCCAATGATGCTAGACGCATCATATTCGATACGTTTGTCATTGACAACAGTGCGTGAACGTCATTATATACGATGCATAAGCAACGGATACGATGACATGCAACACTTTCTCCTCTCTGCCCAGGCCCGCACGATCAGTCTCAAGGCTGTTTTCACCATAGGCGAGGACAAGGCGTATCGGACCTTCTGCGAAATGCGCTGGCCGGAAACAGACGGCGAAGCGGTCTGTCCGCGTTGCGGCTGCGTCGAAACGTACAACATCACGTCGCGCCGCAAATTCAAGTGCGTTGGCTGTCATCACCAATTTTCGGTTACGTCCGGCACCATATTTGCTTCGCGCAAAATGTCGTTCACCGACCTGCTGGCTGCGATCGTCATCTTTGTGAACGGGGCCAAGGGCGTTTCCTCGCTCCAGCTCAGCCGCGATCTTGATTGCCAGTATAAGACGGCTTTCGTTCTCACGCACAAGCTGCGCGAAGCAATGGCGAAGGAACTGGCCGGTCGCCAGCTTGACGGCACGGTCGAAATCGACGGCGCGTATTTCGGAGGCTACAGCAAACCGGAAAACCGCAAGGAGGATCGCAAGGATCGTCGCCTCAAGGCGAACCTTACCGGCAAGCGCCAGTGCGTCGTCATCATGCGCGAGCGCAACGGCAAGTCGCTGCCCTTCGTCGTTCGCAATGAAGGCGATGCCGTCCCCTATGTCCGCGATCATGTCGGCACTGTCGCCACGATCATGGCTGATGAAGGTTCGGGCTGGGACGCTCTGCACGCGGGCTGGGATACGCGCCGCGTCAATCACTCGATTGCGTTTCTCGACAACGGCGCGTGCACCAATCAGGCGGAAAGCTATTTCAGCCGTCTGCGCCGCATGGAAGTCGGCACGCACCACCATATCGCTGGCCCGTACCTCTATGCCTATGCCGGTGAAGCGTCGTGGCGTGAGGATAATCGCCGGGTCACTAACGGTGGACAGGCCGCCATGGTGACGGCGGCGGCGCTGGCTTCGCGGGTTAGCCGTCAGTGGAAAGGGTATTGGCAGCGGGCGGCTTGACCGAAAAAATCCGATGAGCTGCACATCAAGGATATTGATTTAGTAACACATCACGACTAGCTCGTGCTTATCAACCTGGCGGGCATGACCCGTCAGACAGGCCGAGGCTTCACTGCCTCGGCCTTTTGCGTTATCGCTTGTGCGATGAAACGAGTCATTGTCTACGTTGATGGTTTTAATCTCTATCACGCGATAGCGGATTTGAAACGCCCACATCTCAAATGGGTTTGCCTGAGAGCGCTGGCAGAATCTTTGCTTCGCCACGGCGAAGTCCTCAAGACGGTGAAATATTTTTCAGCCTACGCGACATGGATGCCCGATCGTTATCAACGGCATAGAGAATACACTGACGCCCTTATTTCGCGTGGCGTTGTCCTCCACATGGGGCAATTTAAAGAAAAGCCTCGCAAGTGCATGTCGTGTGGTGCCCGTTGGATGGGACATGAAGAAAAAGAAACAGACGTACAGATCGCTGTTCACATGGTGGCGGACGCCCTAAAAGGCGAAGTTGACCGTCTCATTGTCATCAGCGCTGATACTGACCTCGGACCGGCAATCAAGATGATCTTAGCAAACACGTCAGAACGAGAAGTGTTTGTGGCGACCCCACCGGGGCGTTTTGGATATTGCAGGTCGCTTGGCCCCAAATTGGAGTTGACCGCTGGGCGTCTCGCAAAATGCTTACTCCCGGAATCCGTGCAAATAGGACCGGGCAAGACCGTGAAGAGACCGGCGTCATACGCGCCACCGGCCTAGCGGCTCAAGCCTCTGGTCGAAGTCTAGAGGCGCAGCGCCTGATCAAAAAATATGCAAATAGGCGTTATGCGCGGTTGCAATTTATATGTTTCAGGAGTCTAAGGGTGACGGCCCGCCGCAAGGTGGTCAGCTACCTACGCCGCGTCAACGAGTAGGGTAAGACCGGCAGTGGGGGCAAACGTGCTCCCACTTGCCAAGCCGAAACCGCCAGTAGTCCGTAACGGACACAGCTCTCGGCCAACTGCATGCAATCCGCATATCAGTTCTCCTGCAAGGAGCGGGGATGAGCCCCGCGCTCCGGGCTCGCCCCATGCGCCCCGCCGTCTATTAGGGCAGCTAAGGGGCTTCAGCAGAAGAAAGACGGCGGACCGTCGCGGGTCAATATGCTGGGAAAAAGCTTCCTGTCGAGTCCTGAATCTTGCCAAACCGTAAAAACATACCGCGAACGCAAAATTATTGTGGCCGAAACAACACGTATAAAGTCTCCGTTATATAACGATTTCGTTAATTCGCGCTGTTTTGTCGCAACATTAACGCACCACCTCCCACTCCATCCAAAGCCCAACCCGCGTATCAGGGTTGCGCACAAGCCCCTGCTCGCGCCGATCGCGCAGACAGGTAGAGACGCGCCGGGTCATCAGGTTCAATAGCTTGGGGGTGGCCGCAAGCCCGCGATCAACGATCATCCTGGATGCGATTTCGCGGGCCGTGAGAGGCTTGGGGGAGGTGCGGAGGATGGACAGCACCTGGCGGCTCATTTCACCCCTGCGCGACCAATCTTCGGGCGGCTTGACGAACTTGGGCGCTATCGCCTCTATCTCCATATCCGGCGCTACCAGCTTGATAGCCGCGTCCAGCGTTTCCAGATCGCGCGCCATTTGAGAAAGCGCCTCTTGAGCGCGCTTCATATCACCAGCGAGCGCCGCGCGGCGCTTCACCAGCCCTGTTACCATGTAGTCTGCCATATGATGACATTACGCAACGCGGGCGATTACATCTATCCTGACGTTGGTGCGTTTGCTACATAATGCCGGAGGCGCTGGAAAGCTCCATGGTCGCAAGCGTCGCCGGAACGCTGGAAGGTGGACGCATCAGCCGGGCGCGGCCGTTCCGCAATCCACATCACAGCGCATCCATGGCCGCGCTGGTCGGTGGCGGGCTGAAAGCACGGCCGGGCGAGGTCAGCATGGCGCATCTGGGCGTATTATTCCTCGACGAACTGCCGGAATTTCAGCGCACCGTGCTCGATTCGCTGCGCCAGCCGCTGGAAACGGGTGAGGTCATGGTGGCGCGGGCCAATGCGCATGTGACTTTCCCGGCCAGAGTACAGTTGATTGCTGCGATGAACCCGTGCCGGTGCGGTCATCTGGGCGATCCGGCGCTCGCCTGCTCCCGCGCCCCGCGTTGCGCCGCGGATTACCAAGCCAAGGTGTCCGGGCCGCTGCTTGACCGCATCGACCTGCATGTCGAGGTGCAGGCCGTGACCGCCGCCGATCTGGTGCTGCCGCCGCCGGCCGAAGGATCGGCCGAGGTCGCCGCGCGCGTGGCGGCAGCGCGGGCGGTGCAGACGGCCCGCTATACCGGCACATCGACACGGACCAATGCCGAAGTGGATGGGGAGCGGCTGGAAGAGGTTGCCGGGCCGGACGAGGCGGGGCGGCAGTTGCTGGCGCAGGCCGCCGCCGCGATGAAGCTGTCCGCGCGAGGATATACGCGCGTGCTGCGTGTCGCGCGGACGATCGCCGACCTTGCCGGCGCAGACTCTGTTGGCCGCGTCCATGTTGCCGAGGCCTTAAGCTACCGGCGGCGAGCGCCAGCCAATTAACCTGATTGATGCCGAGCGCGCTGGCCGACGTCTATTCGGCCGCTTCGTTTGCCAGCAGCTTGATCTCGGCGGACGCTTCACTGGCCTTGGGGCTGAACCGGCCTTCTATCCTGCTGCCCGGTTCGATCGTGATGCGTTCGTAGACGACGTCGCCTGTGATCCTGGCGCTGCTTTCCACCACCAGCTCGTCAGCCGCGATGGACCCGTCGACCAGGCCCGCAAGCCGCGCGCTTTGCGCCGTCACATGGCCGATGATCCGGCTGTCAGGTCCCTGGACCAGCGCAGCGCACCGGATATCGCCTTCCACAACGCCATCGACATGCAAATCGACGCTGGCTGACAGGTCGCCGGTGATCGTCACGTCCCCGCCGATCAGCGAGAAGGGAATGGACTTACCCCCGGTTGCCGACGTCGGCAAAGCGGGCCTTGGCGATTTGCTGGACTTGGAGAACATCTTTGCGGGCCTCCAGAAAGCGGCGGGGATTGATGGCCTGGCCATTGAGCCGGACCTCGAAATGCAGATGCGGCCCTGTCGAGCGGCCGGTCGAACCCATGCGGCCTATCGTCTCACCCCGCGCGACCTTGTCGCCGATATGGGCGGCAAAGCCCGACAGATGCGCGTAGCGGGTCATGATGCCATTGCCATGCGTCACTTCCACGACATTGCCGTAGCCGCTGCGCTGGCCAACGAAGCTGACCTTGCCATCGGCAGCGGCATTGATCGGCTGGCCGCGATGGCCGGGGAAATCCAGACCCGCGTGAAAGGCGGCGTGGCCGTTGAACGGGTCGCGGCGATAGCCATAGGAACTCGACAACATCGGTGTGCTGGTCGGCTGGCCTGAAGGAATGGACAGGAGACTGCGTTCCAGAAACTCCATCCGCGCCATCGCATCGGCCAGTTCTTCCAGTTCTCCGGTCAACGCCTTTTCATCGCCGTTCCAGGGAACGAACGGGCCGCCCTGCGCGCGCGCTGCGTTGCGCGCCAATTTGTCGGGGTCCAGCCCGAAGCTGCGGATCGCGGCCGCAGCGCGCTCGGCGCGCCGTTCCACGGCGCCCGTCAGCAGCAGGGCGAAGCGCCGCTGCCGATCCTGAAGGCGCATCAAGGGCGCGGCTTCGGGCGCGATGCTGATCTTGGTCTGCCGCGCGGCCTTTTCATCCTGCCCGTCCGTGCCCAGCAGATCCTCGCCAGTCTTGTCGTCATCGCCGCCAAAATGCGCGCGATAGAGTTCGTCCATGAAATCCTGGCGCGCTTCCAGGTCTTGCGCCAGTTGGTCGACAGACTTGCGGTAGTCGGCGACCTTGCCGGCGGCCTTGGCGACAGACTGGCCCTTCGCCGCCAGCGCGGCGCGCTCCTGCTTCAACGCCATGCCATCGATCGCCATGGCGGCGGTGACACCGCCCCAGCCAAGCAACAGTGCAGCCGTGCCGCCCAGCGTCCAAAGCTGGGCGCGGCGACTGATACGGAGGAATTTGACCTGGCCGCCCGAACGCAGGAAAATTTCCCGCTCAGGGCAAAGCGCATTCCACCATGCGCGGAGGGCGACGACCCTCTGGCTATTCAACTGCAACAATGACGACCCCGTGCTCTTTTCGACTCGGGCCGGTAGCAAAGCATGGCGCCGGGCGCGAATCCTCTGCTCCGGACTCGTGACGAGTCGAAGGGGTGGCGCGATGAAATGAAATGGAGCGGCTTTTGTTCCTTGCAGAAAAAATAAATGTCAGGCCTGCCGAGAAATCCCCTCCGGGCTCATCAACAATTGTTCCACCCCGACTGCCGGCATGGCCGCCCCGAACAGATAGCCTTGTCCATAGTGGCACCCACCGGCACGCAAATAGGCCAGTTGCTGCGCATTCTCCACACCTTCCGCCACCGTGCGGATGCCTAGACTGTGGGCCAGGTTGAGCACCGCGCGCACGATGGCGGCGTCGTCGGGATCGGTTTCCATGTCGCGGACGAAGCACTGATCGATCTTGATGATGTCGATCGGGAACTGCTTGAGGTGTGACAGCGAAGCATAGCCAGTACCAAAATCGTCGAGCGCGATACTGATTCCCGCGTCGCTCAGCCGCTGAAGAATATGACACACCCGATCCGCATCGCGGCCTAGGAATACCGACTCGGTCACTTCCAGTTCGATCATCGCGGTCGGTATTCGTGCCGTGCGCATCCGGCCGAGCAGCCGATCGGCGAACGCTTCATCTTGCAGGTCAACGCCCGACACATTGAGCGCCACATGACCGACGGCCAACCCTTTGCTGCGCCAACGGGCGCAATCGTCGATGACCCGCTCGACCATTCGTTCGGTCAGCGCCGGGCCGAGCTCGGGATGCTCGAACGCCCGCGCAATATCGCCCGGCATGATAATCGACCCGTCGGCAACCGGGCATCGGAACAGAGCCTCGAACCCGATGATGCCGCCATCCTGCAAAGATATTTTCGGTTGATACCAGGGGCAGGGCTGTTCATGCGACAGAATATGGCGCGCGCGATCTAGCATGGCGGTTTCCCGCTCCCAACTGTCGAGCAGGTGCGGTTGGAACAGGATGGCGCGACCGCGGCCATTATTTTTTGCGTGATAAAGCGCAATGTCCGCATGTTTGAACAGCGCCACGTCATCGGCGCCATGATCGGGATAGAGCGCAACGCCAATGCTGGCGCGACATTCCAGCGGCCGGCCCGCATGGCTGAAGGGTGCGTGAAGCTGATCGGTGATCCGCATGAGGATCGGCTGGAGCGCCTCGGCATCGGGCAGACGCGTCAGCAGCACGGCGAATTCGTCGCCCCCCATGCGCGCTATAAGGTCGCCGGGGCGCAGAGCGCCGCGCAGTCGCTCCGCAACCGTCTGCAAAAGGGCATCGCCCGCGTCGTGCCCGGCCGTGTCGTTGATGCGCTTGAACTCATCCAGGTCCAGCAGAAGGATGGCGACAAGCCCGCGATCGCCCGAAGATGCGGTTGCTTGCGTAACCGCAGCGACGAAATGCGCCCGATTGGCTAATCCGGTCAGCGGATCGCTCATGGCAAGGCGCTGGAGGCGTAATTCTGTTTCCTTGCGGTCGGTGATGTCCACGACGCAGGTCATGTAGGCCGCGTCGCCATCGACCATGATGGCGCGTGACGACAACATGGCGTCTCGCGTCTGCCCGTCCGCGCGGCGCAACCGGCATTCGAATTGATCGACGGCCTCGCCGCGTTCAAGCCTCTGGACCAGCAGGCCGCGCGATCGACGATCGACATAGCTGTGCTCGACATTGTCGAGGTCGATCTCCAGCCCGGCTGCGTAGCCGTCGCTTGCTGCGCGGTTCATGCGCAGCAAGGTGCCATCGCGCCGTGTGACAAGCAGCGGCAGGGGTACTGCCATGAACAGATGCTCCAGCGTGTCGCGGCTTGCGGCCAGGGCGGCCTGCGCTGATCGGGCTGTTTGCCCGGCATCCCATTCCTTGCGCTGCAACCGGTTGTTCCGCGCGATCGCGATCCACATGCCGCAATGCAGGATTAGCATCGCCATGATCATGCCCGGCATCGTTGACGATAGCGGGTCGGGGGCAAGATAACCGGTCAAAAGCGCGATTTCGCATACCAGCCCCCCGCCAACATTGCCGCGAAAGCTGGTCGGCACCACGAGATAGAAGACGAGCGGCAACAGGACCATGACGAAAATGGCAATGTCGCTGCGGGAGCTGACCAGAAAGCCTACTGCGATGGCAACCACGCCCTGCCATGCCCAACAGATGCGCTCCAAGGCCCGAAAGCTTGTCATATGTTGACATAGGTAAAGGCAAGCGATGGACCAGATCACAATCGCCACGCGAGCGGGCACGGCCACCCAGAAATGGTCGGTTCCCGCAAAGCGCCAATCGCTCAGCAGAAACAGGCTGTTGAGGGCCGCCGAGAGGGCGAACAGGACATACGCATGATGTCTGGATTCGGGCAGTCGCTCAGCCTGGAACGCGGCTTCGCGATCGGGGGAGCGAAACTCGCCGGTAAAAGAGGCAATATCGGGCACGGCTGATCCAATGGCGGCGCGTCGGCGCGTTACCCTGGAATTAACTTGATCGAAGTTATCAAAAGCCTAATTCTGCTGCCGAACTGCCGTCTTTTTGGAGGGAGGGCGCACGCTTGACCCTGCGCGCGGACGCAGCTATAGCGCCGCCTGCCCAGCGGCCTTGCCGTGCGAAGACTCGTCTCCTCGCGTCATATCGGCTGAGCGACATTAGAGCTGAACATTGCCGGGTGCTCTTGCGGCTCCAGGGGGCTTATGCCCGCCGGGGCCTTTGCTGTTTGGCGGAATCCTCCGTCATCGGCACAGGACGCGGGAATGCCGGTAAAGTAACTGAAAAAGGTGAAGGGCTTCATGCCAACGATCAACCAGCTGGTCCGCAAGGGCCGCGAACTGCAGAAGGCCAAGTCGAAGGTCCCTGCAATGGAGGCGAACCCGCAGAAGCGCGGCGTTTGCACTCGCGTCTATACGACGACCCCGAAGAAGCCCAACTCGGCGCTTCGCAAGGTGGCGAAGGTGCGTCTGGTCAACCAGCGCGAAGTCATCACCTATATTCCGGGTGAAGGTCATAACCTTCAGGAGCACTCGGTCGTGCTGATCCGTGGCGGCCGCGTACGCGACCTTCCCGGTGTGCGTTACCATGTGCTGCGCGGCGTTCTGGATACCCAGGGCGTCAAGGACCGCAAGCAGAGCCGTTCGAAGTACGGCGCGAAGCGTCCGAAGTAAGAAGGGGAGACCAGGAATATGTCACGTCGTCGTCGCCCCGAAAAGCGCGTTATCCTGCCGGATCCCAAGTTCGGTGATATCGTGCTGTCGAAGTTCATGAACAGCATCATGCAGGACGGCAAGAAGGCCGTTGCCGAATCGATCGTCTATGGCGCTCTCGAAACTGTCGAGACCCGCGCCAAGAAGGACCCGATCGGCATGTTCCACGATGCTCTGAACAACATCAAGCCGGGTATCGAGGTTCGCAGCCGCCGCGTTGGTGGTGCGACCTATCAGGTCCCCGTCGAAGTGCGTCCCGAACGCGCCCAGGCGCTGGCCATCCGCTGGCTGATCACCGCCGCGCGCAACCGCAGCGAAACCACGATGGCCGCGCGCCTGTCGGGTGAACTGCTGGACGCCGCCAACAATCGCGGCAATGCCGTGAAGAAGCGCGAAGATACGCACCGCATGGCGGAAGCGAACCGCGCCTTCTCGCACTACCGCTGGTAAAGAGGAAGGCGGGCGCTCCCGCGCCCGCCTATCCAACAGGGTCTTGAACATCGGTCCGTTCGTCAGGGGTGCTACCCATGGCGGACGGATTGGTTTAGGGGCCTCGCGCAGAACAAACGAATCCCCTCACCGCCGGTGCGCCGGCAACGGAGAAGCATCATGGCCCGCAGCCATCCGCTCGAACATTATCGTAACTTCGGTATCATGGCGCATATCGACGCCGGCAAGACCACCACGACCGAGCGCATCCTTTACTACACCGGCAAGTCCTACAAGATCGGCGAAGTCCATGACGGCGCCGCAACCATGGACTGGATGGAGCAGGAGCAGGAACGTGGTATCACCATCACGTCGGCTGCGACGACCTGCGTGTGGAAGGCGGCTGAGGGCAAGGGTCCCGAACATCGTCTGAACATTATCGATACCCCCGGCCACGTTGACTTCACCATTGAAGTCGAGCGTTCGCTGCGCGTGCTCGACGGCGCGGTTGCCGCGTTCGACGGCGTTGCCGGCGTGGAGCCGCAGTCGGAAACCGTGTGGCGCCAGGCGGACAAGTATAAAGTGCCGCGGATGTGCTTCATCAACAAGCTCGACCGCACCGGCGCC
>CEQG01130297.1_pt1 | contig 10749 bp, 9 predicted proteins | sample 350301 | NCBI WGS metagenome assembly CEQG01 (sample SAMEA2621242, study PRJEB7988) | marine metagenome | isolation source: saline water (ENVO:00002010), including | reverse complement strand
TACTCTGTACACTTTCGCCAAAGCACAGTTCGCTATTGATGGCCAGGGCATCAAAATGGTTTTCGCCGATATTGACGCTTTTCTTTTCTAATATGATGTCCGTGTCAAAACCTTCGTTGAAGCCGTTGAAATAGCCATTCGTGAGTTGCTGAATCTCTTCCGCTTTAAGCGAAATAAATTCCATTTTTCGGCTATTGTTTATGAAGGAAATAGAATCACTAACAGAATCGATAAAGCTCTTAACGTTGTCATCCAGTACTTGCACAATTCCCTTAGAAACCTTCCGGAATGGGTTGACATATTTTGAATTATTAAGTGCCTTGTTCTTGGTCAGTATGAAGAACAGATAGCATTTATGTTCTATGTGTCCTCGGCCTTTGAAATGCTCGTGTGTGGCTTTTTCCAAAAAGGTCGTATTCGGAAGTTGTTCTGAGGTATAGGATTTCTTCAGGTAGATATCCTGTTTGTGAACCACAGTCCCCACAGGCAATGATTTCAGAGCCTGAAACCAAGCACCGTGCATATCCTCAAAATCCTTTTCAGATAAGGAATAGATTTCCGTCAGATTCCCTTCATAGCACAAAACCACATTGCCATTATTGGCAAACACGATATTGTCCTGAATATCTGCAATGGGTTGATATTTAGAAAGGTTAATCTTATTCATAGTTGAAACCTGAATTTCTTTTGTTGCTGATAATTTTAGGGAATGCATTGGCTGTTTGAAATAGCTGAGGGTTATGGGTTATTCTTGTCAATGCCACATAGAGTCCAGCATTAAAAACCAGTACGCCAATAATTATTCCGAAGCTGAAAGAGAAAATAATGACCAAAAGGGATACGAGAATAGAAACCATCATCAAAGCAAACAGGGAAATGGGCAGCCCAAAAATGACCGCCCTTTTCCTGATGTTTTTATAGACCTCAAACTTCTTCATCGTTATACAACAATTCCTATGAGGTAAGTAAAGATTCCGACTACAGCACCAGCAATCAAAACGAATACGAGTACTCTCGTAATCCCTTTTTTTAGGTCAGCGTTTTCACCAAAGAAATGCCCTGCATTAAATAGGAAACCAACCAGAAAGATGACACCTAAAAGGATTGGAAAAATGGTACGAATGGTGTCGCCTACATCATTAACGGAATCTTCAATGCCACCAATTTGAGCAAATAGCGAAGTGGATAAGAGCGAAAGAAAGGATGCTAAATAGAGTGATTTTTTCATAACGTAACAGTTTAAATTTTTGTGTTGTTTTCGTTATGGGAAATTTACATATATTTGACTATAAATAATTGAAAATCAAATATTTGTGAATAAAATATTATTTGATTTTGTTTGAATTCCGTTGGTATTATTTAGTATCAAATTCTATGGAATTTTGAAGTGAAATTGTTGATAACCCGAAAATTTAAAATGAAAAAAGTGCTCAAAAACGTCAGTTTTGTTTTTTTACTCTTAAAAATGTGTATCATTTTAGGACAAGAAGCGAGCACTCAAAAAAGAATATTAATTGATGTTGGGCACGGTGGAAAAGATTCTGGTGCAATAGGCATAAATGGTATCCAGGAAAAAGATGTTGCGCTCAATATTGCAAATACCATTTTGAAGCTGAATAATAAATTACAAAAGCCTTTGGATATTTATTTGACCAGGTATAATGATACACTTATTTCGTTATCGGATAGAACAAAGTTGGCTAAAGCCCTTAAAGCTAATTTGTTCGTGTCCTTGCATTGTAATCATTCGGATAATCCAAATGCAAGAGGCGTAGAAGTTTATGTGGTAGGTGCAACATCCAAATATTCAGATGATGCTACTTGGCTTGCTTTTCAAATGCAAGCTGCACTCAATAAAAAATTGGGATTTGAAAGTAGAGGTGTAAAGTTTGCGAATTTTCAGGTGTTGAGGGAAACCATAAGTTATTGTGCTTCGGTCCTTTTGGAACTTGGCTTTTTATCTAATAGTGATGAAGCCGAATATCTTAAACAGCAAGAAAATGTTTTTGCCCTAGCCTTGTCCATTTTAAATAGCTTACAAAACAGAAAAATGAAATTATGAAAGATATGTTTACAGAAGTAGTAAAGAGTATAAAAAAGGTTTTGATAGAAACTTTTTTAGAGATTAAACTAATGATTGCAGCATTACGAAAACTCTAATTTTAATTGGTTTGCTAAAAAGGATATTCATTTTTCAAGAAATAGATATTTATATTTTTAACTTTGCTGTTGTTATTTAAAGAGCGTGAACGAAGAACCAATATATTTTGATTTTGCATCTACTACACCAGTAAACGAGGAAGTTTACGATGCAATGTCGCCATATTTTCTCAGTTATTATGGAAATGCTTCGAGTAGTACTCATAAGCAAGGGGAAATGGCTTCTAAAGCCGTTAAAAAAGCCAAAATTCAAGTTTCCAAGCTTATTAACTGTGATGAGAATGAGGTGTTTTTTACGAGTGGCTCAACTGAATCTATCAAGTTGGCCATAAATCAAGTTTTCTACAATAGTTTAGATGCAGGAAACCATATAATCACTTCCAAAGCAGAGCACAAAGCAGTTTTGGATACGTGTGAGGATTTAGAAAAAGTCGGTGCTCGGATAACCTATCTTGATGTTGATGACAATGGAAAATTAGATACAAGTTTACTGGAAGATAGTATTGGAAGTGATACAATACTTGTAGCATTAATGCACGTTAACAATGAAACCGGTGTTATTGCCGATATTGGGGATATTGGTACTATATGCAAGAAACATAATGTTCTTTTTTTTACAGATGCGACACAATCTTATGGAAAACTTCCACTCAACTTTCAAGATGAAAATATAGACTTACTTTGTTTTAATGCGCATAAAATTTACGGACCTAAAGGCATCGGTGGCTTATTAGTCAATACAACTGCTAAAACTAAATCTGGTGTTTCTGTTAAACACCTTATTGATTCCGTAAATTTAGGAACTCAGAATGTCCCAGGAATTGTAGGGTTAGGAAAGTCAAGTGAGCTAGCGAAGTCTGAGATGAAGACTAATTATGAAAGAATTCAAAAGTTGAATACTCGTTTTCAGCAAGAATTACATCAGTTAGAATTAGGTAAAGTTAATGCGGTTTCGGCAACTAAAAGCCCTTATATTCTTAATGTTCAACTCTTACATCAGGATGCCGAGTCATTTATCCTTAAGAACAAGAACTTAATTTCGGTGTCAATGGGTTCTGCTTGTAACTCTAGAATAATAGAAGAATCGCACGTGCTAAAAAGTATGGGACTGAGTAAAGAAATAGCCGATAGAAGCATTCGCATTAGTTTTGGTGCTACTACAACTCAAGCTCAGTTGGACACATTGATATATACAATTAAAAACGGGAATAATTAGTCTCAAAGGAATTCACAATAGAAGCTGCTAATTTCTTGATTTTTGAATTTCCTGTTCTTGGACTAAGTCTTACCCACGAAATAACATCAAAAGTGGGATTGAGCTTACCGCGTAACAATATCAGTTCTTTTTGTACAAGATATTCTACAGCCTCTCTATATGATTTTTCTACTGAGGTAAATTCCCTTGTTTTTGGCAGAGGAAAGGATAAGAGTAAAATATCGTCAACATCATTGACTTCATAACCTCGGGTTTCAATAAACCGTTTTCGTAAGGTTCCCTTTCTGTTAAAATGGGCACCTGCCCTTCCAATTGTGCCGGTATAACTATTGGTCATCCCTACATAAACAAATTTATGTTTTTTAGAAAGCCAGATGTAAATATAAGCTTGGTCGGCGCCATTAAAGGCGCCTAGGATACTAGTCTCAAGCATACTTTTCGTCACTGTAATTTGGTGGCAAATCGTTCTCTAGTTTCCTGCACATATTCGCCAAAAATTCAGATACAATCCTTCTTGACTCTCTTAAAATGACTTTAAGGTCGTCGTACTCATATTTTTCAATATTCTTATAGGCATACAGCTCGGAATCGGCAAATTGAAGCATCATTAAATCGAAAAGAATCTGTAAATCTCTATTTTCGGCATTGTCTTCATAGATTAACCTTGCAAAGCGGTGAATTTTATTAATCCTAACACAATTGCCCAAATCGGTATCATAATAAGGTTCCCAAAGTAGGTTGTCTTCAACGGATGATACCCTGAATATTTTTGTAAGGTTAGGGTTCTTTTCACCTTTTACTGCCTCTTCTTTTTCATCATCGGTGTAGTCATCATCCACATCGTCCACTTCTTCACCTTTATCCTCTTTCATCATCTTGATTATCCACTTGATTTTTGAGGTCATATCATCAGTAATAGCTTTTAATCGTTCTAAAGCTACTTCCTCGTCAGGTAGGTCATCACCTGGCAAAATTTCAATCTGTTCAAATTCTTCTAAGAGTTTGTTAGCAATTTCATTAGGTGCTTTATTTATAATGTCGCGGCTTATCTTACCCGCATTTTTCCAAGCTGCCTTGCTTTTACTTTTAGCTTCCTTGGTAAAATCACTGATATTTCTAAATGCTTCTTCAGAGAGGGTTAACGATGATTTTTTCACATCAATATTAAAGAAATCGTCTGCCTCGTCATTAATAAGTATTCGTCCCCTAAAAGCATAAAAATCTTGGTCATAAGGGATAATACCTTGAAGGTTAGAAGCCCAAGATATAAGCCTCTTGTTTCTATAAACATAAAAGCCATAGTTGCCCGCCTCAATTAAATATCTCTCACGTACTTCCTTATCTCTTGATTCGCCAATATTCTTAATTCTATAGATAGGTGGGTAGGGAAGCTGGGTTATCTCAATGGTAACATTAATTTGTAGTTCATCATCAAGTGTAAGCTCTTTTGGTTTCTCTATCCATCGTACTTCTGTCCCGTCCCATTCATTTTCGTTCAAGTTTCCATTTTCGTCGGCTTCTGAGACAAACAATGGGTCAATGGCGTTTATTTCCTTATCACCAATGGTTATGTGTACACCATTTTCTGATAGGAAATAGAAATAGATTACACCAACTTTTGTTTTAAGTTCCTTAATGGTATTTCTAACACTTGGATGGTTGTTGAGTCGGATAGCAGAAATTATAATGATGGTACCTTTGCCTTCTTTTAGGTAGGTTTCAATGAGCTCAGATTCATTCTCTTCAATTTCAGTTTTTTCTGCAAAATATTCTTTGGCTTCCATCACTTTTGGAAGAGAGACTTCGTATTTGTTGAATCCTGTACCATCTGAAGAAATAACCTTTAGTACATCCCCTTGTGAAAATGAGGCCGATTTTAAGCCCAAACCAAATTTGGATAGCGATTTATCATCATAATGGTCATCTGTTGAGCCAAGTTTGAGTGCTTCTTTGATGGCATTTTCATCCATACCATCACCATCGTCTATGATAATGTATTCCTTGACATTGTTTCTCTTATTATCAGAAAAGTCTTCACGTTCTTTCTTGATTAAGAGATTTATATTATTTGCATTTGCTCTTACCGAGTTATCTATAATATCGCAAATAGCGGCAGACGTTGTGTAGCCAATTCTACTTAACCCGAACAAAAGCCTTCCGGCATCTATTGATAAATCGATTTTATCACTCATATATTAATATTTTAAATGAAACAGCTGGCGCAACCTAGGCCTTCCGCTTCTATAATTTCATCTTTCCAACTGTTAGTGGTTCTTTTATTCAGCTGTCTTTTCATTCTTGTGAAATGTTCTTTCTTTATGGCTTTAACACGCTCTGGTTTAGATAATTCTTCTAAAGTTTCGCTGTCCATCCAATTGTACCCGTCTTTTTCATATACCATAGCTTTTTGAAATAAAGATGGATGGTTTTCCAGTAACCAAACCCACTCAATTTTTTGCTGATAGAAACAAAAAAAACAACCCGACCTACTACGTGAGTACGTTCCGGTTTCCATTTTACCATCAATTTCTACTTGGTATTTCTTTTTTAGATAGTAAGCGGGTATTCCAACACCACTCTCATCAAGTATCTTAAAAATATCATCCAATACTAAATTTTCATCGTTTTCTACCAAAGGGAAATCATCTAAAAAAGCAACAGGGTAATCAGTATTTTCTTTTAAATATTGAAATACCACACGATTGAATAATTTAATATCACTGTTTAAGAGAAAATCTAATTTTTGCCCTTGCCTAAAACTTGGCGAAATAGGCAGTTTGACCTTATTGAGAATATCTTCTTTTAAATGACTAGGGCTATGACTTTCGTAAAGACTTGTAATTTTGGGAATATTATTATTGGCTAGAACTTCTTTTATAACGTCTTCACTCCAAATGTTTTTTCTAAACGGAAAAATAGACTGTACATTGGTTTTTTTGGATATATAGCCCTCTCTATTTTCGTCCCCACGTATTCCTACATAAGATATTGTAGGCTCATCACCAATGTATTTCTCAAAGGGTTCTAGCTTCAGCTTCTTGGTACACCACCTTGCTGTTGATGAGGGCAGATAACCACCATACTCGGCCAAAAAATGGTCAAAAGTGGTTTTGTAAGGGGTCTCTTTTTCTGGTTCGACTGCGAAAATTGTTTTAATGTCTTTTCCCAACCTACTGTTTAGTGCTTCTATAAGCTCATAAGTTTCTTTTAACTCTTTACCTGTATCACAAGAATAATACTCTACATCCAAATCGGGGTATAGGTTTTTGAGATAAAGTGCTAATGCAGCACTATCTTTTCCTCCAGAAATTCCCAGTACGTGTTTAACTTTCATCGTGCAAAGTTTTTAAATATCTAATTACAGCAGCTGCACTCAATTTGTCATTTTTGGATAATACTTTGGCCAAATCCTTTTGTAATTCTGAAACTTTCTTTTCTTCAGAAGAGTTTAGAACAATATTTTGTTTTATGGTTTTACCTGAGACATCTGTTAGTTGAAACTGTACTATTTCATTATTTACGTTTTCATTTGCTAAAGAGTGTAACTCCAATAAATTGTCTAAATTTGAGAATATCTTTCTTGTATTATCCATCAAAAGTGCCTCATCCTCATCATTCATTTTCTCAATAGACTTTCCAAGAATCACATCAGCAATGGATTTTAGCCAAGAATCACGTTCGTCTAATTTGGACATTATGCGGTTAAGAAAGACTTTTTCATTTTGAATCAACAAATGTGGTTTCAACGACCTGTAACGCGCTTGAATTTTACTCTTGTAAGCTATAAAATCTTTACTTTTCAGGTTCAGAGCGTCACATATATTTTCTTCATACCTATTGAGCAAACCTTCATAGGCAACCCTTATTTCACTGATAGCACTATTTAGGCGCTCAATGAAATCATTCAGGATTTCACTATCATTTTCTTCGAGGTTAATATTTTTATATCCTAATCCTTTAGGTATTTCTGCTAGTAGCGCATTTTCTGGATCCTTAGCAGATGCTATAGCATCCCTTAAGCCTTTAGCTGGTGGACTTAATCGATTAGTTTTTTTTACGTATTCCGGTAGGGCATTGTAAAAAGCTATGAAACTACTGAAAATAGAAATCAGCGAACTTTCTGGTTTTTTACTAGATGTATCTACACCTGTAATCTCTTTGTATTTATTGAAAAGATTCAGTCTTACACCTTCAATTTTGTATGATTTTAATTGATAATCTGAAGGCTTCTTATGCACGAGGTCAAGCACTTCGCTAGTTAGGTAAGGCACATACCCAGAACCTTTATGAAATAAAGCATAGTCTTGATTTTTTACAATAAGGAATATGGGAACCCAAAAATCGATGAACCCTTTTTTAAGTTTAAATGGTGGTTTGGTTAACGATTCGTATAATTCAGATAAGTTCTTTTTAATATGTTTTGAATCCTCCAAGAAATTGCTGCAATAATTCCAGAGCGGACTAAAAGTAGAATCTGTAGGTTCATTGAGGGAATATGCATTGTTTTGTTCCCGATGTATTCCTGTTGCTTTTAACAATCCTAAATAAATCGATTTTTGAGGTGGGAACTTGCTATCTTCATAATTTAAGTTTTCTTCCTCAGCATACTGCAGTAAATCTTTGAGCAAATTTTTACGAGCAGTTAAGATAGGTGTGCTTAAATACTCTTTGTTGACCATCTCATTTAAAAAACGAGGCGTCTCAGAATATTCATCTTTTACTATCAGAGAGAGATTTCGGTTTAAGGAAACCTTAGAATCAATCTTAAGCTTTTTACCATGGTAGAACCAATCCGCATTAACATTGTCATAGATGCCGTGTTCTAGAAGTTTTTGTAGTTTTTGTACTTCGTGGGCCTTCTCTTCTGTTAGAATTTTTTTTACAACATTGTCCTCGGCATACTTTTGCAATACAAAATCTATCTTTTCGATTTCATAGATGCAGGACTTTACAAATTCAAAATCTTTGAGAAGTACATATAGTTGTGCAGGTTGTCGGGCATCGTTAGTTTTTAAATCCTTAAGTTTTACATCCTTATTGAGAATTATATGTATGTAGCCGTCAATTTCCCCTTGAGGCGTAGTATTCTCAATGTAATCAGATATATTTACCTTAAAGAACCTTGGCGTACCAATTTCAAAATATGCTTCCTTAGCAAAATGGTATTTTTCTTTAAAATAGTGTTTGGTTTTTGAAGCAATATTTATAGCGGTGTCTATATGTGAACCTGCATCAATCAATTCTTGCTCTATGTCAACGTCCGTTCCGTCAATGAAGAAAAACTTATTGCGATAATTATAGAATTTAATTATTTTTTGACTTATGAGTTTTTCAATATATGTTTCGGAATCAGGAATGTTTAAGGCATACTTTGCATAATTTTCTAAGAAAGTTTTATCTAGCCTACCAAAAGATTTTGCGAATAAGTTTACCAGACCGATGGTCTTTATGATTTTTGCTAAATGCTCATATCCTTTATTATTAATCGCTTCTGCCTTATCCAATGCTTTTACAATGGTATTCCATTGAGGCTTGTGTGGGTTTGAATATCTATCTTCTAATTCACTGGTTAAATGAATCGTTAAATAATCAAACACATCGGCTACATTAAAAAATGTATGGTTGTCTTTATCTATTTTGTCAAAGAAAACTTTACTATTAGCTAAAAAAGAGAATAAGGACCTTTCATTCTGACCATACTTTTGCAAAGCTTGAGCCAAGATATTTGCCGATAGAATATCAAAAGGATAAAGTTTATTGGCTAAATCGTAATTCAGAGTTTCCGAATTGCTGACGAGCTTGCTTTCGTTTATTTTATTGAATAAATCATCAAAACCAATATCCTTTGGTTTTTTAATTTTCAAATCCTCTATTCTTTCTGACGCTAAATAAAGTAGTTGCTCAATGGGTTCATCAAACGAAATGTCAATTAACCTCCCTTTTACCTTATCCCATTCATTCTTTTGGTTTTGAGATAGGTCAATGGCGTAAGAACCAAAATTTTGATGTAGCGTTGTAATTAAAATAATATTCCTGTTGGAATCATTTACTAGCTCAGCTAACTGTTGTATAAAGTATAATTCGCTATCCGGATTGTGTTTGGCTGCATATTCAAGAAATTTACCAAACTCATCGATTAAGATGACCAGTATTTCACCCTTATCTTTAAGCGATGCAGCACGCCTGCCTATCGTATCAATAAGACTAGTATTGGCTGTATCTTCCTTAACTTTAAAGGATTTCTTTAGTACTGTTGTTAACGGTGCGGCTTCCCCAATAATTTTTAAGAATGAAAATTTTTGAAATCCTTTAAACTGGCCATTAAGATTAGCAAAATAAGGTTTTCTATCATTAAGGTTTTTTTCAAAAGCCCATAGGAAACTGGACTTTCCTGTGCCATAAGAGCCAATTATATTAAATGAATGATGTCCCTGTTGAAAACCAGAAACTATTCTTTCAAAAACATTTTTTGCGTTGGGTGTAACTACGTAATTGATGTCGTTTACGGCATCGCGCTCAATATTTGTGGATGTTGTAAACTTATGCATTATAGTAGCGTTCTAATGTATCCCATTTGTTAGGGATATTTTTAATTTGTAATTCTTTTCTTCCGGCATCCTTCTTATAAACAACATCTTTAAAAGTTTCCGATATTTCCTGGATTTTGAGTTCCGTACCTTCGGTAGAGCAAGCAAATGCATCACCTATCTTATTTTGTATATCATCAAAACTTATAGACGTAAGCTCCGGGAATTTATCTAAGATTAGGAAATAAAATATTTCTATAGGTATCTCTGGTCTTTCACTTACCTTTAATTGAAAAACTGAACCTTCCTCGGTATCGGTAATTTTAGTAATAAGATTGAGGTCGATGAAGATGGACGACAAATCGTCTTCCATATCCTTGATGTTCTTATCGGCTAGGTAATATGTTTTTATAAATACCTTGATGTCATTTTTCAGCGAGTTTTCAGCTATCGAAGTTTCATTGTTATTAGCTGTCCTTATCAAATACCTTAGCAGTTGCTGGATTGTAAATTGTGAATTAACCCTAACTTTTCGGAATTCTTTAAAAACTAAAGGGTAAATAGATGCTAGGTTGGTGTCTAACAATTTGTAGTGCAACAACCACAGCGTACCTTCGTATTCTAAAAAAGGGTCGTAACCTGTATTGCTATCAAAGATTTTATTGGCGAATACAGTAGTTTGGTCGTTTTGGTCATTTATATTGAAAGCCTTTAGCCAGAAATTAATAGACATCACCATATTCTTTCCCACACCTAAAGCTGTTACCGCATCTGGATTTTTGAAAGACTGTCCCATAGAAAGATAATCGTAGCCTTTCTTCAACCAAAAATGGCGACAGTGAAATG
>CEQG01153850.1_pt1 | contig 10754 bp, 8 predicted proteins | sample 350301 | NCBI WGS metagenome assembly CEQG01 (sample SAMEA2621242, study PRJEB7988) | marine metagenome | isolation source: saline water (ENVO:00002010), including | reverse complement strand
AGAGGATATTGTACGTATCATCTGAAGTTATACCTTATTTACCAGAGACAGAAATCGCTTCCATGTCGTTTGATGCACCGCAGATGGTGAACTCAAAGGGAGGGCAAATCAGGATCTTCATGCCACGGTACGGAAATATCAATGAGAGGAGACATCAACTTCATGAAGTCATACGGCTTTCTGGGATGAACCTCGTGATCAATGACTTTGACATGCCGTTGATCATCAAGGTGGCTTCGATTCCCAAAGAGCGTATACAGGTATACTTTATAGATAATGAAGAATACTTTAAGCGCAAGGCAACCTTTACTGATGAGAAGGGGAACTTGTTTGAGGATAATGACGAGCGGGCCATATTTTTTGCAAAAGGGGTCGTGGAGACCGTGAAGAAATTGAACTGGGCGCCAGATATCATTCATGTTCATGGATGGCTGGCCTCGTTATTGCCACTATACCTTAAGGAATATTATGCTAGTGAGCCCTTGTTCAAGGAAAGCAAGATAGTTACCTCTGTGTACAATTCTGGCTTTGAAGGCACGTTGAACAGTGAGATGATTGACAAGATTGCTTTTGACGGTGTTGACAAGGGGGATATTGCAGAGCTGGCCGAGCCATCTTATGCAAACCTGATGAAAGTGGCCATCAAGAACAGTGATGCCGCGATCATAGGCTCGCAAGACCTTGATGAAGAAATAGTGAAATACCTCAATACAACCAAAATACCAGTGCTTCCCTACAAGAAGAAGGAAGAATTTGCACAAGCTTACGAAGAATTCTACACTGAAAAAGTGCTTGACTAATTTTTAAAAATGGAGATGAGATTGAAGAACCTTGCTTTGAGGACGCTTACCGTATTGATTTTACTTACCGCGTTAGTTGCTTGTGATGAAGATTTTCAGCCTGTGGGCAAAGATCTTGTGGATGATATTAATTTTAATTCTGATAGTATTTTGCATCCCGTGGTGTCTTATTCAAAGAGGCTTTTTGGGATTCAAGGTGTCCAGACTAACAATCTTGCCAGTGGTGCACTGGGGATTTATACTGACCCTATCTACGGTACCACCAGGGCTTCGCACCTGTCGCAGGTAAATCCTGGCTCTAATAACCCGTCCTTTGGTGATGAGCCCGTGCTGGACAGTGTGGTGTTTAGTATGCCTTATTACTCCACGGCTAGCTTAGGTGAGGAAGGTGAAACGGTTTATGAGCTGGATTCAGTTTATGGGGATGACCCCATAAATCTTAAGATCTACAGGTCAAATTATTTTTTAAGTGCCAGTACGCCACCAGACCTTGAAAAAAGTGCAAGGTATTATAGCAATCAGTTAAATAGCCTGGATGGTATTGAGGGAGACCTACTTTTTGATGTTCCTGATTTTGTTCCATCAAATGAAGGTGTGGTCACGGTTGTGCCGGGCGAAACAGAAGATGCTGACTCCGTACGTACGGTAAACCCTCCATTATTGAGACTTGTGGATACCAGCGATGTGGGATTGGCCTACTGGAAACAAGCGATTTTTGATAAAGAAGGAGATGAAGTTCTTTTTAACGGCAATACGTTTAAGGATTATTTCAGGGGTGTTTACTTAAAGGCAGAGGCTTTAAATAGTACAGATCAAGATTATTTTATCTTCAATAGGTCAGGGACAAACATAACGTTGTATTATAGCTATAAAAACAGCAATGATATTATGTTACAGGGAAGTTATGTGCTTAATTTTTATGGTACTGGCACAACTCCTAATCCCATAGCCTTCACGGGATATACCAATGATTTCAACCAGTCTGTAACTGATGCTTTAGACCCTGCGAATATTGATATGGTCAATGGTGAAGAAGACCTATACCTCAGGGGTGGAGAAGGGAGTACGGGTGTTATTCAGTTGTTTGACCCTACTGATGATGATGGCGATGGCATTCCTGATGAGCTTAACGCATTACGCGATAGAAACCTTCTCATACGCGAAGCAAACCTTATCCTATACGTTGATCAAGACAAGGTCTCTCAATACACCACGGGGGCTTTTGCTGGTCCTGAACGCATTTATCTTTATGATTTAAAAACCAACTTGCCTGTTGTTGATTATAATACCGATGCGTCAACGGGAACCACGTCAGCACTTGGGTCAAAAATAAATCACTTGGGGCCGCTTACCGTAGATGATGACGGTAACGGGGTGAGCTATAAAATTAAGCTTACCCAGTATTTGAGAAATTTACTCTCTGACTCTAACGACAACCCCACCGTCACCTTGGGAATCAATGTTACTAATAACGTGAATATCACCGCGGTCAATTACATTGAAGGAACTGACGAAGATGATGTTCCTAACACGGTATCCCAGGGTAGCCTTCTATATCAGGAAGGTACAATACTCCACGGTAATTTAAGTTCTGATAATGACAAGAAACTAGTTTTCAGGATTTATTATACAGAATCAGAATAAAGTACTAAAAAAATGTGCGGAATTGTAGGTTACATAGGTAATAGGGAAGCTTACCCCATTATCCTTAAAGGGCTACAACGCCTAGAATATAGGGGCTACGATAGTGCCGGTGTAGCCCTCTATGATGGAAAAAGCATACAATTGTGCAAGACCAAGGGCAAGGTAGGAGACCTCAAAAAAAAATGTGAGACTTCAATTGATACCACGGGCTCCCTGGGTATAGGCCACACCCGCTGGGCAACTCATGGCGTGCCTAACGATGTAAACTCCCACCCCCATTTTTCTAATAGTGGAGACCTTGTGATCATACACAACGGCATCATAGAAAACTATGAATCCATAAAAAAAGAACTACTCAACAGGGGGTATCATTTCAAGTCTGATACAGATACCGAGGTCCTGGTAAACCTCATTGAAGAAATCAAGATCAATGAAGATGTAAAACTGGGCAAGGCGGTCCAGATAGCATTAAATCAAACCGTGGGGGCGTATGCAATCGCTGTCTTTGACAAGAAAAAGCCCAATGAAATCGTTGTTGCCCGTCTGGGCAGCCCATTGGCAATAGGCGTGGGGGAAGATGAATTCTTCATCGCCTCAGATGCCTCCCCATTTATAGAGTACACCACAAATGCGATTTATCTTGAAGATGGTGAGATGGCCGTTGTGCGCCGTGGCAAGGATGTAAAGATCTTCAATATCAAGAACGATAAATGGGTAAATCCATACATACAGACCCTACAGCTCAATCTGGAGCAGATAGAAAAAGGCGGTTATGACCACTTCATGCTCAAGGAGATCTACGAGCAACCACAAGCTATACGTGATACATTTAGAGGGCGCTTACGCGAAATGGAAGGCCTCATAAAAATGGCAGGTGTGGATGATAATATTTACAGGTTCCTCAACGCGCGACGCATCGTGATTGTGGCCTGTGGTACCTCATGGCATGCCGGCCTTGTGGCCGAATATATTTTTGAAGATTACCTGCGTATCCCCGTTGAGGTTGAATACGCATCAGAATTCAGGTACCGCAACCCCGTGATATTTAAGGACGATATCGTCATTGCAATCTCACAAAGTGGGGAGACCGCAGATACCATGGCCGCGATGAAGCTGGCTAAAGAACAGGGCGCTTTTGTATTTGGCGTTTGCAATGTGGTGGGTTCATCCATATCCAGGCTTGCAGATGCAGGCGCATATACCCATGCAGGCCCAGAGATAGGGGTGGCATCCACAAAGGCTTTTACCACACAAATCACGGTACTTACCCTGATTGCCCTAAAACTGGCAAAAGAAAAAGGAAAGATTTCAACTTCAGAATTCCACAGGCTCTTGCAAGAACTGCAACAGGTTCCCACCAAGGTTGAAAAGATGCTAGAGTCCAATAAGCACGTGAAGCAAGTCGCAGAGGTATATAAATTTGCAACTAACTGCCTGTATCTGGGAAGGGGATACAACTTTCCCGTTGCACTGGAAGGCGCATTAAAGCTCAAGGAGATTTCATACATCCATGCTGAGGGGTATCCCGCTGCCGAAATGAAACATGGCCCCATCGCCCTTATTGATGAGCAGATGCCCGTTATCGTGATCGCGACCCGTAAGGGACATTATGAAAAAGTGGTGAGCAACATACAGGAGATCAAATCCAGAAAAGGAAAGATAATAGGTATTGTCACGGAAGGTGATGAAACGGTAAAAAAACTTGCTGACCATGTCATTGAAGTGCCAGAGACCACAGATTCACTATCTCCCCTCTTGACCACGATACCCTTGCAGTTGCTATCTTACCACATTGCGGTGATGCTGGGCAAGAACGTTGACCAGCCGCGCAACCTTGCAAAATCCGTCACGGTAGAATAATCATTTTTTCTTGCCCATCCACCCCAGGTGCGTGTGCTTAAAATCATCAGGATATTTAAGCCCATACCCCAGCATCCTGTCAAAAGCTGAATGCGCAAGAAACACAAGCGAAAGCTGAATCAACCAGTCAATAGAAAAGTAAAATCCCACTACAAGAAGTACCGCAAAAATGCCCTGATGGTGCATGATGTTGTACGCCACTGCCCCCACCCGGGTATTTAAAAGGTAGCAGAAAAAGCTGAGGTCTGGCGCAAAGAACAGCAGCGCAAAAAAGCCCCATCCATAATCCAGATAAAAGTAGGCCCCGGCAAATAGCACTAGCAACCCCGCACCTTCCAGTTTTAGTTGTGCCGTCATGATTTTATGTTTTTGCAGCTTAAAAATACAATTTAGGCCTTACTCCAACCTTGCAAATTTTATTTCGCTTAAAGCGAAATAGACACCCACACAATATTGCCGTAATAACATGCGGCCTTTGATGAATGCCCAAAAAACCTGACGTTTTCAAAGATTGAAAATCAATTAATTCATAATTAGTTTTTTTGAGATTAAAGACTATCTTTGCACGACGAAAAATCAGTGGGATTTTGACAGCCCCTCATAGGTATTTTTCAATTTATTTTGCTAAACATTAAACAGTTAAAAATGTCAAAAGTTACAGGTAAAGTTGCCCAGATCATAGGCCCTGTTGTGGACGTTGCGTTCGCCGATGGTGCAGAGCTTCCCAAGATTTATGATTCACTTGAGATTTCTAAGGAAGATGGTTCAAAACTGGTACTTGAGGTGCAGTCGCACGTAGGTGAGGGTACAGTACGTACCATCTCGATGGATTCTACTGATGGTCTAAGCCGTGGAGTTGATGTTGTGGCTACCGGAAATCCTATCCAGATGCCCATAGGCGAGGATGTTTATGGGAGGCTGTTTAATGTGATAGGTGATGCCATTGACGGTATAGGTGACCTGCCAAAAGCTGGCAAGGATGGATTGCCTATTCACCGTGAGGCGCCTAAGTTTGAAGATCTATCAACTTCTACAGAGGTCTTGTTCACCGGTATCAAGGTAATCGACCTTATCGAGCCTTATGCCAAGGGTGGTAAGATTGGTCTCTTTGGCGGTGCGGGTGTAGGTAAGACCGTATTGATCCAGGAGTTGATCAACAATATTGCAAAGGGGCACGGTGGCCTATCAGTATTTGCAGGAGTGGGTGAGCGTACCCGTGAGGGTAATGACCTGCTTCGTGAGATGCTTGAGTCTGGTATCATCAAGTATGGTGATGACTTCATGCACTCTATGGAAGAAGGTGGCTGGGACCTTACAAAAGTGGACAAGGACGCTATGAAAGAATCAAAGGCGACCTTTGTTTTTGGACAGATGAACGAGCCTCCCGGTGCACGTGCACGTGTGGCACTTTCTGGTCTTACCATTGCAGAGTACTTTCGTGATGGAGCAGGTGATGCACAGGGTAAAGATGTACTTTTCTTTGTGGATAACATCTTCCGTTTTACACAGGCAGGTTCTGAGGTATCCGCTCTTCTAGGGCGTATGCCATCAGCCGTGGGTTACCAACCTACACTGGCTACTGAGATGGGCGCGATGCAAGAGCGTATTACCTCAACTAAGAAAGGTTCCATTACATCTGTACAGGCGGTCTACGTACCTGCGGATGACCTTACAGACCCTGCACCGGCAACAACCTTTGCCCACCTTGATGCAACTACAGTACTTTCTCGTAAAATTGCAGAGCTAGGTATCTACCCAGCGGTTGACCCACTGGATTCTACCTCTCGTATCCTTACGGCAGATATATTGGGTGATGAGCATTATGACTGTGCACAACGCGTAAAAGAGCTGCTGCAGCGTTATAAAGAGCTTCAGGATATTATTGCGATTCTTGGTATGGAAGAATTGAGTGAAGAAGATAAACTAGCCGTATCACGCGCCCGTCGTGTACAGCGTTTCCTTTCTCAGCCCTTCCACGTGGCAGAGCAGTTTACAGGTATCCCAGGAGTTCTTGTGGATATTAAGGAAACCATCAAAGGCTTTAACATGATCATGGATGGTGAGCTAGATCACTTACCGGAAGCTGCCTTCAACCTTAAGGGTACCATTGAAGAAGCAATAGAAGCTGGTGAGAAAATGCTTGCTGAAGCGTAATTTTTTAATTCTCAATTGAAAAAATGCATTTAGAAATAGTAAGTCCAGAGGCAACATTGTTTAGCGGCGAGGCAACTTCAGTGACCGTCCCGGGAACAGATGGTGAATTTCAAATCCTGAACAATCACGCGGCCATAGTGTCTCTACTGGATAAGGGTACCGTGAAGATCAAGAGCACTTCATCCATGGATGAGTCCTTTCAAGATAAGTTTAAAAAGGGAAAGGAAACCGGTGAGTGGACGCTTGATATTCAGTCTGGCACTATTGAGATGAAAGACAATAAGGCAATAGTCCTGGTTGACTGATCATAGCAACAACATAATACAAAAACCTGATTCTTGATTGAGTCAGGTTTTTTTTTCGCTTTAAGCGAAAAGCATATAGAGAAAAGCTGCGGCCCCACCACCGGCAATGGGCGCAACGATGGGTACCCACGCATAAGCCCAATTGCTATTTGTCTTGCCCTTGAGGGGAAGCAGTGCGTGCACGATACGGGGCCCCAGGTCGCGGGCAGGGTTAATGGCATAGCCCGTGGTGCCGCCCAGTCCCAGGCCTATTGCCCATACCACAAGTGCCACGGGGAGTGCTCCCAGCGAGCCCAGGCCAAAGGCGACCTGCTCGCCAGATTCAAACTGTAATTGAGGCTCGGCGATATAGAGCACCGCGATGATAAGCACAAAGGTGCCCATAAATTCTGCAAAGAAATTTGAAAATGAGTGGTTTATGGCTGGCGAGGTGCAAAAGGTTGCTTCCTTAAGTTCAGGGCTTTCTGTAATGTCGTAGTGTTTTTTATGCATGAGCCATACAACAAAGGCCCCCAGCATGGCCCCCAGCATCTGTGCCGTGATATAGATGGGCACGTTGCCCCATTCAAAGAGCCCTGCAATGGCAAGAGACAAGGTGACAGCAGGATTAAGGTGCGCACCACTGTATGGCCCGGCAATCAATACCCCCACGTACACCGCAAGCCCCCATGCGGTCGTAATGACGATCCATCCAGAATCCTGGCCTTTTGTTTTTTCAAGCAGTACATTGGCAACCACGCCATTACCTATCATGATAAGTATAAAGGTTCCTAAAACTTCTGCTATAAAAGGTGACATATTCTATGCGATTTTAATGGTCAATGCCTTACAAGATAAAAATTAACTCCATATCCTGAAACTGTAATGTGGCTGCATAATATAAATTTTACCTATGGATGGACCTTTTATTTGAGACTGATTTTATACTTTAGCCATAACGATCTAAATCAACCAATCATGAACGCCCCCGGTTAACATAGTTATAGGGGGCTTTCTTATTATTTGGCTTTAAGCCAAAGTTCCCTTGCCTGGATAGCTTTTCTTGAAGCATTTTCATCAAGGGAGATGGTGTAAGCGGGATTTTTTCCAAAGGTTATTTCTGTTTCCTTCTCCTTGCCAAACCTTATGTATCTTACCTTTACCTTGTCACCTATCTCATGAGACCCCTTGATGGCGTCAAGTGCCTCGAGGGTTGTGGTGGGTTTGCCGTCAATAGTGGTAATGACATCACCTTCATCAAGCCCTGCTTCATATGCGGGAGACCCTTGCTGGGTGGCCCGGCTGACCTCAAGGCCATTTTCTTTTGCTTTAAAAGTTGCACCCAGGTATGGCGCATCGTCATCTTGCTCAAGTTTTAGCCCTACTGACTTGAACAGGGTTGCATAGTCTGGCATCTGTGAGGCAAGGATGTATCTTGAAAAAAATCCTTTGGCGAAAGCCTCACCGGCATATTCACTCAGTGTTTTCTCAATATCCTTATAGTTATAGGCGACTTCTGTTTTTCCATATTTTTCCCACATCATCTTCATGAAATCATCCAGGCTGTAATTGCCATCAAGATTTCTTAAGGAAAGGTCAAGGGCAAGCCCCAGGGTGCTCCCGTAAGAATAATAAGAAATAAAAGTGTTGCCACGGTTCACGGGATCTACTGATGTTGCCGCATCCACAAAAGGAGCCTGATAGCTCATCTCGATGGGGTTAAAATACTTTCGGGCGGGTGAATTCCATACATAATTGAAGGTGCCGTTTAAACTGCCCGCATATTTCTCAGCATCATAGATGTCTGCCCTCTCAAGGATCAATGTGGTGTAGTAACTTGTGAAACCTTCGGCAAACCAGAGTTCGCCAGCCATGTTTGCCTCTCTAAAATCAAAGGGCTCCAGGTCATCTGGGCGTATGCGCTCCACGTTCCAGGAGTGAAAATATTCATGGGCCACCGTGCCTATATTGTTGTCAAATCCTCCATTGGCAAGACCTTCAGTATCTGTTAAGATGGTGCTGTTTCTGTGCTCCATACCATCACCAGAAGCATTGGGCATGTAGCAGGCAAGAAAGGTGTACTGGCCATAATCATAATCTGGTAGCTCGCCATAGACGGCTTTTTCCTGCTTCACGATTTCCTGAACGTTTTTAAAATAGTCATCAACAAGCTGTGGCGTTGCAGAATCATCATGCAGCACAAAGCGTATTTTCTTGCCGTCCAGCTCAAACTCCCTGAGTTTATAATCGCTTATCTCGGTGGGGCTGTCCATAAAATATTGCATGTCAGGTGCGCTATACGTATTGCCAGATTCATGCTTGAGCTGGGTGGCAATCTTCCAGTCTAAATCTTCACGGGGGTAAAACGTAACCTCAATGGGGCGGTATTCAAGCCCATCAACAAACATGAACGTGGCCGGCATGTTGAGGTGTGCGTGTGTATCGTCAACCTGAGAGTAAGTACCCCCACCGCGATTTGCAAAAAGCGTGTACTCAATATTCACGGTGCCGTCATGACCCGTGATTGTCCAGGAATACGGGTCAGGACGTGTAACGGTGAGCGGTTCTCCTTTTGAATTGGTCACCTTGACACCATACACGTTCTTGGCAAATTCATGCAATGCATAGCGGCCAGGGCTAGAGCGCGACATTCTAGCAGTGACCGTTCCTGTTTTAATATTGCTAAAGTGTGCCTTCACCACGGCCTCGTGATGTGCGGTGTTCTCAAAAGAAATTGAGTACGTGTTTTTGGCTTGCGCCAAAATTGTTGCGGAAGTGAAAAGAAAAATCAAAACCGAAAAGAGAATTTTTTTAAACATAGTTATCATGTGTTATCATCAGGTTCTTCTATGAACTTGCTTTCAATCCACCCAAAAATACGGTTAATAATGATTACGGCTACCGTGAGCATGAGCAGGTCCCAGTACATGCCCATCGCGGCCAGGCATCCTGCTGCGGCGCTGCACCATATGGTGGCAGCTGTGGTGAGCCCCTTTACAGAGCTTTCACCGGTCTTGATGATTGTTCCCGCACCCAGAAACCCCACACCTATCAACACCTGGCTCAAAACCCGGGTCATGTCAGCATACTCCTCACCCTGAAACTTGAGTGAGATCATCACAAAGACCGCAGCGCCCACCGCCACGAGCATATTGGTCTTGAGGCCCGCGTTCTTGTCCTTAAATTCCCTTTCAAGGCCTATAAACAGGCCCGCACCTATTGCACAAAGCAGGTTGATGGCAAAGGTTATGGTTTCTTGTCCCGTCATGTCCTAAATTTACGAAAGTTGGCAAACACCTCACTGGTTTTCAAATCGCGTGAGGTGTTTTCTTTTACTTTTGCCGTATGCTCCCTAAAAAACTTCAGCACAAGTTAGATAAGCGCAGCAATGACAATTCACTGCGCACGCTCACGCCACAACGTGACCTGGTCGATTTTTCATCAAATGATTATCTGGGCTTTGCTCGTGATAAGGGCATTTATGACCGGGCTCATGAAATTTTGCAAAAAAATAACCTGTACTGCAACGGTAGCTCGGGCTCGCGTTTACTTTCGGGTAATCATGCTCTGTTCGCTTTCGCGGAAGCAGAACTTGCAAAGTTCTACAACGCTGCAGATGCCTTGATCTTCAACTCGGGCTATGACGCAAACGTGGGGTTTTTCAGCGCTGTGCCACAGCGGGGAGATGTGATCTTGTACGATGAACTTGTACATGCCAGCATCAGGGATGGGATCCAGATGTCTTTGGCAAAAGCCTATAAATTCAAGCATAATGACGTTCAGGACCTAGAACAAAAATTACGGAAACTGTCAGTGGCCATGCAGGTTTATGTAGTGACTGAATCAGTTTTTTCCATGGATGGCGACTCGCCAAACCTGCGGAAAATGGCCAGGATCTGCGACGGGGAATTTGCCCATTTGATTGTAGATGAGGCACATGCTGCTGGGGTTTTGGGCCGGGGTCATGGTCTTGTAGAAGATTTGGCTTTAAGCCAAAGGGTATTTGCCCGCC
>CEQG01028245.1_pt1 | contig 10754 bp, 11 predicted proteins | sample 350301 | NCBI WGS metagenome assembly CEQG01 (sample SAMEA2621242, study PRJEB7988) | marine metagenome | isolation source: saline water (ENVO:00002010), including | reverse complement strand
CACCTCACGAGCGAGGCGAGTGAGCGGTGCGCCATCGCCGTATTTGCTGCCGATATCGGGCCTCCAGTGCCCGGTCAGCTGGTCATGGATCTCCTTCGAGATCCCGGCGTCCCGGCACTCGTCCTTGAACTTGTGGCGGAAGCTGTGGAACACGTAGTTGCGTTCATCGATGCCGATCCGGTCGAGATAGCGGTTGGTACGCCGGCTGAGATTGTGCGTCAGCTTCTCGTTGGAATTGAGCTTCACGTCCCGAAACACCCGCTGGTCCGGCTGGCGACCCCGCCGCGCCCACTCCAGGAAGCCGAGCTCGATCAGCTTCGGGTGCAAGGGCACCCGGCGCCTCGAGCTGTCGGTCTTCAGCTCCTGATCATCCCCCAGGTTATCCAGCCAGAGATAGTGGATGCCCTTCTCGGTCCTCACGTCGCTGACAAGGAGCTGGCCGAGCTCCTCGATCCTGGCTCCGGTGGCAGCCGCCAGCAGGAACACCCAGTAGAGATCGTCCGCATAGACCTCCTCGCCCGGCAGGCAGCGCCGGAAATCCGCCTCGCCCGCGCAGCCTGTGAACATGGGCGAGGCGAAGATCTTGTGCATGTGCGCGTCCGTGAACGGTCGACGCTCCGTCTGGGCGACCACCCGCCCGCGCTTCTCCCCGATCATGCGGATGCGAGCCATCGGGTTTCCGTCCAGATCATATTCTTCCAGGACAGAGGAGATGATCGCCGAAAGGCCGCCGACATACTTCTTGATCGATGCCGGCGAGAGCGCGGGACGGTCCTCGCGTCCGACCCGGTCGAAATGGACGTAGAGATCGTGAAAGGAGAGCCTGCGCTCATCCTTGGTGAGGTACGCCGGGATCGCCATGTGAGCGTCGCGGAAAATCCGGCCATGCCGCGCGGTGACGGCCGTCAGAGGCATGTCGCCGAACAGATCGTGAAACCGATTCACGGCCACCAGATACTCGCCTGCAGTCTGGCTGCTGGGGCCCTGGAACTCCTTCCACAGCTCATAGGCGTCCCGCATGGTGCCGCAGGCCGGCGGCGGCGCTGCCGCCAGCTGGGCAGCCCAGGTGGCCGGCACGACGCTGGTGGGATTCTTGTGAACCTCGGGCTTCAGGAGCTCGGCTAGCAAGGCTTCTGCGAGGAGACGCGATTCGCGGCGGCCGGGCTGCTTGTCGGGCAAACCGGCAAACTCGCGCACTTCGGGAAGGATGATGCTCGCCCGGCTGTAATCTCCGCGTTCGAACTCCTGCCGCAACGCCTCGATCGGATCGGGGAAGGGCATCGCCCGGGCGTCCGCGACCGTCCCGTCGGGGCCGAACTCCACGTCGTCAGCCAGTTGGTTCTGTTTGGCGGTCTGCTCGATCTCGATGTGGCCCGCGACGAAGGCGAGCGCAAAGGCCGCGCGGTCGGACGCCTTCCTGACCGAAGCAGCATCGCGCCGATTCCCGAGCAGGAACTCGGCCGCGATGTCCGCTGCTCGCTCGGCCGTCATCGGCGCGGCGTCCGGCCCGAGGGCGGCGAGGGCGACCTTCTTTCGGGCCTGCCACTTGGCATCTTCGGCCGCGAACAGCTGCTTTGCGGCTTCATAGTCGCGAACGCCGAGCGACTGTTTCCACTCGGACTTGCCGCCGAACTGGCTGCGCAGGGCTTCGGGGATCTCTCGGCGCAGGTAATAGACGCCGTTTTGGTGAACGTAGAGTCCTGGGGTTTTTGTCTTTTTCATACCGTCTCGCTGTACAAGTCTACTGTACAAGCAGCGGTAAAAAAGGGCTGAATCCTGAGATTCCGCGCGCTTCAAGCGTTCTGGTGACCCCTACGGGAGGGGACGCCAGGCCGAAATGCCGGTTGTTCCCGCTGTCCTAGCCGCCACGAATTCGATGGAGATCCAAGGCAAGAGGAGCATTTGATATCAGCCGCTTCAGCATTTCCAGCTCTGGCGCAGGCGTCCCCCCGACCGCAGTCCGGGATTGTCGCCTGTATCGATTGCTCCGATCATGATGCGTGGATCTACTCACACGCTCGTGCGCTCGCGACAACGCTCGACGTCCCTATTACCCTGCTACAAGTACTTGACGGCGAGGGCTCGACGCGCTCTCGTCCAGACCCGATTGAATGTAACCTCCGGCGGCGCGAAGCCCTGCGCGCCCTCGATCGATGCGCCGCCGCGACCAGCGCACCTCCAACCAAAACCTCCATCGAATTGGCCGAAGGCCAAACCGCGGAGGAAATTTGCCGCTTTGTCCGAGAGTGCGACGACGGCATGGTCGTACTGGGAAGACGAGGCAGGCAAGAGGCCGGTCGCCCGGGCATGGGGGCAACCGTGCACAAGGTGCTCATGCAGACGCCAGCCCCGGTCCTGCTCGTACCGGTAGAGGCCCCGCTTCCGGCAGCGCCCTACAGAAGGGTTGTGGTGCCGCTTGACGGCTCTCGTTGGGCTGAGAGCGTGCTGCCCCTAGCTGTGCGTCTTGCGAAGGCCTCGGAAGCGGAACTCCTGCTCGTCCATGTCGTCCCTACGCCCGAGATGATCGAGGCACGGCCCCTGGAAGTCGAGGACAAGAAGCTTCAACAAGCCCTTATAGAGCGAAATGAGCAAGCAGCACGCAGCTACCTGGATCGAACGAAATCCAACCTCTCGGCGTCCGGTCTACGAATGCGTACGATTTCGATCCGTGGCGAGGATGTACGCGAGGTGCTGTGCGATCTTATTCAGCGCGAGAGGGCCGATATTGCCGTCCTGCCCGCGCGCGGCCACAGCCATCGGCATGTTTCCGACGTACCCTATGGAACGGTCGCCTCCTACCTGATGACGCATTGCAATGTACCAATGCTCGTAACGCCTGCGACAATCCGCTCGGGAAAAGCGCAGATCGCCGTAGGGCATAATTGCCTCCGGCTACCCCTCGCCGCCCAAGCCTGATCATGGCCGATATTGAGGGGACCGACCCTATTTCGGGGGCGGCCGACGAGACCGCCACACGCCATCAGCTGACAGGATTGATCGGTCGCTCAGCGCCTCTTCCCATCTGGGCGCATCTCGACGCCATGAAAGACTGGCTGGCTCGAGCCCGCCAGGCAGCCACGCAAGCCGACCAGCGCGGCAGCGCCGCAGCCGAATGGCTACTCGACAACGACTATCAGATCCAGCGCGCGATCCTGCAAATTGGTGAGGGTCTTCCGAAGGCTTTCTACGCGAAACTTCCCGGTCTTGCTGAAGACGGCCTCAGGCGACCACGCGCCCATCAAGTCGCGCAGTCTCTGCTTCTGGCGTCTCACCTGCAAGTCTCACTGTCCTCGGCTGTCGAATTCGTCGTTCGATATCAGAATAAGATGCCGCTCAGCATAGCTGAAACCTGGGCGATTCCTACGATGCTACGTATCGTTTGTCTTGAAATGATCGTTACGGGTTTCACCCAACTTTTTCCTCAAGTCGCTCCCCCTTTATGGATGGCCCGCCCCTAAACCGAACCGCTATCATCTCGTAGCAGCGGGAGGGATTTAGGAAGGAGCGACGGTCATGGACGTATCGGTTCTTGGAGTAGATCTGGGCAAGAACAGCTGCAGCGTGGTTGGTCTGGATGCAACCGGGAAGGTCGTCGTCCGCCGGCGAATGCGGCGCGAGACGGTCATCGCATATGCAGGCACTCTGCCGCCGTGCGTCGTGGCCATGGAGGCCTGCTGCGGTGCGCATCACATGGGCCGTGCGCTGGAGCGGCAGGGGCATACCATTCGCTTGATGTCACCTGAGTATGTCCGCCCCTACGTCAAGGCCCAGAAGAATGACGACCGCGATGCCGAGGCGATCGCGGAAGCTGCGACACGGCCGACTATGCGATTTGTCGAGCTGAAGTCCGAAGAACAGCTGGACATGCAGACGCTGCATCGCATTCGTGATCAGCTCGTCGGTGAACGCACTTCGCTAATGAACCAGATTCGGAGCCTGCTTCTGGAACGTGGCCACATCGTACCCCAAGGCCGTGCAAAGCTCGCCGTCCGGCTTGCCGAGTTGCTTGACGCAGACGAGCCAGTGCTTGGCTGCCGCATCCACCGGCTTGTAAGTGATATGCGGCAGCGCTGGACCGCACTCGACGAGCGGATCGGCGATCTCGATGCCGAGTTCACCCAAGCGGCGCAGGAGGACGAGCGCACGCGGCGCCTGCTGACCATACCCGGCATCGGGGCGCTTAATGCGACCGCGCTTGTGGCCGCAGTTGGCGATGCCCGCACTTTCGGGCGTGGCCGTGATCTTGCCGCGTGGCTGGGCTTGGTACCACGACAAGCGACAACGGGGGGCAAGCCGCGACTGCTGGGAATCAGCAAGCGCGGTAGCCGTTATCTTCGCAAGATCCTTATCCAGGGAGCGCGTTCGTCGTTACCAACGATGAGCAAGAGTGACACACGCCTTGGCGCCTGGCTGCGCGGTCTGCTTGCGCGCTCCCACGCCAACACCGTCGTGGTCGCCCTGGCTGCCAAGATGGCACGTATAGTCTGGGCGCTGCTCCGCCACGAGCGCACCTTCAATCCGGTTGCGCAAGCGGCCTGAATGAGTTCGGTCGATGCACCTCGCACCGACTGGATGACGTCTGCGGGAGGTAAGTGACAGATGGCCTGACAGTCGACCGGTGTCTTGGAACCCTATGGCGCAAAATGGCACTCGATGCCGGCCCCTTTATGAGGACCAGGACGCGCGGATCTCCATCTTGGCCAACGATCTCGCATCGAAAGGCCGGATACGTTTTCGCAGACTGCTCAGTACATCCAACACAAACCGCTTGCCGACGGGGCGGGCCATACGTTGCACTAACGAACGCCATGGGCAAGGCGCCTGAGGAGATCCGTAGCGCAGCGCATTACATTTCAACCAGCAACGACAAAGATGGCATCGCCGATGCCATCGACGCATTTCTGCTGCCGCTTGTGGGAGGATCATCATGAAGCGACTGGCCGCTTTCGACCTCGATGGAACGCTCGCGCTCAGCAAGCAGCCGCTCGACGATGAAATGGCGGATCTGCTTACCCGCCTGCTCGACGTGACGATGGTAGCGATCATCTCCGGAGGCGACTGGCCGCAATTCGAGAAACAGGTGGTGTCGCGCATGCCCGCCCGTGCGCGGCTCGACAATTTTATCATCCAGCCGACCACGGGCACCAAGCTATATCGTCACGCCGACGGCCAATGGACGCGTATCTATGCCGATCTGTTCACCGGCGACGAAAGCCAGCGCATCCGCGAAGCACTGACCAAGGCGGTCGAGCAGGCGGGCTATGCAAACGAGAACATCTGGGGCGAGCAGATCGAGGATCGCGGCAGCCAGATCACATTCTCCGCGCTCGGTCAGCAGGCGCCGCTCGAGGCCAAGGACACGTGGGATCCCGATCACGCCAAGCGCAAGAAATTGCAGGCCCTGCTCCAGCCGTTGCTGCCAGGCTTTGCCATCAATATCGGCGGGGCGACATCGATCGACATCACCCGCGAAGGGATAGACAAGGCCTATGGCCTTAAGCGCCTTTCCGAGCAGACCGGCGTCGCACTCGACGAGATGATCTTCTTCGGTGACGCGATCTTCCCGGGCGGAAATGATTATCCGGCCAAGCATCTCGGGCTGGATACCGTGCGAGTCCGCGACGTTGCCGAAACCAAGTCGGTGGTTGGCGCGATCGCTGCCTGGCTGGTCTAGAAGCGCTACCGCCGATCCTTAACCAGTCCCGCTTTCGCACCCATACGACCCAGCTTCGCAGCGGTCCCACATTGTAGAGCCGACGGATCGCTTCAATGGTGCTGGAGCTGCTTGACCTCACTACGCCTGGGCGCGTTCGAGGAAACTCAGCTCGCCATGTCCGCCATCATCCGACAGCTGGCGGCGCAGTCCTTGCAGGTAGCCGAGCAACGCTTCATCCGCTCGTCCACGACGTGGCTCAGGCATTCCCGCGCACATCGTTCGCAGGCGTCAGCGCAGGCGCGACACAGGATGGTATGGAGCGGGGATTCGCGCAGCATCGAGTTGGCGGTCGCCTGGCACAGTTCCGCACAGTCGTTCAGCATGGCGATCAGCGACGCCGTGGCTGACGCGCCGCCTTGCTTCGTCAGCCAGGCGGCGGTTTCCAGGCACATGCGGTGAGACGCCACGCAATCGTCGATGCAGTCCGTCATCGACATCGCCATCCCTTCCATTCGATGCTGCTGCCCCGCCGCCGGCGCAGCCAGCGTTCCGGCGGCGGCAAGGCCGGCGCCCGCCATCAGCAATTCGCGTCTCTCGATCATCATGCACCCTCCATCGGCTATCCCTTGCGCGGTGTGCCGCATCCGGCGGCCTCAGCCGTCGCCGGCGACCCATCCGACGCCGCACGCGCCTTCTCCCGCGCCATCCGGGTTTCCTCCCAGGGCCAGTGACCGTTGATCTCGACCCCGAGCGAGATGCTCAGGAAGGTCCGCACCAGCACAAGCCCGGCCAGCACGATGAGATCGTCGAGCGTCGGGTTGATCACCAGCGACTTGACGATGTCGCCGGCGACCAGAAATTCCAGGCCGAGCAGGATGCTGCGGCCGAGCGCCGAGCGGAACGTGCTATAGGCCTCGGTTCGGTCGCCCGCCCTCGCCCGCCGCGCAAACAGAAAGGTTGCGAGCCCCGCGCCGACCAGGATGGTCAGCGTGCCCGCCAGTTCCAGGCCGATCACGGCGAGCCGGAAGAAGGCGCTCAGCCAGTCGGCCTCAATGGTGATCATACCAGCCTCGCTTGCGGATATTGTTGAAGCTGTCGGTGGCGTGACAGGCATAGCATTGGTCGACGCGCGCCTTCGATCCGGCTGCGCGCTGCGAGACCATGCTGAAATGCTCCATGAAGTGACTGGGCGGCGCCTTGTGGCACTCGGCGCACTGCGTCGAATTGACCGATGGATGGCGGTAATTGGCGATCTTCCAGCTGTCGGTCTTGTGGCAGCTCGCGCAGTCGGTGCCGAACAGGCCCTGGTGCGGATCGCGGAACGCATGGCAGCTCGCGCAATTGAGCGCGGTCTCGGGGGTCAGGCTTCTAGTGTTTGTCGACATGCCCGCCAAAGGCTGCCGCCACTTCGCCATGTCGAGCAACGCGGCGTGATCCATGCGGATGATGCCGCGCTCTCCCTCATGTTCGACGTGGCAGGAGGTGCACTGCGTCGCTTTCGCGTGGAACTGCGTCGACTGCTTCGTCCCGAAATCGGTGCCCGCATGGCAGGTGAGACAGGTCCGGGTTTCGACGCCCTTGCCCGGCGTGTGGCAGGCCGTGCATTGGCCGGCAAAGGACTGGTGCGCGCTCGAGAGCGGGCCGGGCGAGACGAGCTGCGCCACCAGGCCGGCATCCCTCGGCGCGTCCGATCGCATCCGGATCGCGACCGCGGCGACCATCACCAGCAGGGCTGCGATGAAGACGGCGTAGGAAAGACGCTGCCAGCTCATAGCCAGCGCAGCCCGTAATAGATCGCCGCGCCGACGTGGAGCGCGAGCAGCGCGAAGATGAGACAGCCCAGCAGGATGTGCAGGAACCGCCACCGCGCGAACAGGGTGTTGGTTGCCTCTTCGGCACGGATCGCGAATTCGGTATCGGCCAGCGCTGCGGCGATCCCCGCCTTGTCCTGGGGGCGCTGGCCCGCGGACGCATCCCCGGCGACGAACAGATAGCGCTTCCAGCCCGACAGCGGCGGGGCTGCGGTATCGGCCTGCGTCGGCGCCGCCGGCTCCTCGAGGAAGGCGGCGCGAAGCGAGGCCAGTTCTGACCTGCGTCCGCGCAGCGCCCGACCAAGCTGGGCAAGCAGGTAGCGGCCGATGAAGCCGGTGATGACCGTCATCAGCAGGAGGACGGTCAGAAGCAGGCCGACCGGGCTTTCGAGCTTGTGCGCGGCGTGGACCAGACCCAGGATCGGCGCCAGCACGCCGGCATAGATGTGGATGGCGAGCAGGGTTGGCTTGCTGACGACCCGGGAGAGCGCCTTGTCGACCCAGGCGATGTGCTTGGCCGCGACATAAGGAAGCGTCAGCAGCATCAGCACGAGCGCTGCGATCCCGATGATCCCGCCGGCCAGGCTACCCGGAAAGCGGGGCGACACATGCACGAGATAGCCGAACGGGAACAGCAGCAGGAACGCGACCAGCAGGCCCACGGCAATGTCGCTGCGTTCGCGCATCAGGCTTCGACCACGAGCGGCGTGCCCGTCCCCTTCGCCTGGCACGCGAGCACATAGCCTTGCGCCTTGTCGGCGGGCGCAAGGCCGGATTCGACCTCCATCGTCACTTCGCCCTGCAGCAGCTTGACCACGCAGGCGCCGCATGTGCCCGCACGGCATGCATAGGGGATCTCGACGCCCGCGCCCTCGGCCGCCTCCAGCACGGTCTCGTCCGCGGGCAAGGCCGCCGACACCCCCGACACGGAGAAGGTCACCGTGCTCGGCGCCACCTCGGCGCTCGGGGCCGGCTTATCCGCTGGCGGGGGCGCGGGCTTGACCTCGAGATCCTCGTGGTCGGCCGGCAGCGAGGCCGGACCGAACGCCTCGGTGTGCAGCTGCGCGTCGGGGACGCCGAGTTCCGCCAGCACGCCGCGCATCGCGCCCATCATCGCCGGCGGGCCGCACATATGGATGCGCCGGCTCGCGATCTCCGGCACCGCGGCCAGGATCATCTCGCGCGTGATCGGCCCTTCGGGGCCCATCCAGACGGTGCCGGGCGCGCGCTGCATCGCGGCGACGACATGGAGGTTGGGAAAACGGCGTTCGAGCCGCTCGAGCTCGTCGCGGAACACGAATTCCTCGGTCGACCGTGCGCCGTAGAAGAAGAAGATATCACCCTTCCACGCGGTGTCGGTGAGATAGCGCAGCACCGACATCATCGGGGTGATGCCGACCCCGCCCGCGATCAGCACGATGCTCTGGGCATCCGTTCCCGTGAAGGTGAAGGCGCCGAACGGTCCGCTGACCTTCAGCAGATCGTCGGCGACGACCTTGTCGTGCAGGTATCGCGAGACCACGCCCTGCTCCTCGCGCTTGACCGTCAGTTCGACATAGGCCCGCTGGGTCGGCGAAGAGGCGATCGTGTAGGAACGGCGCGCGGTCTTGCCCGCTTCGGGCTCTACCTCGACCTGCAGGAACTGGCCCGGCAGGAAGTCGAACGGCAGCCGGTCGGCGGTCGGGTCCGCGAGCCGGAAGGTCAGCACGCTCGGCGTCTCTCGCACGATCTGGACCACGCGCAGCTGCCCCGCCCAGCTTTTGGGCTTGCGCAGCGACGCCCCAGCGGGTGCGGCCGCATTGCTCGGCGCGAGCCCGGCGCTGTCGGCAACGGGTGCAGGCGCGGGCGCAACCCTGGTAGCGGGAGGGGCAGCCTTCGGCTCCGGCTTTGCTGGAACCTTGGCGGTGGCGACACCGCCGGCGATCGCCCCGATCCGCCGCAGGCGGAAGATCTGCAGCGCGATAAGCGTGGCGCTCACCAGCCCCAGGAACAGCATGAGAAGGAGGTGCGAGGGCGAGATGCCGAACCAGTGATCGGCATGGCCGGGCGCGGCCTGGTCGATGTCGAGCTGATCGCGCAGCCAGGCAAGCCCGACCTCCCGGGGCGGCTGCAAGCCCCCGATCGCGCCCTGCGCGGCGGTGCCGGAGCGGAACAGGTCGGTTCCCTCGCGCAGGCGCCGCGCCGCATCGAGCCGGGCCGAGACCGTGGTCGCACGCGCGCCGTCGGCCGAGGCGGCGTTGATCATCGCCAGACCCGTGCTTACCCGTTCGCCGGCCTGCGCAGCGACCCGCTGCCTTGCCGCTTCGTCAAGCGCGGGAAAGGCGAGCAGCTGCGAGATGAAGCCGGTCCGGCGCGATTCGTGGCCGTGCTCATTCTCCCCTTCCCCATTGATCATGCGATCCATCATGGGGTTCATCATCTTCGCCATGTCCGACGACCCCGGCTCTGCCGGTGCGGACATGCCCCCGCCGGCCGGCATGCCTGCGCCATGATGCGCGGCATGATCCTCGCCCTCCTGCGCGCCCGCGCTCGCGGACAGGCTGAGAGCGATTGCGCAGCCGAGGCTCAAGCGTCGAAGGCTGATCCGCCTGGACATCCTCATCCCCTTAGTGTGCGAGCCTACATATCCTTCATCGGCATCGCCGCATTGCCCGGCGCGGGATCGGGTGCCGGCGCGGTCTGGTTGCCGGCCCCGGCGCGCATCGCGTCATGGTCCATCGCCTGACGGTGATGCCGCTCCATCTCGGCCTGGTTGCTCATCGCGTCCATCGGCGCCGCGTCTGCAGCGTTGCCGCTGTCGGTCAGGACCGGGGTGGCGGCGACGCTGTTCGCCGCGGGCGGCACCGTCTGGTCGGCCTGGCGGTCGCAGCCCGAAAGCGCGAGCGCCAGCAACAGGCTTCCGCCGACAAGTGGAAGGGCTTTCTTCGCATGGTCGATCATGGCTTTGCTCCTTGGCTTGAAAACTGTGTCCGGGCGCCATCCCTGGCGTCCGGACCGGCTCATTGCGCGCTGCGCAGAATCCGGAGACACCGGTCGTGCGAGAGGTTCATCGGGTTGCGCCCCTGCCCCTTCATCTCGCCATGATCATGCGGCGTCTGGAGACCCATATTGCCCTCCATCGCCCGGCAACTCTCGACCTGCGCCGAGGTCGGCCGCGTGGTCACACAGGCGCCTAGAAGCAGCGCCGGCGTGAGGACGGCGATCAAACGCATTTTCTTCATGACAAAACCCCTTTCGCTCGTGGTGATCGTTCGTCCTGCGCTGCCTGATGTTTCTTGTTATGCTGC
>CEQG01004947.1_pt1 | contig 10802 bp, 10 predicted proteins | sample 350301 | NCBI WGS metagenome assembly CEQG01 (sample SAMEA2621242, study PRJEB7988) | marine metagenome | isolation source: saline water (ENVO:00002010), including | reverse complement strand
CCGACAAACAATTGGCCGCCATTCGCGAAAGCGGTGGTATGGTGGGGCTGAATTTCGCGGTGGCATTCCTGCGCGACGACGGGCGCATGATATCCGATGTGCCGCTGACGCAGCTGTTGCGGCATCTCGACCATTTGATTGATCATCTGGGCGAGGATCGGGTGGGGTTGGGATCGGACTATGATGGCGCTGTGGTGCCGCCCGATCTGACGACCTGCGGCGGCCTGCCCAAACTGAGACAGGCAATGGCACGGCATGGATATGGCGAGCCGTTGATCACCAAGCTGTGCCACGAAAACTGGCTGCGTGTGCTGGAAAAAACATGGGGGGGCTAACCCCCGAAAATTGCGCAGAGCTTACTACAACCGACCAACCGGAGAGGGTTAAAACATGAATGCTTTGAACAGACTACTCAGCGGCGCCGCGATTGGGCTTGCCGTAACCGCGACGTCCCTGGGTGCCTGGGCGGAAACGCCCGCCAATATGCTGGTCATCGCACACAGGATCGACGACGTGACCACGCTCGACCCGGCAGAGAGCTTTGAGTTCGCGGGCGGCGATATCAGCCGCAACGTCTATGGCCGCCTGGTCACTCTTGATCCGATGGATCTGGCGGCGGGCTATACACCTGATCTGGCGACCGACTGGGAGGTTTCCGAGGATGGCAAAACCATCACCTTCACCATGCGCGAAGGCGTGACGTTCCATTCGGGCAATCCGGTACGTGCCGAAGACGCGGCGTTTTCGCTGCAACGTGCGGTGATCTTGAACAAAACCCCGGCGTTCATTCTGACGCAATTCGGCTTTACCCCCGAAAACGTCACCGAGATGATCAAGGCCGACGGCAATACGCTGACCCTCACCACGGACAAGAAATACGCCACCTCCTTTGTGCTGAACTGTCTGACGGCGACCATTGGCGGGATCGTCGACAAAGAGACGGTCATGGCGAATGAGCTTGACGGGGATATGGGCAACACCTGGCTTAAAACCAATTCGGCCGGCTCTGGCCCCTACAAGCTTGACGGCTGGAAGCCCAACGAGAGCGTATCGCTGTCGTCATATCCCGACTACTACGGCGGTGAGCCCAGCATGAAGCGGGTGATTGTGCGCCACGTGATCGAAAGCGCCTCGCAGCGGTTGCTTTTGGAACGCGGCGACATCGATATCGCGCGCAACCTGAACCCCGAGGATATCGCGGGCGCCTCGGCTGAAGAAGGCATCAAGATCGAGGACGAGCTGAAGGGCCGTCTGATGTATCTTGCGCTGAACCAGAACCACCCCGTGTTGTCCAAGCCGGAAGTGCGGCAGGCATTCAAGTATCTGGTCGATTACGAGGGCATGAAAGACAGCTTTCTGAAGGGCCAGTACTCCATTCATCAAAACTTCCTGCCGGCGACCTATCTTGGCGCGTCTGACGAGAACCCGTTCTCCTTGAACATTGAAAAGGCCAAGGAGCTTCTGGCCGAGGCCGGTGTCGAAGGGCTCGAGATCGAAGCGGGCGTGCGTGAAGCGCAGGAGCGGATCGAGATCGCGCAATCCGTGCAAAATACGTTGGCGCAGGTTGGGATCAAGCTTAACATCACCGTTGGTACCGCCAAGCAGATCCTTGCGCGCTATCGCGCCCGCGATCTGGATGTCTATCTTGGTGCCTGGGGTCCGGACTACCCCGATCCCCAGACCAACGCGGGCACGTTCGCCTACAATCCCGACAACAGCGTCGAGGCCAATGCCACCGGCCTGCTGGCGTGGCGGACGGCGTGGAATCCGGGTGACTTGACCGAAAAGGTCGAGGCGGCGGTGACTGAAACGGATCGCGATACGCGGATCAAGATGTATCAGGACATGCAGGCCGAATTCCGCGAGGTTTCGCCCTTCGTCATCATGTTCCAGCAAATTGAGCAATCCGCCCTGCGTGACAACGTGATGAACTTTTCGACGGGGCAGGCCGTGACCTCTGCCGCGTATTGGCAGGTTACCAAGTAAATGGCCCTTGCCGACAATGCAGATACGAGGCGCCCGAACCGGGCGCCTCTTTCCAGAGCTTCGTGGTCGGTGATCAAGACCGTCCTGAGCACCATAGGCTCCGTCGCGGTGACGCTTTTGGGGCTCTTGCTTGTCACCTTTGTCATTGGCCGCGTCATGCCGATTGATCCGGTTTTGTCCATCGTTGGCGAACGGGCGTCGCAATCAACCTATGACGCCGTATTTTACGAGTTGGGCCTCGATAAACCGCTGCTGGTTCAGTTTCTGTACTACCTTTGGGATGTGCTGCATCTGGATTTCGGCATTTCGCTTTTGAATGCGCGCCCCGTGTCCGAGGACATCGTTCGCGTCTTTCCGGCCACGCTCGAACTGGCCACGGTCGGCATACTGCTGGGCGTCGTTATCGGGGTGCCTCTGGGCGTTCTGGCAGCCGTGCGCAAAGATTCGTGGATCGACCAGATCGCGCGTGTCGTCGCGCTGATTGGCTACTCCATGCCGATTTTCTGGCTGGGGCTGATGGGACTTTTGATCTTTTACGGCATTCTGGGATGGGTCGGAGGGCCCGGACGCGTCGGCATCTTCTATGTCGATGTCGTTCCGACCGTCACCGGCTTGATCCTCGTGGACAGTCTGCTCGACGGAAACATCGAGATATTCAAGGATGCTTTCAGCCATATCATCCTGCCTGCGTCCCTGCTCGGGTATTACTCGCTTGCCTATATCAGCCGGATGACACGCTCCTTCATGCTCGAACAGATGAATGCCGAGTATATCACGACGGCGCGGGTAAAGGGCCTGTCGGAATGGGATGTGGTTTGGAAACACGCCTTCCGGAACATCCGCGTGCAGCTGATCACCGTGATCGCGCTGAGTTATGCGGGGCTTCTGGAGGGATCGGTGCTGACCGAAATCATCTTTAGCTGGCCCGGCATCGGCAGCTATATCACCACCGCGCTTCTGAGTGCGGATATGAACGCCGTACTCGGCGGCACGGTCGTGGTCGGGTTGATCTTCATCCTGCTCAACATCTTCTCTGACCTGCTCTACAAAATATTCGATCCGAGAGCGAAATAGTGTCTGACAGGCAAACCCTCAGAGAGTGGCTTCTGACAGAGACGCCTACGTCGCGCCGGCATGCAAAACTTTCGGCGCTCTATCATGGCTGGCTGACGTTTCGGTCGAACTCGATGGCGATGCTCGGGCTGGCCATCCTTGTGGCTCTGGTGCTGACGGCGCTGTTCGCTCCGCTGCTCGCGCCACTCGATCCGTTCGAGCAAAACCTCAGCCAGCGGCTTTTGCCGCTCGGGACCGAAAATCATCTGTTCGGCACGGACAGTCTTGGCCGGGACATTCTGTCCCGGCTGATCTACGGCGCACGCATCACCCTGTACATCGTGGCGCTCGTGGCCCTGATCGCCCCGATCGTCGGGCTTCTGGTCGGAACGGTCTCGGGCTATGTCGGCGGATGGATCGACACGGTCCTGATGCGCGTCACCGACATCTTCCTTGCCTTCCCGAGACTGGTTCTGGCTCTGGCCTTCGTCGCGGCGCTCGGGGCGGGGATCGAAAACGCGGTGATCGCCATCTCTCTCACGGCATGGCCGCCCTATGCCCGCATCGCGCGGGCCGAAACGCTTACCATCCGTTCTTCGGATTACATCAGCGCGATCAAGCTTCAGGGGGCAGGGCCGCTCAGGATCATCACCAAACATATCTGGCCGCTGTGCATCTCTTCCCTCATCGTGCGCGTCACGCTCGACATGGCGGGGATCATTCTGGCGGCGGCGGGGCTTGGTTTTCTTGGCCTCGGGGCACAGCCCCCCAGCCCCGAGTGGGGGGCGATGATTTCCGAAGGCCGGCGGTTCATTCTCGATCACTGGTGGGTCGCCACCATGCCCGGTCTTGCGATTTTCACCGTGTCTCTGGCCTTCAACCTTTTGGGCGACGGGCTGCGAGACGTGCTTGATCCAAAGGCAGGTGACTGATGTCCACGCTTCTTGATGTCGAAAACCTATGGGTGAGGTTCCCCAGCCGGCAGGGCGTCTTCGATGCCGTGCGCGGCGTGTCCTTCACGCTGGGCCGGGAACGGCTTGGTATCGTGGGCGAAAGCGGATCCGGCAAATCCATGACCGGGCGCGCCATCTTGCGCCTGATCCGCGCGCCCGGAATTGTCGAGGCAGATCACATCTCTCTCGAGGGCGTCGATCTGCTCAAGATGTCTGAGAAAGAGATGCGGGCCGTGCGCGGGCAACGCATCAGCATGGTGATGCAGGATCCGAAATTCTCGCTCAACCCGGTGATGACGATCGGTGATCAGATCATGGAGGCGTATCGGCTGCATAGCAGAGCCTCGAAAAGCGAAGCTTTCGCGAAATCCATCGAGATGTTGGAGGCGGTGTCGATCCGCGATCCATCCCGTGTGATGCGGGCCTATCCGCATGAAATGTCGGGCGGGATGGGGCAGCGGATCATAATCGCGATGATGCTGATCCCCAATCCCGAAATTCTCATCGCCGATGAGCCGACTTCGGCGCTGGATGTGTCTGTCCAGAGGCAAGTCCTTGATATCATGGACAAGCTCGTCAAAGAGCGGGGCATGGGGCTGATTTTCATCAGCCATGATCTGAATCTTGTCGCCGACTTCTGTGACCGGGTTCTGATCATGTATGCCGGGCGTATCGTCGAAGTTTGCGAGGCGGACAGGTTGCACGAGGCAAAACACCCCTACACCCGCGGTCTGCTGAATTCCTTGCCACGTCTGGACGCGCCGCGCGACCGACTCGAGGTGCTTGAACGTGATCCGGCGTGGGCCGAGGCCCCAAGCGTGAGCGGACGGATATGAAGATGCTGGAAGTCAAGGCGCTCAACGTGTGGTTCGGAGCGGGCCGGGATCGGGTAGATGCCGTTAGGGGCGCGAATTTTACGGTTGAAGAGGGCGAGAGCTTTGGTCTCGTGGGCGAAAGCGGGTCTGGAAAATCGACCATTCTGCGCGCGATCACCGGGCTTGCGCCACAGTGGTCCGGCGGGATCAACGTCAACGGTATGAGCCTTGGAAGAAGACGCCCGAAGGCGTTCTACAAAACCGTGCAAATGGTCTTTCAGGATCCGTATGCATCACTTCACCCGCGTCATTCCGTCGATCAGGTTTTGGGGGAAACCCTGTATTTGCATGGGTTTCGCGACATCGACGCGCGGGTTGTTCGGCTGTTGGATGACGTGGGGTTGGGACAAAAGTTCCGCTTCCGTTACCCGCATCAGCTGTCAGGGGGGCAACGGCAACGCGTGGCCGTCGCCCGCGCATTGGCGCCCGAGCCAAAACTGTTGTTGCTCGATGAACCGACCTCGGCCCTGGATGTGTCGGTTCAGGCGGAAGTCCTCAACCTGTTGGCGGATTTGCGGGCGGATCATGGATTGACCTATCTCATGGTCTCGCATGACCTGTCGGTGGTGAGCCACGTATGCGACCGCCTGGCAGTGATGAAAGACGGAGAAATCGTCGAGGTCATGGATGTCGCAGCGCTGCGCCAAATGCGGGCGACCCACCCCTATTCGCAACAGCTTTTGCGGGCATCGATCTGATAGCTCAGGGGGGGCTGCCGGAACTGAGCACTCAAAAAGCCAGATCCCTCGCTCCCCGCCTTGCGGCTCGGCTTTGAAACATGCGGTTCCTAACGGCTTCATAGGAACCGACGCCCGCATCCGAAAGGCTGACCGTGGACTGGTCGGTGGCAATTCCAAATTGAACCTGTTTCCGATGCTGTCTCTTGAATTCATCAGCGAGGGCGGATGTGGGAATGGGGCGGAAGCCTTTACGTTTGTTCCGGGGTGCCGGCGCGCGCCGGGGTGGTGTCATCTGACAGTTCTTGACGTTTGCGCCGCAACAGGGCGCCGAGCTTGCTGAAGAGCTCTGACCGCGCGGATCCGGGGCGCCAGGCAAGAACCACGTGACGGGGGCAGGCATCGGGGAGGGGCGTTAGCTGCACCTGTTCGGTTCCGACCACTCCGGCCTCCACCGCGAGGTTTGGCAAGAGGGTGATCCCCAAACCTTCGGAAACCATGGCGATCAAGGTGGTCAGGCTGGTCGCGGCAAAGCTGTCTTCAGCGGCAGATATGCGCCCCGGATAGGCTTCCAGCGCATGACGCTGGAGGCAATGACCCTTCTCGAGGAGCATCAGCTGCCCGCTTTGCGTCAGTGCTTCGGCACCTCGCGGCGTGGGCCAGCCGGAGGGAGAGGCCAGTTGATAGCCGTCTTCGAACAGCGGCAGGATCTCCAGTGCGCCGGTCTCGAAAGGCAGGGCGATCAGAACCAGATCAAGACGCCCCGCGGCAAGACCCTCGATCAGACTCTCGGTCATCTCTTCCCGCAGGTACACGCGCAGCTTCGGAAAGGCGCTCCGGATCGCGGGCAGGGCACGGGGCAGCAGGTAGGGCCCGATCGTCGGGATCGAGCCGAGCTTGAGATCGCCTTCGAACGGGTTTCGATGGGCCTGGGCGAGCGTCTCGATCTCGGCGGCGTCCAGCAACAGACGCCGGGCGCGGGCGGCGATTTCTTCGCCCAAGGGGGTCAGCATGACGCTGCGCCGGGTCCGTTCGATCAACTGCACGCCCAAACGCTCTTCCAGCTCCTTGATCCCGGCACTGAGAGTTGGTTGGGTGACAAAGCAGATTTCAGCCGCGCGCGAGAAATTCAACGTCTCGGCGACGGCGGTCAGAAAGCGCAATTGGCGAAGGGTCAACATTGATAGACATAACCTATAACTCCTAGAGTTATATTCAATTTCATCTATAAGTGTCCAGCGGCTATCTTTGTTTCATCGAGACGCTGATAAGAAGGACAGCAAAAATGACCGATCAAACCCAACACACCGGCGCGCGTTTGAATGAAGCCGCCCCCGCCTTTGATGCCCCCACAACCCATGGCCGCAAAACGCTTGAGGATTATCGCGGCAAGTGGCTTGTCCTGTTCTCGCACCCTGCCGATTTCACGCCCGTTTGCACCACGGAATTCATCGCTTTCGCCCGGAAACATGATGATTTCGCCGCGCGCAACACAGAGCTTTTGGGCCTGTCCATCGACAGCCACTACAGCCACATCGCCTGGGTGCTGAACATCAAGGAGAAGTTCGGCGTGGATGTGCGCTTTCCGATCATCGCAGACCTGAACATGGCGGTGGCCCAGGCGTATGGCATGATCCAGCCGGGGGCCTCTGATACAGCGGCAGTGCGTGCGACCTTCCTGATCGACCCCGAGGGGGTGCTGCGCGCCATGGTCTACTATCCGATGAATGCGGGCCGCTCGGTCGACGAGATCTACCGCCTGTTGGTCGCGATGCAGACCGCTGACGAGCACAAATGTGCGATGCCCGAGAACTGGAAACCCGGCGAGCCTGTCATCGTGCCGACACCGGCGACACCCGAAGCCGCAGTGGCGCGTGCGGGCGAAGGCTTTGATACCGTCGACTGGTATTTCTCAACGCGGACGCTGTGACGCTGTCGGGCGGGCCCGCCGGGGCCCGCCCCCCCTTTCAATTCATTTCAGGAGGCAGACCCATGACCACCGCGACCCAAGCGAACATCGACGCCCTCAACGCTGTACTCGGCCAGACCTTCCGGCTCTATGTGCAGACCCACGGCTATCACTGGAATGTCGAAGGCCCGAGTTTTCGCCAATTGCACGAGGTGTTCGAAGCGCAGTACCAGAACCTCTGGGGCGCGCTGGACGACATCGCCGAGCGTATCCGCATTCAGGGCGCCTACGCCCCCGGCACCGTAGCGGATCTCATGGCCAACGCGGGCCCCGAATACGCGCCCGCGCAATCCGCAGAGGAGATGGTCGAGATGCTCATCGCCGGACACGAAGCGCTCGCCGCCACCCTGCGCGACGCCATCGGCACCGCCGGTGACGCCGGCGACGAGGTGACCGCCGGGCTCCTGACCGATCGGCTGGAGTGGCACGAAAAGGAGCTCTGGATGATGAAGGCCGGCGCCCGCTAGGCCATGCTGACCGGGCGCACAGGCCTGGCCAGCGCACGGAAGAACGACAAGGAGCAGAGACATGACCAATCCCATCGTCAAAGCGTTCTGGGACAAACCGACCGGAAGCTGGCAATACGTCTTTCATGACCCCGACACGATGAAAGGCGCCATTGTCGACCCGGTCCTCGATTTCGATCCGCTGGCCGGCGCGACCTCCACCGCGAATGCCGAGGGTCTTCTGGAATACGTGCGCGAAACGGGGATCGAGCTTGACTGGATCCTCGATACCCATCCCCACGCCGATCACTTTTCGGCGGCGCAGTGGCTCAAGTCGCAGACGGGCGCGCCCACCGCCATCGGGGAAAAGGTTACCGAGGTTCAACAGCTGTGGCAAGGCATCTACAACCTGCCCGAGGATTTCCCGACCGACGGCCGCCAATGGGACCATCTGTTCGCGGATGGCGACAGCTTCATGGTGGGCAACGTGCCGGTGACGGTGATGTTTTCGCCGGGGCATACGCTGGCATCCATCACCTATGTCGCGGGCGATGCGGCCTTCGTGCATGACACGCTGATGATGCCGGACAGCGGCAGCTCGCGCGCCGATTTCCCGGGCGGCAGTTCCAGCGCGCTTTATGACAGCATCTCTGCCATCCTCGCCCTGCCAGAAGAGACCCGGATCTTCGTGGGCCATGACTACGCCCCGAACCGTGAGGCGCGATGCGAGGCCACGGTGGCGGAACACCGCGCGGAAAACATCCACTGGAAAGACGCTCCGTCCGAGGCCGAGTACCGCGCCGTACGCGATGCCCGTGATGCGACGCTGCCGCTGCCCAAGCTGATGCTGGCCGCCTTGCAGGTAAATATCCGCGGCGGCCGCCTTCCCGAACCCGAGGACAACGGCCGATCCTACCTGAAGCTGCCCCTCAACGCGTTCCAAAGCCGCTGATCCGCAGCAGCCACAACCTTCAGCCGCGCCGAGGGCCGTGGCGGCCTTTTACGCAGCGCAAAACGAATCTCGGCCCCGCCCGAAACGGCGGGGCTGTGCCGTTTTCGGGCTGGCGTGCCATACGCTTTGTCCGGCTCTCTAAGATGAACACAAGGCCTGCCCGACGCATGCGGCGGATCGGGAACGCGGTCATATCACGACAGGTGTGATCCAGCTGGCCGCCAGTTGCGCCTTCTGGCGTTAAGATAATTTATCAGTTTATCCATGTGGATAATGGCGGAGAGACAGGGATTCGAACCCTGGGTGGGCTTGCACCCACAACGGTTTTCGAGACCGCCCCGTTCGACCACTCCGGCACCTCTCCGCAGGCCAGTGGCTTGTGAGGGGGGGATTTAGTGCCAAGCGCGGGGCGGTGCAAGCCGTTATTTTCGGGTCCGTGATTGCGCCTTGGAAAACCCCGCCCAGACCCTTACCTTTGTGGAAACCGACGCAAAGGCCCGGGTGCCCCATGTTCCAGCGTATTCTGCCGTTCATCGCCTTCGTAACTCTTGCCCTGCCGCTGCGGGCAGATCCCGCCGCGCAGGTGGATGATCTGCTGGCCGCGCTGCGGCTGCCCGAGACGCTCGAGGTCATGGCCCAGGAGGGCACGGAATATGGTGGCGAGCTGGAGGCCGAGATGTTTGCCGGCCATGGCGGCGCGCGCTGGCAGGCGATGGTGGCGCGCATCTATGACGTATCGCGCATGGAAGAGATCATGCGCGAGGCGCTGGAACAGGAGCTGGCCGGCCAGGACGTCGCCGCGCTGACCACGTTCTTCGCGTCGGAACTCGGCGCGCGCATCGTCGAGCTGGAGATCTCGGCCCGGCGCGCCCTGCTGGACGATGACGTCGACGCCGAGAACCGGCTGAAGGTGGAAGAGATGCGCGCCGATGACGACCCGCGCCTGGAGCTGCTTGAACAGTTCGTGACGGCCAATGAGTTGATCGAGTTCAATGTGGTCGGCGGGATGAATGCCAATTACGCCTTCTACAGGGGGCTGAGCGATGGCGGCGCTTTTCCGTTCGAGCTGAGCGAAGAAGAGATGCTGGCCGATGTCTGGTCGCAGGAAGACGACGTGCGCCAGGAAACGGAGGAATGGATGTATTCCTATCTGTCGCTGGCCTATGAACCGCTGGAGGATGCCGATCTGTCCGCCTATATCACCCTGTCGGAAACCCCGGCGGGGCAGGCGCTGAACCGGGCACTCTTTGCGGGCTATGACGTGGTGTTCCGGAAGATTTCGCGCGAATTGGGGCTGGGCGCGGCCCAGTTCATGGCCGGGCAGGATATCTGAGCCGTCTTGGCACCCCGAAAACCGGCATTCCGGCTTGACTTGTGGCGGCTCTTCCCCGATAAGCCGCATCTCTGCAAGGGGTTGGCTCTTGCGGATTCGTGAAATATCGCCCGAACAGGGCGCGCTGTCCGAAGGCGCATGCGCGTGAACGCCGCGAAAGCGGGGCCAAAGGACGCGGTAGAAAAAGGAAGAGCACATGTTTGCGGTCCTCAAGACCGGCGGCAAGCAGTACAAGGTTCAGTCTGGCGACGTTCTGCGCGTCGAGAAACTGGCCGCTGATGCTGGCGAAAAGATTCAGTTCAACGAAATTCTGATGGTCGGCGCCCAGGTTGGCACGCCCACCGTCGATGGTGCCGCCGTGCAGGCCGAGGTGATCGAACAGATCAAGGGCCCCAAGACGATCAACTTCGTCAAGCGCCGCCGCAAGCACAGCTCGCAGCGCACCAAGGGCCACCGCCAGCAGCTGACGCTGCTGCGCGTGACCGACATCCTGGAAACCGGCGCCGATGCGTCGGGCGTCAAGGCAGCGGTCGGGGCTGGGTCCGTCGCGGCCGCGGC
>CEQG01001556.1_pt1 | contig 10810 bp, 10 predicted proteins | sample 350301 | NCBI WGS metagenome assembly CEQG01 (sample SAMEA2621242, study PRJEB7988) | marine metagenome | isolation source: saline water (ENVO:00002010), including | reverse complement strand
GGCCGCGCGACGGCGTCGGCCCAGTGCTCGTTTCCACCCAGAACTCCGCACAGCGAACACATCGGAAGCCCCTTACTTCTTGCGCGGGGAGCGCTTGGCGAAGTCGTCGGCGATCTCGTCCATGGTGACGAACTTGACGCCTTCGTGCCCCTTCATGTGCTCGAACAGGCGCTCGAGCATCATCAGCACCTGCGGACGGCCGGAGACGTCGGGATGGATGGTGATCGGGAAGACCGCATAATCCATCTCGCGATAGACCCAGTCGAACTGGTCGCGCCACATCTGCTCGATATCGCGCGGATTGACGAAACCGTGGCTGTTCGGCGCCTTCTTGATGAACATCATCGGCGGCAGGTCGTCGAGATACCAGGAGGCCGGGATTTCGATCAGATCGGTTTCCTCGCCGCGTTCCAGCGGCACCATCCATTCCTCGGGCTTCTTCGAGTAGTCGATCTTCGTCCACTTGTCGCCGACGCGCACATAGTAGGGCTCGAAGTCCTTGTGCATCAGCGAATGGTCGTACTTGATGCCGCGTTCGAGCAGCAGCTCGTTGGTGACGTTGGAGAATTCCCACCACGGCGCCACGTAGCCGGTCGGGCGCTTGCCCGACAGCTTGGTCACCAGATCGATACACTTGTCGAGGATGGCCGTTTCCTGCTCGCGCGTCATGGCGATCGGGTTTTCGTGGCTGTAGCCGTGAATACCGATCTCGTGGCCTGCATCGGCGACCGCCTGCATTTCCTTCGGAAAGGTCTCGATCGAATGGCCCGGGATGAACCAAGTCGTCTTGATGTCCCAGCGCTTGAAGAGTTCGAGCAGACGCGGAGAGCCGACCTCGCCCGCGAACAGGCCTCGCGAGATGTCGTCAGGCGAATCCTCACCGCCATAGGAGCCGAGCCAGCCGGCGACTGCGTCCACGTCGATCCCGAAACTGACGAAAATTTCCTTAGCCATAAAAGCCTCCTTGGTTTTTCCTCGAGCCGGACGCGGCCGGCCATTGTGAATTCTTCAACCGGCTAGTGGGCCGGGATGACGGTGGCCGCCTCAGGCTTCCAGGTGAGCGCGATCGGCGCCTCGACCGGGAACGAGCCGGGTGAATACTTATCGGTATGGGCTTCCAGCGATAGCGTGCGACCATCCGGCAGGTCGACCTCGACCTGGGCGACGTGGCCGACGACCTGAAAGCGGCTGACCTTGGCATCGATGATGTTGCCGCCGGCGGTAGCTGCGATGGCCTCGCGACCGCCCTCGGCGAGCGAATGGAGCTCGATCGCCTCGGCGGGAATGACGACGCTGGCATCTCCTCCGTCGGCGACAGATCCGTTGGGATCGCCGGAGAGAAGGCCGAAAGGCGTGTCGACGACGAGGTGACTGTTCTGCCGCCCCTTCACTGCGCCCTTGAAGACCGTGTTCGAACCGATGAACTGGGCGACGAAGGGTGTCTTCGGCCGGGTGTAGAGTTCGTGCGGCGGGCTGATCTGCTCGATGCGGCCGTTGCTCATCACGACAATCCGGTCGGACAGCGCCAGTGCTTCCGACTGAGCGTGCGTGACGAAGACGAAGGTGACGCCGAGTTCTCGCTGCAGGATTTTCAGTTCCGACTGGATCGCCTTGCGCAGATTGGCGTCGAGCGCGCCGAGCGGCTCGTCGAGCAGCAGGATGTCCGGCTCCACCACCAGACCACGGGCAAGCGCGATACGCTGGCGCTGGCCGCCCGAAAGTTTGTCGCACTTCTTCTCTGCGACGTCGTCGAGGCCGAGCTTGTCGAGCAACCGGTCGACCTTGGCGTTGCGCTCGGCCTTGGGCATGTTCTTCACGTCGAGGCCGTAGCCGACATTGTCACGCACGGTCATGTGCGGAAAGAGCGCATAGTTCTGAAAAATCATCGAGGTCGGCCGCCGCGCGGGGCCGATATCGTTCATCCGCTGTCCCTTGATCATCAGGTTGCCCGAGGTGATGCTCTCGAAGCCTGCGATCATGCGCAGCGTCGTGGTCTTGCCGCAGCCCGAGGGCCCCAGGAACGCGATGAACTCGCCCTTCTCGACGGTCAGGTTGAAGTCGATCACAGCGGGGGTGCCGTTGTCGTAGACCTTGCCGATCTTGAACAGTTCCAGGTCGTAGATCATCGGGTGGCTCCTGAATCGGGGTTAAAGTGGCAGGCGGACGAAACCGCCTGCCGAGTTGCACCGGACCCGGCACAGGGTGAGCCCGGTCCGGCACTGGGCTGACGCATTACGCGCTGAGGAATTCGTCCCACTTCTGGATGAGGTGGTCGTATTCGTCCGGCCACTGGTGCCAGTAAGCCACGTTGGCGGCGCGGGTTTCGAGCGAACCGCCGTCGCGAAGATCGCCTTCCTTGATGCCGCGCTCTTCGGCGCCGACCCAGGGCTTGCCCTCGTACCAGAAGGCATATTTCTCGGGCGCCATCACGTCCTTGATATTGGTCGTCGGGGAGTAGTAGCCCTGCTCCGACACGGTGATGCCGGGTTCGCCCGAGAGCCAGTAGTCGGCATAGGCGATGACGGCATCGGCGTTCGGCGTACCCTTGAGCATGGTGTTCCCGATCGACCAGGCACGGTAGCCTTCCTTCGGCACGGCGTATTTACAGGGCTTGCCCTGTGCCTTCACCGCCATGACCGCCGGCTGCCAGGCGTCGCAGACCACGATCTCGCCGGAGGCCAGGAAGTTGACGAGTTCGCCGAAGTCGCCCCACAGCGCGCGGAACTGGCCTTCCTTCTTCTTCGAGATGAGGAACTTCGCGGCTTCGTCGATTTCCGAGGCCGAGGGGTTGCCCGGGTTGGAAACGTCCGACAGGCCGAGCGTGTTCATGGCCATGACCGCCTGACCGAAAGCGGTCAGCGGGTCGGTGTTGAGGCCCGATTTGCCCTTGTACTTGCTGTCGAAGATCGCCGTCCAGGTGTTGGCTTCCTCGTCGGAAAGCACTTCCGGGTTGTAGCCCACGGAATCGAAATTGAAGACCGAGGGCACCATCCACAGCGCGGTCTGGTCCTCGCCGGTCCAGATCTGGCCGACGATCTGCGCCGAAGCCGGCCACTTGGGATCCGGCGTGGTGAAGATCTCGCGGATGTTCGACCAGTTCTTCAGCTTTTCCGTCGGGATCGCCTCGGCATGGTCGGTCATGACGACGGACGGCAGCCGCTCGCCGATGGTTTCCCAGTTGTCGTAGTCGGCAGCGCCCGACAGAATGCGGGTCTGCGCATCCGGGAAGGTTGCCGCAGTGCCTGAAGTGGAGCCGACGCCGCTTGCCTTCTTGAAATCGGCAAGAATGCGTTCCTGCACCGTCACGGACAGACCGATGGTGCGCAGTTGCTCACTGGAAAGGTCCATGGCCTGCGCATAGGCAGCCCGGGACGAGAGCAAGTGGGTGCCGCCACCCATCGCGAGCGCCATAGCGCCGGCGGACCGCTTGAGAAGCGAGCGGCGGTTCATGTCGAAATTCTTCTTCATGCCATGTCTCCTTTTATCCTGTTCCCCGGTACGGTCTTCTTGACCGCCCTTCGTTATTTTTCCCGGATGACGCGAAAGGTTCCGGTTCCCCTCGCCTTCACCGTCAGTACCGGCCGACCTGAAGGCCACCGTCCACGACCAGCGTCTGGCCGGTCATGTACCTCGCGCTGTCGGATGCGAGGAATGCGATCACGTCGGCGATGTCCTCGGGTACGCCGATGCGCCCCATGGGAATGAAGGCAGCGGCTTCCTGCGCGCCTTTTTCGCCGAGAGAGTTTTCTTCAGAGAGAAGCTGGGCGGTGCGGATGTAGCCGGGCGCCATGCCGTTGACGCGGATGCCGTCCTTCGCCAGTTCCACCGCAAGACCGCGCACGAGACCGACGACACCGGACTTCGCCGCGGAGTAATGGACATGTTCGTCCCAGCCATAGGCCACGCCCATGATCGAGGAGAGCGCGACGATCGCGCCGGATTTGCGTTCCCGCATCTTGGGCGCTGCGGCGCGGACAACGCGGAAGATGCCCTTGAGGTCGATGTCGAAGGTCAGGTCCCACTTGTCGTCGTCAAGCGTGTCGAGCGGCGCCTTGTGGGCAATGCCGGCATTGGCGACGATCACGTCGATGTGCCCGTGGGCGCTTTCGATCTCGGCCACGAGCGCGTTGGCGGCCTCCGTCGACCGCACGTCGAGATGATGAAACTCGGCCGAACCGCCAGCTGCCTTGAGCTCGGCGACGACGCTCTCGCCTTCTTTCACCAGAACGTCGGTAACGACGACGTGGTCTCCCATGGCGGCGAAGGTCTTGGCAGTCGCGCGTCCGATGCCGATACCGGCGCCGGTGATGAGAACGATACGGGGGGCAGTCTGTGTCATGCTGTTCCAACTTTCCTCAAAGCATCACGTCGCCGGAGTTCGGACCAAGCGTCTGTCCGACGAAGAGGCTCGCCGCATCTGAGGCCAGAAACGACACGGTAGCCGCGACTTCCTCCGGTTCCCCGAAGCGGCCGAGCGGCAGTTCGGCGGCCTTGCGTGTGCGCCAATCTTCCGACAGTTCCCGGACGAGCGGGGTATTGATGGGTCCCGGCGCGACGGCATTAACGCGCACGCCGCGCGACGAGACCTCCCGGGCGAGCGATTTGGTCATGCCGATGATGGCGGCTTTCGCGCCGGCGTAATGGCTCAGTTCGATGCCGCCGATCTGGCCCAACTGGGAGGCGACGTTGATGACGACGCCCGATTTCGCAGCGAGCATCGCGGGCAGCGCTTGCTTGGTCATCAGGAAGGTGCCGCGCACATGGACGGCATACATCCGGTCGAAATCGGCGACCTCAAGGTTCTCGAACAGCGCCTGATGGACAATGCCTGCGCAGTTGACGAGCAGCACCGGGTTGGAAAACGCGGTCGTTGCGGCCTGAGAGATCCGTGCCGTGTCGGTTTCCGACGACACATCGCCGGCCTCTCCCATGGCCGTTCCGCCCGCGGCCTTGATTTCGTCGGCAACGGCTTGGGCGCGTTCGGCCGAGAGATCATTGACGAGCACCGCGTAACCATCATCGGCAAGCCGGATGGCGATGGCGCGGCCGATACCCGATCCGGCGCCGGTGACGATTGCGCAGGGAGAAGCCATCACGCGTCCTCCTGGATCGCCACACGCTTGGCACGGCGCATCGAGAGCATCATCAGGATCGCGTAGACCGAGAGCAGCGCGAAGGAGAACAGCGTGGTCAGCACGCCGAAGGCAAAGACGTTGGGATGCACTTCCACCGAGAACGTGCCGTAGATCGCGAGCGGCAGCGTCAGGTCGCGACCCGAGGCGAACAGCGTGCGCGAGAACTCGTCATAGGAGAGCGTGAAGGCAAACAGCATGGCCGAGAGAACGCCCGGGAAGATGAGCGGGAACGTGACCTTGCGGAAAGTCCTCGCAGGCGAGACTCCGAGTGACCAGGACGCTTCCTCGACGCTCTGGTCGAAGCGGTTGAAGATCGCGAGCATGACCAGGAAGGCAAACGGGAAAGTGTAGACGACATGCAGGACGAATGCGGTCCCCCACCAGTGGCGGTCGATGCCGAGTTCGTTTGAGACCAGCGCCATGCCGAGGCCGACGAGCACGCCGGGCACCATCATGCCGAGGACAATCAGATAGAAGACCACGTTCTGACCCTTGAAGCGGGTCCGGAAAGCCTGCGCCGAGGAAACGCCGAGCACGGTCGAGACGATCATGGTCATGACGGCGAGCGTCAGCGAGCGGAAGAGCGCTTCCTTGATCGGCAGTGGCGCGATGCGCGAGGGTGGCGTCAGGCCGAAAAGGTGCTGGTACCAGTAGGTGGACCATTCGATGATCGGAAACTGCGGACCACCTTCCGGGCCTGTCTGGAACGACAGGATGGCAAGCACCATCAGGGGCGCGTAGAGAAAGGTCAGGAACAGCGCGGTATAGACGCCGAGTGTTAGCTTGATGCCGCCAGACTGCATGGCTCAAAGCTCCTTCTTGAGATCGACGACACGCAGCAGCCCGGCCACCACGATCCCCATGAGGACGGTGAGAACCACGCCGACCACTGCGGCGAACGCCCATTTCAGCGATCCGACCTGTGTGACGATGATGTTTCCGAGCAGGTTCACCTTGCGGCCCGAGAGAGCCGCGGCAGTGGCGAATTCACCCAGCACCATGACCGAGACGAAGATCGCGCCGACCACAACGCCGGGCATGGTGAGCGGCAGGATGATGGTGCGGAAGATGCGCCAGAAGCCTGCCCCGAGATCCTGGGCTGCCTCGATGATCGACTGGTCGACGCGCCCCATCATGAAGGCGATCGGGCCGACCATGAAGACGCAGTAGATCTGCGTCATGCCGATGACGACGGACAGCTCGGAAAACAGAAGTACCTCAATGGGCGTCTGGATGATGTTGAGCTTCATCAGAATGAGGTTGATGGCGCCTTCCTTGCCGAGCATGGGCCGCCAGGCGAGGACGCGGATCAGGAAGGAGGTCCAGAACGGAATGACGCAGAGCACGAGAAGAGCGGTCTGCAGCGTCTTGTTCCTCACGAACAGACCCACGAAGAGTGCGGCCGGATAGCCCACGACAATCGTCGCCACCAGCACGATCAGCCAGATGCGGATCGTTGTCCAGAGCGAGTTGAGATAGGTTTCCGACGTGAAGAATGTCACCCAGCTCTTGGTCGTCAGATCGGGGCTGATCGCAAAGGTGGTCTGGGTCCAGAAGGAGACGTAGACCATCATCAACATTGGCGCGACGAGGAAGAGCGTCATCCAGATGACACCCGGCGTGATAAGCCAGACGCTTTTCTTCGATGACTTCCTGACGGGGTCCGTCATGGTTTCGGTCTCCGATGTGGTTGCGCTTAGTGACATGCTTCAGTCTCCTGTCCGCCCGCGGGCGGTGACGTCTCAGGCGTAAACGAGGGCGTCGTTCTGCTTCCAGACGAGGGCGTAGCGGGTATGCGGTCGGCACTCGGGCGCAGGCGCCACGCTCAGGTGGGTCTCGACCTCGACCATCCGGCCGTTGTCGAGCTGGAAGAAGGAATTGACGGCGGGGCCGGAATATTCGTCGGCGAGGAAAGTGGCGGGCAGCGCCACCTCGTCGTCCGCGACCGCGGCGTCGAGCGGCCGGATCCCGACCCGGTCGTAGCGGATCGCGTAGCCCGGCACCGAGCTCGAAAACATCTTTTCGCCCCCGAGCGGAAAGGTGCCGTCCGAACTGTCGAAGCTGGCGCCGGATACGGCACCTGAAAACAGATTGTAGCAGTTGAGAAAGCGCGCCACGGCCATCGATTTCGGCGCGTTGTAGATCGTGTCGGAATCGGCGGCCTGGGCAATCTTGCCCTGATCGAGCACGAGAACGGTGTCACCCATGGCGAGCGCCTCTGTCTCGGAGCCGGTGACATGCAGGAAGGTGACGCCGCAGCGCTCGCGGATGCGGCGCAGTTCGGTGAGCATGCGGGTACGCAGATTGGCGTCGAGCGCGCCGAGTGGTTCGTCGAGCAGAACGAGCGAAGGCTCGGTCACCAGCGTGCGAGCCAGGGCTACCCGCTGTTTCTGGCCACCGGAAATCTGCGTCACGGCCCGGTCTTCGAGCCCGGACAGACCGACGAGGCCGATGATGTCGCGTACACGGGCCTTGACGACAGACGCATCCGTGACCGGATCGACCACGCGGTTCTCGAGACCGAAGGCGATGTTGCGCTCGACCGAGAGATGCGGGAACAGCGCGAAATTCTGGAACACGAAGCCAATGTCGCGCAGATGCGGTGGCACGGTTTCGATGCGCTCACCCTTGAAGGAGACGGTCCCGGCTTCCGGCGTCTCGAAACCGGCTATCACGCGCAGCAGCGTCGTCTTCCCGGAGCCGGAAGGACCGAGTAGCGAGACATAGCTGTCATCGGGTAAGGAGAGATCGATGCCATCGAGCGCATTGAGATCGTCATAGGTTTTCCGCACGCCAGCAAGGCTCAATACCGTGGACACCAGCTTCTCCATTCCTGACGCCGAACACACCCCACCCGTGGCCGCAAACGGGCGTTTTCCGAATGCAGCTTCTCAGGGCCGCGCAACCCTCAGGTGGCCGGCTGATCTCACGGTTGGCTGTATGACGTTTTCCGTCGTTCACCCTGGGGAGCTTCTTGTGTCTCCCGATTTCAAAACGATTACACAAATGGTTTTTGTATTCAATAGGCTTTTTGTGTCGAGTTTATATTTTTTACGCCGCACCTGAAATTGACGAAAAATGATACATAATGCCCAAAATCTGGCGCATACCCTGCACACAGCTGCCGCCCTAAAAGAATGCAGTTTACCCCAAGAAATCGGGTAATTCTGCTCAATAACTTTGCACAATGCGCTATTCGAGGCGCAAGCTTCTCACACCAGACGCCCACCCCACCCCGCAACGCGGGGCAAGCTCAGGATTCCGCTGTACCTTGAACAAGCCTTAACTTATGTATACAAAATCCATTTATGGCGGCATATGCGCTTGAGGAGGAATCGCATACTGAGAACAGTGCATGCCGTTGCAATCTGGGTTTGGAAAAAGGACCTCGCCCGTATGGCCAAAAGCAGTGCCAGCCAGACAGCCAAGCGTCGGTACGAAGTCGCCGAGGCGATCCTGCGTGACAACATCACTGAAGGGCTGCTGCCGGAGGGACTGGTGCTTCTCGAAGGGCCGATCGCGGAAATCCTGCATACCTCGCGGGCGCCGGTGCAGCGCGCCCTCGTCCAGCTCGAGGCGGATGGGCTGATCCACCGGTTCAGCGGTCGCGGCTTCCTCGTCGGGCCACCGGGAAAGGGCGTCGATCCGGACCGCACCGACATCAAGACGCTCGGCCTCGTCATCGACCATCACGCGAATGCGCTTCAAAGCCGCTCGTCCTGGGCGCGGATTTACAATCAGGTCGAGCACGACGTCGCCGCCTGTGTCGTCTTCGGTCAGTACCGGATCATCGAGATGGAACTGGCCACTCATTTCAAGGTCAGCCGGACTGTGGTTCGCGACGTGCTCAGTCGCCTGCAGGAACGCGGCCTGGTGCGCAAGAACCAGAGTTCGCACTGGATCGCCGGTCCGCTGACCGCGCAGACCATCAAGGACCATTTCGGGATCAGGCGCATGCTGGAGCCCGCAGCGCTTAAATCCGGGGCCGGGGCGATCGACAGGGAGCGCATCGTGGCGCTGTATCAGCGGATGACGACGCTTGAGGAGGCCCAACTCGTCGAACACCTCGAAAAGCTCGAGGAGGTTCAGGCCAACATGATCGATCATTGCGTCTTGGCGCCGGCCAGCGAGCGGATGCGCGAACTGATCCGCAACAACCTCTTGCCGGTCACCGCCGCCGAACGCCTTCTCAGGCATCTCGGCCTTCCCGACGACGCGACCGCCATCACCGAGATGCGGCTCGTCGTCGAACTGCTGATGCGCGGGGCGATCGACGCTGCCGCCGCCATGCTCGACACGCATCTCGACGCCTCCATGAAGCGGATGATCGCCCAGATGAAGATCGTCTCGATCATTCCGGGACCGAGTGAGACCGCCGACTACCTGACCCGCGTGGAGTGAGATGGCGGTCATCGGTCCGTCTCCTCAGCTCAGGCTCTCGCGGAGAGCGGCGATCATCTTCGCCCGCTCGGCGCGGGCCGCCAGCGCCTGATCCATATCGACCTTGACGAACCGGGTGGGTGTGTGGGGCTGCAACTGGCCGATCAGATCCATGTCGGCCGAGATCACGGCGCCAACCATGAAATAGCCACCGCCGGACACCGCGTCGCGATGCAGGATGATCGGTTCGGTGCCACCGGGCACCTGGATCGAACCGTAAGGATAGCAACTGTCGACGATGTTGGAGGGATCGGAGCCTGCCCCGAAGGGCTGCTTTCGCTCGACGAATTCGAGAGGCCGACCACCTTTGAAGCGGTAGCCCATGCGGTCCGCTTCAGGCGCGACTTTCCACTCGTCGGCGAAGAAGTTTTCCTTGGCGGAATCCGTCAGCCGGTCCCAGTACAGGCCGGGAAGGACACGCAGTTCGCACGGGTTCGACGGCATACGCCGCAGCACAGGAGCTACCGATTTTCCTTCGCACGCAAGACTGCCCTTGCCAACCGGCAACTCGTCGCCGGCGGCGATTGGTCGGCCCTTGAAGCCGCCGAGCGCGCCGATCGGATAGGTCGAGCGACTGCCGAGGGCTTCGGGCACGTCGATGCCGCCCGAGACGGCGATGCATATGCGCGCGCCGGCCTTGAGGAAATCAAAGGAGAGCACCTGCCCTGCCTTGACCTTGAATGCCGTCCAACCGGGTGCTTCCTCGCCGTCGACCTTCCCCGGCATGTCGGCACCGGTGACCGCGACAAGGGCATCTTCCGTGAACTCGAGCTTCGGGCCCATGAAGACCGCTTCGAGGCCCGCCGCCCCCTCGTCATTGCCGACGAGCAGATTGGCGGCCCGCATGGCGTAGCGGTCCATCGCCCCGCCTATCGGGATACCGAGATGGAAATAGCCGGGACGGCCCAGATCCTGGACGGTGGTCGCCAGTCCGTGATGGAGAACCTTAATGGCCATTGAGCATGCCCTCCAGCTTGGCGTTGTAGCCGTCGATATCCTTGGAGAATTCGCGCAGGTCGAATTTCACCTCGCGGATCGGCGGACTGAACTGCCCCTTGTCCACCTCCTCGACCGCCGCATCGTACTGATCGCGGTCGATCGGCTTGAACTTGACGATGTCGCCGGGACGGAAGAACACCATGAAATCGCGCAGGTAGCTGGTCTCCTGCGTGGGGTCGAAGATCGGCATCGGCGTGATGCCGAACATCTGATAACCGCCCGCTCCGCGCACCGAA
>CEQG01033785.1_pt1 | contig 10826 bp, 15 predicted proteins | sample 350301 | NCBI WGS metagenome assembly CEQG01 (sample SAMEA2621242, study PRJEB7988) | marine metagenome | isolation source: saline water (ENVO:00002010), including | reverse complement strand
GTGGCCCCTTAAGGGTTTGGATTGAATCGTTTATTTGAACTTTAGTTACTTTTCTTAATCCTCAAAAAAAGGAATTTGAAATTCTGGGTCACGATACCACTCAACATTAATTTTGTGTTTTTCCATTAACCCAACAACTTTTTCAAACGTAGGAAAAACTTTCATAGGAGTAGGTTTCATAGTTCCTATTTTAGCTTTTTCCAAGTGATTTTCTTCCAAGTATTTGTCAAGTTTTTTGATGCTTATTTTATTACCATTCAAAGTGATATTTGACTTACTATATACATACACCAAAACTTCATTATTAGCATCTGATGGTGTGTCAATAGCTTCTTGTCCAAATATTAATATTGGGAAAAATAATATTATAAGTACGTGTCTTAGATTCTTCATCGTTTATTTGAACTTTACTTAAGGTGTTTTGGAAAATCCATACGACCGCCCAAAACTCTTACAATGAATATTTTGCCATTTTCCACATAATAGAATATAACATGAGCTTTGTACCTGTAACGTGACAACATTTTATCCTTGACTGCCACATATCTTCTTCCGAGTTCAGGATTGTCGGCCAAATCGGCCAAAATAGTCTTGAAACCCTGGGCATATTTTAAGGATTGCCCCTCCCCGAATTTTTCTATTGTGTATTTGGCAATGGCCTTTAAATCAGCCCTTGCCTTTGCACTAATGACATATTTATTTTCCGGCATTGTGCTCGTTTATTGCTTCTCCCCAAATACTATCGATAGTAGCATCGGTCGGACCGCTCTCAATTCCTTCGATCAACGCTTCGTTCAAATCAATGATACGTTTTCTACGCTCTTGATCCTTTCGAATTATGTCCCTGATATATTCACTGTCGTTCGTGTAAAAACCCTGCTCGATCAAACTTTTGACAAAGGCATCTTGTTGTTCCGTGAAAGTGATGGATTTTCTTATTATTGCCATTTTGAACCAATAGTATTAATAATGATTCAATTTAGATAAATAATTTTGGATATGCAACTATCGTTTATTTGAACTTTTTTTAACTGAATTTTTATTGATTAGTTGGCCTTTTTATTTCGTCCCTGTAAGCTTTTTATTTCATTCTCCAAATCGGATTTCGCTCTTAATCTCCATTTAATTATTTCCTTTTCAAACTCAGATTCTGTTTCCTTTTTATTTGGTAAAGGAGGAGGTATTGGTGGTTCTGTGGCAGAAACATTGTGTTCAGGTCTTTTAAAACTCCTTGTAAGTCCGCAATGATTTATAACAATATGATTCTCATCGTTGAAACTTCCATAAATAAGCCACTTTCCTGTTTCGTCGATTATTGGGCCACACATTGGGTCATATTTTCCAATATAAATTGTTCCACTTTCTAAGCCTTTAAAAGATTCAAGGACTTTAAAAGTGAACCTGCTAAGTATAGAGTCAATTTCTAAAACTTCTCCTATGAAAATACATTCAGATATTTCATACTCATAATCTTGGATAGCCTTTAAACTTTTTGGGACCGAACAAGTGCATGCAATCGCTTTAGATGATGTTAATATCCAAATCAATATTATAAATGGAAATCTCATTTTTTAAAATTACTATTACCTTTTTTAAACAGATGTAAAATATATCTCAATATTCCAAATACAGATTAAAATCGATGACCTGATTCATCTTTTATATGATCTCAACTTTCCTGAAAGCCCCCTATGTCGTAAATACTTGTAATAGGTGGCCCTTGAAATGTTCAATCGTTCACATATCTCTGTAACGGTCAACACCCCGTTATTGAAATACTCCTCACAAAGTACAGCTTTTTGTTGATTTTTCTTACTTAATCCCTTTGGCGCTCCTAAAATCTTCCCTCTGCGTCTTGCCGATTCCAAACCTGCTTTAGTTCGTTCAATGATGATATCCCTTTCCAATTGTGCCAAGGCAGCAAAGATGTTGATGATAAACTCAGAATGGGAAGACTTTTCAGTAGTATCTATGAAAGGTTCGGTAATACTCCTGAAACGAACTCCCTTTTCCTTTAGCCGTGTCATAAGATTGGTAAAATGAATCAGGCTCCTTGCCAACCGATCAAGTTTCCAGACCACAATGGTATCTCCGTCCCTCACATATTTTAAAAGTTTGCTCAAGCTCTTCCGTGCTTCTTTGGTACTTGACACCTTGTCTGTGTAAATGTTCTTTTGTGGAATCCCTTCTTTGAGCAATGCATCCAATTGAAGGTCCAAACTTTGTTCCATGGTACTCACCCGTGCATATCCAAAAACCATAACCTGAAAGTTTAAATAAACGTCTGAATGTAAACTATTTATTTAGTACGGGGAAATGAACTTTAACAACCCAAGTAGATTCGTTGTTCTATGAAGTTCAATAAAACGGTGGGTAAATGAACCATATTCGAATTGAAAATCACGGCAAGCGTGCTTGTATAAAGAATAAAAGTTCCTAATGGCTCATTGTTTTTGAAATAACCCCTTGACCTCCAAATGTATCCTTTGAAAGTTTGCAGCTATTTCAGGGCTATCTGATTTGTAAGTAGGCTCAGGCAATTCCCTTTCAACCCTAGGCACTGGAAACCGTACCTTTCTGTCCTTCCCGTCCGAAAAGGCGATAAACTCTCCCTGCCGCAACCGAAAGAATTCCTCTGACCGCACCTTGCTCACTTCCCGTTCAATGTTGGTGATCCGGGTATCGGGAGACATGAAATTTGCTTTTTTGCTCACACTGCGGATGGGTCTTTTGACCAATTCGAAAAAGCGTTCGTAATAGTAGGCGGTATCCGGATCATTGGCTTTCCCAAAGAACTGATAGGACAAATTGGAGAGAATGGCCCGACTGGCCTTGTCCCCATACATCATATCGTTCTGAGCCTTGTCCTGCATCACATAGACCGTGGTGATGTCATAACTGCGAAGTGTGGCCGGGATACGGTGCATGTTGAGCAAGCGAATGGTCGGTGCCTCTTCCATCAATACAAACGAATGCCGCTGCCCACGTAGGCTCATCTGTTTGGTCACGGTATGGAGTATAGTAGCAATGATGGGGGAGTACGCGGTTTCAAATTTGGGATGGTTGACAATGGACAGGATAGCAGGGTGCTCCGGGTTATTGATATCCAGGTCCACTTCATCAGCCGAAAGGGCCATAAAGATACGTTGGGTACTGATCTTTTTCAGGGCATTGGCCAGGGTGGAGAGCACCCCTGCGGTCTGACGTTCGGAGGCCCTGCCGGCAATAAAAGCATCGGCCATGGCCTTGGCCACCAGATCTTGGCCCAGCCATTGGATGAGATGGTCCGGTTCCAACAACTGGTATACGGCAATCAAATGGGGGAGGGTGCAGTAGTTGGGATGATGGGTACGGAGCATCCAGATCAACCCGCCCAATAGCCCTTCCACGGCATCATTGAAGAACTTGGAGGAGCCTTGGGAAACGGATTCCCGTTGTTCCAGCAGGTTTTCCAAAAGGACCCGGGAGACCTCGTTCACACTTTCCTCATCGGGCAGGTAACGTGGCGCAATCGGATTGACCCGTTTGTGGATGGTGTCAAAGGACACGATATGGAATGGTATTTCTTGTTCTTGAAATAAGGGATACGCCAGTTCGGTAATCTCAAAATGTTTGTAGTCGTGGATGACCCCACAGAACCCATATTTCTGAAAATGTCGTAGCAACCCATAAACTACGGATTCCGTTTTACCACTCCCCGCGGATCCGATAATGGAGATGCCGCGTCGGATGTTACTTAAGGTCAGGGAACCACTTCGTAACCGAAGACGTGCCCGATATTTGGGCGCTATGGAGTTTTCAGTATTTTGATGGTCAAACGCAAGTCCCAACACCATGCTCAAAAACATCGCGGGGAGAACCGCATATAGCAATAAGGGCACAGCTATTGTCCACCCCATTAGGAAAACAAGCAGTACCCCTTCCAAGAGGAAGAGCCCCAATAACACGATAAAGCCCCATCGATGGACATACTGGAACAGGAAGATGCCCAGCCCCAAAACAGGATATAGAGTCCACCAATGGTCGGTGAAAAATACATGGACAGTATCAAGGAGTTCCAAAGCCATTGGTGTCAGATTTCAATGGAACTGGTCTTTCTGGCCAGGGCAGCGGCCTTTTGTAATTGGGCGAGGGTCTTTCGTGCCACGGCCACCTTACTTTTGGGAATATTGGGGAGCGGCACTTTGGCCCCGGTCTTGGATAGTAGCTTTAGCGCCACGGCCCTTTTGGAGGCCGGTAGTCCCATTACTTTGGAAAAATAGGCCTTGGGGTCCTTGTCCAGGGTCTTTCGGGCCGTATAGGATTCCACATAGTTACGGTTGTATTGGAACATCCGGTCAAAGGTCTTTTCTGCCTTTTGAAAGAATTCATCCCTACGAAAGCCCCGTTTGACGGTCTGCCCGTGGAGTTGGGCCTCGGATTCCCGATAACTGCTCCCTGGGGAGAGGCTCAGCTTGTTGGTCACATCCTTACGGCTCATCACAATATGCACATGGGTCTGTGTGCCCGGTTTTTGCATCCCTTCCTCGATGGGCTTTCCATTCAGTTTGTGCGGCATTTGTTTGTGGAGCCGGTCGATATCCCGTTGGATGTGCTTGGGATTTCCTTGAAGTGCCCCGCGATTGACCTTGGCCAGGTCGTTCCGGAGTTTGGCGATCTGTGCCCGATAGGGACGGTTTTCCCGGATTTCCCGGTCCCTTCCGGAATAGGTGCGCTCCTTTTCGATCTTGGTAAAATACTTGAGCTGTTCCACCTTGACGGCCTCCTTGCGATAGAAGGACGCCGCATAGTCTTTCATGACCTCCCGGACGTAGGCCTTTATCTTTTCGGGGTCGTTTTGGATGGCGGCCAGTTCCCTTTGACTGGGATTGATGGTCAGGGAATAGAATTTGGGTTCGTTTTGTTTGAGACGGTCCGTATTGGCATCGATTTCCTGGACCACGGTCTTCGGGTCGATCTGGTCCTCTTGCTGGTTAAAAAAGGGTTCCTGCTGTTCCGGGGCAAGTGCCTTGTTTTCCTTTTCGAGATAGTCCACAAAATCTGCTGCACTTTGGGAAAAGGTCTCGCCGAGATGCTGTCGGGTAATGGTGATGTACATTGCTATGTTTTTTTAAAGTGTTGTTTGAATTTATCCCAATCGGACAGGGTCATCTCCAATTGAAGTCGGGGAGGACCGAGTGTAGGTCGAATCACCTTGACCCGATCCAGGAGATGTTCGTTGATCATTGTTTTAAGCTGGGCCAGCTCCTGTTCCAGAAGTTGGCGCTGCTTGCGTTCTTCCAAAAGAGCGAATTCAATGTCCAGGTCCATGCCCTGAATCTCAGGAATGATCAATTCCGTTTCCATGGCATCCCCTATCTTTTTGGATGCCGGGGTAGGCCCTCCTTCAAAGAGCAGTTCCATCATGGCCTTGGTCGGGAGTACCCCATGCTTTTCGAGATCCTTGATAATGGCGATAGTGGCGTTGTTGCGTTTGGCGGTAAAGTCGCGGAACTTCTGGAGGAAGTCCATAATCAGGCCCATGCGCTTGCCCAGGTTTTCGTGTGGGGAGATTTCGTTGTACTTAAAGAAATCGAGCATCCCCGCCAGGGCCAGGGTATGGGTCTTGTAGTACATACGCGAAAAGGACTGGAACCGTCTTGCGGTCTCCTTTTTGAATCGTATGTTGCTGAAACTTTCAGTTCCCATGGTAGTTTTTGATTTGGATTTGCCGCAAATCCGGGCCTGTTTATGGGGGTTTCGGGGGCATTTGCCGCAAATCGGAGCCTTCAAAGGCCTTTGTTTAATCACCTTTTCGATAATAAATCGCTGTAAAACAGCGATTTATTTGAAAATCAATGCATGCAACACCGGCCCGCCGTGTTGCCCTCTTGCTCTTCCTTTTTGTACGCAGTACAAAAATCATCGCCTTAGCTGAAGGTATTTTGGAAGTACCGTTGAAAGAAAAGAACCCAAAACTTTAAGAAGACCAGGGATATGGAATTGCGGAGTCTTTACTATTTCTGTGAATATGCTGGATTTTTCACAATGAAGATTGAATGTTTCGGGATGGTCATACCACTGAGAAAAAAGAAAAATGGTTCTAAAAATAGCTATTGAGAAAGCCATTTGGTTTTGGTTTTACATAGCGGTATTGCTTGGTCGTATGTAATAAAAAACCACTCCTTACGGAGTGGCTGTTTTGTTTCTATCAAGATAAACGCAAGGGAAAGGAACGAAAAATCAAATCAGACCGTTATCCGCAAAGCTGAAGTACTCCCCATTGGGCACGATGATCAGGTGGTCGAGCACTTTGACATCGAACAGTTCGGCCGCCCGTCGGATCTTTACGGTCAGGAGCTTGTCCTGTTGGCTGGGTTTGAGGTTGCCCGAGGGGTGGTTGTGCGCTAGGATAATGCCCACGCTCAGGGTCTTGAGCACCACACCAAAAAGGATGCGCAGATCGACCACGGTACCCGTGATGCCCCCATCGGAGACGTGATAGGTGCCTTTGACCCGATTCGAGTTATTGAGCAAAAGGATTTTAAAGGATTCTTTGAGCGCTAGGGTATCTGGGTCCCAATTGGCATATAAAAGTTGGAACACTTCCCGGGAGGAGGTCAGTTGGGGACTGTCGGCAACGCTTTTATGCTCCCGGTAACTGATTTTTATTTCATTAACTTTGTGTGTCATTTTTCTAGAAGTAAAGGGTTAGAAAGATGATAGAGGGGATGTTCTACAGTGTTGTAAGGTCATCCCCTCGACCATTTTAATACTCGGAGGGCAACAGCAGGGTATTGTCCACGAAAAAGAGCCGGAGTTGATGCAAAGGAAAATCCGTGATATGGTACCGCTGTTCGGTGAACACGGTTCCATTGCCATCACTATAGGCGATAACGGCATCATAGCCGTGGGTCTCCGCTTCGGCTTGGGTGTAGCGTTTAAAGTCGATGGTAATAAACCGACTTTTGGACATGAGGCTCTTGCCCATGACGGAGGCATCGGTGAGCAGCCAAAACGCGTTGGCGGTCTGGGCGAGGAATCGGATGCCCTCGGTGTACCGTGTTTGGCAAAGGGGCAGAGCAAAAAGCTGTTGTGAGCCGTGAAACTGCTCCAGCTGTTCTTTGAGGTGTTGGATGTTCGTTTCGATAGTAGTGGTATTAGCATTGAACAAAAGAGAAAAGAAGGGATGCCTGTGAAGGACACCCCTTTGGGGGCTAGGCATCCTTTTTGGCGGATGTCCTTTTGGAGCTACTTGGCTTTTCGTCGCTGGCTTTGGCCGTGTCATTGGTCGGCTTGGAGCCCATCAATAGGACTTCATCGGCCACAACCTCGGTCACATAGCGCTGGTTCCCATCCTCGGTGGTATAGGTGCGGGTCTTGATCTTGCCCCGGACACCGATTTCACTGCCCTTGGCGGTGTATTTCTCGAGGATATCGGCCGTCTTGCCCCAGGCCACGATCTGGTGCCAGTCCGTGTTCTGGACCTTTTCCCCTTGGTTGTTGGTGTAATACTCATTGGTGGCCATGGGAAAGTTGGCCACTTTGCGATCTCCATCAAGGAGGGTGATCTTGGGATCTTCCCCCACATTTCCGATTAACTGAACCTGATTTCTGAAATTGCTCATAATTGAAAGGATTTATGCCCAAACCGGGCGGTTAAAAAATAATTGAATACATCTTGAATGAACCGAACCGTTTCCCCAGTACCCACAGCACAACGGCCGCAGGCAACAGATTTACTTATGGTATCCACAGCGTCTTCCTTTTTTTGATTCTTTTGTGCTGCTTCCGATAAATGGGATGTGTACGATTCCATGGTATGAGGTTTTGATTTACTTCCAGTAGTGCCATCGCTGTCACCTTTTTTTGATGCTGAACCGGGAACAACATCCCTGCTTGTGCAAGCCGTATAAAAAAGAAACCCCACGAAGGTGGGGTCTGGCTTTATGCCGGCTACAAGTAGGTATGTTGTTGTTTTGCCTTCAAAAAAAGAAGGCAGTGGATACACTTAGGAAAACCAAAAGCGAAACGAGGGAAGTTCACGGTCCCATGGGAGCGGCACAAAGTATATAACAAAACTCTTTATTTGCTATATATGTGGATGAGCCATACGTTTAAGGCTACCAAAAACGTAACATTTGAGCCACCCAATATTTGGTTTTAGCCAGTTAAAATTCAGATTTTTGTGATGGTATTGAGGATGCTCGATTTTGTCGGGCGAGGGTGTTATGCTATGGCTAACCTTTCCAAAGAACCAAGGCTGTATTTTTTACAATAAGCTACAGTACCTTTGTTTCCCAATTGTTTCCAGATTTCCATAGTAAACTTTCAGCATGAAAATATTAGTAATAGAGGACGAGATTCAATTGCTCAAGAACATCAAAGAATCCTTGGAAAAGGAAAACTTCCTAGTTGAGACGGCGATGGGTTTTGAGACGGCGATGGAAAAAGCCATGGTCTACGCATATGACTGTATCTTATTGGACATTATGTTGCCCAATGGTAGCGGTCTGGATATTTTGGACGAACTTAAAAAAGAGGGCAAACAAGAAAATGTCATTATAATATCTGCCAAGGATTCACTCGATGATAAATTGAAAGGACTCGATCTTGGGGCTGACGATTATCTCACCAAACCATTTCATTTGGCCGAGCTCAACGCCCGTATCAAGGCTGTCCTGCGGAGGAAGGACCTTGATGGGAGCAGGTTCATGGAGCTGGGCAATACCAAATTAAATATTGAGAATCGGCAATTTTTAGTGGATGGAACGCCCATCCCCCTTAATCGGAAGGAGTTTGATATCCTGAACTATTTCATGTTGAACAAATCACGTTTGGTCACCAAAAATGCCTTGGCAGAACATGTTTGGGGCGATAACAGCGATCAAGCGGACAACTTTGATTTTGTCTATTATCAAATAAAGAACCTTCGTAAAAGACTGCTGGAAAGCAAGTCCGGACTGGAAATCGATTCCGTTTACGGGGTTGGATACAAACTGATCGTAAAATGAAACTGCTCAATAAATCGATATCCTATCTTTCCCTGTCCATTTTGGCTATTGTGACCCTATGGGCGATCATCTTTTATGTTAACATGCTCCAGGAGATCAAGAGCAGTATTGATGAGGGGTTGGAAAATTACAAACGCCTGATCATTAAAAATGCGGAGCATGATCCCAGTATACTGACCAAGAATTATTTTGACGAAAGTTTTTTTACCATCCATCCAATCGAGAAACAGGAAGCGCTGGCGTTTAAGGACCAATATCTCGATACGATCATAGCCATGCAAGATGCAGATGACCAGGCCCTGGAACCAGAACCCGTCAGGATGTTGGTATCTGCTTTTGAGTCCAATGGAAAATTTTATCGGCTCAAAGTTGCCAATTCCATGGTCGAGGAAGATGACCTGATCGGGGAACTGCTCTGGGATGTTGTCTGGCTTTATCTTGTTTTGATCATAGGGATTTTGGTCATCAACAATATCGTCCTCAAAAAGTTGTGGCATCCATTCTATAGTTTGTTGGCACAGTTAAAAAGCTTCCGCTTAGGGACTTCCCATGAGCTTGTCCGAACCAACACCACCGTTAAGGAGTTTATGGATCTCGAAAGTTCGATGAACCATCTTTTGCAGCAAAACATCAATGCATTCGAACGGCAAAAAGAGTTTGTGGGCAATGCTTCCCATGAGTTGCAAACTCCATTGGCCATAATCACCAACAAATTGGAATTGCTTTTGGAAAATGCTTGGGTAAACGCAAAAGAGGCCGAAAGCATGGCCGAAATTTACCAGATTGTGCAGCGATTGATCCGTCTCAACAACTCCTTGCTTTTGCTGACCAAAATTGAAAACAAGCAGTTTTTTGACAATCGGTTGGTTTCCATCAATGAAACGGTCGACCAATGTGTCAGGGATTTGGAGGATATGGCAACATTCAGGAAAATAAAGATTACGGTCAATGCAATCTCCCCATTTAAGACCTATGTGGATATTTACTTGGCCAACATATTGGTCGGTAACTTGGTCAAGAATGCAGTCCATCACACAAGTGAGAAGGGAATTATCATTATCCATATTACCGAAGCGAAGTTGCAGGTCCAAAATACCGCAGCCGATGGCCCATTGGAAGGGGAATTGATTTTTTCAAGATTTTACGGGTCTAGAAAGGAAACGGACCGATCCGGGCTGGGACTGTCCATTGTCAGGGCCATTGCAGACCTGTACGGTCACCGTGTCCAGTATGGTTTTGACCATGGGATGCACAGCTTTGAAATCTTTTTCGCCCCTAATAAGCCTTCCAAAACATAGAATTCCCATTTCTTTCCAAATTCAGGAAGTTGCTTTGCGGTATAAATTAAAATGTATACCATATGAAAAAGCAAGTATTGCTGTTGGGTACACTTCTAGGTATCCAATTATTGGGCCATGGGCAAGATATCCCCCAAAGTGAAGTTCCCTCGGTCATCGTGAACCAATTCAATGTACAATTTCCCAAAGCAACGGATATCGAATGGGAATTGGATGGGCACCACTATCAGGTCGAGTTTGAGACCGGTTGGAACATAGCGCATACGGTCTGGTACGATCGGGAAGGGAAGATGGCAAAGCATAAGGAAGATGTTACCACGGAAGACCTGTCCAATGCAGTGGTGCAAACAATCAATTCGGAGTTCAACACATATACTTTGGATGATATCGAGCGTATTACTGAAAATGGAAAAGTGGTATACCGTATCGAGCTCAATTCCCTGACACACCAAGATTGGGAGGTCATTTTGGATGAAGATGGCAAGGTATTAAGCAAAAAGGTGGATTGATGCGAAAATTTCAGTTCATGCTGCTG
>CEQG01132243.1_pt1 | contig 10838 bp, 8 predicted proteins | sample 350301 | NCBI WGS metagenome assembly CEQG01 (sample SAMEA2621242, study PRJEB7988) | marine metagenome | isolation source: saline water (ENVO:00002010), including | reverse complement strand
AGCAAATTGTTACATATATTGAGCAGAATAAAGATTTACCCATATATTTCTATGGCAGAGTGGATAGAAAAGATCTACATAAGGTATTATTACAATATGATATAACCATCATTCCTTTACTTAACAGAATTTATGGATCTGTTCCTTCCAAAATTTTTGAATATGCAAAACTGGGGCTTCCTATGCTTTATTTTGGTGGTGGTGAAGGTGAGAATATAATTAACAATTACAACCTTGGCTGGGTGGCTCAAGCTGGAAATTATTCTGATTTAAATAATGTTTTGACTAAAATCAAAATAACTGATTTAAATACTGAAAGAAAAAGAGAGATTCAAAAGACTGCTTTTAAAAATTTTGATTTTAGAGCACAAATTGAAAAATTATTAGAAATTCTCTAGTAAGCTTTATCCTCTCCTTTAACTGCATTTATAAATGTTTGTGCGATTATTTTTAAATCTAAAAGTAGTGACCAATTTTCTATATAGAATATGTCTAACTTTACTCTTCCTATAATGTCTTTATCTGTTTCCACTTCTCCTCTGTAACCACTAACTTGTGCTAAGCCCGTAATTCCTGGTTTAACAAAATGTCTAACCATAAACTTATCTATTTTTTTAGCATACATGTGGGTATGACTAACCATATGAGGTCTAGGACCTACAACAGACATATCTCCAAACAAAACATTAAAAAATTGAGGTAGCTCATCAATACTTGTTTTTCTAAGAAATTTACCAATTTTAGTAATACGGTGATCTCCTCTTGTTACTTGATATAGGTCTGCATCTTTGTTTGGAGTCATTGACCTAAATTTGTAACAATCGAACTCTTTATAATTAAAACCATTTCGAGATTGCTTAAAAAAAACTGGCCCTTTTGATTCTAGCTTTATTAATATTGCTATAATAGGAGTTAACCAAGACAAAACAAAAATAATTATAAAGCTTGAAAACAAAATGTCAAAACTTCGTTTTATAATCATATTCACAGAGTCTTCTAAAGGTATTGTGCGTAAAGTTAAAACAGGAATGTAATCATAGTACTCGTAACGTAGTTTCTTGGAATAAATCTCTTTACTATCTGGAATAAACTTTAGTATTTTCAGGTTGTTGTCAGCAAAATCAACTATATCTGCAATTTGGGCATTTGTTAATTCGGAAATGGAACAGTAAATTTCATCAATTCCTTCTTGTAGGATATAGTTAAAAGCCTGAACAAGGGAGTCTTCTTTTTCTTTGAAATTAAATGTCTTCTTATATGAATATCCGTACTCTGGATTTTCATTAAAAAAGCTTTTTAACGCAATAGTCTTTTTATTCACACCAAATATTACGGTGTTTCTATAGTTACCACCAAATGAAATTCTATAGCGCTGCAATAGATAATACACCATAAACTTGAATATACTTATTAGAATAAAACTCGCTATTGTATATTTTACAATTGGTTTCGGGTAAATTTTTAACTCGTGGTATAGTCCAGAAAAGGCAAAAATAAACAGCAGAAATAGGATTGCTTGTCTAAAAACAAGCGATAGAATATCAACTGGTCTTGTATATCTATATACTTCATAAAATTTAGAATAGATAGATATAAGCATCCAACCCAACGATATAAAAACAACAAACACCAAAGAATTTGTTTTTTCTAAAAGATATAATACCGCTAAGGTGTTTATAATACTTAAGTCAATTATGTATGAAATAGGCCGTAAATAGCCAGAATATCTTCCCTGTTTAAATAAGCTCAAGTATGAATAATTTATTTATGTAGTTGACTTAAAAATTTCTCATAAATTTAAACAAAAATAAGAAGAAGTTTAAAAATACATAGTTTTAAACAAGTGTTTATAATTGCTTCAACTTGTCTAACATTCTATTTAGAATTTTAGTCTTAGAGAAATTTTCTATCACAAACTCTCGAGCTAGATTACCGTTCATTTCCAAACGCTCCTTATCAGAAAGAAGTAATTCTAAGTCATGAACAACATCTTTTGAATACTCTGAAAAAAACAAACCGCCTTTTGAGGCCATAATAATCGACTTAACTTCTGATTTATTATTACCTATTATTATTGATGGTTTTGTACTAGCTATCATACCTAATACTTTAGATGGCATTACCGTATCTACAACTTCTGTCTTTTGAAATAAAACGTGTATGTCTGTACTGCATAACAAATCAGACAGCTCATTAAAAGGTACAGGATTATAATATTTAATATTTTTAAAATTTTCTGTTTTTTGTAATAGCCAATCTTTTTTTGAGCCATTTCCAACAATTATTACATCATATTTTTCAGGATTAATATCATTACAGAATTTTAAAAAAGCATCCCAATCCTGCTTATCTCCAATATTTCCAGAGTATAAAATCTTAATTTTTCTTGAATTTAGATATCTATGAATACTCGACTGTTTTGGGTCAATTGCTTTCTCATCAATCCAATTCGGTAAAAAATATGCTTTTGATTCTGTTTTCTTTTTTAATCTTTCCATCATACTATAGCTAATAGTACTTGCTAAGTTTGCTTTGGAAAGCAACCATTTTTCAATAGAAAATAGTGAAGAAAATATTATATTCTTTTTTTCACTAACTCCAGTTTGCAAAGCTGCATCAAACTCAAAGTCTTGTATGTGAACCCACAATTTGGCATTGAATTTTTTTTTAAGAATATATCCTAAAAAAATTGAAGATGTAAAAGGAACAACTGATATTACTAAATCACAATTCTTTATTTTCAAAATATTTATAAAAGAACCAAAAGTAAAATCTATTAAATGTATAACCCTCTTTAGAAAAGTGGGTTTTTTAGGCACGTATTGTTTATATCTTAATATAGTATTACCGTTCAATTCCTCTTTTAAGAACGTTTTTTTGTCTTTATAAGTCTTAGAAATTTCCCACTTTGGATAATAAGGAAATGCCGTTACTACTGTAACCTCACATCCTACACTTTTTAAATATTCAGCCCATTGAGTAGAGTACAACCCTATTGCTGTGTCTTCAGGTGCATAATTTAACCCTATGAAAGTTATATTAGTAATTTTCATAGATTATTCCCTGTCTTTTATAATTTTAGCAGGAGAACCAAAACAAATTTTATTGGGTGGTAAATTATTAAACACACTACTTCTTGCACCGACAACAGTATAATCTCCTATACTTACCGAAGGAGCTACATATACATCTGTAGCTAACCAACATTTACTGCCTATCGTTATTTGTTGGGAAAAAATATCAAAATTATCTGAATTGTACTTGTGAGAGCCAGTGCATATATAACTTCTTTGAGAAATCACAGTATTACTCCCTATTTCTATTTTTCCAAGAGAATATAATACTACCTCATCACCTATCCAACTATAGTCTCCAATAGAAACTTTCCATGGATATGTGATTTGTGCCGTTGGTCTTATAATCACCTTTTTTCCAATATCAGCGCCAAAAATTCTTAACAGAAAACGCCTCCAAACATAAAAAAATTGAGGTGAATTTCTAAAGAAAATAATATAGGTTAATCGCCATAACTGCACTATAATTTTAGACTTTCCCCTAAAACCTCTTGGGTTTTTAAAATTTAGAAGATTTTGATGTGTATAATTATTCATTTAAAACCTTTATTAAAAAAAAGATATAATCATGAGTTTATATAAAATATTTTCAATACGAATTTTCGAATATAAAACATTCATCTATATTGTTTTCTTTAAAACAAAACTACTCGTTTTGAATAAAAGATTAATTTTTACGACATTTTTCGAAAATTTTAATCATGCTTGATATAAATATCTCTTCTTTAAAATTTTTATTTGCATAGTCTTTATTTAAAATACCTTTAGTTTCTATAATTTGTTTATGATTTATTATTTCATTTATCTTAATCCTTAAATCTTCCACATCATTTTTCTTAACAAAAATTGCATTTTTATCTGTACAAATATCAGGAATGCCACCATGTTTTGTTGTTAAAATCAAACTCCCAAATGCCATTGCCTCAATTATAGAAATTGGTTGACCTTCCCCACGATCATAAAAAGTGGGTAGACAAAACACATTTCCCCATTCAAGCAGTTTTATTTTCTCCTTTCCTTCTACTACACCAAGATATTCTACATTAGTTAAATTTTGCATCAACAACTTAACTTTCTCATTTTCTGGTGGAATATTTCCTGCAACTCTAACCTTAATTTTAGATGAATCAATACTCTCTAATGCCTTTAACAATAGATTTATACCTTTTCCCTCTATAAGGTTACTTAAAAATATAAGTCTTACTTCACTATAATTTTTATTTATTTGAAGATTAGGATAAAGCCTATCCTGAAAAAAATTTTTACAGATAAAAATTTTTTCTCTACTAAGAAAAAAAGAAAGGTGACTTGTCAAAGACTCTGAGAGAACAATACCATAATCAAATAAGTTTAAGGTAAAAAGCATAAACTTCTTTTTTATTACACTTTGATTTTCAAATTCATTTTTTAAATATCCTCCATGTAAATGGACTATAGTTGGTATTCTAAAAATCTTTGTTATCAACAAAAAAGGTAAGTATTTACAAACACCAAAAAAAGTTTGACCAATTGTAATATTTACTATTCTGTAAAAAGGTATTTTGTAAATCTGAAAGTAAGAAATTAGAACTTTAAATTTGTCTAATGAAATACTACCAGTGTTTCCTTTAATTTTAGTTTGATTTTCTGTATTAATAAAACCAACATTTATTCCTCTGATTTGTAATCCTTTCCTTAAAACTAAGTTAGCTAAACTAACACCAGAAATTGGTGGAGGAAAAGTTCCTATTAATAATATATTTTTTTTCACTTAATTGTACTAGTTACTGTAGACCTCTCTGTTTTTTCAGTGCCTTTATTTAATTCTAAACTATGAGTATAACGCGTATATAGAGCAAAATAACCAATAAAAAAGCTAAAATAAATAACACCGTCCTCTCTTTCTAAAATATTTTCAAAAGACATAGTAAGTCCGTAAAAAATAAGCAAGAGTATAAGAACTTGATTATCATAGCGAATAGCTAAAGTCAAGTTATAGCACAAAAAACATAAAAACGTTAACAAACCGATAAGTCCCATAGACAACGTAAAACTAATATACTGATTGTGTGAGTTATATTTGCCTTCATATAGGATTGGAGAATCTTTTTTTAAGCTTTCCAAAAGTTCATCTTTATGGTCTCCTACACCAAAGCCTATCAAAGGTGATTCTATAATTTTTTTAATTGAAGATTTATATATATTATATCTAATATTGGTTGATGTTATTCCACCTGTTTCTACATTATCCACTTTCGTAAGTTCAGAAAATTTCTCTCTGTATTCTGGAATACTAGAAATAACTACTAAATTAATAACCATTATTGCTAAACCAACATAAAGTAATCTCTTATTTCTCTGAAATAAGAGAAATAATAAAAAAGTAATACCCAAAACAATAACAGGTCCTTTTTTTATCAAAATAAATAAAAAGCCTATTAGCAAAAAATCTAAAAAAATTAATACAGCTTTTTTATAGTTAGATTTAACCTCTATTATTATAAAGAAAGAAAACAGCAATGCTATACAAATATGCATAGATAGATATATCGGATGAATATTAAATGCCCCTTGAGCAATCCTATTTAAAGTAGGATAATGAATAAAAATCATACTCTTGTGATGTCCTAGATGATATATAAAGGAAATAGCATTAAATAGTAATACTGAACCAAAGAAAACTATCATATATCTATTTCTATTGTGTTGAAGTTTCTTAATCATTGTTTGGGGATACAAAGAAAAAATCATCGGAAAAATTATCAAAGAAGCCATTGTCTCTAACTTTTTGAAAGCATAGTGTAGATTTTCTGAATACAACAAACTTAAAATCATTAAAAGATAAATAGATGAGTTGATAAAAAAACTCTTAAAATCAAATGTAAAATCGTTTTTTCTATTAATAAATAGAATTACCAAACCAAAAAAAGCAATATTGTAAGGTTTAAGGTTTGAGGGAAATAATGGCAAAGCAAACATTTGCAAAAGACTCAAATCAAGTAGTTTAAATTTCAATTTGTCTGAAATATGCATAGTTATTTTTTTAACATCAATTTGACCGCTTTATTCACAAATTTTGGTATCAGTAACACTCCTAAGATAGTCCCGATAAAATATGCATAACCATTTGTAAAATCACCTCTAAGTAAAAAAAGCATATGAATTGAAAAGTAAAAGGCAATATTCTTTTTTAGCTGATCTCGACTATTAAGCCATATTAAAAATCTTACTACGATAAAAGACAGCACTAGAGATAATAGTATAACCCCAAATATCCCAAAATTCACATAACCCTCCGATACAAGTGGATTGGATAAATTGTTAAAGTTAAACCCATATTCATCTATAATAAAATCACCTATAAGTTCTCCTGTCGATATTGGTTTAGATTCCCAGATAGATCTAGGAACAAAAAACAATAAACCACTTAATAATTGATAACCATAGGAAAACCCATTCATAGAGACATATTCAATTGTTGCAGATATATTTGAATATGCATCATAATTTAGGGTGTTAAAAGTTTCTGCAAATTTAGTATTAGTAAACTCCTCAAGTATTAATTTGGGATTATTAACTATTGCTTCAAATGAATAATCTATGTGAGTGAAAATTTGAAATAACGGAAAAAGTAATATCATAGCAAAAAATAAAAATGACATAATTTTAACATTAGTGTTTAGTATTTTAGGAAAAAAAATAAAAATTAAACCAATATAAATTGGTCCTAATGCATTACGCTTTTCAGTAAGAGGGTTCTTAAACCAAAACAAGATTATAATTGAAAATATTAAAATAAAAAAAATAATAATTGCATTATTATTTTTTTTATTTTGACTTTTATAGAACTGACTACATAAAATTATAGTTGCAAAAGGAATCATAAACAAGACCTTTTTTTGTACCAAAAGTTCAAATACCGAGTAAGTAGATTTTTTCCAACTAGGTCTAGCAAACTCATCCATTATAAAATCTAAGCTAAAAAACAAAACCGTAAGACTAATTATTAAAAGAATCAAAAGTGTTAGGGGTAAGGTTTTGTCTTTTTTTGATACAACAACTCTAGTTATTTTACTTTTGAACTTCTTTTTAAAATAAACATAAGAAAAGAAAAAAATGATATTAAAAAAAACAATTATTGCATTTGTTTTAAGAGTCAATCCGATATTATAAACGAACATCGTTGCAAACCTATTATTTGTATCGGTAAAGCTGCCTATTTGAATTATTGGTGCAAGTAAAAAAAACAAATAATTAAAAACAATATAAGCAGAAATAAAAGGTGAATACTCCTTTTCTATAAACAAGTGATAGTATGCTATTAGGCTAATTACCAAAAAACTAATAAAAAATGAAGCCCAAACAAATATATCACAACTAAATGATGCAAACAGAATAGTACTAAGCAATATGTAAATCAGTAAAAATACTTTCCTTAAATTCATTTAATTTTAAAAAATTACTTTATTTCCTAACTAGTATAGTTAACTCTAATACAGTATTATATATATTTCTTTTGTATATGAAATATTAATTTTAATCATGGTTTCTCAGATAGAGAATTTTAATTTTTTGAAAGAAGATAAGTTGAAAATCTTCTTAATATAGAAACAAAAGTATATTTAATTATTTAATAAACCCTCCTAAAAGATTGAAAACGGAAAGGTTTACTCTATCTGTTTTAATAACATATATTACTCCTATAATATTCCAAAATATAAATGAAAATGCGGTACTTATAGCAGCTCCTAACATTTCATACTTAGGAATCAAAATAAAATTTGTAATAATGTTAATGACTAATGCAAAGACTAATGTCTTTTGAAGAAAAAATTGTTTTGAAGTCATATTGAGATATAATCCAACTGGACCACACAAAACGTTTACTATTTGACCTATCAAAATAATGTTTAGTGCGTTTTGAGCTAAAATATAGTTTGCTCCAAATAATCTGAATACTTGGCCTGAAAAAAAAATTATAAGTATTATTAGAGGTAGTGATAAAGTAGCATTTAATAACGTCGCCTTTTTAATAATTAATCTCAAGGTTTTTTTATCCTTTTTAAAATATAATTCTGAAATTTTAGGTGCAATTGTAGCATTAATTGAAGTAAGAATGATACCAACTATTGCTGAAATTTTAACAGCAATACCATAATATGCAATTATTTCGAACCCATAGTAATATTCAAGAGTATAAACATCTATGCTTTGCATTATTAATAATGAAATTAAACTAAATGACATCGGAAAGGATACCTTGATAATCTCTATGAAAGACGTTTTCTCTTTAACATATACCTGTTTGATTTTCATTAATTTAAAAACAATTAAAATAGTTGAAAAAATAGCCAAGATTAGAATTGATATAACAAATATATCTAGGACAATACTTATTTTATCAAAGAGAATTAAAACACATAGAAAAATAAAAAAGAGTCCAAACCTACCTATGTTTCTAAACAATTCTGAAATATATAACATATCAAATGCCCTTAAAACTTCAAAATTTAACATTGCTATAGAGAAGGGCAGTAATGTTATAAGAGCTTTATCTAAAACAGACATTAGTTGAATATCCTGAAAATATTCAATTTCAAAACCGTTAGACAAAATTATATATGTCACTATTACTAGTAAGTAGGAGCTAACTAATAGGATAAGTTTTCTTTTGTATAATGAAACAATCTTCCCAAAACTTCCATAAGCTTCAAACTTTCCGACAAACTGAAGAAAAGAAGTATTCATACCCAAGAGGGTTAATGAACTAAGTAATAGTATCGTAGAATTAAAAAAATTATATTGTCCTACTAACTCTTCAGAAGCATAATTTGTTAGTAACAGTAAAATTAATATTTGTAGACCAGATCCTAATACTCTTAAAAAAAGGACACTTAAACTTCTTTTAGTTATTGGGTCTTTTAGAGCTTTAAAAAAAAGAGGGGATAATCTCATACAAACTATATTTACCAGTTTAAATCCTTTTCGTAACCTAATTCTATAAGAATTTCCCCGTGATGCTTTTTAAATATACTTTTTGCATCTTCATTAAAATAATTCTTCCAATCCCCTACTATACCCTTTCTTAAAAAACTAGTAGTGTTTTCGTTACCACGTTTACGCTTTGTCTGGTTTTCAAAAGAGTACTTCTTAATAATTTTTTCCAAATCTGATTTTTCATTAATTTGCACCCCTAAAAATTCTCTATTTAATTTTTCTATTTCCTTATATGTGTCTTCTAATAAATCCTCGTACCTGACTAAATATATATTTTTTCTTGTTCTATAAAAATTAAGCCATGCCTTGTTGTAATCACCCCAATTGCCTGGATGGTTAAAAAAAGTCATTTTAGAAGGAGTATTTTTAAATAAGAAATCTATATATACTGGTAAATTAGTTTTAATATCATCAAAATCATCAAAATTTAGTTTACCTCTATAATAATCAACTAATTTTTTATCTTTTCTGTTCTTATCGTTCCATATTAAATGATGAAAATATGACGATACCATTATGTCTCTTCCATCTCTCAATAGCCAAATAATATTCTTATTCTCTTTGATTAAAAATTTTGGTAAATAATGAGAATGGTATACTGATTTTACTAATTTAGGATAAGTATTTCTGGGAAACGGTATATCTAAGCTACCTGCAATTAACTGAGCTAACCATGTACCACCAGACTTTGGATACTCAACAATTATAGGCGATTTATTAACAAAAGTTAAAGAATTAACAAACAATAATCTTGTTGCATATTCAAATTTCTTTAGTTTGTATTTTATCATGAAAAAAAATTTAGAATATAAGCTATAAATGATATAGTTTTTTGAGTTCATTTAGGAATCACTATTGTTCAATATATCATATATATTCTATATAACTCTATACCTAGCTAAGCGATCAATTAAAAATTTTGGTCTATTATTTAATAAAATTTTATAACTTAATTTAAAGAGAAGTCTTTTTTTTATTCAATATACCAGCTAAAAATCTTCTTGATTCCTTCATCCAATTCAATTTTATGCTTCCAACCTAAATCATTTAGTTTAGAGACATCTGTGAGTTTTTTCATGGTACCATCTGGTTTTTCAGTATTGTAAACCAAACTACCTTTAAAATCTATAGTGCTCTTTATAGTTTCGGCGAGTTCAGCAATAGAAATATCTTTTCCTGTACCTATGTTGATATGTGTGTTACGAATTTCTCTTTCATTAGCTTTAAACATATCTTTAAAGTCTCTATTTTCCATTATAAACACACAAGCATCTGCCATATCCTCTGACCACAAAAACTCTCTTCTAGGCTTTCCTGAGCCCCAAATTTCAACACTCTTAGCAGACACACCAAAATTTGAAAGATATTCTTTTGCCTCTTCTATAGTTTCTACACCTAAATCTGCAATAACCTCATTATACTTTTCTTCTGAAAGTAGTTTTGCCAAATAAATCTTTCTGATTAAAGCTGGCAATACATGAGATTTCTCTAAATCGAAATTATCGTTAGGGCCATAAAGATTGGTTGGCATTACAGAAATAAAGTTAGTACCATACTGAAGGTTGTAACTTTCACACATCTTTATACCTGCAATTTTTGCGATAGCATAAGGTTCATTAGTATACTCTAATGTGTCTGTTAACAAATAATCTTCCCTCATTGGTTGTGGACAATTTTTAGGATATATACATGTACTTCCTAAAAATAAGAGCTTCTTAACTCCGTTTAAATAACTTTGATGAATCACATTATTCTGAATCATCATATTATCGTAGATAAACTCTCCTC
>CEQG01032108.1_pt1 | contig 10912 bp, 7 predicted proteins | sample 350301 | NCBI WGS metagenome assembly CEQG01 (sample SAMEA2621242, study PRJEB7988) | marine metagenome | isolation source: saline water (ENVO:00002010), including | reverse complement strand
TGCTGGTGCGCCTTGCCAGCGACGATATCTTCGCGCTCGCCGTCGATCGGGTCTACGATCACGAAGACGTGGTGGTCAAACCGATCGCACCCGCGATCATGGACACCGGACTCTACGCTGGCACTACCCTGCTCGACGACGGTCGCCCGATGATGCTGCTCGACCTGCCCAGCATCGCGCAGAAGCACGAGCTCGTGAATGAGATGCGCAGCGCGACCCGCGTGCCCGAGGAAGAGACGGCCGAGCAGCGCAAGGCCCAGCCGATCATGCTCTTCACCGGGCTCGACGGTCGCCGGCGCGCCGTACGGCTCGAACTGGTCCGCCGCATCGACACCATCGCCCGCGAGGCGATCGATATCGAGGGCTCGCGCGTGCAGGCGGTCATCGACGGCGCGATCTACCCGCTTGCCGGCCTCGAACATGGTGAACTCACCGCGGACAGGTGCCGCCTGCTGCGCCTGTCCGATGGCGACAGCGAAATCGTCTACGCGGTCCGCGAGGTTCTCGATGCTGCCGAACTCGAGGGCGAGGTCATCCCATCGGATGCCGATGCCATGATCGAAGGCGTCGCGCTGATCGACGAGCGGCCCGTGCCGGTCATCGACGGCCATGCGCTGTTCGCGCGCCACAGCGGGGGCCAGCGCAAGGCCCCGCCCCTGTCGTGCCGCCTGCCCGCCGACAGCGACTGGGCGCGCACCATACTCGAGCCGCTGGTCGAAGCCGCTGGCTATCGCATTGCCGGTGACGGGGATGAAGAAAGCGACGTCGCGATCGAGCTGGCCGAAGCCCCGGCGGTGGCCGCGGGACCGGCGCGGCGCGTCATCCGCCTGCGCCACGAACCCGATGCACCCGGCGACGGGGCGGACAGTATCTACCGCTATGATCGCGAAGCGCTCTTGAACGCGCTCAAACGAGCCCGGATGGGAGAAACAGCATGAACGACCTGCTGCTCATGTGCATGGTCGCGGGGCGCCGGGCGGCGATCCCCGCGATACGCGTCCAGTCGGTCATCGAGATCGAGGACATCACGCCGATTCCCGGGGCCCCCGCTTTCATCCGCGGCCTGACCGCGCTGCGGAGCCAGGCGCTGACCGTGATCGATTGCTCTGTCGCGCTGGGTTTCGAAACCGCCCAGGCGCCGCCCGACCAGCGGGCCGCGGTCGTCGAGATCGACGGCCATCTCTATGCCCTGCTGGTCGATGCTGCCTACGATGTCGGCGAAGCGCTGAGCGATCCGATCGAGGTGCCCGGCGGGTTCGGCGCCGGGTGGCAGGCGGCAACGCGCGGCATGGTCGAAACCGATGGCGGTCCCACGCTGCTGATCGATGTCGAAGCGCTCGTGTCCGGCCCGGTTTCGCAGGCGGCTTAAGCGATTGGTTACCCTCGGCCGCTACGGATGGCTGGCAAACACCAGAGGTCATTGAAATGAAATCCTGCCTAATCGTCGATGATTCGCGCGTCATCCGCAAGGTTTCGAGGCATATCCTCGAGACGCTCGGCTTCCAGGTCGAGGAAGCCGAAAACGGTCAGGAGGGACTAGACAAGTGTGCCGAGAGCATGCCCGACGTCGTCCTGCTCGATTGGAACATGCCGGTCATGACGGGCATCGAATTCATCACCCAGCTGCGCCAGCGCGAGGGGGGCGACAAGCCCAAGGTCGTGTTCTGCACCACGGAAAACGATGTCGCGCACATTCGCGAGGCGATCAACGCCGGCGCCGACGAATATGTCATGAAACCGTTCGATCACGAGACGCTGCAGATCAAGCTCCAGCTTGTCGGCATGGCCTAAAGGATCTGACATGGGCGCGCCCCTCCGTTCCGAAATATTGAAACCGGCCGGCACCGGGGGATTCTGCCCCGATCCGGTTCGCGTGATGATCGTCGATGATTCGCTGACCGTGCGCACGGTGTTCTCGCGCATGATCAAGCAGGAACGCGACATGTCGATCCTGGCGACTGCGAACAGCGCCGAAAGCGGCCTCGCGGAACTCGCCAAGGCCGCACCCGACGTGATGCTGCTCGATCTGGAAATGCCCGGCATGGGCGGGCTCGAGGCGTTGCCCCGGATCATGCAGGCGGCTCCGCAAACCAAGGTGCTGGTGATCTCCTCGCTGACGGCCGATGGCGCCGAGGCAACCGTCAAGGCGCTGTCGCTGGGCGCGGCGGACACCATGCTCAAGCCCCGCCCGGGCGGGTTCAACGAGGACTACAAGTCGAGCCTGCTTGGCAAGATCCGCGCACTCAAGGGCCCTTCGGCCAGCGACGCAGCGGCTGCCGCGGACGGCGTCGCCGCGCCTGCCGAGGTGCAGCGCGTCGGCAAACCGCCGCAGATCGTCGCCATCGGCGCCTCGACCGGCGGCATCCATGCATTGAACCTGTTCCTGCGGCAGGTCCCGAAGAATTTCGACCTGCCGATCCTGGTTACGCAGCACCTTCCGCCCAGCTTCATTCCCGTATTCGCGCAGCAGCTGGAAATGGCCGCCGAACGCCCGGCGATCCTCGCCGACGAAGGGACGATGATCGAGCGCGGGAAGATCTACATCGCGCCTGGCCACGGACATCTGGTGGTCCGCAAGTCGGGCGGCCGCCGGGTTCTCGGCCTGGCCTATCATCCGGTGAAGAGCGGCTGCATGCCCTCGGTCGATCCGATGTTCGAAACACTGGCCGAAGTGTATGACGGCCATGTCGCCGGGGTCCTGCTTTCGGGGATGGGCCGCGACGGCACCGACGGCGCCCATTCGCTGCTGGCCGCCGGCGGCACTATGTATGCGCAGAATGCGGAAACCTGCGCGGTCTGGGGCATGCCGCGCGCAGTCACCGAAATGGGCCTGGCTGCTGCGGTCCTGCCGCCCGCCGAATTGGCCGACGCCTTGCTGGCCAATGCGGGAGCCGATGCATGGCGGTAGACGATGCTTCGCACCGCATCATCGGCGACCTGCTTGCACAGCGTACGGGACAGCAACTGACGGAAGGACGCCGCTGGCGGGTTTCCAGTGCATTGGCTGGCCTGTTCCGCGAATGCGGGATCGAGAATGTCGACCAGCTGGCGTGCATGCTCGAGCGTCCCGGCGAACAGCAGCTGGCAACCCGCGTGGTCGAGGCCCTGCTGAACAACGAAACCTATTTCTTCCGCGACAACGCTTATTTTTCCGTCCTCGCCAACCAGGTCCTGCCCGATCTCGCGCAGAAACGGGCCGCCACCAAACGGCTGTCGATCTGGTCGGCCGGTTGCTCGACCGGCCAGGAAGCGCTGAGCCTGGCAATGATCTTCGCCGAACAGCCGGGACGGTGGAAGGACTGGTCGATCGAAATTCTCGGGACCGACGTTTCGAACAAGGCAATCGCGACGGCGCGCAGCGGGCAGTATACGCAGTTCGAGATCCAGCGCGGGATCAGCGTCGCGCAGATGCTGAACTTCTTCACCGACTGCGACGGTCACTGGCAGGCCGCCGACAGGATCCGTTCGATGACGCGCTTCCAGCAGCACAATATCCTCGATTATCCGCCGTCCCCCGGACGGTTCGATCTGGTGATGTGCCGCAATGTGCTGCTGTATTTCGATCCGGAAACGCGCGCCGCCGCGTTCGACCGGCTCGCGGGCGGGATTGCCCGCGATGGCTGGCTGATGCTCGGTGCGGGCGAGACCGTGGTGGGCCAGACCGAACGGTTCAAGCCCGCCGCTTTCGGCTCGTCGCTTTACAGTCCGGTCTATGAGGACCTCGCCGCGGCCAACCGGCCGCCGCTGCGCGCCGCGGTCTCCTGAGCCGCCGCCGACGCCGCCCCAAAGGGTAAACCGACCATTTACGCTTCCTTAGCGAATACCGCGTAAACCCTTAGGGTAAGACGAGAAAAAGCGCGATTCAGGGATGATGAGCAGTTCGTACGGGTATCGCGAAAGCGAAAGCGCATGGGCGATCGTCTTTGGTCCCATGGCTGTGCTCGCTACGATTTTCGCGCTGACGTGGTCGACCACGATCGCCAATCGCTATCTCGGCTTTTCCTCGCCCTCCACCATTCTTTCGATGGGTGCGCTGGCCTTCGGCCTGGCCACCGTCGTGTGCGCCTATGTCGGACGGCGGCACCTGCGCCGGGTGGAGCATCTCTCGCGTAGCGACAGCCTGACCCGCCTGCCCAATCGCCGCGCGCTGCACTTCGATATCCAGCGCGAATACCGGCAGGGCCACGAAGTCGCGCTGTCGATGATCGACCTCGACGGCTTCAAGCTGATCAACGACCATTACGGCCATTTCGTCGGCGACGCGGCGATCCGCGAATGCGCCCGCATCTTCGGCGACATCTCGGATGGCGAAGCCGGCATTTACCGGCTGGGCGGTGACGAATACGCCATGATGATCGGCGGTCCGGTGGCCGGGACACTGCTCGAAGGCCTGTGCCGACGCATCATCGAACGGCTGGCCAAGCCGATCCATGTCGAAGACCGGCGCCTGACCCTGGGCGCGTCCATCGGCTTGGCGCGCAGCACCACGCAGGACTTCGTCCCTTCCTCCGAACTGCTGCGCCGCGCGGATATTGCGATGTATGCGGCGAAGCGCGGCGGCAAGATGCGCTGCACCTGGTTCAGTTCGGCGCTCGACCGCAGCCGCGAAAAACTGCAGGAAATGGACGACGAGTTGCGGCGATCTCTGGCTGAAGGGCAGTTCCGCCTGCACTACCAGCCGCTGGTCGATTCCAGCACCCGGACGATCAATGCGGTCGAATGCCTGCTGCGCTGGGAACGGCCCGATGGCGCATGCATCGGGCCCAGCACCTTCATCCCGGTCGCCGAAGAAAGCGGGCTGATCAATGCGATCGGCCTGTGGGTCTTGCGCCAGGCCTGCCGCGACGCGTTGCAGTGGGGCGATATCGCGCTGTCGGTCAACATCTCGGCGGCGCAGTTGCGCAATCCCGAATTTCCCATCCAGCTTGGCCATATCCTCGAAGAGACCGGCTTTGATCCGGAGCGTCTCGAACTCGAGATTACCGAAACCTGTCTCGTGCTCGATCCGGTGGTGGCGGAGCGCAGCCTGTCGGTCGTGCGCAGCTTCGGGGTCAAGATCTCGCTCGACGATTTCGGTACCGGCTATGCATCAATCGGTTTCCTGCGCCAGTTCCGCTTCGAAAAGCTCAAGCTCGACCGCAGCCTGGTGGTCCAGGCCAGCGAAGACGACGGCAGCCGCGCAATGATGCTGTCGAGCATCACCGTCGCCCGCGCGATGAAAATGAGCGTCGCGGCCGAAGGCGTCGAAACCGAAGAACAAGCAGCCATGGTTCGCGCCGCCGGGTGCGATCAGATCCAGGGCTGGCTCTATTTCAAAGCCATGCCGCCCGAAGAAATCGGCCAGTATCTAGGCAAGCCCGTCGGGCTGCGCCGGTCGAAGGCCAACAGGAAAGAACAGATTGCATGAGTGCGTTGCAGGATATGGTTGGCGGCATGGTTGCCGAGGGCGAGGCTTCGCCCACCCAGCGGCCGCAGGAATATACCGGGGCCCCGCACTACCGCGGCGCCGCTCATGAACAGCCGGACCATACGGATTCGAGCGGTCTGAACGGCTGGCTCGCCGACAAGTCGGTCGGGGAGAAACTGCGCGCCATCTCGGCGGCCAATATCGCCGTTGTCCTGCTTTGCCTGTTTGCCACATGCCTCGGCGGCTTCTTCGCTTTGCAGGCGCGCTCCGAACGCATGGCGATTTCCGCCGCTTCCGTAATGGCCGAACGGATGGTCGCCGATATCAACGAGGGCCGGCTGTTCGTCCAGCGTTATGCCGTTTCGGGCGACGGCAACGACCTGGTCGCCGCCAAGGCGGCCTTCGATCAGACCGATCGCAATCTCGGCCGCGTCGAAGCCCGTGCAGCCGAAGTCGCACCGCAGGTCCTCCCGCAGATCGAACAGCTCGACACGAGACTTGCGGCGCTGCGTACGCGCGTGGTTGCCGCACAGAATTCGCGCGGGACGCAGGGCCAGTGGCAAGAATTTTCGGACAGCGTTTATGGCGAAAGCCAGGAGGTCGTCGATCTCGCCATAGCGGCGCGCGAAAACATCGAAGCCACAGGCGAGACGTCGGATGCAGCGTCGCAGACGCTGATCGGGTGGCTGTTCGCGTCGTTCTTCGGCGTGGCGGTCATCGGTCTGGGGATTGCCTGGCTGAGCGCGCGTTACATCGGGCGCGACGTATCGGGCACACTGCGCCGGATGACGCATGTCGCATCGCGGCTCGCCGATGGCGAGAAGGACATTCACATTCCCGCAACCGAGCGCCGCGACGAGATCGGCGACCTTGCCCGCGCCCTCGAAGTCTTCCTGCAGGCTGCTTGGGAAGTCGAGCGGATGGCGCAGGAACGCGAAGCGCTGCGCAACGAGCGCGGCGCGGAAATGGTCCGCTTCGCCGAGCGGTTCGAAACCACCGTGGGCGAAGTGGTCAACGGCGTCGCCACCGCTTCCGCGCAGCTCAAGCTGACCGCTGGTTCGATGGCGGCCGCCGCCGAACAGGCCACCACGCAGACCACGCATGTCACGGCATCGATGGAACAGGCCGCCAGCGGGGTTACCGCGGCTGCGGCCGCGTCGGACGAATTCGCCATGTCGATCGGCGAGATCAGCCGTCAGGCCTCGCATTCGGCCGAACTCGCCCGCAAGGCCACCGCCATGGCCGGCAATGCGGACGATACGATTTCCACGCTTGCCGTTTCGGCCGAACAGGTCGGACAGATCGTCGAGCTTATCCAGTCGATCGCGAAGCGGACAAATCTGCTTGCGCTCAACGCCTCGATCGAGGCGGCCCGCGGGGGCGAGGCCGGCCGCGGCTTCGCGGTCGTGGCAAGCGAAGTGAAGGAACTCGCCGCGCAGACCAGCCGTGCGACCGAGGAAGTCGCCGAACAGATCCGTACCATGCAGAATTCCACCGGCGCCAGCGTCGGCGCGCTGCGCTCGATCGCGGAACAGATCAAGGAACTGGAGGGCGCGGCCATTTCGATTGCCAGCGCGGTGGATCAGCAGTCGGTGGCCGGACAGGATCTCGCCCGCAGCATCGATCTGGCAGCGCGGTCGACCGACGACGTGTCGAGCAATGTCGGCCAGGTCCGCGAAACCAGTCTCGCGACCGGCGCGGCCGCCAGCCAGGTGCTCAATTCCTCGACCGAACTGGAGGCTCAGGCCACCACGCTGAAATCGCATGTCGCGCAGTTCGTGGAGCACGTTCGCGCGGCTTAACGTGATTTCAAGCATTCTCGCTCAGGGTTGATACGGCCTTAAGAGGGGGATGCTTGGGGATGAACGCACATAGCACGATCATCGCGGACGAATTGGCCCGCGAAATCGCGGAAATCGAAATCATCGATGCCGCGGAAGATCATCATCGCGGCGCGGTAGGCGCCTGGTTCATGGCACGGCCGCTGGCTGCGAAAGCCAGGATCGCATCGATTTTCTCGCTGGGCGGGCTGACGCTCGTGACTGCGATCGCACAGGCGGGCTTTCTGTTCCCGTCCTTTGCCGGCACCGCACAGGTACTCACATTGATCGTCCTGGCAGTCGCCCTGCTCGGCGGGCTCGCCAGCCTGCGTTTCGTCCTGCGACACGTCATCGATCCCTATATCAAGCTCAAGGACGACATGGCCCGGCTTGCCCAGGGCGAACGCGACATCCAGGTGACCGATACGCACCGCGTCGATGAAATCGGCGATCTGGCGCGCTCATTTTCCGTTTTCCTGCGCTCGGGGCACAAGCTCGACGAACTGTTTGCCGGGCGCAAGAAAGCGGCCGAGGAACGCAAGGCCGAAATCATCCGCATGGCGCGCGATTTCGAAACCGGCGTGGGTGATGTCGTCAGCGGTGTCGCCACTGCGGCCAGCCAGCTCAATTCGACCGCTTCGGGCATGGCTGCCACTGCCGAACAAGCTGCGCGCCAGTCACAAAGCGTTACCGAAACGATGGAACAGGCCGCGGGCGGCGTGACTGCCGCAGCCGCGGCATCCGACGAATTCGCCATGTCGATCGGCGAGATCAGCCGACAGGCCGCCCACTCCGCCGAACTGGCACGCAAGGCCACCGATGCGGCGAATGGCGCGGACGAAACCATTTCCGCGCTGGCCAATTCGGCCGATCAGGTCGGGCAGATCGTCGAACTGATCCAGTCGATCGCCCAGCGCACCAATCTGCTGGCGCTCAACGCCTCGATCGAAGCCGCCCGCGGCGGCGAGGCAGGCCGCGGCTTCGCGGTCGTGGCGAGCGAGGTGAAGGAACTGGCCGCACAGACGAGCCGGGCGACCGAGGAAGTCGCGGACCAGATCAAGGCCATGCAGAATTCGACCGGGGCCAGCGTCGGCGCGCTGCGGTCGATCGCCGGCCAGATCAAGGAACTCGAATCCACTGCGACCTCGATCGCCAGCGCGGTCGACCAGCAATCGGTCGCCGGACAGGATCTCGCGCGCAGCATCGATCTGGCGGCGCGGTCGACTGACGAGGTTTCCGCGCATATCGACCAGTTCCGCGAAACCAGCATCGCCACCGGTTCGGCGGCCAGCCAGGTTCTCAATTCAGCCAGCGAGCTCGAAGGTCAGGCTGGTGCGCTCAAAAGCAGCGTGGAAGAATTCCTCAACCACATCCGCGGGACCTGAGAGGCCCGCACCGAGGACAATCGGGAGACGGCGGCAGCGGGGCAAATCCCCGCGCCGCCGCACTCTCCATCATTCCCACCAATAGGGCAGGCGCCGGGCAGAGCCGGTCTCGACCTCGTTCATGGTCCGCGCATCGTACAGCCGGCCGCCCAGCATGACGCGGTCGATCTTGTCCGAATTGCGGATGTTTTCGCTGGGATCGGCCGAAAGGACGAGCAGATCGGCCAGCTTGCCCACTTCGAGACTGCCGATGTCGCGCTCCATCCCCAGCGAACGGGCCGGTTCGATCGTCCCGGCTCGCAGCGCCTCGACCGGGCTCATTCCGCCGCGAGCGAAACTCCACAGTTCCCAATGCGCGGCGACGCCTGCCTGCTGGCCATGCGCCCCGATGCTGACCTTCACCCCGCGGTCGGCGAGTTTCTTCGCCTCGCGCGCGGCTTCGTCATCGACAAAAGCCCAGTCGGGAGCGGTAACGCGGCGTGCGGTTTGCGCGATCAACTGGCGCGGCGGCGTGTGGACCATCAGCGGATTGTCGAACACGTCGGTGGCCTGGCGCCAGTAGGGGTCCGCAGCCAAGCCGCCATAGGTCACGACGAGCGTCGGCGTATAATTCGATTGCGACCCTTCCCAGAACTGCAGCACGTCCTCGTAGAACACTTCGCCCGGGACATTGTGTTCGATGGTCGAATTGCCATCGGCAATCAGGTTCATGTCCATCCCGAACAGCGAACCGCCCTCGGCCACCACCAGCATGTCCTCTTCACGAGCGGCCGCGACGACCTGCTGGCGCTGTTCGCGCCGCGGCTGGTTGTAGTTCTTGATCGAGATGCCGCCCTGCGCCTTGATCCGCCGAATGTGCGCCAGCGCATCGTCATAGCTGTCGATCCGCGCATAGACGCTGGGCGCCTTGGCCCCGTAGACGATCTCGGCGGTGGAGAAGATCCGCGGCGCCAGCAGGGTGCCGGCGCGCTGACGCTCCGCAGCGGAGAAGATCATGCTCGCCCTCGACGAAGGATCGTGCAGCGTGGTGGTCCCCATGGCGAGGTTCTGCACCAGCGACCAGTTCTGCTGCGGGACGAGATCGTCGACGCCCTGCGGCCCGTGGGCATGCGCGTCGACCAGCCCCGGCATGATCGTCTTGCCTGCAGCGTCGATCACCGATGCGCCCTGCGGCACGGCAATTTGATCGGCCGGGCCGATCGCCGCAATGCGATCGCCCGTGATCACGATCGTGCCATTGGCGATTGCGCCGGCACCATCACCCGCCATCGTCAGGATCTTCGCTCCGGTAATCGCCACCGTACCGCTCGGCTTGGCAGCCGCGACGGTGCGTTCGAGCGAGGTACCGCTGGTCGGCGGCACGAAGGCCGGGGCGTCCTTTTCCTTCGGTGCATCGGCGAACATCGTATCGAGGCTGGCGCGGTACAGCACCGGCCCCATCGTCCAGGTCAGCATGTCGCCGCCCTGGGTCCAGCCGATGTAGTCCGCCCCACCCTTGGACGCGCGCACCACCGGTAGCGAACTGGCCTTTTCGCCCACGGTCACCGCCTGCCCGCCGGGCATCAGCGGTGTGGCGAAGACTTCGTAATTCTCGCGGAAGGCAACGAAATCGCCGCGCGGGCTGACGTGGTATTCGGTGGCCAGCTCGCCCTCGGCATGGACCTGCCGCGCTTCACCGTCGAGATCGGCCGAGAGCAGCTGCAGCTTGCCGTCCTTGCGCCCGAGCATGAACACCCGGTCGCTATCCGCGCCGAACTGCGGGTTCGACGTGTCGCGTGCCACCAGTTCGGCGGTGCCGCCGGCCGCGCTTACGCGGTAGATGCCTTCGTTCTCCGAATAATCGGGAGAGGTCAGATAGCCGCCCGAACGCTTTTCGAAAACGATCGTATTGCCGTCGGGCGAGAACCGGGGCTGCGCATAATGACCGGGCATGCGGGTGACCGCGCGGGCACCGGAGCCGTTTGCATTGGCGCTCATTACCTGGCCAAGCCCTTCGTCGGTCCAGCGGATATAGGTGAGCCGCCGCCCGTCGCGCGACCACGAGGGCCACAGCTCGAGCGCTTCGTCATTGCCCGAAGTGAGCCGCTGGGCCGTGCCGCCCGCAACCGGCTTGGTGTAAAGCTTGCCGAGACTTTCGAAGACCACGGTGCGGCCATCGGGTGAAACGCTGGCAAAACGCGGTATTTTCGCGGTGAAGCTGTCGGGCGAAACCGGGATGACCGGATGCGGCGCATCGGCGACTCCGCGCGTGTCGTTAACGCTGAAGGGTATCACGCTGTCGCCGCTGCCATCGGCAGCCA
>CEQG01041964.1_pt1 | contig 10959 bp, 13 predicted proteins | sample 350301 | NCBI WGS metagenome assembly CEQG01 (sample SAMEA2621242, study PRJEB7988) | marine metagenome | isolation source: saline water (ENVO:00002010), including | reverse complement strand
GTTAGTCAGCTCCAAGAAGAGCGAAACGGCATTACCCCGACCAGCGAAGCGCTGACGCCCGAGCAGCAAAAGATTCAGGAGCTGGAAGCCCGGATCAATCGCCTGGAACGGGAAAATTCGATCCTAAAAAACCGCCTCCCCGGCGCTCCGCGGCCCACTGGTCTAGAAACACTGCGTACTACACTGAACCCGCTGGACAGTGGTCGTTTGCTTTTTGGAGGCTAAGTCCCCGTTAAAAAACCTGACCCAGGGGAAGCTGCGGACCCATTAGTGGTGGCGCGTTTCGTGACCCCGTTTAGGAATGTGATTTGATCCGAGTCCCCGTCCAGCATTCCTGTGATTGGAGGGAACTCATGAAGAAATCCAGTTCTGAGCGTCATGGCCTGCCGGTTATTCATGACCGCGCAGCCGGCATCGACATCGGCTCGCGTTTCCATGTTGTGGCGGTGCCCGCCGACATTACCGAAGAGCCGGTGCAAACCTTCAAGGCGTTTACCGCCGACTTGGAGCGCATGGCCGATTGGCTGGTTGATCTTGGGATCACCACTGTGGCGATGGAGTCGACCGGGGTGTATTGGATTCCGGTCTACGAGATTCTGGAAACCCGCGGCCTGCATGTCGTGCTGGCCAATGCACGAGATGCCCGCGCAGTCCTGGGCGCAAAACCGACGTTAACGATGCGCAATGGATCCAGGGCCTACACGCCTGTGGTTTGCTGCGTGCCAGCTTCCATCCTGATCGAGAGATCGCCGCGTTACGCAGTTATCTACGCTTGCGAGAACGCCACCTCGATTACGCCGCTGCGCATATCCAGCACATGCAGAAGGCGCTCATCCACATGAATCTGCAGTTGCACCATGTGGTCGCCGACGTTACCGGTGCTACAGGCATGCGGATCATCCGTGCGATTGTCGCCGGCGAGCGAAACGCTGCGACACTTGCAACCATGCGCGATACCCGCTGCAAGTCGAGTATTGAGACCATCCAGAGTGCCCTGGTTGGCAACTACCAGCCGGAGCATGTCTTTGCTCTGGCGCAGGCATTGGCCATGTGTGACGCCTATCAGGCACAGCTTGAAATCTGCGACCAACAGATTGCCCAGAGCCTGATACAACTCTCCCAGCAGCGACCCTCACCCAGCGATCCGCTACCGAAGCCACGCCACCGTACTCGGCAGCCGAACGCACTCAACTTCAACGTACGTGCTTTGCTCTATCAACTGGTTGGCGTCGATCTGACCCAGATCCATGGCATCGGCCCCTATCTCGCACTACGGCTGGTCGCCGAGTGTGGTACCGACCTGAGTCGCTGGCGTACCGCCCATCATTTCACCTCCTGGCTAACCTTGGCGCCACGCTGCCGGATCAGCGGTGGCAAGGTATTGTCAGCTCATACGCGCAAGACCAAGAATCGGGTAACAGCACTCTTGCGCCTGGCCGCCGTGACCATCGGCAAAACCAGTACAGCACTGGGTGCCTTCTACCGACGCTTGTCTGCGCGCATCGGCAAGGCCAAGGCGGTCACAGCCACCGCTCGCAAGATCGCCATCCTGTTCTACAACGCGATGCGCTTCGGCATGGCCTATCAGGATCCAGGAGCCCATCACTATGAGCAGAAGTACCGGGAGCGCGTGGTGAAGGGGTTGCATCGTCGGGCAGCTGAGTTTGGCTTCACGCTACAGGCTGTTGAAGGTGTTTCTTAGGAAAGCCTTCTGCACCCGGTAGAATTGCTCAAGGCTCATCTCCGCAGGCATTGAATGTCTCTTTGCTTGCGAGAAAAGATCAAGGCGAAGTCACCAATGCAGTCACTTGGCTTGGCGAAGTCGCCTGCTTGCGGATAGTGCGAATAACCATGGCAGTACTGCGCATTTCGACATCAAATAGCTCCGATGGGCGGATGAGATCGCCCAGCAGGGTTCGTCGAACAACGTGACCGGCAAATGGAGTATCAGCTAGAATCCGGAGAATTAATTCAAGGACGATTCAGGTGAACATTCCCGTACGTAAATGGTTCATAGCAGCCGCGGCGCTGATGCTTTGCACGGGAAGTGCTTCTGCGCTCACTGTCGAGGACTACACCAGGTTAGTCAAGCTGGAAGTGACGGTGGCTCATCTGTATATCTCAGGGGTTGGGGCGGGGCTTCTATGGGCAAACGCCTTTGATGAAAAAAGTCCCGGCAGGGCGGGTTCGATTTACTGCGCCCCGCCCCAACTCAGCCTGACCGCGAAAAACTATCATGACATAGCTGTAGCCGCCGTAGGGCGGGGTGATGCGGACGGAACCAGGATAGGGGATGAGCCCATTGATTATTTCCTGTTGCAAGGGATGATAGCTACGTTCCCCTGCCACTAACTCTCATCTCTCGGCGGCTTCTGACTAGCTCGCAACAACATCGGGATGGTGTTTCGGCCTACAGTGATCACCATCTCTAACCCTTCAATCCGGTGGCTCCGATCAGGAGAACTACCGCGTCTCTATTCGCCCAGTTTGGCGAGACGATCCCCCCAAACAACATCCCCAAGTAAAACCCCACAATCACCGTTCACGCCAGAACCGGCAGCGGAAGCCGCTGACCATCCTTGAGGACAATCTGCCAGAGGTAACCGACCAGCGCAGCGAAGGCGCCGAGCGTCCCGAAGTCGAGAAGTCTGGGCCTTCTCGAACCGCTCGGCTGGAAATTTAACAGGTGGTTCCTTACGACTTTGTAGACTTGCCCCTATCAAACCGGACACCAACTCCCCGCTAAATTGATATTGCTGCCAAGCGCCTGAATTCCCTCGGCGACCGATATTTCAATGCGCTGTGCGGGTGCTGCTCGTTGTAATGCTCGAAGGCAATCGTCAGGTTGCGCAATGCTGTTTCTCGATCCGGCTTGGGCATGTCCGCCACATAGTCGCGCTTGATCGTCTTTACGAAGCTCTCTGCCATGCCGTTGCTCTGCGGGCTGCGTACCGGCGTAGTCTCTGGCTGTAAGCCGATCTGCCGAGCAAACAGACGCGCTTGTTCGGCTAACCAATGAAGCATATATCAGGCATGAGCTGGTAGGGAGTATCGCGCAAGTGTGTTGAGCGAATTTTCGTGCACGAGCTAATGTTTGATAACGTCCGCTATGGCCGAGTGCCTTCGCTCATGACTCATGGGTGTCGACCCAGAAGCAGTCATTAACTGACGTAGTCGCCCCTCCTGCTCACAGGCCTTGTTGAAGGCTAAAAGTGCTTCAGGGAAAAGTGTGGCCTACTCAGTATCCAGAATTACCGACGCGGGAGCTTTTTCGCCGAACACCTTGCCCTTACGCGCTTTAGAAGCTGATTACCCTGTTGTTGTCATCTCGGTTTATCGTAAGCATAAACGCTGTGCAGATATGTGGCGACGTTCCCGAAGCTTCGGACCAGATGTTAAAGCGACCATCAACTATCTGCATAAACAGAACAGAGCCGCTCTAGAAGTCTTTAGGTCCTGGACATTTTTTTGCATCTGTATCGGTCGACAGTTTTCATCGGCCACGGCTAAGATCGCCGTCGAACTTCTCAAGCACGATCAGCCGCCATGTACCGTACGATCGACGTTCATGTCGATGACTCCAGCTGGCCTGGCGTCGGCAAGATTCCAAATTTCCCTGCTGCTTTCACTGCAGGCACCAGCAGTTTCGTTCTGAACATCAACTCGATGTTATTGATGATCGGCTACCTGACAACACCGACCTCTGTCACTGGCGTTTCGCTTGCAGAGTTCTGGGCGTGGGTGAGGTATTTGGCGGCGATTACCCCCATGATGCGGACCTGCGTTTGACAACAAGCTATGCTGATCTTGATGCGCACCAGAAAACCATTCTGAGCGATGACTTCGGAATGGGAGTGCCGATGGTCTGGCTCATGAAGCATTTGCCTTTGGTTGAAATAGTCGATGGTCGCTATTTTTTGCAGCGCTACGGCGCGAGCCATGGCGCGCACCAACATCGCACCGCAAAGCGGGGGCCAAACAAGACGCCTGATTTCGTGGCACGAGACCGCAATGGCAACTGGCACATTATGGAATGCAAGGGCACCCAATCTGGCCAGGCTTTCAGGAACCGTCAAATCGATTTGGGCATATCCCAGAAACTCTCGATCATGTTTCCGCCCAAGCATACAGGCCAACGGTTGGTCTCAGGTCTCAGCATCGGCATTGAAGACGGCAATCCAAGTCACCTGAGGATCATCGATCCAATAACCGACGATCCTGTAATAATTGCTGAAAGCGAACTGGAGTTTGCCAAAGACGCCGCAACCCGTGGCGTAATGGCCAAACTGCTTCGGTCGACAGGGTTCGAAATTGCGGCAGAGGCGGTAGCCGCGCCGTTCGGCAAACCACAAGCCATGCCTCCCTCGACAAGAAAAGCGGATAAGAAACGTGTCGAGTACCTAGCGGATCGAGACCGTCGCGCCCGAAAGGAGCTGCAGGAAGATACCTCAAGACGTCGCCTTTTCGATAATCGCTATCGTGGTCGCGAGGTTACTTTGCAGTTGCCGAGGCCGATCTACATTCATGGCAGTGAGATTTCGGAAGTTACCGTAAGACAAGGTATAAATCTGGATGCACTCGATCTGCTCCGAGAGCGCCCTACCATCGAGACGTTGGTCGATCCATCCCGTAACAATTGGATCGATATGATGGGAGCAAACGTAATTCACGATGACGAGAAAACCGCGACGTTGCAAATCGGCGACATTTTCCGGTCCCAGTTGATTCTTGAATGATGGCCTGAAGGCTCGTTGTAGCTCGCTGCAGATGGTTCGGCTGCAAAATGCATAACCTTTCATCTTGCGATACAGCGTGGGGCGTGATTGACCCCGGGCCGAATCGCTCGGGCATTTCCCGCCAGGCTGCGTCCGAGCAAAGCACCCACAGCACGCTGTTGAGCATTTAAGCGGTCATCAGCTCTTAAGCGTCCGCGCACCAACAATGTGCTGAATAGATCGACGACTACGTCCCAGTCCGCGTCAGAAAGTCCGTATCGCTTGGGCATAGCAGAATCCTTCGCCTAAAAGGAGAGAACTCTGCGAAACATCACGCGTCCAGCGGCTTCGACGGCGTTTCGATGCCAGAAACCTGCCGAGGCAATCCGCAGTACAACCGGTGCGCTTAATAATGCCGGTATGGTCTGCTCGGTTGGCTCGTGATCGTTCAGCATGTCTGCGGGACGCGCTTGCCCGTAGCAGAGGCAATTCCCCGGGGCACACTATCGAAAGCTGGCAAGCTCGGAACCCCAGCCGTGATCCTGGTGCACAACCATCCCTCTGGCGACCCCGAGCCAAGCCATGCAGACCGCGTGCTAACCGGTAAGTTGAAGGCGGCTTTGGATTTAGTCGGCGTCCGGACGCTCGACCATATCGTAGTCGGCCGTGAAGGCTGTGTGTCCCTGGCTGAACTGGGGCACATATGAGGGCGATGCTACGACTACTGGCCACGATTTTCATGTTCGTCGCGATCTTCGCTGGCTGCGTGGTGGCGTTGTTACTAATTATCGTGCTGCTGCGCTTTCCATTGCTACTGATTGCAACACTGCTGACCTGCTGGATCGTCAGTGGGCTGCAGAACAGCCCAGACAAACCCTCTCCATAATCGCTTAACTTGACCTCCAAGAGCAGTACCACGCCATCCAGGTGGCAGATCAGATCTATCTCGCCGGCATCGTCGTCATCGGTCGCCAGTAACCGATAGCCCAGCTCAACAGCAAAGCCTCGTTGCGGAGGCTCTCTCTACTCGTTGAGTTTCCGCCTGTACGTCAGCTCTGCGGGCATTCACGCCCCGCAGGTTATTGATGGCTGCAGTCAGGCTGTCTTGTTGCGCGCCAACCCAGGTAAACTGAAAGCTGTAGCGGCCGATTTGTAGAAGGGAGCTCTTACAGACGTGGCGCAGGCATCGCCGGTTGCTGCTTCAGTTGCTGAGATAGTGCTTTGAGGTCGCTAGTCCAGAACTTGAGATGGCCTTGACTGAATTGGCGTTACCTCGCGGATGCTCGTTGCTGACCGTCCAGCGTTTATCCAGGGGATCTTCTGTTCCTCTTCGGACCAAGTCGTGGGGAACCTGTTGTCCCCGACATCATGCCATCCACGGCCAAACGGCCAAACGCATCGACAAGCACGCCTGACTCGCGAAGATCCAGCCATTCCAGAACTATAAACTGGCTTGAAAGAAACCGAGGTCAGCTCACTCGCCACCAGCACGTGGCGGCTGACAGATAGAAGTGGTGACATTGACGCCTCACTACACCTGCTAGGCCTGAACTCAAGTCATCAGTATGCTGTCTCCCTCTCGACCGGTCCGGCCGACGTACGTATGGGGGAGCCATGAAAGAAAAAATCGCCGATGGGCAAGATTCTGCCGCGAGTTATGCCGATTACGCTCAATCGCTTCAGTTCGCCCGCTCTTTCTTACCCACGCTAATCTCTCAGCAGCATCTAGATTGGCTTGCTACTTGGGATTACGCCCTGGGCTATGTGCCTGCGAAATACTTCAATCTGTTTTCTGAGCTCAGTTCACAAATGGCCAGGGCGCAGGAGGGGGTTAAGGATTCCCATCTTCGCCACTGGCTGAATGAGGGGAATCGCCTACAACTTTCACAGTGTCTGCCCGCAGCGGCACCGATTTTTGATGCAGTAAAAAGCTTTGCTCATGCGGTAGTCGCCGATACGGTTTCTAGACGCATGCCTGATGGAGAGCTGATCTACGAACACGGTCACGCTCAAGAGGGCGCCGTAGCACGGATCACAAATAACTGGCAAACCCAGGCTGAAGATATTCTGGCGGCGTATCGGGCGGTCGTGGACGGAGCGTCGCAGAACTGATGGCAACAGCTCGATAGACTGGTGACTGCCGACATATATTGAATACGCCGGCAGCCATCGACGCCCTTAGCCATACAGCGTCTACATGCAGAGGGCGCTATGGGCGGATCGTCAGTACGTGAAGGTATTGTCTCCGCTTTCGTTTCCTCGCTTAGAACCTAGCTATCCTCTGCTGCAGCCAAAGCCGTGAAGGCGATTGCCAAACCTTTTCGTACCTGCCTTCGAAAGATAGCTGACGCGTTCATAGAGCTCAGATAGCTGATTCCCTTTACCTGGACGATCATGCCGATCAACGCGGTATACAGCATTATCGGGTATATGGACCAACCCGCTGACTTGATCCCTCGATAAGCCAAGCGCAGAAGCCCAAGCCTCTTCTAGACGGCTGACCATGTTGTCGGCCTCAGATCCCAACCGTCCTACCGTGTAATAGGCATCCCGGTTAAGGATGATCAGAATGTGGTAGTGAGGCCTACCCCACTGACCGATTTCTCGGCACCAGATATAGCGAACCTTGGAACCATGTGCGAAGCCCGCACGCTTACTGACCATGGCTTGGTGATGCCTGATCTTGGCTTTAAACGACTCGAAGAACGCAGCGATGACTGCGTTGGAACGCTCGCAGTTGGCAAGGTCAACGCCATGAGGGAACCTCAGATCTGCTCGAAAACTGAAGATACGTGGATATTGTGCGAGAGCGTAGTCAAGCGTTCGAAACGTCGCTTCGAGATATTCCTCAATGAAGGGCCCCATGTTGCGCATTACAGGGAGCCCTTTGTAGAAAGACTCATTGAAGAGGTGCTGATTGATGTTCTCAGGGTTACGACGCATGGTTATGTCTCCTGCTTGTGGGTTTCATAACCATTACTCGTTTAGTAATTTTTTACCGGAGTGGATCACACCAATGCCAAGTCTTTATTGGACACCAGGCGTAGTAGGTGTTGTAAGAATGATGAGTGGGCGTTTATAGTTCATTAGATAACGATGCGTGTGATTATTTTTTTGCTTTACACAAGATTTTTTTTAAAGATCTATGCCTTGAGGGCATAGATCTCTCTAAGCATTATGGATATGGTATTGATGAGGTATGGTTAATGAAGTGTTGAAGGAGGGAGGTATAAAAGCATAATACCCGCACCGAAAGATCATCACCTAATAAGCACGTGTATTTGCTATCAGTTAGTAGAAGTAAGCCAACATACATTGATGCATCCGCCTAAAATTCACTCCCGAAATAAACTATCCTCCTAATACACAAGCGCCCATACCCTGATAGCTGGCGTCCGAAGAAAATACGGATTGGATCTCTTGCCTAGAAACTGATCGGTCGTTCAAGAGCCGCCCGCGAACCCTGCCGGCATAATGCCATGACCAGTGCAGGACCAGTCATGGCAATCATGTCTCGATCGTGTCTTAGTGCTTACCTCGCGCAAGGTTTGCAAGGTCTCGTTCTTCAATCCTTTCACGGATCCAACCTTGTACCTCATTTTCAACCCAACCGACGCTACGCCCGCCCAACGGGACGGAATCTGGAAAGCTACCTTCCCCGATGTATTTGTAAATGGTCGATCGCGCCAGACCTGTTACATCGCTGACGTCATCAATTTTCATTATCCTCATGAACGGGCTCCTCTGGTTCGTCCAGAGGAAAGGCAGGGTCTGTAAAAAACTACCCTACGACGCTGCTCAGCTACCTCTAGTCAGACTGGCACGGCCAATGTCTTATCGTGCCCCAGCCACTGGGGGATTCCTCACCTGAGCTAAGCGGCCCATCCTGAGATTCAATATAGCGTGTAGCTCCTTCGCGTGGTTGCCAGACAGCCATGGTTATGGTTTTGTAATCTTGATGCAGTGCTGGTGGGATAATGCATATCTCCACCGCAGCGAACTCAAAGTTTGGGACCTGGCTAAACCTAGCTTTGAAATCCTCGGCGATTTCAATGGCCCGCTCATAGAAATGATACAAAATAGCCGACCATTTACAGTTGTGGTTAGGCTGTCGAAAGTCACCTGATATCAGGTCGATAACTGTTTCTTTCGCAACCGGGCGGCCGTTCCCTAGATCCATCCAATGATTGGTCAGGAGATACGAGACATACTGGCAAAGCTTAACCTGTATCACAGCGAAGACTCGTTCATTTTGCCCCGCAAGGAATTTGACAACAGGAACCGGCGAGCCCTTTCGCCAGTATCTACCTGTTACTATAAAAATCTCGACGTGGTTCTGCAGCATCTGAGCATCGCTGTAATGCGCAGTCTTGTGCGCAATAGCGACATGCTTCAGAACATCACAGCCGCTAGAGATGCCAAAGCTATGATGGGTGAGATTGAGAACGTATGTGCTGCTAACCTTTCCGCTTTTGAATATCGAGCTAGTGAGGCCGGACACGAAGCGTCGAATAAAGCCCAGGTCCATCAGCCGGCGCAAACGGTGCTTTAAGCTAGCGTCATCCAATCCGGTCAGCCGCCTCAGCTGGACATTGCTGACTGATGACACCACACCGAATTTATCAGCGTTCACCAACAACCTACCCAGCAGCAACCTGTTGGGTGCAGAGAGACGGCCACGCGCGCCGGAAGGCGCTGACCGCCTATCTCGCGCCGGCTTCACATCCACCTTAGCCTTGATCGACTGACTAGGCACCGAAGCTATGATTTCGGCCTCAGAAAAAAGACGCTCAAGAATATCGCTGTGGATTCCGTACGGACTATCCATTGCCTCAATCTGTTGAAGCAGGAGAGGCGCTATTTCGAGCCTGATGGCCGGCCGCCCCTTTCCCCCGGTCTTTGCATCCGTCCGTACAATCGCACCTACGGCCACGAGCTCTACCACTGCATCACTCACTAGCTTCTGCGAGACGCGCAGGCTCCTTGCAAGGCCTTTCACATCGTAAGATCCATGCTCGTTTCTTGCGGCCCGGCTTGCCAGACACTCATAAACGAACCGCGCTTCAGGTCCGCAGACCTCCCATTGCCCGCCTTGAGAACCCCAGTATAAATCCACCCGCCGAGTACCTACGCAGAATTTACGCGCAGTTTATACCTCCTGTGTTTATTCACCAAATTCGCGAAATAGTTACGTGTAACGTTACATGCTGCGCTACAATACTTTTACATCCACCTGTGCATGTGCGATTGCATACCGATATACATTCAATTGCATCTGCATATTTACGTTCTAGCTTATCAACGAGCAAATACCGGTTTGTCAAAACGTGCAGAGGGGTCCGGTGACTCGCCAAGCCGGAGTGCTTAGGCTCTGTGAACGAGTGCTTGGCCTTTCTTACTGGAATACCCGTGATGGTGATCCCGTAGAACTTGGGCGCAGTGATGAGCAACGCCCATAGGTACCGGCAGGACATCTGCGATCTGGCCGAGCACTATGGCGTGACCACGGCACCTCACTTATCCGTATGGCTCGCCATTAGGCTGAAGCCGAGACCAACCTGCAGAAGGTCGACCGCTGGGTTTTCGCAATCTGGCCCTATCGCCAGCGGCTTTCGCTAGACGAACTCAACCGGTCAATCGCCGTGTTGCTGGAGCCTCTTTACCTGCGGCCGTTTAGGTAGCTACTCGCTCCAGAGGGCCTGCTGCACATCACCTACGAAACAACGGAAGGGTGAATCGATGCGCAATCTCTCGCGCAGAAATTGATCAGCGTGAACTGTGCGTCCGAACGGCGCGAAACTAAGGAAACTCTGAAGAAGACTCCCTGATTTTGGCAAAATACCCGGATTCCACCCGCCGAGTTTTCCGATGAAGCAGATGACCTTCGCCGACGCCGAGTACGCCGGCAAGCGCAAGCAGACCCGCAAAGAGTTGTTCCTGATTGAGATGGATCAGGTGGTGCCGTGGAAGGGTTTGATCGCCTTGCTCGAGCCGCATTACCCCAAGGGAGAAGGCGGCCGTCCGGCCTACCCGCTGGTGGCGATGTTGCGCGTGCATTTGATGCAGAACTGGTTCGGCTACAGCGATCCGGCGATGGAAGAGGCGCTGTACGAGACCACGATCCTGCGCCAGTTCGCGGGGTTGAGCCTGGAACGCATCCCCGACGAAACCACCATCCTCAACTTCCGTCGTCTGCTGGAAAAACACGAACTGGCTGCCGGCATCCTGGCTGTGATCAATGGCT
>CEQG01048650.1_pt1 | contig 10962 bp, 8 predicted proteins | sample 350301 | NCBI WGS metagenome assembly CEQG01 (sample SAMEA2621242, study PRJEB7988) | marine metagenome | isolation source: saline water (ENVO:00002010), including | reverse complement strand
GCGAAGCGCCGAGGTCATCGCCTTTCCTATCGACCAGAGGCTAATTCATATCAGAATGACGGCTCGACAACTCGAGGCGAAGAAGGGTGAAGCGGCAGACAGGTTTTGGCGAACTGAATGCCGCCGTCTTTGGGGACGTCTTCAGGCCGAAGGCTTCTCGGAAATTGAGGTGCGAGCCCAAATCGCCGATTTCGCCGAAGCGGTTCATTCAGAGATGAAGCGAGCCGCTTGGGCAACGTGGAAAGCTGGAAGCCCTTTGGGGGCAGCGTAATTCCGGATTTGCAGCAGCCATTTGATGGCCACTACGGACGACGTAACCTGACGCCCGCACCTTCCCCGTTATCGGGCAAAAACGACACGCCGCGGGCCTCAAGTGCAGCTTGAAGCTTGTCCCGCGTCTCCGCCTGGAGCCCGCCTTTCTCTGTTTCGTATCGGTTCACGGTTCCCGCATTCACGCCAGCAATATCAGCAAGCTCGCGGACGCCGATTTTCAATGCCGCGCGCGCCATCCGGATTTGAGTTGGAGACACCAAAATAAACACCTCGTTTGAAAAGGTTCACACACTGTATTGACATAAGGCGAACGGAGTTCTAAATTCTTAGCACAGTGTTTGAACAACGCCAAACGGAGATTGATCATGCCCAGCCTGGCCAACATGTTTCGCGAAGCCCACCATGATACGCGGGTGTCCCTGCGGCGGGAGCCGGCTTCCCCGATGACCTATCGTGAGTGCTTCGGGTGGTTTCTAAAGCTTGCATGGGCGAGGGCGAAGAAGGCGATGTTCGAAGTGAGAGCCAAGGCTGTGGCGCCGAAGCTGTTCGCTGAACTCACCGATTTGCAGCGCGGGTTCCGTTTTTCGGAAATGTCCGACAACCGCTTTTACTCTTCCGGCCGCGAGAGTGCGATGCGTTCGCGTATCGCGGCGCTGGAGGCGGCTTTGGCGTTCGCCGTCTCTCAACCTCAACCCCACGCCTAAACGGAGATACCTTCATGGCACAGCGATCGAAAATCGAAACCCATAGCGAAAACAGTTTGGCGCTCGCCGGGCTCGTCACTGTCTTGTGGGAACGGCTCGCCGATTCCGATGCGGACGAACCCACGATGGCCCTGATTTCCGAAATTCAGCGCAAGGCGCGCGTGGCACTCGATCAGGCTGTCGAGCTCGAAGAACTCCAGTGTTGCGCTCTCAGCGCGTCCATGGCGCCTGAGCGTCCTGCGACGATTCAGTAGCAGCATGCCGGCGCGTTAGCGCCACCTTCCCTGCCTCGTGGGCCGTACAGGCCGTACGCCGCGTCCACCATGATCGCCACCGTTCAAGACAGCTAAGGCGCTAGCCGCTCTCCTGCGAGGGTGGCACGGCACGTTTAGGGACCGTATCCCGCTTGTGACGCTCGCGGGGCGCAGCCTCGCGGCATATCGCCCGGATTCTCTTTGCCCTAGGGGGAACCGCCGCCGCTAGTAAAAATAGGGCGTAATCCCATCTGATTGAATGCTCCACTAGCAGCCCATCATGGGGTAGAGCATTGCCTCACGAGTTTCGATTTGCGTCTCACTCCTTGGCTATACCGTTAGCCCACAGGGGAGCGCTGCCAGCTTTGCGGTCGACCAGCACCGCTCTTGGTAGATGCAAGCTCGACAGCACAGGAAGCTCTCGAATGATGCGATGAAGCATGTCCGCTCGCGGCGGTCGTGAACAGTACGATGCGCGCAATGATACATTTCGCCGTCAGCGAAATAAGAGGCGGGCTCAACCGACGATCGAAGAATTAGCCCCGCTCCATACTGCATACCTGAGGCACGCAATGCGCCCCATCCGTGGGCCGCGCAGGCTGCGACAGTGGGAGCCTCAAGTAAGTAGTGAGCGCGCTGACCGGTCACTGCCAAGAACTCCTGCGGATGCCGCGAGGATGCGCGTACCGGCGAATTGGAGAGGGTCTGATTCCACTGCACGAAGCCGGGAAAGTCGGCGAGCGGAGACGGAGTGAAGGTCGTTCCCAATTCTGCATTCAGTTCGGCAAGGAGCGCATCCGAGTCTTGCTCCACGCCTCTAATGTGATTGGGAGCCTCATCGCTCTTCGCCGGAACCACGGACCAAAAGCGTTCATGGTCGTGAACGGCAAGCTTCTCCCCCGTTATTAGATCCACGACAATGACGGGGTAGACGCTAATAGTCGGTAGGGTATGCAGGTGAGACCCGCTTGTCGTTCGGGCCACCCAGATTCCGCGGAATACCCGGGAAACTTGACCCGCATCGATCCAACCCGAGGCTTCGCTTGGCCTCAGAAGCTCCGCGCTCGTTTCCACTAATGACGGGCGGGACAGAAGGTCAAAAATTTCGTCCGAGTGTTCGACGAGTCCGTCTCCCTCATACGCCCGGATCTCGAGGTCGCTCACATGCCGGTCATCCAGCATTGTCGCTTGCGGATCCTCGATGATGATCAACCACTGGCCAGATGTGAGCGCGATGCGAGCCACGGCCGTCCCACTCTGCGCTTTCAGATCGTGAACGTAGTCGCGCAGTTTCTCCAGCCACAATGCCCATTCGAGGATCACTGGTGAGTCCTTGGCACTGCCTCCAGTCTTGATGTGCATTAGCGCCGCGGCGACCATTTTGGCTGGATCGGCACTCATGTTTTTTGTCGATTGCGAGAGCCCTTTGCTCGACCAAGCGATCATGGGCTTTGCCCAAGCCTTCGCCTCGACGATTAAACGCGGTCGTCGGGTTTGCGGAACGACGCCGAGGTAATCGAGAAAGAGTGTGGTTTCGCCTTTCACGCGCGCTTCTTCGACGATCTCCTGGGTGAGGCGGCTAATTTCCCAGCCGAGACCAATCATGATTTCATCGATAACGAATTTTCGCGTGGTTGACTCAAGCGGGTCGGCGTAGAAGGCGCCGACGAATTCCAGCGGAGGCATGTCCTCCCGCCAATTTTGCAGTTGAGCGAGCCGCTCCTTGAATCGGCTCTTCGCCCGGAAATCATTCATCGCAGCAGCTCAGGCAGCTGAAACAGAAGCCGTCGCGCCGCGGGCCAACCAGCTTGGGCGAACACGTTGAGGCATTCAATTAGCTGACTGCGCCGTTTCGGCTCATTAAATAACGATCGGTAATCAGCGAGAAACCGCCCGATCACTTTCACAAACCGGTTGGCACCGAGCGATTCAAAATGGAAGCCGTGACGCCTCCCACCAACCAGAAGCGCATGCGCCACATGATCGAAAACCGTTGGCGGGTCGGCGTCCGATAAGAAATCCATCAATTCTATGAGATGGTAGATCGTATGCGGCGTGCCCGACGTCCCGATGCGCCAGAGGGTCGTGTGATTTTCTTTTAAAAAACGGAGGCGTAACGCAGGCGTACTGAGTGTCGCGCTTTCATTCCTGTGGCGTTCAGCCGTCGCTCCGGAGGCAAAATAGAACTGATCGCTCATGCGATCCATGATCTGAGCAAGTGCCCCCGCACGATCCGGCCCATCCGGCCCGATCTCATCGGGCGGAGTTTCGAGATAGGCATCCAGCATAGACGCCGTAACCTCGATAACATGCGCGGCCAGCTCTTGGCATCTACGCCGAATAAGGTCGTCTTTCACATCTTCGTGGTCGTATCCAAGCACAAGCCCACTACGGATGCAGAACGCAATCTGCCCGAACTCCTCCTTGTGTTCCTCGGGGCGCTCCAACCACTCATCGATGATCGCACGCGCGGACGCACGTTCGTGCGATACCCATAGGAGCGCCAACACATTGCCCGTCGCGCCCTCGATCTCGCGCTTCGCCTTTGGACTGGCAAGCACGCCACGACGGAGGAGATAGAGAACCATGCCCTCAACTCGCTCTGGGTCGACATGAACCAGTTGGTTCAAGAAGCTCAGAACAAATCGAAGTACCTCCGAGTTTTGTTCCTCGGCGGCTACGGTTTCAGCGATCTCCCACATATGGTCGGGCGCTGTCTCCGACAATTGATTGAGCCTCGACATGATCGCAAGCCGGGCAGCAGCACGCGGCGCCACTACATGGGACCGAATATCCGGTAAAAGCTGATCTGCCGTAGTGGGATCTAAGAAGGCGAGATTGAGCGCCGCTTCTAACGCATCCGCTTCGACACCTCCGACCGAAGGTGTGGCATCGTTATCTACATCGCGCTCTTTCTTCACCGGCAGTGCCAATAGGCGTTTTGTAACGGCTACAAGCCGACGTGTCGTCTCCGGTAGCTGACGAAGCGCTTCGGTCCGGCGAGATAGAGATTCAGCTGTTCGAGCAGCTTGCTGCCATCCTTGGTCAATCACGAGTGGATGGGCGGCGCTTTTTTCAAGTGTCTCGATCAGCCGCGACAACTTCTCGTATGCTTCGTTAACATTGTCTGCATCCATATCACCAGAAGCTCCTGTATCGACATCGTCGATAAGGGCGAGGAGAGGAGCGTTGGGCGGCGCGGCGACGTCGACGTCTTGGTCACGAAGCCACCAGTGTTTATCGACGCTACCGCTTGATGTCCTAATCTGAAAAGCGCGCTCGTTGTTTGGCCGGTTTGTTCCCTGCGATTCTGCTCGATGGGCGTAGGCTTTGGCCTCCAATGTGACCAATGCATCGTGGCCAATCGTTCCAAAAACCAGTTCTCGAATGTGTTGCTGCGCATTGGCCGGATCATGTGAGTCAGGAAATTGAATGCCCATGACGCGATTCTCGAACGCGGTACGCTCCGAGCTCGGCCGGGTCGCGTAAAGATGCGCTATGAAGTCGAGCGCGTCTTTTCGGGTGTCGGCGCTGGTCAGAAAGGCAGATTGAGTAACCCAAGGCCACAAGGCGTCGGCACTATCATCATCGCGTTTGGCACAGCCCTGGAACGTTCGCGCCCAAACAACAGCGGCGGAATTTTCAGAGATGATGACGTTGACGATTTCCCGCACGTCCGCTGCGCTTGCCCTGCTGACGTGCTCTGCGAAGGCATTTGCGATCGCAATAGCGTTGTGAGAGTGCGCTTCAGTAGGATTCCATGCCCAGATATGGCTATGGTCTTCTTGTAGCCGGATCGCATGCTCGCCAATCCGTATAACGACGACGTCTTGAGCCGTCGACCTCGGCCGTTGGATGGTAATGTAGCCTGCGATGGTTGTGAGAAGCGCACGTGCACCGTGGGAAGGGTGCGCGGCTATAAAGTCCGGGAAAGCCTCCTTTAGAGACCATCGAGCCATTTCGTAATCTTGGCGCCGCGTACTCGACATTGGCAGGATGCGGCTGTTGCCCATCAGCGTTTTCTGCTCGTCTCGAACGTCGTGCCCAAAAACGGTCGCGAAAATGTTGACCACAAAATCCGGATCGTATTGGGCAATATGTTCGACTTCTCGAGTAAGCCATTCCATGTCCTCATGCGCATGCTCGGAAAAACGTTCCGGTGTAAAAAGCTGTTCTAGAACGTCTCTTGATGCCGACCGGTCAGATCCATACGTGGAACCTACGAAGCCAATCGCACTTGCCACTAGACCATTGCTGTTGGGTTCGCTGAGTCCAAACGCGAGCAATGCACGGGCCGCTTTGCCCAATTCGGCGAGGGCCTCCGTCTGCGGCTTATATCCTAGGAGTAAGTAGAGAAGTGTTCGAAGCGGCCACGCTACATCCCGCTTCACTTCTTCTCCAATGGAACCCGCGACGTGACACCAGGCATCGACTGCAATTGGCTGCTTGTCCTCGGCACGAACAGCAAGCGCACCGACAATGTTTGCGAAAGCTACAGCAACATAGTCGCCGTCTGCATTGGTAGCCAAAACACGAGCGGCTAAGCTGCGTACGTCGGCCGGCGAGCGCGGGAATTCGCTGGCCGCGCGCGAAGCAACGCTACGCCCGACCGCATCCGCATGCTCGTTACCGGCAAGCTCTACAATGGCATGCCAAAAATTGTCCCTCGCGTCGCTACTTTCAACCCACAGCGCTTGAAGCGCGAAGGCGAGGGCGGGCCCTAGCATGAGCCCCCGGGCGGCGTTACCACGAAGCATTTTAGCGGTGGCTGTGACGTCGTGTGGGTCAATATAGACGCGGCTTGCAGCATAATCGAACAGTATGTGGTGGCGGAAAGCGATAGCTCGATCGCCGACATCGACCAGCACGTTGGCTTGCCGCAAGTTGTCGATTGCCGTGCCTGTTCCAGCACTCGCGTCTATTCGGCGCACCTGAAGTCGGCTGCTCTTGATCATGATTTCGACAGTCCGGCGTAGGCATGACTCCGCCTGCGTACCAAGCTGAGAAACGCGCTCCTGCCAATAGAGCCCCAGTAGTTCCACTTGTGACGCGAGCTCTCCAAAGGCCTTCGGATCTGTCCCGCCGCTGAGCAAGTCCGCAAGCAAGCGGGTGTTGAACGGGACGCGCGCCAAGTTTCCCAGTCCTTCGCCGCCATTCTCCAAGGCGACGCGCAAATCCGGTGCCTGCTGCAAGAGCGAGTTAAACTCCGCATCGGACCATTCCGGGACATGAATGTGCCGGACCCGGTTGAACGCCGCGCTCGCGTAATCGGCGCTGGGCGGCATGCCTTCGAACAATCTTCGGAACTGAGTACCAAGAAACAGATCAAACGTCCGGATGGATGCCACGACGTGCCAACGCCGATCCACAAGACCGATGACCTCGGCGATGACGGTGCGAAAAACCGCCTCGCTCTGACCGCCGCGGGTGGCATCGAGCGCGTCGATAAACAGAAACGCTGGCTCGGAGCCGGGCCAGTTGGCGAGCACATCCCGCAATCCATGCGCGAGGCCGAGCTGCGTGCGAAGATCTCCCAGAGAAGCCACGGGCAGGCGATCAACGGCGAGTTCGATGACATCCCGGCCCTCGTCGCGCAGGTATGCAGCAGCCGCATTAATCACGCCGCTTTTTCCAGCGCCCGGGTCACCAACAAGTACTAGAGAGCCATCCCTCGCTGCATCAACCACAACCCGCGTGCAATCGCGCGTTATTTGTATGCGGGAGCCGTGGATACGCGTCTCTTCAAATCGCGCCAGCGCGCTCCTGACTTCCTCGCTTCGTTGCCGCAGAGCAGATACATCCGCCCGGTAATCGGGTGGGGCGAGAAAGGTGACAGACGAACCCAAGAGTCGTCGGAGATCGGTGCTATCGGTGCCACGCCGTCCGCTCATCAATGTGGTGCATTGCGACTGGACCGCCGCCCAAGCAGATTTGGCCGTTTCGGGCACCGCTAATGCGCCACGCAGGGTCTCGATCGCAGCCGCCTGCGCGCCACCTTCGAGATCAAATTCGATGACGCGCAATAGGCGAAGCATCGAATCGATTTCACCCGGCAGGGCGGCCTCGCCTGTGAGTCTTAACCAAGACTTCTCAAGGAGGTCTCGCATTGTGGCCAGCGCGCCCGTTGCGCCTTGCGGCAGTGGTGCGGCACTCGGCGATCGAAAGGCCCGTAGGGCGGCGGGAAGCGTTTCCCGAATCGAGGCAGCAGCAGACGGACTCACACCGATAACAATGCGGTCGCGATTTGCGTCCAACGGGCGGTTCCACCCGAAGGCCGCGTTAGAGGATTGGCAAACATACCAGAGCCGAACGATCTCATCGGCGGTCTTGCCCAAGGGGCTGTCCAAAACGCCGGAGAGACTAAGAGATGTCTTGCATTGAATGAACACCCACCCACCATCGCTTGTGCCGATCAGGATATCATCGACGGGTGCTTCCGATTCAAAACGCACGGAAGTCGGGCGAACATTGCCGAGGTCGAGACGGTTGTCGACGGATCTGTGCGCGAGCATCTCGACCGCAAATAGGGCTCCCACGCCTGCCTGAAAAGCGACGCCGGCAGCCGTAGCATTTCCGCCTCCAGAGGCGAGATTTCCCCTTTTGCGATCTAAGCTTGGTTCGGACATTCGTTCCTCTTACTCAAATATGAATACAAAGTGGCCGCTCGGATAGTCAGTGTCCGCGTGGGTGACTTGTTTTGCAACCGCGACCGCCATGATGTTGTCTACAATATAACTTCAGAATCGGCTCGGGGCATTTCCGGCCTATGGTCCATTGGCAACGCGCTAGTCTATGTGTTGAACCCCTGAGGCGTTTGACGGTCGGCAGTCATGGCGAGAACATTGAACGCAATTTCGACAGTCGCAATTTCAAAGAGGGTGGACGTAGTGACAGATGATTTGCGAGAGACACTTTCAGTATTTGCGGCCGCAGTACGAGCACTTCTGCAAGATAAGGATCTTGCCTATGCCGATCCCGCGGAGCGGGCGCTTGTCGCTCGAATTCGGGATCTTCTACATGGGAAATATGCCGGCTGGTCGATCGATTTGGAATGGAATCGCCGCGAGGATGTGATCAAGCGCCTTCGCTATGACCTCAGCCATGATGAGTTGATTGGGAGGGATGCGATAGTACCCGACCTAATCATACATCGGGTCGGAAAGCGTGAAAATTTGCTCGTCGTCGAGGTCAAGAAGTCAGTTAACAAAGACTTCGATGGGGACATATGGAAACTGAAGGGAATGACGGAACAGGCTGGGGAATACGGGTATCTAGCTGGGCTTCATCTGGTGATTGATGTGAAGACGGGGATCGCGCCGCGTTGCGATGTCTATGTCGACGCTGCCTTGGACAACGAATTGACAGATTGGATGCGCGCCGAGCTGCGTGGGCAGATTGACTGCGCATCCTGTTGAGATTGTCAACCCGCGCGGTTGCTTACCAAGCCGGATTTGGCGCGGGCGCTATCGCGTATCAAAGGCGCGGCGCGATACGTGTCGGCTGACGATGGTGCGAATAGATGCGCACGCCAAGTTCAGAGGCATTTTTCTCTAATCGCGATGCCTGGGTACAACGAGCCCCCGCTGTAAATTTTGAAGCTGACCCGCTCTTGATCGAAGGCGGGAATTGTGAGCGTGAAAGTGGCGGCCCGTTGGGAAACCAAAGCTTCGCTAATTCCCTCCATCGCGGCCGCGGGTATCACAGCGGTGAATGCTGCTGGCCCGGCGCCGCTATCGATCGGGGTCATTTCCAGCTTCAGACGGGTGTCGTGATCTCGAAAGCCGAATTCGCCAAAAGCGCTTATTTCACCGGCATCGACGGCGAGGTAATCGGCGGTGAACGTCAACTTTCCCGATCCGCGCTTGCACGAGAGCTGGATGCCTCGAATTATGCCGTACTCGTCATCCGGTCCGATGCCGATAATTTGCAGCGCGGCCGCATCTTCGGAGGGAAAAGAAAGCCAGTCGGACCGCGCCGGCGATATAGCGCAGGCGGATGCAGATGCACTGGAGAGCAACCCGATAGCGACTGCTTTCAGAACCCTTTTATGGAGTGGCTCGCAACATATGCAATCTGCGGCGATGGCAGGACGGTCTTTCATCATGGGTGTCCGCCTGAAGCGATTGGGATCACGTTATCGGACCGGCTTTCGCCGCTAACGATCGCTGCTAGGAGCGTGCCCCATGCATCGAGGGCGCGGCGCTTCTCGGCGAGGTAATCGTAGAGGTCATAGTGGCGGCCGGTGACGACGGCGGAGCCGCCCGTATCGCCGCTGTGAGCGAGAACCTGAGAGACGACAAATCGCGGGATTCCGATCCGCTCGCTAGTCAGGTTCGTTGCACCGGTGCGACGGAAATCGTGAGGTGTCGCGCGGGGGATATTCAGAGCGCTGGTCAGGCGGCTCATGGCGCGCGTGAATGCGTGTCGGTCGAAGTGTCCCTTTTCCTCGGCGCTGGATTTGAAGACATGTCCTTCCGCGCCCATCGCGTCCTTCGCTTCGGTCAGCAAACCCGTCGCGATATCGCTCAAGGGCACAACGTGCGGGCGCTTTCCTTTCATGCGGGCGGCCGGCACGGTCCAAAGCCGCCTGCCCAAATCGATTTCATCCCAATGCGCGCCAATCACTTCGCCGCCGCGCTGTAGCGTTGCGAGAGCGAGGCGGAGAGCAATTCCCATTTCTATGGACAGCGCAAGCTTCTCCACCGCGCCCGGCCGTGCGCAGGCGCGCCAGATCGCGCGGATTTCGTCATCGTCCAACACCCTCTCTCGAGGCGTCGGGGTGATCACGGCGATATCGTGGGCTGGATTGGCGGGGATCAAGTCTTTGGAGAGCGCGTAGCTCATGAGCTGCCGAATGACGTTCCGAGCGTGCCGGCCGTTCGACGGGGCCTTCTTTGAGAGCCGCGAAACCAGCGCCTGGATGTCCGCTCGTTTGATGTCGGCAAGGGGTAGGGCCCCCATGTCCTTCTTGATCAGCTTGTCGAAAACCCTGCGTTCCTCGCGGAGCGTCGAATCCCGCTTGGCTCCGCGGGCGTTGGGGCGGTGAAGTCCTAGTGTGGCATCGGCAAAGTAGGATTCGGCGAGCCCCTCCAGCGTTCTCAGGCGCTTCGTCATTGCCTCAGCGCGGGCGAGTCGCGTGTCTTGAACAAGATCCGCGCCTCCGGCGACAGCGCCTTTTATCTTGCGAGCCTCTTCGCGCGCTCTGGAAAGCGAGATCGACGGAAAGGGGCCTATCGACTTGCGCCGGTGTTCGCCGGATGCGTTCACGTAGCGAACGGACCAAGAGCGTTTGCCCTTTTCCGTCACCCGAAAGATCAGGCCGGCTTCCTCATCATCACGCAACTCGAGTCTTTTGCCTTTCTCAGGTATCGATCGCTTGAGGAGGTCAGTCGTCAATCTAGCCACTCAAAAACTCCGGGGGCAACTCGGGGGGCAAGTGAATCTTGTACAGAATGAAGGTTCATGAGATCGTATGAGAAATCAAATCGACATGCAATATGTTGATTTAAGGTGAGAAAAATGGAAGCTGATACGAGAGGGGACAAAGTGAGATATCAGGCTCCCCAGACTACGAATCTGGGGGTCAGGAGTTCGAATCTCTTCGGGTGCGCCATTTCCTCTTCAGAGAACAAACTGACTTCCATCACCGTGCTCGCAAGAGTTTCGGACCATAGGCAACCGCAAAGCCCAGGAAGGCAGCGCACCAGAGCAATCCTGCCAGGTCGAAGAGC
>CEQG01026226.1_pt1 | contig 10963 bp, 10 predicted proteins | sample 350301 | NCBI WGS metagenome assembly CEQG01 (sample SAMEA2621242, study PRJEB7988) | marine metagenome | isolation source: saline water (ENVO:00002010), including | reverse complement strand
CAAAGTCTGGGCGCCTGGTGTCGCACGGCGTGCAGTTGCGCCGTTGTCATGGCTCGGCAACATTCCTGCAACATGGGTGTGGTGATCCACGACAACAGGCGTGTGAATCAGGTTGCGCAAAAATGTCAGACAGTCGCGACGGATTCTTCAAACTGGTCCGTTTAACACCGTGAGTGACATTCGCAGCCAGAATTGCTGAAAAGAGACTAGAATGAAATTATTCGGGAAACGAGCCCGCTGGACAATAACCGTAGCGATTTTGTTGGTTGCGGCGGGGGGTATTTGGTTTGCCAAATCTAACATCGCCAGTTCGACAGCGCCGACTTATGAAACGTCTGTGGCGACTTTGGGCGATCTTGAGGTAACGATTTCGGCCGCCGGAACTCTCACTCCAAAGGAAACCGTAGAGGTGGGCGCTCAGGTGTCGGGACAGCTCCAGGAATTGTTTGTCGATGTCGGTGACGAAGTTGAAGCCGGGCAATTACTGGCCCAGATTGATGCAACCATTGCGGAGAATACGGTAGAAGCCCAGCGCTCCCAGCTGGACTCCTTGAAAGCATCGCGCCGCCAACAGGTCGCGTCGCTAAACCTTGCTCGTGCCGAGGCAGAGCGCGCGGCCATGCTTTGGGAGGCGGATGCGATCGCGAAAGCTGATTACGAAGCCACGCAATCTGAACTGGAAATCGCCGAAGGCAAGCTGGATTCAATTGACGCTCAAATTGCGCAACAGACTTCCAGTCTGAAGGCAGACGAGGCGAATCTTAATTACACGAAGATCTATGCTCCCATTGCTGGCACGGTCGTATCGCTAAGTGCGTCCGAAGGGCAGACGCTGAATGCAAATCAGACAGCTCCCGTTGTCATGACCATTGCAGACCTTTCGATCATGACGATCGAGGCTGATGTTTCAGAAGCCGACGTGCTGAGTGTTCAAAAGGGACAGGCGGCTTGGTTCACCACATTGGGCGATACGGATCGAAAATGGGAGACTGAAGTCAGGCAGATCCTGCCGACGCCAGAAGTCGTCAACGACGTAGTTCTATACAAGGCACTGCTTGATGTGCGGAATCCGGACGGGATTTTGCGAAGCAGCATGACCACGCAGGTTTTCTTCGTGCAGGGCCGTGCTGACGATGCTGTGCTGATCCCGGTCGCTGCCTTGCAGAGCCGTCCCGAGCGTCCGGAAGGGGGCAGCCGCTCCCGGCAAGAGCGTCCCGTTGGAGCGATCTCGCCAGATCGAAGTGAAAGAGGTGGGCGTAGTGAGGCCCTACGTGAGGCGCGTGCACAATACCCTGACGCCACAATGGGAATGGTGCTGAAGCTGAACGCTGATGGCGAAGCAGTGCCTCAGCCTGTTCTTGTCGGACTTCAGACGCGGAGTAGAGCGGAAATTCTCTTTGGCCTTTCCGAGGGGGACGAAGTCGTTACGGGGCAGGTGGAATTGCGTCCAGGACAAACCTCTGAACGGCGAGACAATGACCGTCGTCCACCAATGGGCCCTCCGCCTCCGGCGTAAGGAACAATCGAGATGTCAGAACCTTTACTGCAGCTGCAGAGCATTACGCGCGTCTACGGCAAGGACAGTGCAGAAGTCCGGGCTTTGGATGGTGTGGACCTTACCATTACCGAAGGTGAATTCGTTGCAATTGTCGGACAGTCCGGTTCGGGCAAGTCGACATTGATGAATCTGCTGGGGTGCCTGGATCGCCCGACCGCTGGTACCTATCGCATCCACGGTCAGGATGTATCCAAAATGGACGCGGATGGCTTGGCATCACTGCGCCGTCGGACGTTTGGTTTTGTCTTCCAGCGCTATAATCTACTCGCAAATGTCAGTGCACTGGAAAATGTGGAGATTCCGGCTGTGTATGCCGGGGTGCGCCAGTCGGAACGAAAGACACGGGCGCGAGAACTGCTTGCGCGCCTTGGGCTGAACGGACGAGAGAAAAGCAGGCCTGGTCAATTGTCGGGCGGTCAGCAACAACGTGTAGCAGTTGCACGCGCCCTCATGAATGATGCTGAAGTGATCCTTGCAGATGAACCTACAGGGGCGCTTGATTCTGGTACAAGTAGAGAGCTGCTGGAACTGCTGGAGGGCCTCCATCAATCCGGTCGCACGGTCATTCTGATTACACACGATCAGAAGGTGGCGGCGCGCGCTGATCGAACCATCGAAATTCGGGATGGAAAAATCATTGCAGACTCGGGAGCAGTTCCGAGATCGAAACCATGTTTTGAGCATCGCACTGCAAGGACGTCCCCTTCCTTTATCCTGCAGCTGACAGAGTCTATCAAGACGGCCTTCAGGTCCTTGCGCGCGAACCTTTTCCGAACCGCGTTGACTCTATTGGGTGTTGTGATTGGTGTGGCTGCCGTCGTTGCCATGCTGGCTGTGGGGCAAGGCAGCCAAAGAGACGTCATGGCGCGGTTTGAAGACATGGGGGCGAACCTGCTGTTTGTTCGTCCAGGCGGTGATCGCGGCGCGCGCATGCGAGGGGATGCGATTGCCACCCTGACATTGGAGGATGCGGATGCCTTGGGTGAGCTCGACAATGTGATCGCAGCAGTTCCTTCGCGATCTGGATCGGCAACATTGCGTAGGGGCAACGCGGATCATCGTGGTTCCGTTGAAGGCGTTTCCGAAGATTGGCTTCTCGCAAATAATCGTAGGGTTGAGTATGGCACATTCTTCACGGCGGAGGATGTAGATCGGAGAGTCGGTGTTGTCGTACTCGGAACGACAACCGCCGGCGAACTTTTCGACAATGTATCTGACGCGGTAGGCGAATACGTCTTCTTGTCTGGTGCCCCCTTTGAGATAGCCGGCGTTCTGGAAGAAAAAGGCGCGAGTTCGTTTGGAAGCGATCAGGACGATATTGCGCTTATCCCAATTACGACTGGCATGATGCGGGTCTTTGGTAGTTCGTACCTTTCAAGCATTACCATTGCAGTCGAGGATACTGATGTTATCTCTACGACAGAGAGCGAAGCCAACACACTATTGCTGGATCGGCATGGAACTGAGGATTTTCGAATACGGAACACGGCCTCAATTCTGGAATCGGTTCAGCAAACACAAAACTCCTTCTCCATGCTTCTCGGTGCGGTAGCGTCAATATCTCTCCTCGTCGGGGGGATCGGTGTGATGAATATCATGTTGGTCAGTGTATCTGAACGCACGCGGGAAATTGGTGTGCGTATGGCTACAGGTGCGCGGCGGTCTGACATCCTGGTGCAGTTTATTGTTGAGGCGGTCGTTGTCTGTGCCCTTGGTGGGATGATTGGCATCCTCTCTGGATTTGGTATTTGTGCGATACTGGTGAACCTCGGTACGTCTATTGCGATCACGCCGCTTCCGGCAATTCTCGCCTTTTCTACAGCTTTCCTGACTGGGTTTGTTTTCGGCTTCTTGCCGGCGCGCAATGCTTCGCGCCTTGACCCGGTGCGGGCTCTTTCGGCGGAGTAACTATGACCAAGATTTCCAGCGTTTCCCTCAGCCTTGCGCTCGCAATAGCGGGGTGTGCGAGCGTCCACGAGTCCACGACATCTTCGTCGGAAGTCATCTTGCCGGGTGCGTATGATACAAATGTTCAAACAAGCGAGAATTTGCCGGAACTCGGTCCTTGGTGGACCAATTTTGGGGACGAGGCACTCAATGCACTGGTTACGGCAGCGCTGGATCAGAACCGATCTCTCGAAGCGGGAATTGCGAATGTTGTGTCCGCTCGCGCCGCTGTCACAGTCGCTGATGCGAAGTCTCTGCCGTCGATTTCGGGTAGTGCCAGCACCTCTGTGAGCTCAGACGCCGGTCTTGACGAAATTTCGAGAAGCGCCCGTCTCTCGGCGAGCTATGAGCTGGATTTGTTTGGGGAAGTCAAAGCTTCGCAGGATGCGGCTCGCGCCAGTCTCGAGTCTGCTGAATACTCCCAGCGCGCGCTGGAACTGAGTATTCTGGCCGATCTGGCTACGAACTATTTTGACTTGCAAGTCGCACGTAAGCAGCTTGAGGTAGCGAAAGAGAACCTCAATATTGCGGAACGCATATTTGATATTGTTGAAGTCCGCTACGAGGCAGGCGAGATCTCCGGTTTTGATCTGGCCAGTCAGAAGGCGACGTTGGCTAATGCGAGGTCGCAAATCCCACAAATTGAACAGCAAATCCTTTCGATTGAAACCGCTATTGCTATCCTGGTGGGCGAAACGCCTCAGGGTTTCGAGATCGATAGTGTCGACCTGTATGAGACGAGGCTACCCGTGGCAGATGCCGGGTTGCCCTCTGACCTGCTTACGCGCCGTCCAGACTTGCTTCAGGCTGAAGCAAACTTGAGAGCAGGGCAGGCTGATGTTGTTGCGGCGAGAGCAGCCATGTTGCCCAGCATCGACCTGGGGGCGGGGGTCAGTACGGTGCTGACGTCCTTGTCAGATCCAACGGCAAGCTTGTCCGCTGCCCTGTCTCAGACGATTTTCTCAGGCGGCTCGCTGAAGGCGCAGCTTGAAAGCGCGAAAGCACGTCGCGCAGCACTTCTGGCCAATTATGAGCAGGCAATCCTAACTTCACTACGAGAGGTCGATGTGGCCTTGTCCTCGATCAACACGAGTGCGCTTCGAGAAGAGGAGGTACAAATCGCATTGTCCGCTAGTCGCAATGCGCTTGATTCTGCCGAGCTCAGGTACCGTGTGGGAGCGGACGACCTGACCAGTCTCTTGTCTGCGCAGCAATCTTACTACGCCTCAACTCAAGATGCGCTGGAAGCGCGTCGAGATCGTCTGGCAGCTTCTATCGATTTGTACGTGGCGCTTGGTGGGAGCTACTAGGTGGAGTGAGTCTATAGATTGGAGAGCACCAATTGTGCTGACTCTTCCGGCCACACATCCATGAAATTATAGCCCCATTCAGGCAATTCAATTATCTTCCCGTTCCTCAGCATTGGGGCGGCTCTGCGTGTGCATTCAGTCAAATCGTCGTTGGGATTTAGAATGGTAATTCTGTGCGGGAGAGTCTGAAGGGCGTGCTCTTCCTCTTTCCACCAGGCGAATGCAGCGTGATGGCCCCATTCGTATGCTTCCCCGCCCAAGAGATTCATGGCGAATGAGCGCGCCATCATTTCCATAGTCGCGCCAGGACCACGGCGCTCTACGATGCGTTCCCACATGGTGCTGAAACGGGTGCCTGCATCATCCAGCGGAACGGGCTGGAAATAGTCGTTGAACATTTTGTGTTCATCTGGGGTCAGAATAGTCGCTGAGATCATGACAAGGCTTCCGACACGCTCTGGCTGCGCCATCGTCATCGCCGAGATCACTTTAGAGCCGGTGTGGTTTCCGAATAGATAAATTTTGGGGCAGGCCAATCCTGGTCAAGTGGATTTGACCGGACAAATGTGCGTCATCTTCGGCAGGGAAGGCGTGACTTACTCAGCGGTCCAGTCTGCATTCTTCTCACGCGTGAGGCGCATTTCGTATTGGAAACGGTCCGCCCGATAGGTGGCGGTAATGTCCTGAATGGGGCGGCCGGTCTCATCCTGCATGATGCGGTGAATTCTCAACAGCGGAGATCCAGTTGTGACACCAAGAACTGCCGCAACCGCAGGCTCAGCGGGGACTGCCGTGATTGTTTGTGTGGCTTCACAGGGGCGGTGCCCAGCCTTCTCCAGGAGTGCGATCAAGCTCGCTGTTGCCAAATCGTCCTCGGTGTAGGTCTCGGCAATGTCTTCTGGAACGTAGGTTACCAGATAAGAGAATGGCTCTTCAGCAAGCCGGCGCAGTCGCACAATTCGCTGAACGCTGGCGCCGCGCCCCAGCTTCAAGGCTTCTGCTATGGCCGGGCTCGGGCTGACGATTTCGGTGTCCAGCAATTGAACCTCTGTTTCGAGACCCATGCGTTTCAGGCCATCGATCAAGTTCTCAAAACTGCCTTTGACGGTAGGCGTGGACGAGTCATACGTGACCACGGTGCCGCGGCCTCGATAGCGGCGCACCAGGCCCGCAATAGCAAGCTCATTGAAGGCGCGCTTTACGGTGATGCGTGAAACTCCAAGGCGTTGAACAAGCTCTTGTTCAGCGGGCAGGCGAGACTGCGGTGCGACTTCACCCGATACGATTGCGTGTCGGATCTTGGAGTAGATCTGCTGGTAAAGCGGTACGCTGGAGTTCTCATCCAGGTCTTTCGCCGATAGAGCCAATTGCGCGTCTTCTCTCATTTTATCCCGTCCACTTTTCCATCGTACCGAGGTTGACTCATTGCACCTCATATCAGACATCGAACGGCAAACCCTAAAAGGTATACCAATCGAATGGCTTATTCTGCTTTAGCGCTCCAGATCGCATGTCACGCCGTCAACAGTCTGACAGCAAGTGATGCACGCAAGTCAATACTCGGAAAAATTGATGAAATTTCTGCCAAGATTGCCAACTCAAAATGGTTTCTTGGGGCAGATACCAAACTTGTCGTTTTGCCGGAGTACAGTCTAACCGGGTTTCCGTGGGGCGAGACTGCACCGGAGTGAATCGCGAAAGCGGCCTTGGCACCTGATGGACCAGAATACGAGGCGCTTGCCAAAGCGGCCGCAGACAATGGCATTTACCTCGCAGGGAACCATTATGAGACCGATCCGAGGTTCCCGGATTTGTATTTTCAGGGATGTATCATCTTCTCGCCATTTGGCGAACTCGTACTGAGATACCGGCGACTCATCTCGATGTTTTCGCCTTCTCCTTTCGATGTCTGGGACAAGTATCTGGAAATGGTCTGCCTCCAGCAAAGTGGTCCGTTATTTGAGTTAGTGCCGGCTCCGACTGAAGTGCTTGGCTCTGGTGGTCCAGCCTTGGCCCTGGCATCATGACAAATTTGGCCACCGGCAACGGTATCAAGCTGGTGGAGTGGGAGACCGGTCTGCTTCTTGGCAAGGACTGGCAATTTACCCTCACTACGGCTGGGATCATCTTGTTCGGCTCGACCGTTCCACTTCTGTTTCTGGGGCGGTATCGATATTCCGAGGAAGGTGATTTAGGCGAAGCGCTGACCGAGGCCGAAGAGACCGTTGAGACTGCACACGCCTGAGGAAGCGCTGACTTTCCTCCGCAGTGCGTGCAATTGACGACGTGTGGACTGTCTCTTTAGGAACAGTTCATGGCCCAACACAGAGACCTTCTCACAGCAATTCGCCAGATCACGCGGGCGATCGATCTGAACTCCAAGCGATTGGCGAAGACCACCGGTCTCACGGCGCCGCAATTGCTTGTACTTCAAACTCTGTCGGCAGCCGGGTCGGTCAAGCCGTCAGAGATTGCCCGGCAGGTTCATCTCTCCCAGGCAACGATCACAACCATTGTGGATCGTCTTGAGGCTGCGGGACTGGTGGCGCGCCAAAAGAACGATACCGACCGACGGACAGTCGATATCGTCATCACTGACGCAGGGCGAGACAGTCTCGAAGATGCGCCGGAAGCGCTTCAGGAAGGGTTCCTCAAGCGCTTCGATTCACTGGAGCTGTGGGAGCAGAGCCTGCTCATCTCATCAGTTCAGAGACTGGCGGCGATGATGAATGCCGGAAGTCTCGATGCAGCACCGATTTTGGATGTGGGCGATCTGCGCCGCGAAGACTAATCAGGTCTCAGCAACTTCAACCATCGTCTCCTGATCCGGCTTGTCCCAGAGCAGGTGGCGATCTTCCAGAACGATCAAATTCTCGCGGCTGATAACCGTGCCACCGGTTTGGTAGCCGAGCAGTTCCTTCGGAGAAATTTCCGGGTGTCGGGCGAGGACCATGGTTTCCTCTGAAGAGAAATTGGTCATTCCGCGTGCGATCTCATCGCCCTTTTCATCATATACGTGGATGACGTCGCCTTTTAGATATTGGCCCTGAATCGAGATGATGTCCTCATGCAGGATATGCTCCGGGCTGTGCGACAGGCTGTTGGCGAGTTCATCGCGGATAACGATACTGCCCGCGATCTGAAGCCGATCTGTCAGCCAGGTTGCCCAGGCAGATGCGGGCTTTGTGTGGGCGAGGCATTTCGTATGCGGGCGTTCGTTGAACAACACCGACGATACCGGCGCTTCGTGTTCTCCATTGGCGATCAGGGTCGTGCAGCCTGCATTCTGGGCCATGTTGGCCGCTTGCATTTTCGTGAGCATGCCACCGCTCCCGAGGCTGCTCGTGCCTTCAGTGACTGCGATGTATTCGCTCACATCGTGGACTTCCTCGACCAGCTTTGCGCCGGGTTCTTCCGGGTTGCGGTCATAGAGGCCGTCGATGCAGGTCAGGATCACCAGATGGTCGGCCTGGATCATCTGTGCAACTTTCGCCGCGAGGCGGTCATTGTCTCCGACGCGAATTTCCTCGGTCGTGATCGAGTCGTTCTCGTTCACGATCGGCAAGATTTCACCCTGTAGAAGGCGGTGAACCGTATTCTTGGTGTTCAGGAAGCGCTTGCGTTCTTCCATATCCTGCAGAGTTACAAGAACCTGCGCGATATCGAATCCAAATTCATGGGCGACCTGCTTGTACGCGTTCAACAAAAGCGGCATCCCGCATGCGGCGGCGGCCTGCTTGTCGCGCAGACCCGCGGTCTCGGGAGTCTCGTTCAGCATGTTCAGGCCCAGCGCAACCGCGCCAGAAGAACAAAGAACGACTTCATATCCGTCGTTCCGTAATTTAGTGACGTCTTCTAATAGCCGTTGCATGAATGCCCAGCGCGGTGTGAGAAGGTCTGGATTGGCTAGAAGGCTTGATCCGATTTTCACGACGATGCGTTTATTGGAAGACAAATTTGGCTCCGGTAGTTGCTTAGGGGCGGACATAAGTAGGTTTGGGTTACGATGCAAATAATTAGCTTACAAAAGACCTTGAGAGTTTCTTCATAGGGTCGATACCAAGGGTAAAGACACGGCATAATTGGAAATTTGACGATACTGAGGCACGAGGTGGAACCTTGTGCTTCTGTAATGGATTGTTTGAATTCTAAACAAATATCATTATCTGGCGCACCAAGCGGACAAAGGAATACTAGGGCATGAAAACACTATTGGTCGGATGCGGGAAAATGGGCGGCGCGTTGCTTACCCAATGGATGCGCGCGACAGAGGATGAATACACCATCGTCGATCCGTTCCTTGACCAACCAGTAGATGGGGCCCGGCTCTTCAAGGACATTAACGCGCTTGGAGCGGAAAAGTTCGATTTGCTGATTGTCGCGATCAAACCGCAGATGATCGACGAGATTTTGCCTGCCTACAAAGATGTGCTCGCCGATACCGGCGCGGTGGCCTCCATCGCGGCGGGATGTTCGGTTGCACGCCTGCAATCCGCACTACCGGGCTATCCGGTCATTCGCATCATGCCCAATTTGCCATCTGCGATCGGAGCCGGTGTTGCCGGCCTCTACGCCAGCGGCGATGCCAAGGATGAACACAAATCCGCCGTCGAGACGTTGATGAAGTCCGCCGGGACCGCTGTCTGGGTTGATGATGAAGACCAGATTGATCGGGTGACGGCGGTGGCAGGCAGCGGGCCTGGCTATGTATTCGAGTTGGCGCGCGCATACATCGAGGCCGCAAAGGATCTCGGCTTCAGCGAGGATCAGGCGACAGACCTGGTACTCGGGACACTTGATGGGTCCATCCGCATGATCCTGCAGACCGGCGACAAGCCGGAAAACCTCCGCAATTCCGTGACCAGTAAGAACGGTACGACGGAAGCGGGGCTCAAGGCCTTGAATGGTGACGGCAAACTGTCAGACCTGCTGAAGGCTACAACTGAGGCTGCCTACAAGCGCGCAATCGAGCTGCGCTAGGCACCTGAACACAAGATCGAAGGATACAAAGTGACCACACTTGATTCCAAATTGAACGCCTACATTTCCGGCCTCGGCCAAAACGCGAAGGACGCGGCCAAGGATTTGCTGACTGCGACGACCGAGCAGAAGAATGAAGCCTTGCGCGCGTCTGCCGCGGCGCTGCGCGAGTCGAAGGACGCACTTCTGGCCGCCAACAAGGCAGACGTTGACAGTGTCGCGGATAGTCGCCCGGAGTCTTTTATTGACCGCCTGCGCCTGAATGATGAGCGCGTGGAGGCGATGGCTTCTGCGTTGGAGCAGATTGCAGACCTTCCGGATCCTGTTGGGCGACTTCTGTCGACAACCGAGCGCCCAAACGGCCTGACCATTGAGCGCGTAGCCGTGCCGATTGGCGTGATCGGCATGATCTATGAGTCACGTCCGAACGTTGGCGCGGATGCTAGTGCGCTTTGTCTGAAATCCGGCAACGCGGTCATTCTGCGCGGCGGATCGGAAAGCAAGCATTCCACGAAAGAGATCGTGGCCTGCATGCAGAAGGGGCTTGAAGCCGCAGGTCTGCCCAGGGCGGCGGTGCAGACTGTCGAGACGACAGATCGCAACGCTGTGACCGCTCTGCTGCACGCCGTTGAGTATGTTGATCTCGTCATTCCGCGCGGCGGACGCGGGCTGGTTGAGTTGGTTCGTGATGAGGCCAAGGTGCCGACGCTGCTTCACCTGGATGGCAACTGCCACAGCTACATCCATGCAGACGCTGATATAGAGAAGTCGCTGGAAGTCGTCCGCAATGCCAAACTGCGGCGCACCGGTGTATGCGGCGCGACGGAAAGCATCGTCGTGGATCGCGCCATTGCTGAGGCAGTGATCCCGCGTCTTGCAGATGTGATGCAGGGGTGTGAGCTGCGCGGCGATGCCGAGGCCCGCAAGATCGCGCCCGGTCTGGCAGAGGCAACTGACGAAGACTGGTCGACCGAATATCTCGATCCAATTGCGTCGGTGAAAGTGGTTGACGGTCTTGATGAAGCCATACGGTTCGTCAGCAAGCACTCGTCAGGTCACACGGACGCGATCCTGACCGAAGACAAAGAGGCTGCCCGGCGTTTCATGACCAGCATCGACAGCGCAGTCGTCATGCATAACGCCTCGACCCAGTTCTCCGATGGCGGAG
>CEQG01084253.1_pt1 | contig 10965 bp, 7 predicted proteins | sample 350301 | NCBI WGS metagenome assembly CEQG01 (sample SAMEA2621242, study PRJEB7988) | marine metagenome | isolation source: saline water (ENVO:00002010), including | reverse complement strand
AACACCCGGTCTGATCGGCCTTTTCACCCCATTCCCTCACATTTCCGTCATTTCCGCGGCTTGCAGCGCTCCGGACCGCTCCTTATATACGCCCAGAAGCATGATCGGGGCCATTCCCCCGGTCGAAATTGGGATCGGAGAGCGGAAGCCTTTTCAGGGTCCGTTTTCGCATAATCGCCGAAAGAAGAGGTAGAGTAATATGGCCAAAGTCATCGGGATCGACCTCGGGACGACCAACTCCTGCGTTGCCATCATGGATGGTTCGCAACCCCGGGTTATCGAAAATGCCGAAGGGGCGCGCACGACGCCCTCGATCGTCGCGTTCACGGACAATGAACGCCTTGTGGGCCAGCCGGCAAAGCGCCAGGCTGTCACCAACCCCGCCAACACCATTTTCGCCGTCAAGCGCCTGATCGGCCGTCGTTCGGACGACCCGGAAGTCGCGAAGGACAAGGCGCATGTTTCCTATGACATCGTGGACGGCGGCAACGGCGACGCCTGGGTCGAGGTGCAGGGCGAAAAATACTCGCCGTCGCAGATCTCCGCCTTCATCCTTCAGAAAATGAAGGAAACCGCCGAAAGCTATCTGGGCGAAGAGGTCACCCAGGCCGTCATCACCGTGCCCGCCTATTTCAACGACGCACAGCGCCAGGCCACCAAGGACGCGGGCAAGATCGCCGGTCTTGAAGTGCTGCGTATCATCAACGAGCCCACCGCGGCCGCGCTCGCCTACGGCCTCGACAAGAAAGAGACCAAGACCATCGCCGTCTATGACCTTGGCGGCGGTACGTTCGACATCACCATCCTGGAAATCGACGACGGTCTGTTCGAGGTGAAATCCACCAACGGCGACACCTTCCTTGGCGGTGAAGATTTCGACATGCGGATCGTCCGCTATCTGGCCGACGAGTTCAAAAAGGAAAACGGCGTCGATCTGACGAAAGACAAGATGGCCCTGCAGCGCCTGAAGGAAGCCGCTGAAAAGGCCAAGATCGAACTGTCGTCTTCGCAGCAGACCGAAATCAACCAGCCCTTCATCAGCATGGACCCGAAAGGCGGCCAGCCGCTGCACATGGTCATGAAACTGACCCGCGCCAAGCTGGAAAGCCTGGTGAGCGATCTGATCAAGGGCTCGATGAAACCCTGCGCCGCCGCGCTGAAAGACGCGGGTCTGTCGACCTCCGACATTGACGAGGTGGTTCTGGTCGGCGGTATGACCCGGATGCCGAAAGTCGTCGAGGAAGTGACCAAGTTCTTCGGCAAGGAGCCGCACAAGGGCGTGAACCCGGACGAGGTGGTGGCCATGGGCGCCGCCATTCAGGCCGGCGTTCTGCAAGGCGACGTGAAAGACGTCGTTCTGCTCGACGTGACCCCGCTGAGCCTTGGCATCGAAACGCTGGGCGGCGTGTTCACCCGCCTGATCGACCGCAACACCACGATCCCGACGAAGAAGTCGCAAGTCTTCTCCACCGCCGAAGACAACCAGAACGCCGTGACGATCCGGGTGTTCCAGGGCGAACGTGAGATGGCCGCAGACAACAAGATGCTGGGTCAGTTCAACCTCGAAGACATCCCGCCCGCACCGCGCGGCCTGCCGCAGATCGAAGTGACCTTCGATATCGATGCGAACGGGATCGTTTCGGTTTCGGCCAAGGACAAGGGCACCGGCAAGGAGCAGAACATCACGATCCAGGCGTCGGGCGGTCTGTCCGACGACGAGATCGAGCAGATGGTGCGCGATGCCGAAGCCAACGCCGAGGCCGACAAGGAACGCAAGGAGCTGGTCGAAACCCGCAACCAGGCCGAAAGCCTCATCCATTCGACCGAGAAGTCGATGGAAGAGCATGCCGACAAGGTTGACCCGACCACGATCGAGGCAATCGAACTGGCGATCGGCGCGCTGAAAGAGCAGCTGGAAACCGAAGACTCGGGCAAGATCAAATCCGGCATCCAGAACGTCACCGAAGCGGCGATGAAGCTGGGCGAGGCGATCTACAAGTCGCAGCAGGAAGCCTCGGGCGAGGAAGCCCCCGACGGGATGGACGAACCGCGCGGCGTGGACGATGATATTGTCGATGCAGATTTCGAAGATCTCGACGACAAGAATCGTTCGTAAAAACGTCGGAACCCTTGTGGCCGGTCCGGGATACCGGGCCGGCCCTCGCGTGTTCCCCAAGAGGGAAAGCTGATGGCAAAACGCGACTATTATGAGGTTCTGGGCGTCAGCAAAGGCGCCTCGGCCGAAGAACTGAAGAAGGCCTATCGCACGAAGGCCAAGGAACTTCACCCCGACCGCAATGCCGACAAGCCCGATGCCGAGGCCCAGTTCAAGGAAGTGAACGAGGCCTATGAGACGCTGAAGGACCCCGAAAAGAAAGCCGCCTATGATCGGTTCGGCCACGCCGCCTTCGAAGGTGGCATGGGCGGCGGGCCGCGCGGCGGCGCGGGCGCCGGCCACGGCGATTTCGCCTCGGCCTTTTCGGATGTGTTCGACGATCTGTTCGGCGATTTCATGGGCGGCCAGCGCGGGGGCGGCGGCGGGCGCCAGCGCGCCGCGCGGGGATCGGATCTGCGCTACAATCTGCGCATATCGCTGGGCGAGGCCTATACCGGCATCCAGAAAACCATCAACGTGCCCACCTCGGTGGCCTGTTCGGCCTGCCACGGCACCGGAGCCGAAAGCGGCGCCGAGCCCACCGGCTGCCCCACCTGTTCGGGCATGGGCAAGGTGCGCGCGCAGCAGGGCTTTTTCACCGTCGAACGCACCTGCCCGACCTGTGGCGGCCTGGGCCAGATCATCAAGAACCCCTGTGCCGCCTGTGGCGGTGCCGGCCGGGTTGAGAAAGAGCGTACGCTGAACGTCAACATCCCGGCGGGGGTGGAAACCGGCACCCGCATCCGTCTGGCGGGCGAGGGCGAGGCCGGGCTGCGCGGCGGCCCGACCGGCGATCTTTATATCTTCATCGAGGTGGCCGAGCACCCGATCTTTCAGCGCGAGGGCATGAATCTGTCGTGCCTGGTGCCGGTCTCGGTCAGCACCGCCGCGCTGGGGGGCGATATCGAGGTGCCCACCATCGACGGCGGCCGCAGCCGGGTGAAGATCCCCGCCGGCAGCCAGACCGGCAAACAGATGCGCCTGCGCGGCAAGGGGATGCCATCCCTGCGCGGGGCCAGCCATGGCGACATGTTCATCGAGCTGACGGTCGAGACGCCGGTGAACCTGACGTCGAAGCAAAAGGAACTCTTGCGCGAGTTCGAAAAGCTGAGCGAGCATAACAACCCCGAAAGCTCCGACTTCTTTTCGAAGGTCAAAAGCTTCTGGGACGGGATGAAAAGCTGACGCGCCCGCGTTAACCTTTCGTTCAGGATGTTCTGCAAGGGTCGGCGCATGAGCCGGCCCGACGCATTTTCAGAACCCCGCCTGCCGTTCATCGACGCGGCCACCCCGGCAGATCCGCTGCCGGCGGGGGGGCGGCTGCCCTCCTACATCCGCGATCACCGCAAACGGTTGCGCAACCGCTTCATGGAAGGCGGCGCCGCGGCGATCCCTGACTATGAGATGCTCGAGCTGGTGCTGTTCCGCGCCATCCCCCGGCAGGACGTCAAACCGCTCGCCCGTCGCCTGTTGGACAGGTTCGGTGATTTCAACCGCGTCCTCTCGGCCCCGGTTCCCCGCCTGCAAGAGGTGGAAGGCGTGGGCGAGGCAGTGGTGCAGGAGCTGAAGATCATAGAGGCCGCCGCGCACCGCCTGGCCCGCGCCCGGGTGATGGAACGCCCGGTGATTTCCGGCTGGGACGCGGTGCTGGACTATTGCCATACCACCATGGCCCACCGCGAAACCGAACAGTTCCGCGTGCTCTATCTCGATCGCAAGAACGTGTTGATCGCCGATGAGGAACAGGCGCGCGGAACGGTTGACCATGTTCCGGTCTACCCGCGCGAGGTGGTCAAACGCGCGCTGGAACTCAACGCATCGGCCCTGATCCTGGTGCACAACCACCCGTCGGGCGACCCGACCCCGTCGGATGCCGATATCACGATGACCAGCCAGATCAGCCATGCGGCCGAGGCGTTGAACATCGCATTGCATGATCACATCATCGTCGGCAAATCGCGCGAGCTGAGCTTTCGCTCGGCCGGCTATCTCTAACGCAGCCAGACCTCGACCCGGCGGTTCACACTGCGGCCCCACTCGGTGTCGTCGCAGGCCATCGGCATCGCCTCTCCGAAGGCTTCGATGGCCAGCCCGACCCTGGATTGATCGGCGGTGACCGCGGCCGCCAGAACCGCATTGCGCACCGCCTCTGCCCGCAGACTCGATATGCGCCGGTTCACCTGCCAGTTGCCGTCACTGTCGCTGAAGCCCACGAACAACAGCTCGCGGTCATCGAACACACCGCTTTCCAGCGCGCGGGCCAGATCGGCCACATTCCCCGCCGATTGCGCGTCCAGCTTTGTCGATCCGCCGCGAAACCGGAAAGTCGGCGTCAGACGGGAAGCGCCGCGCAGCAGCGCCACCATCCGCTGTACCTCTTCCAGCGGCACGTCCGCGCCGGCGTTGGCGATCGCATCAGCAAACCGGACGCCCTGTTCATCCAGCGCGATCTCTTCGCGCATAAGATCGACAAACCCGGCCCGCCGCACGATGCGCTGCGCGGTGGAGCTGGTCAGAAAGCCCAGAAACTCCCGCGCCAGCCGGGGCAGGCGACGTTCCGGTGTGTACAGGAACATGGGCGCGGTAAAGGGGTAATCCTCGGTTTTCAGGTTGCGGCGGCTGGCCGAAAGCTGAATCCCGCAGGTGCCGACCAGATTGACCGAAACCGCATTGCCAATGTCGGAAAACCGGCTGACCCCGATGGCCAGCGGATCGCGCGCCACCGCATCGGCCAGCGCGGCAGAGGAGGCATGGCGGATCACCCCCTCATCCATCACCAGGCTGAGCGGCGCCAGAAAATGATCCTCGACAGCCTGCTGCATGCCTGTGTCGGCCGGGCGCGCGTGAACCGCGATGGGCGCATCCTGCAAATCCCACTCCCGCACCACGCCCGACAGCATCGCCGCCAGCGCCTCGACCGAAACCGAAGCCAGCGGGTTGTCCGGCGCGATGATCGGTACCAGCGCATCCAGCGCCACGATGCGGCTGCGGGCGGGCTCCGACAGATCGCCAAGCCCGGCCTCGATACCGCGCACAACCTCATCGGGCCGGATCTCGCGCATGGCCATGGCGATATCGGCATCGCCCGTCAGCATGTCGGCAAAGCCTTCCGAGGTCGAACTGATGCGAAATCCGATATGCGCCACGACCCGCTCCGTGGCCGGATCGGAGAGGGTGAAGGTGAAATGCCTGTCATCCTGCGCGGCCCGGCCAAGCGACAGGCCGTGACGGGCGGCAAAACCCTCGATCAGCGCGGGCATCAGAACCTCGCCCAACGCGGGTTCACCGGCAAAGGTGAACTCGGCGATATAGGCATCCAGATCGGGGCAGCCGACGCCGGAACACAGCACCGCCTGCCCATCCAGAACCAGCGGGCCGTAAACCGTGCTCAGCCGGTAAAATTCGCCGTCAAAGGAAAGAAGCGTGCCGCCAAGCGTGACCGACCCGTCACGCGACGTGAGGGTGACATCCTGCGCTATGGCAGCCATCGGAAGCACAAGGAAAAAAAGCACGGCCGTACGAACCGCGCGGAAAATAACTAAAAACATGCGTCATACTGCTTCTCATCAGTTGCGCGCGATCTTCAGGTCTCGCAAAATGTTTTTCAACACAAGAAATTCGCCCACCGCAGAACAGTCTGGCATCGTAAGCGCAAGATCAGCAACCTGAAGCTGTTCATCAACACCGGGTTGCAATGTTTCGGCGAAAAGCTCCTGCCCGCAGTTGGCCTCTGTCACCTCGGCCTCGATGCTGACGCGCACAATCCCGCTATCGTGGCCCTGGCCTTCGGGATAGCTGTAAACCTCGGCGGTGCGCGAGGCGGGCAGCGAAAGATCGCCAAGTTCCACAAGAAAACCGCCGCGCCCCTCGGCCCCGTAGCTGGGGGTGCGCGGGGCACCAGCCCAGACATGCCCGGCATCGCCATATCCCGCGCCAAACTCGAGCGCATGTATCTGCATTGCGCCCTGGCCATACCGCAACAGCGCGACCCGCTCATACTCATCCGCATCCGGCACCGTGGCCGTGCCCGTCAGGATCTTTCCGTCCTCGAACCGAACCACGACGGCCGCGACACGTGCAAGCGCGGGGATCCGGGCGTTCACCACCCCGGTATTCGTCGTGCGCATCGCGAACTGAAGCAACCCATGGGAAATTTCCACCCGCTCATCCGGCCGGCAGGGAGCAACCAGAGACAGGACAACCATGGCCGCCTCTGCCACTGAAACGCTCAGCTTCGGCTCACAGGGAAGACCGTATTGGTTGAGATCCGCGCCGACCCGGTTTGGCGAATGAAAATTCATATCCAGCGGTGCAAGACGGCGCGAAACCTCGATCGCGCCCGGGCTGTAAAGCCGCGCCTCGCCCGCAGCAAGTGGCGCGAAGGGAAGCACGATCCCCGCTTGCGGATCGTCGCCCGCCGCGCTTTCCTCTATAGGGGCGGACAGAGCGATCATGTTTTCCAGATCGAAACGGGGTGCAGGCGCATAGGCCACCTTTTGCGCGGTGGCGGTGGATTGGTTTGACCCGCCGAAATACCGGTCTGAATGCTGCACCAACTCGCCCGACGCCGCGGCAACAAGCACCGTAAGGCCAAACACAATGAATTTGGGATCGAGTTTCACAGCGCACCTTTTTGCTCTTCGACCTCGCCCAAACTAGAAAACGAAAGGGGCGGCTGCGTGGCAGTTTTGCGGATTGCTGTAAATTAGTGGATAGTCTGTTTCACACCGCATGTTGCGAAACGGGGCAAACTCTCCACGAAATCCCGTTTCTGCGGCGCAGAATGGGGCAATCTCGCCCCAGTCCCGCCAAAATTTGAACCGACTGTCAGACCAAGCGCCCGTGGCAATGCTTGAATTTCTTGCCGGAGCCACAGGGGCAAAGATCGTTGCGACCGGGATTGCCCCAGGTCGTCGGATCGTTTTCGTCGAACCCGTCGGCAACGGGTTCGGGCGTGTCATCCACCGGGGCTTCGGCGGCGGGTTGCAGCGCCCGCTGCTGCTGCAACAACTGTTGCATCATCTGCGTCTGCTCTTCTTCGGACAGGGGGCGCACCTGCGCCAGCTTCTCTGTCACATCCACGCGCAGCGCGTTCAGCAGGTTTTCGAACAAGGTAAAGGCTTCGGTCTTGTATTCGCTCAGCGGGTCACGCTGGGCATAGCCACGGAACCCGACGACCGAGCGCAGATGCTCCAGCGTCAGAAGATGTTCGCGCCACTTGGTGTCGATCGTCTGCAGCAGGATCTGCTTTTCGATGTTGCGCATGTTTTCGGGGCCGAACTGCACCGCCTTGGCCGCCATCGCCTCATCCGCCGCCTTGGCGATCCGGGCGCGCAGCGCTTCGTCATCCACGCCCTCTTCCTGGGCCCAGGCGATGATCGGCGCGTCGATGTTCAGCTTTTCCAGCACCGCAGCATAAAGCCCTTCGGCATCCCACTGATCGGCATAGGAGCGCGCGGGGATAAAACTGTCGACCAGATCGTCGATCACCTGATGGCGCATGTCCTGCACGATCTCCGACAGATCGGCCGCCTCCATGATCTCGCGCCGCTGGCTGAAGATCACCTTGCGCTGGTCGTTCATCACATCATCGAATTTCAGCAGATGCTTGCGGATGTCGAAGTTGCGCCCCTCGACCTTGGCCTGTGCTTTTTCCAGAGATTTGTTGACCCACGGGTGAACGATGGCCTCGCCTTCCTTCATCCCCAGGCCCGAGAGCACCTTGTCGAGCCGTTCCGAGCCGAAGATGCGCATCAGGTCATCCTCGAGGCTCAGGAAGAAAGACGACCGGCCCGGGTCGCCCTGACGGCCAGACCGGCCGCGCAGCTGATTGTCGATCCGGCGGCTTTCGTGGCGTTCGGTGGCCAGCACATACAACCCGCCGGCCGCCAGCACTTTTTCTTTTTCGTCGGCATGTTCGGCGGCGATGCGGGCGCGCACCTGTTCGGGATCGGCCTCGGGGTCGGCGTCCAGCGCCTCCATCACCTGCATCTCGATATTGCCGCCAAGCTGAATGTCCGTGCCCCGGCCGGCCATGTTGGTGGCGATGGTCACCGCACCCAGACGGCCCGCATCGGCCACGATCTTGGCTTCCTGCTCATGGTGCCGCGCGTTCAGCACATTATGCGGAACACCGGCCTCTTTCAGCAGCGACGAGAGAAACTCCGACTTCTCGATCGACGTCGTGCCGACAAGCAGCGGCTGGCCCTTCGCGTGGGCCTCTTTGATGGCAATGACGATGGCCTCGAATTTTTCGCGCGCCGAGCGATAGACCTGATCATGCTCATCCACGCGGGCGATCGGCCGGTTGGTCGGCACCTCGACCACGCCAAGGCCATAGATCTCGGCAAATTCCTCGGCTTCGGTCAGGGCCGTACCCGTCATCCCGGCCAGCTTGTCGTAGAGCCGGAAATAGTTCTGGAAGGTGACAGACGCCAGGGTGACGTTTTCCGGCTGAATCGTCACGCCTTCCTTGGCCTCGATCGCCTGATGCAGACCGTCCGACAGCCGCCGCCCGGCCATCATCCGCCCGGTGAATTCGTCGATCAGCATCACCTGCCCGTCGCGGACGATATAGTCCTTGTCCTTGTGGAACAGCTTGTGCGCCTTCAGGCCCTGGGTGGCGTGATGCACGATGGTGGTGCTTTCCGGATCATAGAGCGATTGCCCTTCGGGCAGGATGCCCGCCTTGGAAAGCTGCTCTTCTATGAACTCGTTGCCATCTTCGGTGAAGGTGACATTGCGCTGCTTTTCGTCCAGCTCGTAATGCTCTTCGGTCAGCAGCGGCACGATCTGGTCCAGCGCCACGTACAGGTCGGAACGGTCCTGGCTGGGCCCGGAGATGATCAGCGGCGTCCGCGCCTCATCGATCAGGATCGAATCCACCTCGTCGACGATCGCAAAGTTATGCCCGCGCTGCGAAAGCTGGCTGAGTTCGGATTTCATGTTGTCGCGCAGATAGTCGAACCCAAGCTCGTTGTTCGTGGCATAGGTCACATCGGCGGCGTAGGCGGCCTGTTTTTCATCCTCGGGCTGCTGCGGATAGATCACGCCGCAGGTCATGCCCAGCGTGTTGAAGACCTTGCCCATCCATTCCGCGTCACGCTTGGCCAGGTAATCGTTGACGGTGACGATATGCACGCCCTTGCCCGTCAGCGCGTTCAGATAGGCCGGGAAGGTGGCGACCAGGGTCTTGCCTTCGCCCGTCTTCATTTCGGCGATATTGCCCTCGTGCAGAAAGATGCCGCCCATAAGCTGCGTGTCGAACGCCCGCAGGCCCAGCGTGCGGCGCGCGGCTTCGCGGCAGTTGGCAAAGGCCTCGGGCAGAAGCGCATCGAGGCTTTCGCCGTCTTTCGCGCGCTGCGCCAGTTCCGCGGTCTTCTGCTTGATCCCCTCGTCGCTCAGCGCCTCGAACTCGGGCTCCAGCGCATTGATCTTCTCCACGATCGGAGCGGTGGCTTTGATCTTGCGGTCGTTCGGCGTGCCAAAAACCTTTTTGGCGAGTGTTCCGATGCCCAGCATGTTTTCTCCGCGTGGTGGCTCTTTTTCGGGATCGTGAAAGAGGATGCCTTGCCCGCCCCCCTTCGCGCCCCTAGGTAGGGCCAAGAAACAAGGGCGGCCCGGCGCTTTCGGACCATGTTGCGATGTAAGCGCCCGCCCAATGAGTGTCAACGTCGCCAGACCGCGCGGCTGCAAAGGAGTTGCCCTGATGCCTTCCCCGATGAAATCCGTGATTGCCGCCGTTCTGGCGATCGGCCTTTCGGTTCCCGCCCTCGCCGCCGAGCAGGACGCCGGCACCGTTGTCGCCACCGTGGGTGAAACGGAAATCACCCTTGGCGAGATGATCATGATGGCCTCGCAACTTCCGCAGGAATATCAGGCCCTGCCCGATGACGTTCTGTTCAACGCGCTGCTCGACGAGCTGGTGCGCCAGACCGCCGTCGCCAACACGCTGGACGGTGCCGTTCCCGAAATCGCGCGCATCGCACTGCTGAATGAACGCCGCGCGATTCTCGCCAGCGCCGCGATGAACGAGATCGCCACCGCCGCCGTGACCGACGAGGCGATCGCCGACGCCTATCAGGCGCAATACGCCAATGCCGAGCCCGAGACGGAATACAATGCCTCGCACATCCTGGTGGAAACCGAGGAAGAGGCGGCAGAGCTGAAGGCCGCGCTCGATACCGGCGCCGATTTTGCCGAACTGGCGAAAGAAAAATCCACCGGCCCCTCGGGCCCGTCGGGCGGAGAGCTTGGCTGGTTCACGGCCGGCATGATGGTCAAGCCCTTTGAAGACGCGGTGATGTCGATGGAGGCGGGCACGGTTTCCGACCCGGTCGAAACCCAGTTCGGCTGGCATGTGATCCGCCTGAACGAAACCCGCGACAAACCCACCCCCGAGCTCGACGCCGTCCGGGGCGAGATCGCGGGCGCGCTGCAAAAGGCCGCTGTCGAGGCCGCCGTGGCCAAGATCACCGAAGAAGCCACGGTGACCCGGACCGAAACAGAGATTGACCCCGCCGCCCTGCGTAATATGCAATTGCTGACAGACTGATCAGCAAAGGAACTGCGGATGGCCAAGGACACCAAGAAGAAGAAGCTAAAGACGTCCACGAAGAAGGACGCCGCCAAGGCCAAGGTCAAGGCCACCGCAAAAAAATCGGCGAAAACGGGCAAGAAGCCCGCCAAGGCGGCACCCGCTGTCGCCGCGCCGAAGCCGGCGCCGCTGATCTCTCCGCTCGCGCCGGCGGGCGGGCTGCCCACGCTTCCGGCTATTGCCGGCGTCACCTTCGCCAGCGCAGAGGCGGGGG
>CEQG01151699.1_pt1 | contig 11027 bp, 7 predicted proteins | sample 350301 | NCBI WGS metagenome assembly CEQG01 (sample SAMEA2621242, study PRJEB7988) | marine metagenome | isolation source: saline water (ENVO:00002010), including | reverse complement strand
GCTTCTATATGTGCCAGTTGACCACAAGAAGCGGCGAGACATATAAAAAGAAAGTTCTCATGAATTGAGAATAGTTGGTTGGTTAGTTTTTTTGGTTGAAAAGCGCGGGTGGTTCCGCGCTTTTTTTGCATCCTGTTACTTTTTGCCGTAAAGGCATACCTATGGAACACGGCGAATTTTAAGAATAGCAGTATGAGAACAATACAATCCAGCTCTATAAAAAGTGACTTTAAGTTACTGCATGACGGCCATGAAGTTACTAGATTAAACTATACCAGTTGGTTTACCGGTAAGGCAGAGGCGTTATTGAATGGGCAGAAGATTTGGCTTGCGCCAAAGAATATCTGGGCGAGCCGTGCGCGCATGTATAAAGATGATAGGGTCATAGGCGATATCACCTCCACCTTAAAGGGATTCATGGTCATACGCCTGGAGCAGGATGGTGTAGAAAAGAATTATGTGCTCAAAAATGTGGGTAGGCTCAAATTACAACTTGAGGTATATAACGAGCAGGAAGTCTTGCAGTTTAGCTTGGCAACCCAACGAAAATGGACGAAGCTCAATTATGATTACACCATTGAGATGGGCAACTTTGATGCGGCTGTTGAGCTTGATGAACTGTTGCTCTATTGCGGGTATGCGGCAAATCTATACTTGGCGGTTATCAGTGCGGCTTAGTATTAAATAAGCGGATGCATAAAGCTTTAGGGATAATTTGACACAATACTTTTTAATTATGATTACTTTAGATGGAGTATCCTGAACCGGGTATTTATCGGGATTTTAATTTTTTAGCTATAGCTAAAAGAATACAGAATTAATATCAACACACATGGCAGAGCTACATCCTCACATCAATTTTAATGGCAATGCCGAAGAAGCTTTTATTTTTTATAAGTCGGTTTTTGGTGGAGATTTTAGTAAAACCATACGTTTTAAAGATGTCGCCAGTGAAGCGTTTCCTATAGCAGAACAAGAAGCAGAAAAGTTGATGCATATAGCCTTGCCCATAGGCAATACCCAGCTTATGGGAAATGATGTTCCTGAGCACATGGGGCGAACCAATGAGGAAGAAAATCGTAGTAAAATCTTTATCACCGCGGCCAGCAAGCCGGAAGCTGAAAAGTTGTTTAATGGCCTGTCTACGGGCGGCCAGGTTGAAGTGCCTCTTGCGGAGGGATCGTCAGGTGCGTACTTTGCCATGTTTAGGGATAAGTATGGCATAGAATGGATGATAAGCTATGAACCTTAGGCAGCATACATACCACTAAAATCATAAAAGCTACCTGCTAGTTCTTATCTAATTTGCCATTGCAGGCTAAAACCCACTTCGCTAAACCTGAATCCAGCAGCTGTAGCTGAGGCGATGTTACTGTACTTGGCATGCACACTGGCCTTAAAGTTTTCTTTTAGGTTATAGCCGGCAGAGGCCTCAAGGCGGTACAAGGTGCTAGCATCATCCTGTTCTACATATTGATATCCTCCTGCTGCAAGGGCATGGTAAGAAAACCCATTGCCGGTATTGTGGGTGACATCTGCAAAAAGCTCAACAGCTTGATAACTTTCGGGGCTAAAGTAGAGTTCAGGCATTTGCTCTTTAAACCCCAGGTATTGATAATTCAAGCCCATTTTTAAAGGTGGCACCCTTGTCAAGTTATAATATACCGAGGTAAAAAGAATATTACGGGTATTGCCATCAGTCTGTGGGGTATGGATCAAGGAAGTATACCACCCTAATTTTGGCGTAATGCCTATGTTATGATTGACAAAATAATTGTTCATAAAGATTTTTGAACCTATCAGCGCAGCATTAAATGCCTGAAGCTCCCGGGTATATCCCACGGTGAGGTCCTGCCGGGTCATGGGCTTCATTTTTGCCTGTACCGTGGTGCTATATCCTGAATATTTTCCATTTACCGTAGATGCTTTTACAAAACCCGCACTGGCTTCTATATCCATCCAGGGGAGCACGTCATAGGTCAACCCGCCACCCAGGGTTTGAGAGTCTGCATCTTCTTGTGTAATACCGTTTTCTGTTGTCCTGTATGCGTAGGTAAGTTGTGCCTTGAGGTTTTTGGCAATGCCAAAATACCCTGTAAACGTGGTGTAATATGCCTTGTTTTCTCCATTGTCCTGTGTGGTGCCAGAGGTGTTCTTTATGGTCAATGATCCCGCTGTATTTACTTTGGCAATCAGGTTGAGTGCATCACTTTGGGCAGGGTAGTAATGGAGAGTCTGCTCTGCAAATTTGAGTGCCGCATCCTTTTTGCCGTTGGCATAATATGCATTGGCAATGCCCAGATTACCGTCAAAGGAGGTACTGTCCTTTGCCAAAAGTGCGGTGTAGGCACTTTCGGCCTGGTTAAAGTTGCCGGTGTACATGCCCAGCATGGCACGCAATGTAAGCACCTTGTCATCTTCAGGAAACGTGCGCATGAATTCCTCGAGTATTGATTTCGCTTTAGCGTACCGGGCATTCCACACCAGTGCCTGAACGTACCGCTCATAAATGGCAGGTTTAAGAATATCTTGTGCCGTGTCCCGTTGCTCATAAACAGTAGTGGCAATGCGCAGGGCATCCCTTTCCCTTTTTTGTAAATGGGCATTGAGGACAAGCCCCAGCAAACCCTCTAGGGTATTGGCCTCATCTTGCATCAATACGGCATACGTCTCGTCAACCTTATCATATTGTTTTGACGTGGTATAGAGGTTTACCAGGTTTTTAAGGGTATCGGTATCCCCGGGCAGCATCTCCAAGTTTTGCAGCAATAACTGCTCGGCAAGGGCATACGCATCCTTTTTTGATAGCTGATAGGCATATCCCAGCCGTATATATTTTAGTGAGTTGACCGCATTGGGATTGTTGGGGGATACTTCTAGGGCGGTATGTATGGTTTCTAGCGCCTGCTCGTACATAAAAAGGTTGCTCTGGGTATTGGCAAGTCCCAGTATGGCAGTAAAATTTTCAGGGTATTGTGCTGTAAGTGCTTCATATATAGGTAACGCTTCCGCGAAATCCTTATTCCATAAAAGGGATTCTGCCTGGTTAAGGCGTACTTCTAAATTTTGCGGGTTGCGTGCCAGGATTTTGGCAAAATAATTTTTGGCGGAAGCCGTATCCCCGCCCAGTCCCAGCGCACGGCCATAGCATATCTGTGCGGTGGTGTTGTCAGGAAACTGCTTGAGCACGTCTGCAAAATAGTCTTTTGCCTCTGCGTATTGTTGTGACTCTAGCAGGTCAAAACCCTTCTCCATTTCCTGGGCGAGCAGTGGTGTGGTAAGTACCAGTAGCACAATTTTCATAAGTAGTTTCATGGTGGTGTTTTTTTCTATGCTAAAATTACCACGGCAATATCCCTTTTTAATCCCACGATATGTACCACTCACCGAAGGTAAACTGCAACCCACGGTAAATTACCATCTTCAGGCAGCGATTGCAGGCCAGTTCAGGTTCAAAACACGCACGTTTTCAGGGTTTCGGTTTAATATCTACTTGAAGTACCAGCCTTACAGCTCACCGACACATATCTCCCATCTACCGAAAATAAAGCCGTGCACCTCTTGGTTTTAAGGACTTTTACGCCACCAAATCGACAATTATGCCACTGACATTACAATTGACCAAGAAAATATCTCCAGCACAATGGTTTATGTTGAGTTCGTTACTCGTCAACGCGGGCAACTACATTTACAATCTTGTACTGGGACGCCTGCTTGGGCCTGAGGCCTTTGCAGATGCCGCGGTCATGGTCACCTTCTTGTTGATCTTGTCTTTTATAGCAATGACCTTTCAGCTCACGATGGCCAAGTTTACCGCACAGGTTGAAGAGGCACAGGTACCCGCCCTGTTCAAGTTGATAAACAGGTGGGCGATGTGTTTTGGCATTGGCATGGGATTGCTGGTTATGGCTTTCGCCAAAAGCCTTCAGGTCCTGTTCAATACCTCCTCTCATGAAATGTTTCTCATATTTGGCGCAGCATTGCCCTTGTATTTTTTAATGAGTACAAACCGCGGAAGCTTTCAAGGCAAGCAACAACTGCACAAACTGTCATTTACCTATCAAGGGGAGATGCTGGCCAGGCTGGTAATAACACTTGCCCTTATTTATTTACTGGATTTTAATGCCACAATACTCATTGCAGTGGGCATCGCGGTCTCGTTTGTAGTGGGGTTGTTTCCCTTTTCAAGGAATAAATCATCTCATGCCACCATTGCCCTCGATGTTGCATTCTTGCACAAAATCAGGCATTTTTTATGGATTACCGCCTTGTATGAAGGTACGCAGATCATCATAAACAACAGTGACATCTTACTGGTCAAGCATTACTTTACCAGTTATGAGGCCGGTCTTTATGCTGCCCTTGCCCTCATAGGGCGGGCTGTATATTTTGTCACCTGGATGTTTGTCATGATACTTTTGCCCCGGGTGGTAGAAGCCCATAAACGGGGTCTACCGCACCAGTCCCTGCTTTATAAAAACCTGAAGAACATCGGTGGGCTATGCTTGATGATCGTCATCCTGTGTTTTACGTTTCCCCGGCTTGGGGTGCAGGTTTTGTTTGGTACAGCGTATGTTGAAATTGCCCATCTCCTGGGGCCGTATGCACTTGCAACCTCGCTTTTTGCCCTGGCAAATGTGTTTGTGTACTACAGTTTGTCATTGAGCCGTTACCAGCCCGTGTTTATGGCTGCGCTTTTTGGGGCATTACAGGTCATAGGGGTGGTTTTAATGCACGATTCCCTATTTCAGGTGGTTCTGGTGCAAATAGTCTTGATGCTTGTTCATCTGGTCCTGCAGATAGTATTTTTCGTGAAAACGTCATCAAAATCAGCTCACCGAAGGTAAAATACCATTCATCGATACCAAAGCCCCCTTGAGCCCCACTGCTCGATTAAAGTAGAAATCTATCACAATATTTGCCTTATCAATTAAACACCCCAAATTATGAAACTAGCTATAGTAACCGCGTATCCGCCCAGTAAGGTGACCCTTAACGAATATGCCTTTCACCTCGTAAAAAGTTTTAGGACCAATCAGGAGATCGATGAAGTTGTCATCTTTACTGATGTGGATGTAAGCAAGGATTTTATTGAGTTTGACGAAGAAGGATGCCGGGTAAAGACCGTAAAATGCTGGGAGTTCAACAGTTATTTTAACGTCTTTAACGTGCTCAGGGCAATACGTGCAGAAGCCCCCGATGCGGTATTGTACAACCTACAGTTCTTGAAGTTTGGCGACAAGAAAGTTCCTGCCGCACTGGGCTTGACCTTACCATACTTGACTAAAAAAATGGGCATACCCACCATAGCCCTGATGCACAATATCCTAGAGCAGGTCGACCTGGAAAAGGCTGGGATACAAGGCTCGAGGTTGATGCATAAAGCCTATAATGCGTTTGGCACCCTTTTGACAAAAGTCTTGTTAAAAGCTGACCGTTTTGCAGTGACGATCAACAAATATGTTTCTACGCTTGAAGCGAAATATAATGCCAAAAATGTTGTCCTCATGCCCCATGGTAGTTTTGAAGTGCCGGCAGAACCGTCTTATGACCTGCCAGCAGGACCCAAGAAAATCATGGCTTTTGGAAAATTTGGCACCTATAAAAAAGTAGAGAGCTTGATAGAAGCAGTTGAAAAGATACGGGAACGTACTTCTCATGATATCGAGCTCGTGATTGCGGGAACAAATAATCCTAATGCTGTGGGTTATCTAGAAGGTGTCTTTCATGACTACAAGCATGTGCCCCAGTTGCGGTTTACGGGATATGTAGAAGAAGAAGATGTACCAGGGCTATTTAATGAATCTGCCGTGGTGGTGTTCCCCTATACGTCCACCACGGGCAGCTCTGGCGTACTGCATCAAGCAGGCTCTTATGGCAAGGCATGTGCCATGCCAGACCTGGGCGACCTTGCACTCCTTACCCAAGAAGAAGGTTATGAGGCACAGTTTTTTGAGCCAGATGATAGTGAGAGCATGGCCAGTGCATTGCTTGCCCTGCTGGATGATGATGCACACCGCCAGCAAGTGGCCCGTGCAAATTATAAAGCTGCGACCCAGTACCCCATGGAGCGTATTGCCCAGATGTATATAGATGAATTCAAACAGGTAATGCTGGAAAAATACAGTAGTAAATTTAAATTAAGTGTTTAGTTGATTGTTGTATTGCAACACAGTTGCAATGGCCCTTGCATCCCACCCCTAGATGTGAGGGCCTTATTTTTTAAAGACGTTGTATGCCGCTTTTTTTTCTCCCTGCACGTCAAGTATACCAAAGGCCGTCTGCGGTTTTTTTCTCCAGGGCAACCGGCCCACGACACCCGTGGGGACATCTTTAAAATCATACAGCGTCCAGAAGGTAAAATGGGTATCTTCCCAAGTAAGGACCTCAAGCATATGCGCATAAAATTCACGTTGCGCATTCTGGCTGTTGCCAAAGGGACTCCAGAGGCCACGATATGTACTCAGGCCAAATTCTTGCAGCATCAACGGTTTATCAACCTTGTTTTTTAAAGCTTGAAACGTTTTCTGGTAACCTTCAACCTTGCCATAGTAATGAAACGAAACAAGATCTACTTCTTCCTGAAGCAGCGGTGCGGCCCCAGCATTGCTCCAGCCTATGGTAACCAGTGCATCGCGATCAATGCTCCTTACCGTTTTGATCATGGTATGTAGCCAGCCCAGCACGCGCTCCTTTCCGCGGGAAGCAAAATCAAGGTCTGGCTCATTTTTAATATCCCACGCCAGGACTGCGGGGTGGTCCTTGAACCGTGTAACTAGCGCCGTGGCATGTTTTACACTTGCCGGCCAGTCAAATACCGAATAATCTCCATAAAAGTCAAACAGCGTCACGATAACCTTAATATCGGCTTGCTGGGCGGTATCGAGCAGTTGCTTGAGCTTTTCTACCTTTTCTGGAATCAAATACTCTTTACCAAAATCTTCAAAACCCACAAAAATGCGTATGGTATTCAAGTCGAGGTCCTTGATGATGGCAAGATCATCGGCGAGGGTCTCAACATTAAAGTTTTGTCCAAAGGTATCCCACGGAGAATCTTGCGGGTAATAGTTTACCCCCTTTAACTGCGATTGTGGCATTCGCGCTGTACCAGGACGTTCTAGTGTATCTTGCGATGAAGCGACCTGCCTTGCCAAATGCCGTATGCGCCACCTACCGTCTTTGAGCATCATGATGATTTCATAGCTAGTTACCTCATCACTGTGTGCCTTGAGCAGCTCATCTTGATAGATGTACTGCACCTCTTCAACATGATGGTCAGTTAGTACGGCTATCTGCCCATCTTCGCTATAAAACTCAAGGTCCAGTTCATGCGATAAGGTGGTAGATTCTATCTGTATGTTTTGGGCTGCATTGTGCTCAAGTACCGCTTGCATGGTCACGAGGCCTTCATCAGTATAATGGTCTTCTAGAAATTTCAGGTCATTGCTGTACAGGGCAAGTTGGCGGGCATGCCAGGCATTGAGATAATCGATTTCCAGGGCTTTTTGAGCAGATTTATCCAGTGACCTACTGGGATTGTCGATATTTACCCAGGAGAATCCTGGTTGATATACCGAGGTTTCAGGCGCGGTGAGATTAAGCATGGTGGCCCGCTCTGCACCGCTGTTAAAAAAACCATAGGCTTGCGCCAAAAGGTAGATAACCACAAAATTGATTGCCAAAAACGACGAGATCAGAACAACTTTTATGGAACTCTTGGTAGGTCTCACTCTGCTATGTTAATCATTTTTGACTGCACTTTGCCCAGTACCATAATATTTATCTCCCATGTTCCCGCGGCCACCTGTTCCACGGGCAGCACAAAGGTTGCCATGCCATCATCTGCATATTTTGTGACAACGTACTCGCCATTTGCACCTTGCAGCTTTAAATGTATGGGCGTGCCTTGTGGGATGCGCTGCCCCATAAAAGCATGGACGGGACCCACGGTCAAGGTTCTTTCGCGCAAGCGATACTCAAAATTGTTTACCGCTGCTAGATAGTCCACAACTAGCGGTGCACTTTCTGCAATCCCGGAAATGCCAGCCTTGATCGTGAGGGTTGTCGCCGCCCGGGGATGGTTGACCTGCGTGGTCGCCATGCCGTTAATCGTGCTCCCCACGGCCCTATATAAAGTGGAGTCGCTATCCTGGATCATGAATTCCACTTGGGTGCCATCACTTACAATGTTGCCATATCTATCTTTGATTATTGAGGTCTTTAGTAGGGTGATCTGGTCACCATCGGCATATTTATGTGGCCTTTCGGCAAAAATACTAAACCCGGTGGCCAGGTGCGGGTACACCTTGGTTATCATCCCGGTGCTGGAGGTGCCATTACTTACCGCTGAAACCAAAAGCTTGCCGTCTTCAAGCGGAGAGAATATATCTTGATGGACAAATCCATGCGCGGTTGACAAGGAGATGGAATTCTCTTGCCCCTTAAACTGGGTGCGCACGGTGACCGGGGTGCCATCAAACAGTGTATTGTCATAGTTATCCACGGGCATGGCGACAAGCTGCGTAAAATCACCACCGCCGGCCGTGATGCTTGATGGCCCCAGATAGGCTTCCATGCGTTCCACATTGTTTTCATTGGGCTTGATGCTGATTTTCCCGCTCATCACGACCTTGTCACTTGCGATTAGATCATAAGAAAGTTGTCCTTTTTTCTGGGCATACACCGGGGGAAGGGTAAACTGTATTTTATTATCCTTTTCTTCAGGAAACAAAAGGGTACTGCCATGACCGCCCCGGATAAACAGGGTCGCACCTGAGGGAATTTCGCGAAAGCGTAAAACGATTTCATCTCCAGCCACATGGGTTTGCTCCTCCAGTTGCCGCACTTCTTGTTCTTGCTCATGGTCCTGGGGCCATAGCAGGATTACCACTAGGTTAATTAGCAGGATGACAAGCGCTATGGATGATTTTAACTGCATTATTGTTCTTCAGTATAGATGTTGAGTGATAGACGTATAAAACCGTTTTTTACGGGGATAAATTCACCCAGGTTGTATTGGGATTGCATGCGGTTAAAGGTAGGGGAGAGGTCACCATTGGGCAATCCATTGACGTAACATTTTGAGAGGTCTTCGCTAAGTATCTCATTGCTATTGAACTTTATGGGGATGGTGAAGTGCGTGCTGCGCTGGGAGCGAATACCTTCTTCAATAAAATATGATTGTACATCCACAAGTTGCTTGTTATCATTGTAATAAGAAATCATTACCTGGGGCACGGTGGCTTCCTTAAGGCCAAAGTTGAACAGACGCCCCTGTACCGCACCGTCCCTGACCTCCACATCTTGAAAGGTAACATCCTTGTACAGTTCATTACTGGCCACATGGCTCGCGACGTGCAGGTCAAAGGTTACCGGCCCTTCGGTAAGGTTTATTGCCGTGACCTGCTCTGGGTCAAAGGTTTCGGGTATTTTTTCATCCTTTTTTACCCAGGCCACTTCTTCAAAATACAGTTTAAAATCTGTGGTCTCCATGGGCATGAGGCGGTGCTTTGCTTCATATTTTACCTGGTAGGTTGCCAGCGCTTTGTCCTGGGCGGTATATAATGTGGATTTGATCACAACGTCTGCGGGCACGTTGGCCAGGTTTTGCAATGTGCCCAGGATCACATATTCCCCATCTTGACATACCATTCTTGCCCCTAGAACCTCAATTACCGGTTTTACAAGAATGTCAGCATGGTCTGTCTGCGCGGCACTCACACGGCGCTTGCCATGCCCGTAAAAGGTAGTGGTGTTCTGCGACAGGAACCTATCTGGCGGGATGGTGAGGTCTTCTTTTTCTGGGACGATGTACCATTTTGATTTGCGCTTTACAAGGTTATGTGTATACGCGCGGTGAATTTTTTTTACCGGGGTTATCCAGTAGCCATCTACATTGGCTTTTGCCAAGGTATCATTGCTGTACGCAAAGTCCACATGCATTGAATCCAACTTGGCATAACTACCCAAGAGGCCATTAGTCACCGAGATTTCCAGCATGAACTGGTCAATGGTCTTACCCGCTTGAGGATCAAGGTAAGCGTGCGCACGTTCAAATTCTTTAAAATCCATGGCATCATAATAGGCCTCGACAACATTTTCAGCGCTTAGCTGTGCCGCATTGCCCAATGCAAAAGAAACGCTTAACCCCGCCACAAAAATCAGCATGGCGGCCATCCATACAAAGCTAAAGCGAAAAAGGGGGCGGGAATACCAAGCGTATCTATTTTTAACGATAAGTGCTTTAGGAATCATTTCTGGGGCTTGTTTTTTCCTTAAGATCAGGCGGTACAACGCCACCAGTATGGCAAGTATGACCGTGAGCACGGGGATAATGCCCCACATAAGGTTAAGCACGGTACTGCCCTTTTCTTCTGGGAGCAAGGAGGGGAGCGGTGGCACGGAGAGCTTTTCCCACACCACGATGCCGTTTTCCAATGGCCGTAGCCGTTGCCAACCACAGAAATAGAGCAAAGGATCATAGAACTTATCATTGCTGAATACATATTTAAGGTGGTATTTTTCGGGGACGGTAAGAAACTGTTGCAGTGATCCCAGGCCTTCTATGCCCCTAAACTTGCTATTTTCCAACCTTTCAATCGCCCTGCTGGTGAGCTCTGGCAACCTGCGGGCAGAATGATAATTACCATCAACGGTAAGTGCCTCTGTTTGTGCAGAGAGCCACGCGATTTGATCACCAAAGCCCAGGGGCAAAAACCGCCAGCGATAATGCATATCCTGATTGAGAAAATTAACCAGGGGAAGCATATCTATGGGTTCTGGCTGCGAGGGCCTAAACCTGCCCAGGCATAGGCTAAAAACCGTTGTGCCCAGAAATAGCAGCAGGAGAAAACCCGTCATGATGCGGTGTATGGCAATGCCATAACGGGATGTGATATAGCGGTTGATATCACCTTCAATCAAGCGTTTGGCCATTTCGCCCACGAGCGGTAAAACCATGATGCTCGCCCAAAGCGTAAACCGGTCAAGCGTGAGGATATTAAATGCATTATCGCCCAGTAACATGC
>CEQG01140970.1_pt1 | contig 11042 bp, 9 predicted proteins | sample 350301 | NCBI WGS metagenome assembly CEQG01 (sample SAMEA2621242, study PRJEB7988) | marine metagenome | isolation source: saline water (ENVO:00002010), including | reverse complement strand
CCCGCCACTGCGCTTCGTAGCGGTCGACGTTGCGGGTGATCTGCGCCGAGCGCTCGCTGAATCCGCCGACGTACGGCGCGAGCTGCTCGACCTCGCCCGACTCGTCGAGCGTGTACCCGTGCGCGGCGACAGCGGTGCGGAACTCCGGGTCGCACATCACCGCCGCGTGACCGATGCCGTTGATCGCCTCGATGCTGTCGCGGACGCCGACGGAGTGCAGCCCGCGCCACGCGCCCTTCGCGAACACCCGAGCGTTGACCTGAAGGTGCAGGTGACGATGCGGGTCACCTGCCCGCGAGGTGTAGTGACGAATCACCGCGGCCTCGATCCTCTCGACCGGCACCTGGACCTGACGGCCGCGCGGTCCAACGCGCGTTGTCGCGTGTTCGGCGATCCACTCGATGATCTCCTCCGCGGCGCGTGTCTGCGCGGCGTTGTACGCGGCGGCGATGTAGGGGTGAAGGGCGGCGACGAGCGACCAGGTCTTGGGGCCGTTGACGACGACCTCGACGAATCTCAAGGCGTTGTCGTCGTTGCGCAGCCGGCCCTTCGCTTGGCCACTCTCAACGTCGTAGCCCGCGACCCATCGTTCGTAGTTCTCGCCGTCCATGACGGAGGAGCGCTCGGACATACACTTCGTTACACATCCCTGCGTGTGTAACGACGCGGAGATTCGCTCGGCGACGCCGCTGCCCTCGGCGAGGTAGTAGTCGTCGGCACGCGAGTGGTCGGCCTCGACGTAGGTGCGCGCCGCTGCTGCAGATCCGCGGTAGAACTTCACTCCGCCGTGCATCGGTCGCTCGTCACCGCCCGTTACTAATCGTCAAAGGGTCCTGAAATGACGCTCGGTCCGCCCGAGTGGGCGGACCGACCTACGGAACTTCGTAGCATGCGTGCCGCTTGATTTGGAGGCGCGAAAGCGCCTTGCTGGGAAGCGGATTCAGGACTCGTCAACGCTCGTCAAGCGTCGTCACCGTGGTCGACCTGAGCGAGGGCCTGCGGCCATACACTTCGTTACACAGGGCCGGTGTGCATGGCCGAGCTCCGTGCGCCAGGTTCGTGCCATCACAGCACGTCGACGAGCTCCGCCAGCCGCACATTGAGTGCCACCGCGACCGCGTAGAGCGTGTCGATGCGGGGGGTCTTGATCGCGCCCTCGAGGTTGATGATCGTGCGTCGGCCGACGCCGGACTCCTCGGCGAGGCGGTCGATGCTCCAGCCCTTCTCGTGCCTCAACCGTGCCACCTCAATGCCGAGCGCATGCAGCTTCGGCGCTCGGTGCGGATGGGGCATACGCCCAATCTGGCGTGGTGCACTACGGTGCACAGTGTTCTAAAGTGCACTACCGCAGGAGAGCAGATGTACGACGACCTCGACCCCGGCGAGCAGATGAGAGCTCACGGCTTCCCCGTCCCGAGCACCGGCACGCCGGAGCCGTGCGAACGCTGCGGCGCGCGGGCGGGCGAACCCTGCCGGACAAAGTCCGGCCACCGCGCGATCGTCAAATACGGCCAGCGATGCTCGGAACCTCTCAGTTGATCGCTCGATCCGACCACCGAGTCACGTCCCCGTGAGCCGTAGGAACTGACGGGGCGAGATCACCCGTACGCGATGGCCACGGCGTTTCAACTCACGAACGGCGAAGAGCTTGATGCCCTCGTCCCACCCGGTGGTCTTCCAGTAGTCCTGGTCCCCTCGGACCAGCACGGTTCTGTTGTTGTTCACCCGGGTCTGGACGCTCGCCCCAGCGGCGCGCGCGAGCTCGCGCGCCTCGTGACGCGGGACTCCGGCGATGCCGCCCGTGAAGACGACGCGCTCGCCGCTGAGTGACTTCGGCGCCGTCCCCGGCTTCAGGTCGACGTGGGGGAGCTCGGCGAGCGCTTGGAGCGCCTCGACTGCATCCCGATAGCGGTTGGAGCGAGCGCCGGTCGCGTGCCAGACCCAGGCTTGGAACCAATCGTCCCAGTACAGATCGGCCAAGAGCGCGGCATCCACCTCGTCGTTGAATGTCCACTCCTGACGTCCGAGCGCGTAGGCCAACAGACCCACTTGGTAGACGTCATCTGCCGGAGCCCACAGACTGCGCTCGCCCTCGGCGAGACTGAGCGGGGCCACGCCGGGGGCGAACTCCCAGTTCGCCGGGCCAGGGCCGTCGAGGCTGAGCTTCGAGACGCCGAAGTCACCCACTACAAAGTGTCCGCCCCGCAGGTAGACGTTGTTCGGCTTCAGGTCGCGGTGCGTGATCCCCGCCGTGTGGAGTCGGGCGAGCAATGACAACACGCGCTTGAGTTCCTTGATGGTTCGCGCATCCGTCCACGCCTTCGTGCCGCCGTTCTGGAACGAGTCGTGAACAGTTCCCTCCTCCATGAACTCGAAGACGAGGACGTGGCGGCGGACCTCGCGGCCATTGCTCCGGGTCGACATGACGAACGCATCCAGGAGCTCGACCGCACGATCGTCCCCGGCGAGGAGCTCACCGAAGAAGGCCTCACCATGCCAGTCGTGTCGACTGTCGCAGACCTTGATGCACACCCGCTTAAGGCGCCGACCGTCTGACGCGACGCGATGCCCGTCGAAGACGGCGCCGTAGCCACCCTTTCCCATCGAGGCGGCGACGACGTACGTCGCGCCGTCATCGCTCTGAAGCTTCTGCCCGACCCTCAATGGCGTTGCCATGAACCGATTCTGCCGGAAGGCAGGCTACCCGGGCGTTTGATGAAGGCCCGCAGCTCAGGCCCTTGGCGCCGCCCTGGGACCGTCTTGCCAAGGGAGCGCGTCGCCAGTAGACACGAAGCATGAGGTTCACGGAGCAGGCCGAGCCTGAGGTGCGGATGAAGGCTTTCGCTTCGGACCAGGCGCCCGGCGACAACGAATGGCCGGACGCGTGGGCGCTCGTGGAGGTCGAGCCACAGGGGTGGATGTGCACGTTGCCTCTGCACGAGCTGGTCGACCTCATCCGGGAGCGGGCCACCGATGTCCAGCTCCGCGGCCTGTCCTACGCCTGGATCGGTCAGCACCTGGCGATCGAGCTCGGTCCGGCCAGCGTGGTCGCGTCGGCGGAGGAATGGCTCTCGCTGTGCCGGCGTCTCCTCGACGCAGCCGGGAGCACCCAGGGCCTCTACGAGCTGCCCGGTACACAACCCTGGTCAGGACCGACCGTGGAGGTGGCGATCGGCGCCATCGCGCTCAACGGCGAGCAGCAGCAGCTCTCCCCCACGGCGGAGCTCGCAGCCCTCGGCCGCTTCGGTGAGGACGAGTTCGTCGAGCTCTTCGGTATGGGCTGGAACCGCGCGGAGGCGTCGGGCGACCAGGAGTTTCTTTCGTCCTCCCATGGTCCCCTCTACCTATGGGGGACGCCGCCACAGCTCGGCGCCGCCCTCGACTACGACAGCGGCGCGCTCGCCATCGGGATCCCCCGCGGAAGTTGGGGCGGCCACCAGTTGCGGTACGAGCTCGACAGTCCCATACCTGTCACGCGGACGATGTCGGACGAGGAGATCGATGATGTCTTGCGCGGCCATCTCCGCCGGCGACGCCGATCCTTCGGGTGGTGCCGGTACTGCGGGGAACAGGTGGCTCCCGAGCATCGCTACGAGCCGGGGGTCTGCCACGGGTGCGCTCGCTCGAGGTTCGGCGTCGTGTATTAGTGCAGGTCGCTGGCCCCCGATTCAGTCGCACCCGAGCTGCATCGTTGCTGGCAGATGCTGAGCTTGCCCTTTAGACCGCAGAGTTCGACCGTCCCTCCTTGCGATCGTCCTGACTCCCGTCAACCCAACATCCGGGCCGGGCGTCGGCCGTCCGGAGAAGCTAGGCCGACGGTCGAAGGCGTCAGCTATGGGCATCCCGAGGCTGCATCGCCGTCGCGGCTGCATCCGGGCGTGGCTCGGCACCCAGCTCGGTGTCCGGAGCGATGTTCTGGCGGCGGCCTTTTGACCGTCTGGGTTGACCTCTCCGTCAGCCTGGGGCGTCCGCGAAGAGCTCTGCCTGCTCAAGGACAAGCTCGATCGCCTTTTCCTCGAGGTCGGGCGGGTAGCCGTTGATCGCGAGCAGGCGACGGACCTTCGACCGCATCCCAGCCTTGACCGACTCCTTGTGATTCCAGTCAATCGTCACCGAATTGCGAACCGACCAGACGAGGTCGACTGAGATCTTCTTGAGCTTCTCGTCGCCCAGTTCCAGCACCGCCGTCTCGTTTTGCACGATGGCGTCGTAGAACGCGGCTTCGGCCTCGGTCAGGCCCAGCTGCTCGTGCCGGCTGGCTTGGTTGCGCATCTCCTTGGCGAGCTTGACCAGTTCCGCGATGATCTCGGCCGTGGTGAGCGAGCGGTTCGTGTACTTGTTGATCGCCTCCTCCAGCTGCTCGGAGAACTTGCGCGATTGGACGAGGTTCGACCGCGCGACGGTCTTGATCCGGTCGCTCAGGATTCTCCGCAGCAGTCCGAGCTGGAGGTTGGGCTTGTCCTTGTGGGCCAAGGAGTCGAGGAACTCGTCGGAGAGGATCGAGATCTCAGGTGTCTCTACTCCGGCGAGCTTGTAGATGTCGACGACCTCGTCGGCGGCGACTGCCTCGTTGACGAGCTGCCCGATCGCCGTGTCCACCTCGACGGCGCCGGAGCCGCCGCGCCCAGAGTCGGGGTTGAGGATCTTCATGATCGCGGCTCGCACGTCGGTGAAGAGTCGTACGTCGTTGCGGATCGCCGCTGCTTCCTCCCTCGCGCCGGCCAAGGCGTAGGCCTTCGCCAGAGCAAGCACCTGATCGAGGAACCGTCTCTGCCGGTCCTGGTCGGCCATGACGAAGTCGAGCACCTTCGCATGCTCGGCCAGCCGCTGGCCGGCGGAGAGATCCGGTGAGGCGTCGAAGGAGCAGCCGTGCAGCAGCCCGCGAACGATGTCGTGTTTCTCGAGCATCGCGTCCACGAGTTCCTCGATCGGGACGCCGGCCTGATCCCGGTCGGATGGGGAGTATTCGACGAGCGCCTTCTGGAGGTTGGCGAAGACGCCGATGTAGTCGACGATCAGACCGCCGGGCTTGTCTCGGAAGGTGCGGTTGACCCGGGCGATCGCCTGCATCAGTCCGGCGCCCTGCATCGTCTTGTCGACGTACATGGTGTGCATCGACGGGGCGTCGAAGCCGGTGAGCCACATGTCGCGAACGATGACGATCTCGAGCGGATCGTCGGGGTTCTTGGCGCGTGCCTTGATGTCGCGACGCACGTCTTTGGAGTGCAGGTGTGGCTGGAATGCCGGCGGGTCGGCGGCGGAACCGGTCATGACGACCTTGATCCGGCCGGCCACTGGGTCGTCGGAGTGCCAGTCGGGACGCAGGGCCACGATCTTCTCGTAGAGGCGTACGGCGATGCGGCGCGACATCGTCACGATCATCGCCTTGCCGAGCATCGCCTCGCGGCGCTTCTCCCAGTGCTGCACGATGTCGGCGGCGATGAGGTCGAGTCGATCCTCTGCACCCACGATGGCTTCGAGCCGGGCCCACTTGGACTTGGCCTTCCGGGCCTCGTCCTCTTCGACCTCGCTGGTGATCTCGTCGGCGAGCTCGTCGAGCGCGCCCATGTCGGCCTCCGACAGGGCGACCTTCGCGAGCCTCGACTCGTAGTAGATCTTGACCGTCGCTCCATCCTCGACGGCGCGGGTGAGGTCGTAGACGTCGATGTAGTCGCCGAAGACCGAGCGGGTGGACTTGTCGCCGGACTCGATGGGTGTGCCGGTGAACCCGAGGAAGGTCGCTCCCGGCAGCGCGTCGCGCATGTGCTTGGCGAGACCCGCCTTGAGGGTGCCGTCGGCCGCCAGGGTCTCGCCGAAGCCGTACTGCGATCGGTGGGCCTCGTCGGCGACCACCACGACGTTGTGGCGGTCGGTGAGCACAGGGTTGATGTCATCGCCGACCAGAGGTGCGAACTTCTGGAGCGTCGTGAAGACGATGCCGCCCGAGGCGCGTTGCAGCAGCGAGCGCAGGTCTGCTCGCGACGCGGCCTGGACCGGTTTTTCCGGCAGGATCGCTGCGGGCGCGAACACCTCGCCGAACAGCTGGTCGTCCAGGTCGTTCCGGTCGGTGAGGAATACCAGGGTGGGGTTGCCCATCCGTGGATCCCGCATCACCTTCGCGGCATAGAGGAGCATCTCGATGCTCTTGCCGGAGCCCTGCGTGTGCCAGACCACGCCGCCGCGGCGATCGCCGGTCGGCCCGGCGGCTTCGACGGTGGACTCGACCGCAGCGTTGACGGCCCAGTACTGGTGGTACTTCGCGACGCGCTTCACGAGGCCGCCGGCCTCGTCGGAGAACACGACGAAGTTCTTCAGCAGGTCGAGGAACCTGGACGGCTCGAAGACGCCCTTGAGCAGGACCTCCAGAGCGGGCTTGTTCGTGACGACGTCGCGGCCGTCGATGGTCTTCCACGGTGCGTAGTGCTCGAAGGCGCCGGTGAAGGAGCTCATCGCAGCCGAGGTCCCGTCGGAGATGACAGTGACTGCGTTGGGCGTGAACACGGCGGGGATGTCGGTGCGGTAGGTCTGCACCTGGTTCCATGCGGTGCGGAGCGTCGCGTGCTCGGCGGCGGAGTTCTTCAACTCCAGCAATCCAAATGGGATGCCGTTGACGTAGACGAGGACGTCGGGCCGGCGATTCCTGTTGCCCACGATGGTGACCTGGTTGACCGCGAGCCAGTCATTGCTGGCGGGCTGGTCGAAATCCAGGAGCCGAACGTACGTCGTCCGGATCTGCCCGTCGGCGCCGCGGTGCTCGACCGGCACGCCGTCGACGAGCACCCTGTGCACGCGCAGGTTCTCGGCGAGCTCGGACTGCGACTCCGCTCGCCGTAGGCGTTTGATCGCCTCGTCCACGAGGTCGACATGGTCCGGGTTAAGCCGCTGCCCTGCCGCGCGCAGCCGGCCAAGCAGGTAGACCTCGTCCCAGGACGCCTGCTCCTCGGCGGGACCGCCCGGCCCGATGTTCGGTCCGAACGCGGTCGCATAGCCGACCTCGCGCAGATAGTCGAGCGAGGCCTCCTCGATCACCGACTCGTCGAAGCCGCTCACTGGCTCTCCGTCCCGGCGTCGGCGAGTGCAAAGGCACGCGTCTCCACCGTCACCGATGGCTGCCTTGTCGGGATCACACCGGAGTGGTACTCGCGGTAGAGCGAGGCGAGCAGGTCGCGGACCTTCGTGGTCGTCCAGACGTACTTCCGCTGCATCTCGGGCAGCTGCAGCTCGCCGCGGTCGGTCAGGGCGACCAGCTCCCTAACCGGGTAGTCCGACTTACCCACGCCTGCCTCCCTCTACTCGGTCCCATCCTGTACGACGGCAGCGGCCTCCGGCACCCGAATGCGGCCAGAGAGCAGCTCGGGCAGCAACGCGTCGCGCAGTGCGGCGAGCCGCAGGGATTCGCGCTCGGCCACCAAGAGCCGTTCCCACATCGGGCCGAGGGTGTGGTCGAGGCACTGGACGGCCTCAGGAGCCGGAACCTCGATCAAGGTGGAGTCCAGGTGCCCGCGCTGGATGTGGCCCATCGTTGTGGCCTTGTCCCGAGCGATCGCTCGGAACGTTTCGATCACCGCATCGGCTCGGTCGAAGACGAGCCATGCGGGATAGGTCGAGGGGATCACCTTGAAGATGTGCTGGTTGATGATCGCTTCGTCGCGAGCCCATCGGTACACCCCGAGCGAGCCCGACCACGACATCAGGATGTCGCCCGGGCGTGCGGTCTTGTCACCCGGCACGTCGATGTCGTTGTACACGGTCGAACCGCCGGGCCCGCCGTTCAACTCAGCGATCCGGATCACCATCCGCCCGGTTCCGGACGCGTGCTTGGTGTAGGCCCCGCCGTTGACGAACGACGCGAGCGAGCTCACTGGAACTCTCTGGGCGCCCTCCTCGATCGAGTGCAGGACTCGTGCGCGAATCAAGCCAGGAATCAGCTCGACGAGTCGGCGGTTGGACTCGATCTTGTCGTCGAGGGCACCAAGAGTTGCGGCGATGGAGCGCTGCTCCTCGATGGGCGGAACCGGCGTTTTGAGTGCGAAGAGACGGTCCGTCTGCAGGCGTCCGGTCCCGTGTCCGGCTTCATCGACCATGCCGAGCACCTCGCTGGTGCGAGCCTTCAGCGCATACGCGAGGAACATCGGGTGAAACCGATCGGAAGGCAGCAGCCCCTTCAGGTCTTGGCTTAGCGCAACCTCACGCTGGGTGATCCCCATCCGGAACTCGGACTTCAAGCTCATCCCACGGACGACCATCAAGATGGTGTCCTTCGGCACGAGCTTGGTTCCCTTTGTCGCCCCGAGCTCTGTAACCCGTCGATCCGAGTCCTTGACAAGGAACTCGGTGAGTGACTTCGAGCTTATCCAAGGGATATCGCCGCCCCAAAAGTCAGGGTTCGAGGTCGATGGTGTTCCACCAGAGACCCAGTCGCCGGACTCGCCAAGTGTCGTCAGGTCCCAGGTCACGTCAGCGACCCAAGACGGCGGCGAATCTCGGCCTCGACCTCCCGGCCTCGCTCGAACTCGGCGAACAGCTCCATGGTGAGCCGCTCGATCTTGTCCGCGATCGGCTCGTCGTCGGCGACGGCGTCCTCGGCGCCGACGTATCGACCTGGGGTGAGGACGAAGTCGTGGGCCTTGATCTCCTCGAGGCTGGCCGCTTTGGCGAACCCGGGGACGTCGGAGTAGGCCCCGTCGTGGTTGCGCCAGGCGTGGTAGGTGTCGGCGATCCGGGCGACGTCGGCGTCGTCGAGGACGCGCAGTCGTCGGGTCTCCATGCGGCCGAGCTTGCGGGCGTCGATGAAGAGCACTTCGCCGTGGCGGTCGCGGTGGCCGTTGCCGTGGCGCTCCTTGGAAACGAACCACAGGCTGACGGGGATGCCGGTGTTGAAGAAGAGGCGGTCTGGCATCGCGACGATGCAGTCGACGAGGTCGGCTTCGACCAGCCTGCGCCGGATCTCTCCCTCACCTCCCGACTTGGACGACAGCGACCCGTTGGCGAGGACGAACCCGGCGGTGCCCTTGGGGGAGAGGTGGTGGACGAAGTGCTGGACCCAGGCGAAGTTCGCATTGCCAGCGGGCGGGGTGCCGTACTTCCAGCGGGGGTCGTCGGCGAGCTTGGCGTCCCACCAGTTCGAGACGTTGAACGGCGGGTTGGCGAGGATGAAGTCGGCGCGCAGGTCGGGGTGGAGGTTGGCGGTGAAGGTGTCGGCGGAGCGTTCGCCGAGGTCGGCCTCGATGCCGCGCAGGGCGAGGTTCATCTTGGCCAGGCGCCAGGTGGCGTCGGTGTACTCCTGGCCGTAGACCGAGATCATGTCGGCGCTTCCGCCGTGTGCCTTCACGAACTCGGCCGACTGGACGAACATGCCGCCCGATCCGCAGGCGGGGTCGTAGACGCGGCCCTCGAACGGCTCGAGCATCTCCACGAGCGTCTTGACCACGCTGCGGGGGGTGTAGAAGGCGCCGGCGTCCTTGCCCGTCTCCTTGCCGGCGAACTGACCGAGGAAGTACTCGTAGACCCGGCCGAGGACGTCGTCGGAGCCGTGGTCGTCGGTCTCGGTGAAGCCGATCGATCCGATCAGGTCGACGAGCTGGCCGAGGCGTCCCTTGTCGAGGCCCTCGCGTCCGTAGTTGCGCGGGAGGACGCCGCGGATGACCGGGTTCTCCTTCTCGATCAGGTCCATCGCGGCGTCGATGTCCGTGCCGATGGTCGGCAGCTTCGCGCGGTCCTGGATCGCCTTCCAGCGAGCATCTTCAGGCACCCAGAAGACGTTCTTGGACTTGTACTCGTCTCGCGCTTCGAGGAAGTCGGCGATGCGGTCCTCCGGCATCCCGTCCGCGACGAGCTCTGCTTCGAGCTCGCGGCGGCGGGCCTCGAACCGGTCGGAGATGTACTTGAGGAAAACCAGGCCGAGGACGACGTGCTTGTACTCGCTCGGCTCCTGGTTGCCGCGCAGCGCGTCAGCCGCATCCCAGAGCCGTTGCTCCAGGGACTTGGTCGGCATTGCCGGTTTGGCCTTCGCCGCCGGCTTCGGCTTGGCGGCCGAGGGAGCGGCTTCGGCGGGTGCTGCCTTCGGCTGGGACGGGGCCACCGCCGCGTCCACGTCGGTCCGCCGACGCACGGAACCGCCGCGTCCACGTCCCAAGGCGATCTCATCGGTTGCGAGCAGGAGCGCCTTGGCGGCGTCGTACCGCTTCTCGCTCTTCCAGCCGAGCTCGGTGCGGGCGCGCTGATTGCCCAGGGTCGACCCGTCGTCCGGGAGGACCTCCCACAGCGCCTCGGCCTCAACGGAGACCTTGGTGCGGCTGACCCGACCGCCGTCCACCAGCAGATGGCCGCTCTCGACCAAGAGCTCGATGTTCTCCTCACCCCACCGCGAGGCGAGCGGCCCCCGGTTCTTCAGCTCCCCCGGTTGCATCTCGATCAGTTCGTTCCACACGTCGTCCGGGATGGGCATGCCCCCCATCTTCGGCCATGGGTCCGGCTGAAGTCTCCGAACCCTGCTGGACTATTCCCCCACCAGTCCCCCACAGCGTCGCTGGCCAGATGAATGGGATCGTTCTGAAATGCCAGAAACCGCAGGCTGACCTGCGGTTTCGGTGAGTGGAGCCTAGGGGACTCGAACCCCTAACCCCCTGCTTGCAAAGCAGGTGCGCTACCAATTGCGCCAAGGCCCCGGTGCGCGACGAGCGCGCGGGAGTGGGTCAGTTGTTGACCGGGTCGGTCGCCTCGGCCCACAGGGCCTGCTCGGCCTTGGACTCCTCGAGCTTGCGCTTGGCGACCAGGGCACCGCCGACGGCGAGCAGGATCAGCACGATCTTCTTCACGCGGGTCTCCTCGATGGGGTCGGGACCCGACCCGTGAAGGCCGAGGCCGGGGTGTGGAGTGGGCCTAACAGGACTTGAACCTGTGACCTCTTCCTTATCAGGGAAGCGCTCTAACCGTCTGAGCTATAGGCCCGCCGCCGGCTGCCCGGCAGTGGGTTCCGGCTGCTGCCGGGACCGAGGGGAGACACTACAACAGCGCTGCTCAGGCACCCAAAACGCGGTGCC
>CEQG01054399.1_pt1 | contig 11042 bp, 10 predicted proteins | sample 350301 | NCBI WGS metagenome assembly CEQG01 (sample SAMEA2621242, study PRJEB7988) | marine metagenome | isolation source: saline water (ENVO:00002010), including | reverse complement strand
TCTATTTGCCACCTGGTTTCATGAAGGCGCGGCTGCTGACCGGGATCGACGCGCTCGCGAGCCGCGACGCGACCTCGAACCCGGAACCGCTGATCGCCCGCGTCCAGGCGCCCGCCGTGCTGCCCAATGATGTCAAGGCGAACCTGTCGGGTTGCTTCGTCATCGGCAATGCGACCGGCAGCCTCGCCAAGGAGCGGGTCGAGGTCCAGCTCGTCTCCCTCTCCTGCATCGACTTTGACGAACGCTCGGTGGTCGATCAACCGATCAAGGGCTTCTTCGTCGATACCGACGGGAAGAAGGGGCTGTCGGGCCGGGTCGTCACCCGCGCCGGGGCCGCGCTCGCCCGCAGTTTCATTGCCGGCACGATCTCGGGCATGAGTCAGTCCGTCGAAAACACGTTCGGCGACACGTCGGTCTCCGCGCTCGGCACCGTTCGATCGCTCGATGCGGGCGACGCGGCCAAGTCCGGCATCGCCGGCGGCCTCTCCAAATCCTCCGACAAGCTCACCGACTTCTATCTCGATCTCGCCCGCCAGGCCGGTCCCATCGTCGAGGTGGGCGCCGCCAAGGATGTGGTCGTGGTGATCCAGGAGGGCGTCGCCCTCGAAATCAAGCCGACTGCGGGAAGCAAATTCTGATGCGCCCGCCCCGCACCCAAGGAGACACGCCCATGCCGCTCCTCGCATTTCCTTCAGCCTCGTCTGTATACCGCGTCAGCGTGCCACTGATGCTGCTCGCCAGCCTTCCCGCCTGCACCGCCATCGGCTCGGTCATGTCGCCCTATCCTGAAAAGTTCAGCTGCAAGAATAGCGACCATGGCCAGTGCATCCATCCCGAACGCGCCTATGAGGACGCGGTTGCCGGCGCCGTCTCGCGATCTGATCCCAAAGTCACCAACGACCGGAAGATGCTGTCGAACGGCGCCACCGCGGCGTCGACCGGCACGACCGGCCGCGCCAGGGGCAAGGTCGCCGCCCCCTATATCGGCTATCGGGACAGCGTCTATCGCGAGCTTCAGGGCCTGGTCGAAGCACCAGTGACGCCGATGCTGCGGCCCGGCCGGACGATCCGCACGCTCATCCTCCCCTATGCCGACCGCGAGCGGCCCGACCGGCTCTACATGCCCCGCTATGTCTATTCGATACTCGACAAGCCGCAATGGGTGGTCGGCGATTATCTGGTGAGCCCCGTCAGCCCGTCAGCCCGCGTGCCGGTCCTCAATCAGGTGAAGGCAAAGCCAGCATCGAGCGAGGGCGGCGACATTCCCGCCCCCCCACAGGAGGAAGCCCAATGAGGGCGCCCGGCACCCGCCATGGCGGCGGCATGACCTTCGAGCGGCTGCGGTCGAGCGTCTCGCGCGACGCCTATTCCGACTATCTGCCGATGGTCGCATGGGTCGAGGAAGAGGAAGCCTTTCTCTGCATCGACGATGGCTGGGGCCAGGCCTGGGAACTTGTCCCCTCCGCCTATCTTTTCGCCCATGTCCACCAGGCGCTGCTCGGGCTCCTCAATATCCAGTTCGCGACCGGCACCGTGGTCCAGCTCCATTGCTTCGCCGATCCGCTGATCGATGAGGCGCTCGATGCCTTTCTCGATCTGAAGTCCCGGCCCGACCCGCTGATCCAGGCCTCGGCGCGGCGCACCTACGCCTATCTGCGCGAAGGGACCGGCGGGCTCGCCGCCCTCCACGGCATTCCGCTGCGCAATTTCCGCCTGATCCTCTCGATCAAGACGAGAAAGCCGCTTGGGGCCGACCTGCGGCGTCAGATCGAAGAACAGCTTTCCAAACTCGGCATCACCCGCCTCGCGCCCGAGGCGCTCATTACCTTCTATCGCCGCATCTTCAACGGCGTGTTCGAGAACGCACCGGGGGTTTTTGCTCGCGGCAGCGACGACATGCCCGCGCGCCCGGTGCGCAAGCAGTTGATCGATGCCGGCCCCGATCTCGTCTTCGATGGCCCGGAACTGTTCCTGGGCAACCAGGTCGCGCGGTGCCTCACACCCAAGTCGCCGGCCCGGCGCCTCACCGCCGAGCGCTGCAACCGGCTGCTCGGCGGCATGCGCGGCGCTTCGGAAGATAGTGACCAGATAGGCGGTCCGTTCCTCTACACGCTCAACATCCTCTTTGATCATTCAAGCTTTGAAATCCACAAGCGCGCGCAGATCCTCTCCGCGCAAAAGGCCGCCGGCAGCTTTGCCGTCGAGGTGGGCAAGCAGATCGAGGAGATAGGCTGGGTCCTCGATGAGGCGGGCAATAGCCGCTTCGTCTCGGTGATCCCGGTCATATGGGTCTTCGGCCGTGACAGCGCGCAGGCGCGCGAGATGGCCGCGCGCGCCAAGCGCCTCTGGGAGAGCGAACCGCTGCCCTGGATGATGCAGGAGGAGAGCTACCTCAATCCGGTCCTGCTGCCGATGGCCCTGCCGTTCGGCTTCTATCCCGACCGGCGCACGGTACGGATGCTGGAACGCGATCTGCCCATGCCCGCCAAGGCGGCAGCGCTTCTGGCGCCGGTTCAGACCGATTTTCGCGGCGGGGGCCGCCCTGCCCTCCTCTATGCCGGGCGCAAGGGCCAGCTCATCACGCTCGATCTCTTCGACCCGCGCATCAACAATTATAATTTCATCGTCTCGGCCGAGAGCGGCGCGGGAAAGAGCTTCCTCCTCAATAACCTGTGCCAGCAATATTATGCGCAAGGCGCGCTCATCCGCATCATCGATATCGGCGGCAGCTATCGGAAGCTCTGCACCCTATGTTCCGGCCGCCATATCGACATTGGCGAGGAGCATCTCGTCCTCAACCCCTTCGACATGGGGTTCGCGCTCGACGGCGACGATCGCCAGTCGGCCATCTCCATGGCAGTCGCGATCGTCGCGGAAATGGCCAATGCCGCGACCCGCAAGGGCGTCAGCACGTCCGAATGGAACCTGCTCAAGTCCGCGGTCCAGTGGACGATCGACAGTGGGCGCGCGGAAGCCGGGATCGACGCGGTCCGCGACTGGCTCGGCGCTTATCCCGCTTATGCCTCAAGCGATCTCGACAAGGTCGAGCATCTGATCCCCGCCGCGCGCGAACTCGCCTTCAACCTGCGCGATTTTGGCAGTTCAGGCGCCTATGGCCATTATTTCAACGGCCCCTCGACCTTCGACATTTCCGCTGACGAGTTTGTCGTGCTCGAGCTTGAGCGCCTCAAAGCCATGCCCGATCTCTTCAACGTGATCGTCATGGTGGTGGTGAACGCGGTCACGCAGGAACTCTATCTTTCCGCCCGCGACCGGCCCCGCTTTGTCCTGTGCGATGAGGCCGCCCAGTTCATGACCCGGACCGAAGGGCAGGATCTTTCCCGCCTCGCCGAGGTCTTCGGCCAGGGCTACCGGCGGGCGCGCAAATATCAGGGGAGTTTCGGGGTCGTCCTCCAGTCGATGAACGACCTGCTGCTCTTTGGCGGCACGGGACAGGTGATCCTCGAAAATGCCGCCACCCGCTTCCTGCTCCAGGGGTCGACCTATGAGAGGGCCGTCGAGAACAAGATCCTCGATTATTCAGGCTTCGTCCTCGATCTCCTGAAGTCGGTCCGCAACAACAAGCCCCATTATTCGGAAGTCTTCATCGACTCGCCGCTGGGTCTGGGCATCGCACGCCTCGTCGTCGATCCCTTCTCCTACTGGATCAACACCAGCGCGCCGCAAGAGGTGGCGGCGTTCGAGGCGCGACTGCGCGCAGGGCTCTCGCCGCTGGAAGCAGTCTGCGATCTGGCCGGCGTCGATCCGATCGAAATCCTTGGGCCCACAATCGATGGGGAGCCGCTGTGATGCGCACGCCCTCCGACCAGAACCAGCCGCGCTTCGAGTTCGAACCCGATCCGGCGCTCGAAGCTTTTATCGAAGCGCGCGCTGCTGCAAAAGCCGAGGCGCAAGCCTTCCAATGGCGCTTTCGGCTTGTGACGATCGAGACGATGATGCTGGGACTGCTCGTTGGCGCCGCCGGGATCGCGCTCCAGAAGCCGCCATTTCTCATCCTGCGCGCCGCGGTGATGGTTGCCGCGTGCTGCTTTGGGAGCGGCATATTACTCATCGGCATGACCGGCGCTGCGGGCACGTCGGCCAAATGGCTACGCCACTGGTGGAACCGGCGATGAAGGGCATCCTCAGCGCCGCCCCGGCAACTGGGCCTATCCGCCTGCTGGTGGGCACGCAGCTCATGCTCCTCGTCCTTACGATCCTCGTGCTCGAAACGCCAGGTGCGCTGCCGCTGCGTCTCCAGCTTTTGCTGCTCGCGGGCTTCGTGCTCGGCGCGTCAGCGCTCATCTGCGCGATCTGTGGCGACAGAACTGACGAGCGGCCCTGGTGGAGACAGCGCCATGGTCGCTGAACCAGGCTTCCCCGATCGTGCCCGCCACGCCCTGATCGGCGCGCTGATGCTGGGCCTCGCCTGCGGTCAGCCTGCAACGGCTGCGACCTCTACGATTGGCCGGACCTGGCCCATCGCCGAGCCCGACGCCATGACGGAGATAGAGGCCCGCGCCGCCAAGGCACCCAGCCTTGCCTCGCGCCTTGGCCCGCGCTCGAACTGGTCAGCGCTCCAGGCAGCGCCATTGGGGCAGGCCAGGGTAGCTCGGGTCCGCAGCCTCGTCCCTTTCTATACGGTGGAGGAGGATATCCGCCTGCCCGATGGTCGGTTGCTTTACCCCAAGGGCTTCACCTTCAATCCGCTTGACTATGTGTCGCTGCCACAGCGCCTGGTCATCGTCCATCCGCGCGATCTGGGCTGGGCATTGAAACAGGCGCGGTTCACCGATTTCATCCTGCTGACCGCAGGTGACGCGCTCGACCTTTCCGAACGCAGCGGACGGCCGCTCTTCATCCTGGAGGAACGGGTGAAGGAACGGCTTGGCCTCATTGTCGCGCCGGTGATCGTCGCACAACAAGGCAAGAAGCTAGTCCTTAACGAATATGCGCCGCTCCGCACGGCGGACGGGAGGGCGCGGCCATGAAGCGCAGGCTTCTCGCGCGCATGGCGCCGCTCGCCCTGGCGCTGGCTGCCGGTGGCGCGTCGGCACCTGCCCACGCCTCCAAGTGCGAGGCTGGCACCATCTTCAATCCGCTGACCAAGGTGCGCTGGAACTGCATCTTCCCGATCACCATCGGCGGCGTGCGCGTCGGCAGTTTCGACAAGCTCGACAAGGCGCTCGACGCCCAGTCCGCTTCCAAACCCTTGTGCGCCTGCCGCAAGGGCGCGACCTTCTGGTTCGGCGTCAAGGTGAGCTTCTGGTCGCCCAACCGGATGATCGACGTCGTCACCGAGCCGGGATGCATGATGGCGCTCGGCGCCGACCTCCTGCCGACCGGCGGCAGGCTTCAGGGCAGCCATTCAGGAATCGCCGACGGCACCAACAGCCAGAAGCTTTTTGCGCAGATGCATTACTACATCTCGCCGGTCTGGAAGATGCTCGACATGTTCACCGACCTCCCTTGCATAGAGGATGACGGGTTCGACGTCGCGATGATCACCGAAGTGCTGCCGACCTGGCAGTCGGGAACGCTGGGCGCGATCATCCAGCCCGAGGGCATTCTCTTCGGCAATCCCGCGGCGGGCCTCGCCTGCATGGCCGACAGCGCCGCGGCGGCGGCCGGCAAGGTCATCGATCCGCTCTTCTGGTGCATGGGAAGCTGGGGCGCCACCTATCCGGTCGCGGGCGATATCCATTTTGGCGACAGCGTCGAGGCCTGGGCGGGCCTTGCTGCGCGCGGGACCTTCATGATGGGGCGGCTCGGCGCGCTCACTATCTCCTCAGCCGACGGCTGCTCCTTCAAGGCCCAGCCGATCTGGACCAAGAGCCGCTACAAGTTCCAGATCATGGAGCCGGTCAAGGGCGGCAAATGCGTCAATATCGGGCGCCCCGGCGCGCTCTGGTCCTCGGCCAAGCATGCGCCGGGCAAGGACAATGCCCAGTTCATGTCCTTTGAAAAGGTGATCTGCTGCGCAGGGGTCTCGACCCCATGAGCAAATCCCCTCCCCCAAGCCCCGCAGCGACCCGGCTCCCTGCCCGGTCTGCCCGCCAAGGCCATGTCGGCCCGGTCGGACGCTGCGCGGGCGGAGCGGCGCCGGCGCCATCCGGCGCCGCTCCTTTCCGGGTTTCTTCTTCTGCGGCTTGGAAAACGCAGGAGAGGAAGGTCGGCACGGCCGGATATACCCCCGGCGAGCGAGGCTACCCCCCTCTGCCTGAAGCCCCGTTCGCTTCGGCCGTGCTGACCATAGTGGATGGACGGGCCGCGTTCCGCTGCCTGTCGGCGCCTCCTGGCGTTGCCGCGCTTTGCTCCCTGTTTCGCCTCCGCAGCATTGCGTCCGCGGAAGCAGACGAGCCTGAGGCATGAAGCGCAGACTCTCCACCAGCCTGGCCGGCCTCTGCGTGCTGCTCGCCCCGACAGCACAGGCGCAAACGGCCAGCGCGCAGGACATGGATGCACGGGCGCGGGCCGCCGCGGCGGCATCGCGCGCCAAATCATCGGACAGCGAGGCGATTACCAGCAATTATCTGACGCCGGGCCTAGCCAACCAGCCGGTGAGCACGGTCGACAAGAGCCGCAGCTTCACCCCCAATCTCGCCTGCCAAGAGAGCACCACCATGCTCGAATTGCTGGTACAGCCCGGTGCATCCGGCGACATCACCCATCTCTCGATCGCGCAGGACAAGGATCTCAATGGCAGTTTCGATACCAACCTGACCGTGCCGGTTCCGGTCTCGGGCATTTGCGCCAATGGCATCATGTCCTGCGATCAGGGAACATGGAACAATTGCCGGTCCTTCCAATGGGACGTCGCCGCGTCCGGCGACGTCAAACTTGCTGAGGTCGAGCTGCCCGCACTTTCCGGCTGCTATTGCGTCAATGCCAGCTGCGGCGCCAACCTCGTTGCGGGCAATCTGCCCTCGGTGCTCAAGGATCTGGGCGGCGGGGTCGTCGGCGCGCTCACGACCGCCGATCCCAGGATCGGCGTCGCGCAGGCCAGTATCGAGGGACCGGTCATCCGCTATACAGGCGCGCAGACCACTGCCTGCACAGTTGCGCCGCAGGTCGCGGCCACCAGCTATCGCGCCAATCCGACCGCGATCAGCGGCGACGCGTCTTCGGCATCACAGGCAAGTTCGGTCTTCACCGCGCTCGCCGCCTCACCCGCCGGCAATGGCAAGGCGGAGGAGTCGCGCAGTTGCACAATCGAGCGCGAGATCAGCGTCAAGGCCTGGGATTTTGAAGATATCGTCGCGGCCAGCGGCTCCATCACGTCGACCAGCAGTTGCGGCGCCGGTTGCCTCCGGTTCGAGATTCGGGGCGCGGGCAATTGCGGCAGCAGCCCACCCGCCTATGCGGTCACCTTCACGCCGATCCTTCCCGCGCGCATCCGCTCGGCGCGGATCGTCGAGATGGGCGCGGATGACTGGGTCCAGGCCCGGATCAACAACGTGGTCGTGGGCTATGCCGGAAAGCGGCCCTGGCTTGGCGACGCCCTGCCCTCGGGCGACTGCCGCGTCAGCGACGATCCCTGGTATAATCGCACACCCATCGATTTCACCCACAGGCTCAAGTCCGGCGCCACTACGGTCGGCGCGCGCGTGCGCGGCGGGGGCGGCGGCAATTGGGGCTATGTGACTGTCGAGGTCCAGGTCGATACCGACTGCGAGGTCTCCGAGCGACTGGTGGATCTGTGCGCAGGCTATGCGGGCGATACCGCCTGCCGCCTCACCCAGGAGGATGTCGATGGCGTCGAGACAGTCCGCAACGGCGTCAATACCGGGCTCAAGCCCTTGCCCCAGGCCAGGCTGTTCGGCACGGGACAATGTACCTACCAATATAGCCGCGACTTTTTCCTGCGAACCCGGCGCTACGGCTGCCTGATCGACACATCGGGCATCACGCAGCCCGATCTTTCACGCGCCGCCTATATCATCGACCATTCCACCGAGACGCTGCTCGCCGATCAGACGCGTGGCACCGACGGGTCGCTCAGCCAGACCACTCGCGCCTTTACCCTGCCCGATCGCCCCACGGTGGCGGCCTGCGAGGCCGTCTGCAAGACCCGCGCGCCCAGCGCCAATAGCGGCGTCGGGCCGGCCGGAACCGTCGCGCAGAAGCAGAATGTGCCGGTAGGCTGGGACAGCTTCTATCATGTCTGCACCAGCGACAATGTCTGTCCGCTGGGCCCGGGCGAAGAGATCGTCTCGAACTGTGGCTGCCTCGATGATTTTCCCGAGGCGGTGGTCATGATGCAGACCGTGCGGCTCGCCGGTTCCGATCTGGCCTGCACGGCGGCCAGTCGATGATGCGCCGCCTCGCCATCGCCTGCGCTATAGCGCCCCTCTCCCTTGGAGCGTTGGCGTCCCCGACCCATGCTGCCCAGCTTTGCGCCGCCGACCTTAACGGCAATGGCGATGCCGCCGACGCGGGCGAAATGGCACAATGCCTGACGACAGCCGATGGCAGCCCGCTCTGTCCTATCGGCAAGGTCGATTGCGTGGCGGATAGCAGCGGCGCCTATGGCTGCCCTCTCGGCGCGGCCTATGCCTGCCTCACCCCGGCCGGCGGCGCTGTGCCCGCCTGCTCGCCCCATAGCTGCATCAATACAAGCGTCACCCCGATTGAGACCGAAGAGCTGGTCGATGATCCGGGCGCGCCCGCCGACGGGCCGGTCGACGCCGAAGGCAATTGCCTTGGCACCATCGAGATATTCGGGGGACGCGCGCTGCGCTGCCGCCCCCCTGGCGCCAGTGTCACCTTCCAGAATTGCTGCAAGGATAAGGGCAAGATCGTGAAGGACGGGATGGGCGGCTCGCTCAGCTCGATCACCACCAAGATCGCCATCGCCAAGGGCGTCTTCACCGGCATGAAAGCGGCTTATACCGCCTTCAAGGCCGGCGCGACCGCGAGCGAGGCGGCGAGCGCGGGCGCCAACGCGATCATCGTGGGCATCGATCCCACCTCGATCGCGATCAGCCTGGCTGTCAATTACATGATCGAGCTGCTGCTCCAGGGCTGCGACCAACAGGATATGGAAACCGGCATGCTGCGGGGCTCGGACATGTGCCATGAGGTCGGCAGCTATTGCGCGTCGAGCATCCTTGGCGTCTGCATCCAGAAGGCGATCGGCCATTGCTGCTTCAACACGAAGCTCGGCCGGATCATCCAGGAACAGGGCCGGCCCCAGCTCGCCGCCTTCAATGAGCTTGGCTGGGGCACCCCCAAACATCCCTATTGCCGCGGCTTTTCGGCGGAAGAGTTCCAGGCGCTCGATTTCAGCCGGATGGATCTCTCCGAATATTATGCCGACATCGAGGCCCGCGCCCAATCCGATATCCAGATCGACATGAAGGACAAGGTTGATGACTATCTACGCACCATCACGCCCTGACCGGCGGCGACGGCTCAGGCCCATGCTGCTGCTCGCATTCGCCTCGATTGGCGTTGCCAGCCCGGCAGGCGCCGCCGAACCGGTCGATGCCGAGCCGCCGACGCCGACGAACGCACAGGCGGGTCTAACGTCCATCCCCGTCCCGGGCGAAGCGATGCGCAGGCGGGCTTTCGACGCGCTCGGGCGCAGGGGCCGTTTCCCCGAGATAGAAGCGCGGGTGAAAGCGGACAAAGCAGCCGCGACCGAGCGCCTGGCAGCAGAGCATGACGCCATGCAGGCCAGGCTTTACCAGGCGCTCGGCCTCGCTCTCCCCGATGATCCGGCAATGCCAGAGCCTTCTCCCACCGCAGCAAGCAAGGCATGGGTCCCGCTGATCTTCGCTTCCTCCTCCATGCCGATCCCGACCCTGCGCACTTATGTTGCGCAGCTTGAAAAGGCAGGCGGCGTCATTGCCTTTCGCGGCGTGCCCGGCGGCCTTTCCCGCATCGGCCCGATGGCGAAGCTTAGCGCCCAAATCCTGCGTCTTGATCCGGGATGCGAAGGACCGGCCTGCGCCATGCGCAATGTCCAGATCGTCGTCGACCCGATCCTGTTCCGCCAGCATGGCGTGACCCGCGTGCCTGCCTTCGCGATGGTGCCGGGCGATCCCACCCTTCCCTATTGCGAGCGCGACGAGGAGAGCGGCCCCCGCGCGAGCCATATCGTTTATGGCGATGCCGCGCTGTCGGGGCTGATCGAAGAATATGCCCGCCTCGGCGGCAAGGAAGAGGTCCGCGATGCTGCGTCTCGCCTGTCTCGCCGCTAGGACCGCGTGGCCCCGACTCAGGACGCTTCCCGCCGACGCCGCCTTGGCGCTGGGCGGCGCGGTGGGGGATCAGCCGGCCAGTGGTCGGCGCTTCTGGACGATGCTGGCGGTGATCCTGCCCGTCGCTTCGCTCACTTGGGTTGGCCTTTCCCAGGTGACGCTGGTGATGAGCCCGTCGATCGACGCCTGGGCGGTCAGGCCTGCGCCCGGGCCGATCGCCAGGGGCGACCTCGTTCAGTTCATGCTGTCTCATCCGGTCGCTGGCCCGAGGCCCGTCAGCGTCACCAAGCGCGCTCTCTGCCTGCCCGGCGAACGGCTCCGCGAGATCGAGCGCCCGGCGGTCGACGGCAAGCCGGGGAAGCGCAGCTGGTATTATTGCGGGCGCAGCTTCCTTGGCGCCACCCGTCCCTTCGGCCGCAACGGACAGGCGTTGGGCGCTCTCCATTGGGCCGATCGTCCGATCCCGCCCGGCTATATCTATGTCGGCTCCGATCATGCCGGCGGTTTTGACAGCCGCTATTTCGGACCGGTGCGGATCGAGCGCCTGACCCGCATGGAGCAAATCCTGTGAAGGCGCGCATCCTTGCGACGGCGCTGACCATGCTGCTGTCCCTCCCGGCGGTCGCGCAGGAACCTCCGGCGCGACAGGGATATTGGTGGTATGTCGCCAAGCCCGACCCGGCTGAGCCCGGCGCAGCGGACATCAAGGCGCCCGTCATCCCGCCCATCGCCGAGCTTGCCAGATGGTCGCCGCCTCGGATCGCCAGGCTCATCGTCGAGCAGCGCGACTATGCCGCAACCGTGCTGACGGTCGAGGCGGTGTCGGACTTCTGGCGG
>CEQG01147199.1_pt1 | contig 11057 bp, 9 predicted proteins | sample 350301 | NCBI WGS metagenome assembly CEQG01 (sample SAMEA2621242, study PRJEB7988) | marine metagenome | isolation source: saline water (ENVO:00002010), including | reverse complement strand
CCTATTCCATATATCACTGTAGGGTCAGATTGTAAGCGCATCCTTTGCTCCAACCTTCGAACAAACACTCCGGCTATATGCCCCCGCTCACTACCAAGCGCAGACTCTTTTTCGATTATCGATGCCATCGTTAACGCCTGATATGCATTTTCATATGGCAAAACACCAAGGCGTGAACTCCATGCTGACGAAAGGATTTCACGAAGCCTCATGTTTGCTGTCCTCAGCAATTCCAAATCCGTTGTTCCTTTGGAGTAGAAGTAGGTGTCAGGAAAAAGCATTCCTTCAGGATTCGAATTTTCTAAACCTAACGCACTGGCAATTTCCGCTCGTTCTGTATTTAGCAATTTTAAAGTCAGCTTTTCGCTGCGCTTGAACTCATCAAGGACTTGATTGAAAGTCCAACCCTCCACCAACGTAATACGGTATTGGACATTGTCTCCCCTTACCATTTTATCTAGCAATTGTACTGGCGTTATACCACTATGCAATTCGTATTCCCCACCTTGAATTGAGTTTGCGACACCTCTGAGGCGTGCGAGGGTGACGAATAATTCTGGATAAAGCAAAACCCCTCTATCCGCAAGCTTATTTGCGACTTGAGATAAAGCGTTACCTGATTCTACTTCAAAAACAGTACCGGGCTGTAACCTGTTAATTGGAGCATTTAAATAGCGCAAACAAAAATAAAATACACCTGCGATTATAAAACCCGAGGCAAAAATAAGAACCCGTAACGTAAAAAGTGTGCGCTTAGCTTGTGGTAAGAATAATTTCATGTGCGGGTTTTGCCCGATCGTTTGTTATGTAGACCAGGCAAGCACCGTACCATTTTAATGTGACATTATCATCGGCAAATTAGAGTTTTTACTCTTCTAGAATATTAACCGATGGATGGGAAAATTAGTCAAATTTCGCAAACACCAGGGAGCCGTTTGTGCCACCGAATCCGAAGGAGTTGCTGAGCACAACATTGACCGATTGATCTCGACTAATGTGAGGAACATAGTCCAAATTACATCCTTCGTCAGGTTCATCAAGATTGATAGTGGGCGTGATAACTTGGTCCACGATTGTGAGCACCGATATTATGGCTTCGGCTGCTCCAGAGGCGCCAAGTAAATGCCCTAGCATGGACTTGCTCGAGCTTACACTGAGATGCTTGGCATGATCGCCGAATACAGTTTTAATCGCTTCAGTTTCAGCCAAGTCACCGGCTTGGGTGGATGTTCCATGAGCATTAATGTAATCAACGGCTGCAAAATCAAGAGTTGCGCTAGCTAAAGCATTACGCATGCAGAGGGCCGCCCCTGCCCCGCCTTCAGGAGGTGAAGTTACGTGGTAAGCGTCTCCACTCATACCGAAACCTGCTAACTCCGCATAAATTCTGGCTCCTCGTTTACGTGCATGCTCCAGTTCCTCAAGAACCATGATGCCCGCTCCATCACTGAGCACGAAACCGTCTCGATCCCTGTCCCAAGGACGACTCGCCTTCTCGGGCTCTTGGTTACGAGTCGAAAGCGCTCGGGCTGCACAAAATCCTCCCAATGCAGCTGGCGAGGTAGCCATTTCAGCCCCACCAACCAGCATTATTTCCGCTTGGTTATTTTGAATCATATTGGCAGCGATACCTATATTATGGGTGCCGGTTGTGCAAGCTGTAGTCACGGAAATATTCGGCCCTCTTAATCCGAAACGGATTGATAGATTACCGGCAAGCATATTGATTATTGAACCAGGGACGAAAAATGGAGAAACCTTGCGCGGACCAGACTCACGAATTTGAATCGCAGTTTCCTCAATAGTGGTAAGACCACCGATACCTGAACCGATGGCTACCCCAGCGCGATCAGCGTCCCAGTGCGAGTCTAAAAGTCCGGAATCTTTAAAAGCCTGTACGCCCGCAGCGATGCCGTACTGTATAAAAATATCCATACGCCGAGCTTCTTTAGCCTGCATATAAGGACTACAGTCGAAATTTTTAATAGACCCGCCGATACGCGTACTGAAATTACTTACATCGAAATGGGACAGCGAATTGATCCCACTTCGCCCATTTTTTAATGCATCCCAAGAGCTTGTTACGTCGTTGCCAACGGGAGAAACCAAACCGAGCCCGGTAACAACTACTCTTCTTTCATTCAATACTGACTCTCCTGGAGGTTTCCATAACTCTAGATAAACAAAAGCTACCCCAGAATACTCTGGAGTAGCTTACGGTTGTTCATTGGTAAAGTTCTACAGGTGCTCGTTGATATAGTCGCAGGCTAGCTGGACAGTAGTGATTTTTTCTGCTTCATCGTCAGGAATTTCGGTTTCAAATTCTTCTTCCAAAGCCATTACTAATTCGACGGTATCTAAAGAATCAGCGCCTAAATCTTCCACAAATGAAGCAGAAGCTTTTACTTCGTCTTCTTTTACGCCAAGCTGTTCGCAGACAATTTTCTTAACGCGTTCTTCGATGCTACTCATAATTGTTATTAGCTCCTAACACTTTGTATTATCGAGACTTTTTATAAAATCTCCTCTCACAGTTGTATCGCACAAGCCAACCATGTAAATCAGAGACGCGATTTTACCTCTATTTCCCTGAGTTGTAATGTCTAAATTTCAAAATGGCGTTATAAGTCGGTGTTTAATTTTTGTACAATTTTTCTCTTTCATTGTAGTTGGGATTGCTAACTACGACATATACATCCCACCGTTAACATGTACCGTTTCACCGGTGATATAACCACTGCTGTCAGACACCAAAAACCCTACTACAGCAGCGATCTCCTCTGGCTTTCCAAGTCTTCCAAGCGGTATTTGGAGCAGCAAAGCCTCAGCCTGATTTTCTGGTAATTCTCTGGTCATATCTGTATCTATGAATCCTGGAGCAACCGCGTTGACTGTAACCCCTCTAGAGCCTATTTCTTTAGCCAGTGACCGGGTAAAGCCTTCAATACCCGCTTTTGATGCTGCATAGTTTGTCTGGCCAGCATTCCCGCTACACCCAACAACTGAGCTTATATTGACAATTCGCCCCCAGCGAGCCTTCATCATGCCCTTAATACAGGCTTTCGATACTTTGTACATAGACCCGAGATTGGTATCTATTACAGTATTCCATTCCTCGTCCTTCATCCGCATCAGAAGATTGTCACGGGTAATACCAGCATTGTTAACCAGTACAGTTGGCGTTCCAATTTCATTTTGAATAGAACCCAAAACCGCGGCAACTGAATCATTGCTGGATACGTCAAGGCAATACCCTTTGCCTGTTAATTGATTGTCGGCCATATAAGCTGAAATTGCCTCAGCGCCCTGCTCAGTCGTCGCTGTACCTATTACCATAAAGCCTTGGCTTCCAAGATTTATAGCGATGGCGCGACCAATCCCTCGGCTTGCTCCAGTTACCAAGGCTATTGCTCCCATATTTCCCATAAAACCTTCCTCACAGGTGCCTACTTATTCCACTTTTTGAGTATTCGGCAGCCTAAATTACGAATTCAGGCAGACATCTCGGCAATTGCATTGCCCAGGCTTATTTCATCATCGCTACCACAACAAACCATTTCAGGTTCAATTCGTTTAACCAGTCCACAGAGGACTTTGCCAGGCCCGCATTCCACCAGCTTCTCTATCCCAATCTCGCTTATCAACTTAACACAATCAGTCCATCGAACAGGTGAATATAATTGTTTTATAAGGTTAGATTTTATCTTTTCAGGGTTGTTGCTAATTTCCGCATTCGCATTTTGAACTACTCCAATGCTAGGAGTTTTGAATTTGATATTCGCTAATTCTCTCTCTAATTGCTCAGCAGCGGGTTTCATTAGACCGCAATGTGAGGGAATGCTTATGTTAAGAAGGACAGTCCTTTTTGCTCCAGCGTCTTTGCTTAATGCCATGGCATGCTCTACTGCCTTTGTATTTCCGGCGATAACAATTTGACCGGGAGAGTTAAAATTTGCCACAGATACAGTACCTAGATTTCCAGTGTTTTTGCAGATTTCAGTAATTTTATCAGCTTTCAGACCAACAATAGCTGCCATCTTGCCTTTTCCTTCAGAAACTGCTGACCGCATGAATTGACCGCGGCGAAAGACCACATTAACAGCATCCTGGAAACCTATCACGCCAGCACAAACCAATGCAGAATATTCACCAAGACTGTGCCCGGCGAGGACAGATGGCTCCGGCCCTTGCTGTTTTATCCAAAGCCGCCAAATCGTTATGGAAGTGGTCAGCAGCACGGGTTGTGTTATCTGAGTTTGATCTAGACTGTTTTCCCTGTCGTGTTGCACAATGTCCCAGAGATCAATTCCCAGCGCATCGGACGCCTCTGAGAAAGTCTCTTGGATCACATTGGATTTAGTCGCAAAGTTACTTAGCATCCCTAACTTCTGAGAGCCTTGACCGGGAAACATGAATCCAAACTTTCTCATTACTAAGCTCTTCTATTGGTTTTAAGCACGGCGAGCAATCCATTCCCTTAAATTATGGCGGCTACATTTTCTGCAATCAATTGAGGCACATTATTTTCTACTTCTCTTATCGCTTGTTGGATGGCATAAACAAAGCCCTCAACCGTGGCATTGCCGTGGCTCTTAACAATACTACCTTGCAACCCTAGCAGGCTTGCCCCGTTGAAGCGTTGAGGATTGATCTGGGCTCCAAATGCTGTCATGGCTTCAGTATAGCGGCCGCTTACTAATTGTTCAGCTAACAATTTATTTACCACGTTGGCTACACCGGCGCTGGACTTGATCGTGACATTTCCAATGAAACCATCACAGACTACGACGTCAGCCACACCCTCAAACAGCTCATTTGCCTCGATAAATCCTATAAAGTTCACCGCTGAACACTCACTTAAAATCTTTGCCGCTCTACGAACCTCATCCGTCCCTTTATGATTCTCTACTCCAATATTGAGCAAGCCGACGCGCGCCTCAGAGGCAGTTAAAGATTTTGCAAGAATTGATCCCATTACTGCAAACTGAAAAAGCTGCTCCGCCGTGCAGTCAAGGTTAGCACCAACATCCAGTAGATAACTTTGCCGTGAAGTTCCAGGAATGGTCGCAACAATCGCAGGTTTCTGGATACCTGTTATAGTTTTGATAAGGTGGCGACCAATCATAATTAAAGCCCCGGTATTACCTGCACTCACCATTGCTTGCGCTTCTCCCCTCCTCAGCAAGCCTGCGGCCATATACATCGAAGAATTTTTTCCATTACGGATCACATTTCCGGGTTTGTCGGTCTCACTAATAACATCCGGCGTATTCAGTATTGATAAACGAAGCGTTTGAAATTGCGGGTTTCTCGGCAATAAAGGACCAATCTGGTCTTCATTACCAACCAGTGTAAGGAGTAATTCCGGGAACATTTGCAGCGCCTGCAGGGCAGCGGGAACCGTCAAGTTTACACCGCCCTCACCACCCATAGCATCTATCGCTATGTGCATATTGGGACTCAAGCTCAGTCTTCGCTAATATCCAGTACTTTCTTGCCTTTGTAGAAGCCATCAGATGTTATGTGATGGCGACGATGCACCTCTCCTGTCGTTTTATCCGTAGACAACACAGGACTAGACAGGGAATCGTGGGTTCGCCGCTTATCTCTCTTTGAGCGGGTCACTTTACTCTTCTGAACAGCCATTCTGGCCTCCTAGTAATGATAAAATAGCTCAAAATATCAAATAGATTGAGCTTACTTCTTAAGTGTTCTGAGAGCAGAAAAAGGATTTGTAGTACTATCCGTGTGATTTTCGCTCTCGGCTAGGTTTTTTTGATTTTCGCCTTGCTTTTTGTAATCCAGTCTATCCAGGCAATTTTCACCAGGGTGATAATTTACTATTGGCATGCACAGTATGAGTTGCTCTTCCACAACATTTGCCAAATCAAGTCTGTAATCTTCACATATCCAGGGCTCTAATTTAGAACCAAGCTGACCTGCCGCAACTGCTTCATTTGAAGACAACACCAAATTTATGTCGTCGGTTAAATTAATTACGAAAGGTTGCAGACACCGTTGGCAACACACTTCAACATCAGCCGACAACTGACCACCGATTAACTTCTGACCGGACTTATTAACGGAGAATTGCAGCCTAGCCGAAATACTAGCGGTATCCGAAGCCAGAGCGCTCCTGAACCGCGACAAGCGCTCCAAAGCTACTGTACCGTCTATTTGAGTCTGTTGTAGAAAAATTTTCCTAGTATCTACGTAGACTGGTAAAGCACCATCTGTCATAGGCGCGCAATAATAGGCGTCATTATAGTTGTTGTCAAAAAATACAAGTAATAAGATTTTAGCTTTAATTATATTCGTTAACTACTTGATATAATTATTTTTTATTTAACTTGTCAAGCACGCTAGCCATGGTTGGATCAATTGGTGCTTCGACTACAGTGCTTTTGTTTCTCCCCGGCATCATAAACGTAATCTTGTTTGCATGGAGGCAAAGTGTTTTTACATTACGCAAAGGTGACTCAAGCCCTTTTAATACGTACTTTTGATCACCTACAACTGGATGCCCCACATGCTTACAATGCACCCGAATCTGATGTTTACGGCCACTCACTGGTGACGCCTCTACAAGAGTCGAATCCTGATGCCGACGAATTACCCTGAAACGAGTCAATGACGATTTACCACTATCATCGATATACACCAAATGTTCGTTAGACGAAGCTCCATGCTTCAGTAAGGGAGCCTGTACTTCCAATAGCCCTTTAGGCCATTTACCGTGTACAAGTGCTAAATATTGTTTATTAATAGATTTTTCCTTAAATTTGCGGTGTATATACCTTAGAAATATAGTATTTTTTGAAATTAATATGCACCCAGAAGTGTCACGATCGAGCCTATGTGCCAACTCTAATTCCGGCCACTGTGGATTCATCTGGCGAAGAGCTTCAATCAAACCCAACCGTATGTTGGACCCCCCATGAACTGCTAGTCCCGCCGGTTTATTTATGACGAGTACCTCGTCATTTTCAAATAGCACGCTCTTTTCTAGGAGTTGCCGCATACCCGAACCGAGCTTTTTTGGTGGGACCGCGGTAACCCCCGAGAATGGTGGAATTCGAATTTCATCACCGGCTACTAGCTTTTGAGCCGGCTTGCAACGCTTTTTATTTATTCTCACCTCTCCACGGCGAACTAAGCGATAAATCCGGGATCTAGGAACCCCTTTTAAATGTCTAATCAGAAAATTGTCGATTCTTTGACCCTGCTGAGGCTCAAGAACCCTGATGAATTGGACTTTTTTGCTATCTTCTATCATGGGGAGTTCACAAAAGTTGAGAATTTATCGCTTAAGTATTTTACAGCAATCGGTTTATGCGGTAATGGTGTACAATCGCCTCGTTTTTCGATCGGCTGATTTTCTAAACTGGTGAAAACTCTAAAACAAGACTTAAACAACCTAATAGGAGACGCACTTGCTTCTTCGGCAAACATGTCGAGTTGCAATGCTAATGTCATTACCGCGTCCAAACCTGGATTTGGTGACTATCAGGCTAATGGGGTAATGGCTATTGCCAAACAATTAAATGTTAAGCCGCAAGAACTGGCCAAGCTTGTCCAAGATCATCTTGAAACTCGCGAGCAAGAGCTAGTTGAACGATTCGAAATTGCCGGCCCTGGATTTATCAATATCTTTCTCCGTGATTCACAGCTAATCAAACGTGCCAATATTATGTTGGCCAATCCAGATTTGCTCGTTCCTAAAGCCGAATCACCGCAAATCATTGTCGTAGATTATTCATCTCCAAATCTAGCAAAGGAAATGCACGTTGGGCACTTACGGGGCACTATTATTGGCGATAGTCTTGTTCGAATATTTGAGAGATTGGGGCATAAAGTCATTCGGCAAAATCATGTTGGCGATTGGGGAACCCAATTTGGTATGTTGATAGCTTGTATGAGAGAGCTTACTACTGAGCACGATGCTCTGCCAAATGAGCTTACAGATCTGGAGGAGTTTTATAAAGCAGCTAAGCAACGCTTTGACTCTGACCCAGATTTTGCTGCCAGCGCGCGTAGTAGCGTAGTCAAGCTACAAAGTAAAGATGCTGAATATATGGCAATCTGGGAACAATTCATCGAAGAGTCTATGCATCATTGCGAGGCTGTATACAAAAAACTTAAGGTAACACTTAACCGTGAGGACCTCGATGCCGAAAGTTCTTATAACGATGATCTACCTGAAATAGTGAGGCTGCTTGCCAGCAAGGAATTACTGACCAAATCAGACGGTGCAATGTGCGTGTTTTTGCCAGAATTTGTTGGCAAAAATAATGACCCTTTGCCAGTCATTATTCAAAAATCAGATGGTAGTTATCTCTATTCAACTACTGACTTAGCAGCAATTAAACTCCGTTCTTATGAGCTTAAAGCTGACCGTTCAATTTATGTAGTTGATGTCAGGCAATCTCTACATTTCCAACAGGTTTTTGCTGTAGCAAAATTATCAGGCCTAGCATCTAGTGCTATCTCATTGGAGCATATTTCTTACGGTACTATGATGGGCAAAGACGGAAAACCTTTTAAAACGCGCTCAGGTGAGACTATAAAGCTTATAGAGCTTTTAGATGAGTCAGTGCAACGTGCCTTTACTCTGGTTACTGACAAGAACCCACAGTTCAGCGAATCTGAAAGGCAACAAATAGCAGCAAAAATAGGTATCGCCGCCGTAAAGTATGCAGATCTATCCAAGAATAGAACTAGTAATTATATTTTCGATTGGTCCAGCATGCTTTCATTCGAAGGTAATACCGCACCTTATCTGTTATATGCCTACGCTAGAATCAAAAGCATACTCAGGAAACATCAGGAAATAGCAGATGATCGCTATTTGATCACGTTAGTGTCGGAGCCCGAAGAAAGGGTGCTTTTAGTAAAAAATTTACAACTAACGGAAATTATTCATGCGATCGCTACAGATTGTTATCCCAACCATCTGTGTAACTATCTCTATGAACTTGCTGGTAGCTTTATGCGTTTCTACGAGACCTGCCCCATGCTGAAAGCCGAAACTCCTCTAAAGGAGTCTAGGCTGGCTTTATCCAGACTCACAGCGGAAAACTTACAGCAGGGTCTTCATCTTTTAGGCATAGAAACCCTGGAGAAAATGTAAACGAAGGTATCAGCAAAAATCTACTCCGCGAAGCCTCTCAACATATTTAATATAAAGATTAATTAACGATCTCTAGTAATAACTTGTTAATTTTTGAAGAAAATTCTCCAGGGTCTTCCAGCTGTCCGCCCTCAGCGAGGCTTGCTTGGCCAAACAGGATTGTCACTAGATCTGAAAACCGTTCTTCATCGCTTTCTTGATTCAGTTTACTAAGCAGCGGATGCTCAGGGTTAATTTCAAATATTGGCTTGGTTTCTGGAATTTCTTGCCCGGAAGCTTGCATGATTTTACGCATCTGTGCGCCCATGTCGTGGTCATCGATTGCGAGGCAACTGGGTGATTCAGTGAGTCTGTGGGTAACTCTCACATCTTTGACCCTATCCCCCAGGATTTCCTTAATTCGCGTTACCAGTGGCTCATATTCCTTTTCACTTTTATCTTGCTGTTCACCATCAGCTTCATCTTTAAGTTTTCCTAGATCCAGTTCCCCACGAGCTATATCTTGAAACTGTTTTCCATCAAACTCCTGAAGGTGTCCCATTAACCACTCGTCGATACGATCATGCATTAAAATTACTTCAATCTCCTTCTTCTTAAATATCTCCAAAAGAGGGCTATTACGCGCTGCTTTCAATGATTCAGCGACCAGGTAGTAGATTTTTTCTTGCCCTTCCTTCATCCGTGAAACGTACTCTTGCAGGGCGTGTTCTTGTTCATCTGACTCTGACTGAGTTGTTGTGAACTGTAGTAACTTAGCGACTTTCTCATTGTTGGAATAATCCTCCGCTGGACCTTCCTTTAAAGTTTGACCAAATTGTTTCCAAAATACGTTGTATTTATCCTTATCTTTTTTACGCAGCTTTTCCAGCATATCCAATGCTCTCTTGGTGAGTGCGCTACGAATAGAATCTACGGCAGGGTCTTTTTGCAGAATCTCCCTTGATACATTTAATGAAATATCATTTGAATCTACAACTCCCTTCATAAACCGTAAAAATAATGGCAAAAACTGCTCTGCATCATCCATGATGAAGACACGCTGCACATAGAGCTTCAAGCCCCGAGCTGCTTCCCGGTTCCATAAGTCATACGGCGCTTTGCCAGGGATATAAAGCAAACTGGTATATTCCAGCTTCCCTTCAACTTTGTTGTGACTCCATTCTAAAGGGTCCTCAAAGTCGTGGCTCACATGTTTATAGAATTCCTTATATTCTTCTTTAGAAATATCTTTTCGGGGGCGTGACCAAAGAGCCTTAGCCTTGTTTACTGCTTCGTACTCTTTTTTCTTCTTAACTTTTCCCCCTTTATCTTCTTCCTGGGCTAATTCTTGCTTTTCCATAAGTACTGGAATAGAAACATGGTCCGCGTATTTTTTTACTATACTGTTTAGCCTGAATGCCGCTGCAAATTCCCCCTCGCTTTTCTTTAAATAAAGCGTGACGCATGTACCACGTTCTTTTTTTGTGGCCGATTCAATGGAGTAGTCTGACTCACCACTAGATTTCCAAAGAGTTGCGTCGCCTGGCTTTGTTCCGGCCTTACGTGTTAACACTTCCACCTTATCAGCGACTATGAATGCTGAGTAGAAACCAACACCGAATTGACCAATAAGCTGAGAGTCTTTCTGCTGATCTCCAGTTAGTGACTCAAGAAATTGCGCCGTTCCAGATTTAGCTATAGTACCCAAATTATTTACTATCTCGTCTCGGTTCATACCAATGCCGTTATCCGAAATCATGATCGTTTTATTCTTTTCGTCGAAATCGATCTTGACTTTTAGCTCTGTGTCTTTCCCCAACAATTTTGGTTTTGAAAGGGCTTCGAATCGGAGCCTGTCAACCGCATCGGAAGCATTTGAAATTAATTCGCGCAAAAATATTTCTTTATTGCTGTATAGGGAGTGGATCATTAAATGCAGAAGCTGTTT
>CEQG01144964.1_pt1 | contig 11065 bp, 4 predicted proteins | sample 350301 | NCBI WGS metagenome assembly CEQG01 (sample SAMEA2621242, study PRJEB7988) | marine metagenome | isolation source: saline water (ENVO:00002010), including | reverse complement strand
CATAGGCGCGCGTGTGCCCGCCGATGGCGACACCGTTGTCCACCAGTGCGAAGACTGGCGCAATCACCCCGATCATCGTGGTCAGTACCTGGGTCGGCTGGGCCGTATCGGGCTGAAACAGGCCCTGACCTTCCAGATCGAACAGTTCCACGATCAGCCCTTCATCGGTGACGCGGGTCACGATGTGGCGCAGGATATCATCACTGACCATGCTTTCGCCCGCGCGCGCCATCAAAAGCTGTCCGATATCATCCAGCGCCTCGCGCATCGCCTGTTCCTGCGCGTCGCTGCCTGTTTGGGAAAGCCCGCCTTGCCCGCGTGCCTGACGCTGCTCCGAGGCATGGCGGCCGGAGGCGCCGGTGCCATTCTGGGCCATGACCGTTTCGGAAAAAACGCTCTCGCCGCCAAAAGACCCCTCTCCCCCGCCCGAGATCCGGTTCACGGCAATGGTCGGATGAAAGTAATCCGCGATGCCTTTCCGTTGTTTTTCCGTCGTTGCGTTCAGCAGCCACATCAACATGAAGAAGGCCATCATCGCAGTTACGAAATCGGCATAGGCCACTTTCCACGCCCCACCGTGGTGCCCATCACCCGCGACAACCTTCTTGCGTTTGATGATGACCGGCGCATTGCTGCCAGTGCTCATCTCACCACCTTTGTATTCACCCGGGACAAGCGATAGCAGCGGGGCGTGAACGGGCGCTTAACCTCTAAAATGCGAGATAATGCGCCGAAGCGGGAACCGCCCTAGCTTTCGGTGCGGGTTCAGACAACACATTCATACTCCCGCAGAAGTTGACCGTGCGGCATATTCCGCACTTCATTCTTTGCGGAGGCTTGGCTAACGTGGTCTATAACTCGAACCCACAAGCCGCCAAGGCATTCCAAACTTAAGAGCAGCAGGCCCCGGCAATATCTTTCGAGTTCGCACCAAGCCAGGTTGCAGCAACCGGAAGTCGGCAATGCAGGACATGAAACACGATGCAAATGCAATCGCTGCGTGCGAAAATCATTCTCCTTACCTGCCTGACTGTGGTGTCCTCGGCGGCGGTGATCGGAGCATTCAGCTATATCCGGACTGTAAGAAACACGCTTGATATCGCTGTCGAAGGCCTGAGCGGTGAAGCGCGGCTGATGGCCCTGCGGTTCAAGAACGTGCATGACCAGATGAAAAGCGATCTGCTCATGGTTTCGGTCTCGCCGTCGTTTCAGGCCGTGGTGCAGCGACGGCTTTCCAGCACAGGCAATATCGATCACCGCCCTCAGACCGACCGGCGCGAGGCATTGGCCTCGCTCTTCACCGCGCTTCTCGAGACACGCCCCTATTACACCCAGGCGCGGCTGATCGGACTGAAAGACAACGGGCGCGAACTGGTGCGTGTGGAACGTCAGGGGGACGTAATCATCCGCACGCCCAAGGAAAATCTTCAGGAAAAACACGCGGAGCCCTATTTTCAGGAGGCGACAGCGCATCTCGATCACGGACGGAACACCAGCGCGCATCACGGACACAAGGTTTCATTTTCCGATGTCACCTATAATCGGGAAAACGGAAAGGTCTCCTTGCCCCGGATCGTCACCATCCGCGCGGTGCTGCCGGTGTTCGACGAATACCACCACCCGTTCGGCCTGATCGTGATGAATGCCGACTATGAAAAGCTTCTGTCTCATGCATTCACTGGCGTCATCCGGAATGACAGTGTTTTCGTTGTCAACAATGCGGGGGACTATCTGAAATATGAAACCGACGGCACGATTTCCGGGCTCGAGTTCCACGACGCCTATACCATACCGCCTCCGGCGGTCGTCGATACAATCCTGAATTCCGAGGCCGGCGAAGACTCCTTTATCGACGATCAGAACATTTCCTACTTCGTACGCGTCAACGTGAATGAGGACGAGCCGGACGAAACCCTTTCGGTCATGCTTCAGGTTCCGCGGGATATGCTTATGAGCGGCGCCCTAGCGATCCGCCGTGACGGTATGATGCTCACCATCGCCCTGTTGCTCGTGACCCTCGGCGCGACGTCGGTTCTGTCCCGCAGGCTCATGGCGCCGCTGGAACAGCTTACCGACAAGGTCACGAAGTCAAAGGAAGACAACGCCCGCCTCGAGCTGCCCGTGGGAACAGCTGACGAGGTCGGAAAGCTGGCAAGGGCCTTTCAGGCATTGACCGACAGCCATGTCGAGAACGAATCCAAGTTGCGTTCGGTCATCTCCAATATCGGTGAAGGGATCGTCATGATTGACGAGACCGGCATTATCGACAGCTTCAATCCGGCATGCGGGCGAATTTTCGGATATGCCCCGGAAGAGGTGATCGGAAAAAACATCAGCATGTTGATGCCCGCACCCCATCGCGAAAAGCATGATGCCTATCTGAAAAGATACGACAGCTCCGGCGAAAAAAAGATCGCCTGGGAAGGCCGCAGAGAAACCGGGCTTCGCCGCGACGGAAGTGAATTCCCCGCAGAGCTGACCGTTACCGAACTGGTGCTGGACGGGCGCCGCCGCTTTATCGGCATATTGCGCGACATCACAGAGCAAGAGGCCGTCGACAGGGCGAAGACAGAATTCATCTCTATCGTCAGCCATGAGCTTCGCACACCGCTCACGTCGATCAAGGGCGCGCTTGGCCTGTTGCGGGGCGGTGCGCTGAAAGACAAACCGGGCAAGACGCAAGAGGTTCTGGATATCGCCTACAAGAACAGCGAACGCCTGCGCCGGCTGATCGACGACATTCTGGATATGGAGCGGATCGGTTCCGGCAAAATGGACATCGCACCCGAACCCATGGATCTTGCCCTGCTCGTCAGGGCGTCAATTCAGGCCAACAAGGGCTATGCCGCGGAACACGGTGTTTCTTTCGTTCGTTCGGGCGCGCACGAACCCGTGCTGGTGAACGGGGATGGCGACCGGCTTATGCAGGTCATGGCCAACCTTCTGTCCAATGCGGCCAAGTTTTCCGAGAAGGGAGGCGAGATCAGGATCTCGCTGAGCCAGGATCCGCAAAAGGGAACCGTCCGCGTATCGGTCAAAGACAATGGCTGCGGGATCCCCGAAGCGGCGCAGGCGACAATCTTCGACCGTTTCACACAGGCGGATTCGTCGAGCCAGCGCAAGAAGGGCGGATCGGGGCTCGGGCTGGGAATTGCCAAGAAGATCGTGGAACTGCATGGCGGCACCATCGGCTTTGTCACGCAGGAGAATCGCGGGACAACCTTCTTTTTTGAGCTCGAGATGCTGGCGGACGCGAAAACCAAGCCGCTGGATGTTTACTCCTGCGACTGACGCCGCAAGCTCGCCCGACGTCGCTCGGCTGCTCCCCTCGCCCGACGATGCGGGGCGCTGCCTGAAAGGTGCAAGAGCCGCAGTTCCGCGCTTTCCAGCCCTGTTTCCGCAGCATTCACGGCATGTAGCGCGCGCTGGCGCAACGCCCTTCGCCCTGCCGTTACGCTATGCGCCCCGAAGAATCGCCTCTGCCCGCTCAGGATTCACGAACTGCCTATTCTGAATCCAAGTCGGCGGCTTACCGACTCGGTGAGCAATCTTCTGCGCACGCAAAACGCCTGCCGGGCATGATCCGGCCCAAATCGTTCCGGTTTTTCGATTGTTGTTAAGGTTTGCCTCATGATTGCCACCTTAGCGCCGTGGTCGCCCGAAGTAGGCCACATGTAGACCAGATTCCTGAGTTCAAATTCGTACACGATCCGGCGGTTTTTCAACGGTCGTTTCCAAACCCTGCAGCCAAGCGATGCTTCTGGCCAGGGCTATGGAGGCCTTTGTCGCTGCTATCAACCTAATCCTCCCTGAGGAAACACTGGGTTTCCGGGGCGCACAAGAGCGGAAAGAACAGCATGAGCCAGCTGTACACAGCATATGCAGAACATCAGGCCGCGACGATCACCGTCACAAGCTCGCAAGAGTTGAACGCCGCAATTCAGACACTGACGACAAATGGCGGAGGCACGATCCTCGTCGATGGCAACTTCGGGCCATATACCATGACGGCAACCGATGTCGGAGACGCGAACAACCCCGTCCTGATCAAGGGGCTGGATCCTGCGACGCCGCCGGTGTTCGAAACCATCACCATGACCCGCTGCGCCTATATCACGGTCACCGAGATCGAGATGGACAGTTCGGCCATCGTCGCTTCGCGCGACCTGGCGACACGCGATCTGAACATCTGGAATTCGAACCATATCGAGTTCGTCAACAACAACATGGACAGCGTCGCCGACGGCTACGTCGACGGGGCCGGCAATGTCACACTGGGCGGCAACGGTGTGATGGTCCGCAATTCGCAGGACATCACCTTTTCGCACAACACGATGACCGACTACTACCATGCCACGACCTTCCTTGAGGTTGTCGGGCTCGATTTCTCGAACAACGAGATTTCGGGCGTCCAGGGCGATGGTTTCCGCGCCGGTGGCATTCAGAACGCCGTGATCGCCGACAACTACATGCATGATTTCTATGGTTCGGTGCAGACCGAAAACCATTCGGACATGATTCAGATCTGGGGCACCAACGCCAAGCTCGTGACCACCAACGTGGAAATCAGCGGCAACTTCCTCGATTCGGGCGGCGGGGCCGGCACCCAGTCGATCTTCATGCACAATGAATCGTTCAAGACGAACCAGGTCTATTTCCAGGATATCCGCATCTTCGACAACGTGGTCCACAACAGCTCCAAGCACGGGATCACGGTGGGCGATACGCAGAACGTGCAGATCTACAACAACACGGTCCTGCAGAACGCGAGCTCTGTCACCTATACGACCAACAGCAGCAGCGCGGTTACCCGTGTGCCGGCGATCGATCTGAGCAATACGAGCAACAGCACGGTCTACAACAACGTGGTTGGCAACATCTCGGTCAACGGCACGAACGTGACCGCCAACAACCTGATCCTGGATTACACCAATCCCAACGCCACCAACTATGTTGACAACATCATCGTCAACCTGTCGGGCGAAGGCGATCTGGAAGCGCGCGATCTGCGCTTCATCAGCGGCAGCGCGCCGGATGGCACCTATGGGGCCAGCGCGAGCTGGAGCACAAGCTCCACCGCGGCGCTGGAAGCGACGATATCGTCCAGCGAAATCGGCCCCGACCGCCAGACCGTACAACTGACCGCCGCGCATACGCTGACGGATGGCACCCCCATCGACCCGGCAACGGCAACCTTCACCTGGACCTTTGCCGACGGCAGCCAGATGTCCGGCGCGACCGTCACGCCGACCTTCGCCTCGGCCGGCGACCACGTTGTGGCCCTGACAGTCACCACCGCCGGCGGCGTGTCGGAAACCGTGGCCCGGATCATCGGGGTGCGCAGCAACGATATCGTCAGCCTCGATTTCGAGAACGGCAATCAGGACAGCTCTTACTGGGGCTCCCGCGTGTTGATCACCGATCCCAGCGGCACCGCGTTTCAGAGCGGCGCGCAGGGCAAAGGCTTTCATCTTGATGGCAACAGCCTGATCAAGGTCGACAACAGCAACCTTCAGCTTTTCGATCTCGAAGCGTTCTCGCTCGGGTTCGACTACAAGCTGGACAGCGTCGGCGAGGCTGGCGGCCTGATCCGGATGAACGGCACGATGGATCTGTTTGTCCGTGCCGACGGCTCGTTGAACTACAAGCTGACGACCGATCAGGGCAAGTTCCAGATTACCACCGGCGCCGGCACCCTGTCCGATACCGCCTGGCACGATATCGATATCTCCTACGATTCCGCCGCAGGCAAGCTGGAGCTTCTGGTCGATAACACAGTGGTCGGCAGCACCAGCGCCAGCGGGTCCACTGCGGGCACGAGCAGCACGGGGCTGAACATCGGCGATCCCTGGTCGGCAACCGCGAAAGGCGTGGTCGACAATTTCGTGATGACGACCCAGCCGATCGGCGGATGGTCCTCGACGGGCGGGTCTGTGCCGGTGGCCCCGGCCCCGGCACCAGCGCCCGCACCGACCCCCGCTCCGGCCCCTGCGCCCGCACCGGCACCGGCGCCCGCGCCAACCACGCCGACGGACACCTCCGACACCGACACGCCGACAAGCCCGGCGCCGGCACCGACAACTCCGACCAGCCCGACCACGACATTCGATCCGACGGTGAATGCCATCTTGCAGGATTCCACCGCAAGCGATGTCGAATATGATCTGGACAGCAGCAACCAGTACAAGCTGTCGCGCGACAACAGCTTTTTGTACGGCCAGGATAATTTCCGGATCGAACTGCAGCTTGAAACCCTTCAGGATGGCGAAACCGGCGTGTTCCTGCACATGCACCGCAGCCTGACGGCCAAGGTGGACAGCCAGGGGCATATCAACTTCAGCCTGACAACCTCGGACGGCGATTTTCAGGTGCGTTCTTCCGAACCCGTCTATGCGGCGGCGGGCGAGCATGACATCGCCCTGGTCTTCGATGGCCAGCTTGGCGTCATGCAGATCGAGGTGGATGGCACAGTCCAGGCGCAGACCACGGCAACCGGTACCACGACCGATGTCTCCAAGTGGGGTCTGACGCTGGGCAACACCTGGAACGCCTCGCTGGACGGAACGTTTGAGGATTTCCACTACTACAACAACGCCGCAGTGGATGTTCAGGTCGCCGGTGGCACCGGCAGCTCGGTTGCGACCGTCGATACCGATTTCGTGCCGCAATCGTTCCTGTCGTTCGAAAACACGGTTTTCGACGAGGTCGACAGCACAACCAGCTTCCGCAAGATGGGCGGTATCGCCGAATACGCCACCGGGGTGGATGGCTCGGCCTATCACCTGAATGGCAGCAACAGCATCGGCTACAACCGCGGCGAACTGGACATGAGCGCGGTCGACAGCTTTGCCATCAGCTTCGACTTCCAGCGGACCAACATGAACTCGGGCGGCCAACTTCTGGACCAGCACAAGATCATGGACACGGTGATCGACGATCAGGGCTACCTGCACGTCAAGCTCGTGACCAGCACCGGCAGCTATCATCTGACCAGCCAGTCGGCCAGCTTCGACGATACCGCCTGGCATGACACCACGATCGCCTATGATAGCGCCACGGCAACGCTTTCGATGGAGATCGATGACGAACTCACGGTGCTGAACAATGTCACCGGCCCGACCGCGGACCAGAGCCGCTGGGGCCTGTCCATCGGCAACTCGTGGCATGGCAGCATCGAGGGGAATATCGACAATTTCGGTTTCGCGTCGGAACTTCCTTCCGACCAGATCACCGATCTGTTCCTCGGCTAAGTCCCTCGGCCGCGTAACGAAAGCCGGCCCCGCCAGATGGTGGGGCCGGTTTTTTCATGCCGCCTGCAGCAAAAGCCGCGCCGGCGCTCAGGACCGCATATGTTGGGTCTTGCCGGTATCCTTGCCGGCGGACCGGCCGAACACATATTCCGCCGTATCGGGCGACAACACACCGCGCACATTGCGGGGCGGCGCCAGCCCGTTCACAGCGGCGACAACCGCCCAGGCTTCGGGCGCGTGACCCTTGGCCATGATCTGCGCGGCTTTCGCCATCGCGTAACCATAACCAAGCGGCAGCCTCCACGGGCGCAACCGGCGCAGAAACATCATCCGGCTGCGGTATTTGAAGTAATGCGAAAACGGCGAGGCGATGCGACCAAAGGTGGGCGAGCCGATCGAAGTGCCCGCGCGGTGATAGGCCAGAAACCCGTCGCAATAGATCAAAGGCAGATCGCCGCGCCGCAGCGCCCAGTCGACCTCTTCATAGTAGAGGAAGTAATCCTCGATCATCGGGCCGACGGTTTCATAGAACTTGCGCGACGCGACAAGGCTGGCGCCGGTGATGAAATCAAGCTGCCCGGCATCGGGCGGCGGCGTTTCGCGGTGCGATTTTCCCAGATTGATATTGCCGGTGACCCCGGTGTTCAGGCTGATCGTGCCGCCGTCGATCTGAATCCGGTCGGGCCGTTCCAGATAGTTCACCCGGCCGCCGATCATCCCGTATTCGCCCACCGTGACCAGCTTTTGCTTCAGCGCGGCGATGGAGGCGCCGGGCACCATGCTGTCGGGGTTGAGTATCCAGAAATCGTCGACCTCTTCGAACTGGGCCAGATAGGCCAGCCCCGCGTTCACACCGCCCGCATAACCCGCGTTGCGCCCCGAATGCAGCAGCGTTACATCGGCCGATCTGTCGGGCGCCATGCCGCGCTGGCCTTCGATCAGGGCCAGCGGCTTGGGCGCCGGAACGAATGAAAACGGGCTGTCGGCCGGCGGTGTATAGGGCGCGGTACCGGCTGCCCATTCACGCAGCCGCGAAACCGTTGCATCGGGCGAGGCATTGTCGACCACCACAATGCGCAAATCAGGATCGCCGCTCGACAGCAGGCTTTCGAGGCAGTCCAGGATGATATCTTCAGAATTGTAGGTGACGATAACGACACCAAGCACCGGCTTGCGCATTTCTTGCCTCGGACCACTCTCTAACACACCCACCCCACCGCAGTGATCAGCCATTTTTCCTGATAAATCAACACAGCCGGGCGTTTCTCACAAAGACCTGTTCCGGCCGCAACAATACCCGGCTCAGCACCTTTGATTGTTTCAGTTTGGCACGATAATGTCCAACTGCGTGGCGTAAACCTGCCGATTCCCCGATGTTATCGTCAGTATCGCGCTTTGCCGCCCGCCCCGTGCGAACTGATGCGCCACGCTTACCCCCTGTGCCGTGGCCCCATCGCTGAACCGCCAGTCGAACGTGGCCCCCTGATCCGCAAGCGGCCCGTCCGGCCCGGCACTGAAGCCCGCGTCGAAGGTGAAGCTGCGCCCCCCCCGCACCGGCACCGCCCGGATCAGTGGCGTGACCTGCGGCGGCGTCGGATCATAGGCCAGCATCGGCGCGCCAGCCTGCGCCCCGTCCAGAATGCCGCCCGGAAGCACCTGAAACTGCGCGAAACGGGCCGGCGAATCCTCGGGCGGCGCGACGAAGGCCTTGGTGTAATAGCCCGGCTGGCCCGGCGTCTTGTCCTGCACGGTGATGTTGTTCTGCACGGTCCAGTCCGGCTGGCCGCCCCCGTCGGGCACCGCCAGCGCGACATTGCCCGCGATCGTCACCTGCTCGGCGCGTGGCTTGACAGAGATGCGCGGGATGGTGACATCGCCGCTTTTCTGCGGATGGGCCGATGCCCGGCTGCGCAGAACGCTGTTGTTGCGGATGGTCAGGCCGATCACTTCGCCCACCGTGATACCGTGAAGCTGGGCGTTGATGATTGCGTTATCCTCGATCGTGATGTTGCGATACCACATGTCCCGACCCGCGCCGCGGCTGTCGACCATCTCGTTGCGCAGAAAGATCGACTGGGTGTAATAGCCGCTGCCGGAGTTGAAACGGTTGCCGCGGATCGTGATATCCACGCTCGGGCGGCTGGTGCTGCGGGTCCACATCTGGATCATGTCGGAATGGTCCTTGGACTGCAGCGACCGGGCGAAATCGTGAAAGTGGTTCCCCTCGATGAGCGCGCCGTGCAGCGCCACGAGGTTCAGCCCGTCCGAACGGATCGTGTGCACATCGTTGCCCCGGAAGATCACGCCGTCGACCATGTTGAACACGGCCCCGCGATAGAACCTTTCGAACACGCTGTCTTCTACCCGGATGTCGCGGGCGTTACGCACGAACAGGCCCCGCGCGATGGGAAAGCCCTTTTGCTCGGGCGGTCCGTCGGTTGCCAGATCGCCGTCGAAATGCACCCGCAAAAAACTGATCCCTTCCCCCCCGGAAACGCGGAATGGCGTACTGCCGTCGGTGGTGTCGCCAGAGGTATAGACGTAGTCGAAGAGCAGATCCTCGAAACTCAGGTTCGACACGTTGCTCAGGGCTACGCCGGAAAACCGCGCCGGCCGCGCCGGATCGGCCGAGCAGAGCGTTACCCGGCCCTTCCAGCCGGCCTGCTTGCCGCTGAGCGACAGCGCGCCGTAATCACCGGGGGCAAGCGCCAGCACGGTGTCCCCATCGGCGCCACGCAGGGCCTTGGCCAGCGCCCCGGCATCGGCCACGGGCTGTCCCCCCGCACAGCCGGCGCCGGCCGAACCGGCGGCGAAAAGCGCAAAGCCCAGAGACAACGAAAACAAGAAACGACTGAACACCATATCACCTATCTGAACCAACACCCGGCACGCCGCAGCCTAACCCGGTTTGCGCCCCGATCACAGGGGCAGACGGCCACGCCCGGCGAAAACCGCATTAAGATTCCGTGAAGGCAAAAGCCTGTGCCTTAGCCCTTCCTTCGGACATCGCGGGCAGGCTTTCCCTGCTTCGGAAAGGTGCCGCGACACCGGCGACAAAAGGCATGACGCTTGAGCAAGCGGGCGGAAAATGCCAAAGACGATCTGTACCTTTTCCGGAGCGGCAAATTGAGTTTCAAACCGCGCGCCCCAGCCATCCCCTGCCCGCATCCTGCGCTGATCGTCCGCGCCTGCCTTGCGGTGTTTGTCAGCCTGGCCAGGACGGTTGTGCGCTGCGGCGCATGGAAGGTACTGACAATGATGATAATGATGGGGCTGGCGATCGGCCCGGGGGCCTCTGCCACGCAGGCCCCGCCGGTGACGGCACAGTTGACGCTGAATGAGTTCACCCGCGACATGACCGTTTTCGACAGCGGCCTGGCGCTTGGCCAGGATGGCGCCAGCGTGCCGCTTTCGGGCACCGGCACCAGCGGCCAGGTGGTACAGGCGCGCGGCGTTTCCACCGATGATGCCGGGGCAAGCTCTACCGCCTGGGTCGACATTGCCACGATCGACGCGGGCGGCAACTGGTCGGGCACGCTGATCGCGCCGCGCAACCCGTCATGGTACCTGCCCGAAGTGCGCATCAAGGCGCAGCCGACCGTGACCGCGCGGGGCGCGAACCGGTTCGGCGCGGGGCTGATCATCTCATTCTGGGAGCAGTCGAACTGGGACCGGATCTTCAACGCAAGCTTCAGCAACACCCCGCCCGACCCGCTGCTTGACGAAAACGCGGTGCAGATCTTCACCCGCAGCGGCGCCACACCCTCCGTTACCTATCTGAGCGATGCCACCCCGCTCAGCGCCGCCGCCGTGGC
>CEQG01053904.1_pt1 | contig 11070 bp, 10 predicted proteins | sample 350301 | NCBI WGS metagenome assembly CEQG01 (sample SAMEA2621242, study PRJEB7988) | marine metagenome | isolation source: saline water (ENVO:00002010), including | reverse complement strand
CGCTGCCGCAGGTCGCGCGCGACGGATACACGCGGCTCGCGCCCCCCCAACACCCCGAGGACGACATGCAGGCATTCGACGACGTATCCTACCCGCTCGCGCTCGGGACCGATGCCAGCGCAAGCCCCGAATTCTCTACCACGGTGCTGGTCACCGCCTCGGGGCACGAGCGGCGCACCGCGCAATGGGCCGACGCCCGCCTGCGTTTCGACGTGGGCCCCGGCATCCGCTCCGAGAGCGAACTGGCGACGCTCGGCGCATTCTTCCGTGCGCGTCACGGCCCGGCGCGTGGCTTCCGCCTTGCCGACCCCTTCGACCATTCGTCCAACGGTGCCACCGGATCACCTTCCGCGACCGACCAGTTGCTCGGCATAGGGGACGGCGAGACCACCCGCTTCGCCTTGGTGAAGCGGTACGGCGACGGGTCCGAGCCGCAGGTTCGGCGAATCACCCGCCCCCGTTCGGGTAGCGTGATGGTGTCGGTAGGCGGCGAAGCGACGTCGGCCTTCACACTCGATCCGTTGGGTCATGCGGTACTCGATGAAGCACCCTCCCAAGGCATCGAAGTGCGCGCAGGCTTCCTGTTCGATGTCCCGGTGCGCTTCGCCGAAGATCGCCTTGCCTTGAGCGCGGCGGGCTTCGCCGCCGGACAGGCACCAAGTGTGCCGCTGATCGAAATAAGGGAAGCGGCATGAGCAGAGACACGCTCGCGACGCAGGCGTTCTTCTGGCGGATCGAGCGGCGCGACGGCGTGACGCTGGGCTTCACCAGCCACGACCGCGATCTCCAGCTCGACGGAGTGGCGCTGCGCTCGGCCCCGGGCATTCGCCCTGCGGCGCTGCGCCTGACCACCGATATTGCGGGCGACGATGCACAAATGGACGGCGCGCTGACCCATGACGCGATTTCGGCAGACGACCTTGCGACGGGCCGGTTCGACGGTGCTGCGGTCGATGTCGGCACGATCGACTGGCAGAGCGGCGAGGCGCGCGTGCTGTTTTCGGGTTCTATCGGGGAGACCGAAGCGGGCGCGGAAGGCTTCTCCGCGCAGCTCCGCTCGCTCAAGGCGGCGCTCGAGTTCGATCCCGTCCCGCGCACCAGCCCCGGATGCCGCGCGCGCTTTTGCGGGCCGGGTTGCAACCTGTCGCCCGTCCGCTTCACTGCCGAAACCGTCGTCATCGCGATTGACCCTGCTGCGGACGCAATCGCGCTGGCCGGAATAGCCCCGGCGGACTTCGTGTTCGGCGAGGTGCGCTGGCTCGATGGGGCAGCCGTCGGATTGCGCCATGCCATCATTGCGCGGGACGACGACCTGCTGATCCTCGATTCGTCGCTTCCTGCAGGGGTCGTCGAGGGTACGCGCGCGCAGGTGCGTCAAGGCTGCGACCGGACGATTGCGACCTGCGCAGCCCGCTTCGGCAATGCGCTGAATTTTCGTGGCGAACCCTTTTTGCCGGGCAACGATCTGGTCGCTCGATATCCCTCGCAATCCTGATGGAGCGGAACATCGCGCTTGCCATCGCGGCGGGCGAGTTGGTCGGATCTCCGTTCCGGCTGCAGGGGCGCGATCCGGCGCACGGTCTCGACTGCATCGGCCTGGTGCTGGTCAGCCTCGCCCGGATCGGGATCGAGCTGCACCTTCCCGCGGATTACCGCCCGCGAAGGCGGCGGTTCGAAATTCCGGAAAATGCCCTGCAACGCGCTGGACTCGAACGCACCCAAGCCCCGTACGCGCCGGGCGACATCCTCCTCCTGCGAACCGCGCCCGCGCAGGTCCACCTCGCAATCGTGCGTGATGCGGACTCGGTCATCCACGCCCATGCCGGACTGGGCCGGGTCGTTGCCCAGCCCTTGATCGAGAGCTGGACCATCGCAGCTGCGTGGCGATTCGCCAAAGAAACTGTCCCAAAAGGAGACAATGCATGGCCACGCTGATCCTTTCTGCCGTCGGCACGGCCGTGGGTGGCCCGATCGGCGCGCTGGTGGGCCGATCGGTCGATAGCCGCATAATCGGTCGCCCAAGCCGCAAGGGCTCCCGCCTGACCGAACTCGCGGTGACGACCTCCAGCTATGGGCAGCCGATACCGCGCATTTTCGGCAAGATGCGCGTGCCCGGCGCGATCGTCTGGGCGACAGATTTGCAGGAAAGCAGCGAGACGAGCGGCGGCAAGGGCCAGCCGAGGACAACCACTTACAGCTACGCGATCTCCTTCGCGGTCGCACTTTCCAGTCGCCCGATTGCCGGCATGGGCCGGGTCTGGGCGGATGGTTCCCTGCTGCGGGGGGCGGCAGGCGATCTGAAGGTCGGCGGGACCATGCGGCTTTACCGGGGCGTTGGCGACGAGGCAGCCGATCCGCTGATTGCCGCCGCCCTGGGCAGCCAGGCCGGTGCCTTTCGCGGCCTGGCCTATGCGGTGTTCGAAAACCTGGAGCTCGCCAGCTTCGGCAACCGCATTCCCGCGCTCAGTTTCGAAGTAGACGCCGGCGATGGCGCGCTCGATCTCGTCGACCTCCTCGACGACGTGATGCTGGTGCCGGGGGCATCGGTGCCGCTCGACGGTCTGACCGGGTTCGCGGATGAGGGAGGAACCCGCGCCGATCTGCTTGAGCATATCTCGGGCGTATTTCCCCACATTTCCACCGCGACCGAGCAAGGGATCGGTATGGCACCCGTGCCCGACACCGCCTCGTCCGTTCTGCCACCTGCCATCGTGGGTCGCGTGGAAGATCGCGCGCTGCCTGCCGTGACGCACCGTCCGATCAATCCGGACGCACCTGCAGCGCTGCGATATTACGATTCGGCGCGCGACTACCAGCCTTCGGTCCAGCGTGCCCCGGGGAGCGGGGCGCAGGGCACCACTCTGGAATTTGCCGGCGTGTTCGGGGCGGGCGATGCAAAGTCGCGGATCGCGGAATTGCACCAGAACGCCCTCAGCCTGCGCGAATGGCTATCCTATCGGATTGCCGAACCGACACTCGGCTGCGCCCCGGGACAGGCGGTGTTTCGCACCGGCGACGCCCGCAGCTGGCTTGTCAGCGGTTGGGAATGGCACTCCGGCGGCGTCGATCTAATGCTTCAGCGTATTGCAGCCCGTCGTCCGGTCGGCGCGGTGGCGGACCCTGGTACGGCGTCCGTGCCGAACGATACGATCCCAGGCACGCTTCGACTGCGCTATTTCGAGATGCCGTGGGATGGCACGGGCGCTGGCAATGTGGCGCAGCGCTATGCCGCCGTCAGCCAGACGGGCTCACGCACATCGGTCACGCTCTCGGGCGTCGAGTACGATTCGCTCATCCCCCTGGGACTGTCTTCGCGCGGTTCGGCGGTTCTGGGCGAAAGTACCGTCGATCTTGCGCCCTCGCCTGCGCTCATCTTCGAGCCCGACGCAACCTTTGGGATCGCGCTGTCATCGGAGCAGGCGCAGTTGCAGTCGGTCGATGAAAGAGCCCTCCTCGATGGCGCGAATCGTCTGCGTATCGGCGAGGAGATCCTCCAGTTTCGCTTCGCCGAGCCTTTGGGAGACGGGCATTGGATGCTCCGGGGCCTGCTGCGCGGTCGTGGCGGGACCGAGCATCTTGCTGCCTCCGGACACCCGGCCGGCAGTTCGGTTGTTCTGCTGGACCGTCAGTTGCTGGCGCTGCCCTCGGACAATTACGATGAGGTTTGCGGCGAGAGCGGCCTTGCCGGATCAGCGCCGGTTTACGCGCAGCTGGAGTCTGCAGGCGCAACCCTGCGCCCGCTCGCGCCCGTGCATCCCTCCGTTTGTGCGACCCCGGCCGGCGACCCCGAATGGCGCTGGATCCGGCGCGCACGAGGGTCCTGGCGCTGGCTGGATGCCGTCGACGCTCCGCTGGCCGAGGAGCGCGAAGCTTACCGGATCGGATTTGGCCCGGTGGCCGCGCCCTTTGCGCAGTGGGAGGCGACCTCGGCCTCGTTCTCGCTGCCCGCCGCGCGGTGGGCCGAACTGCAAGCGGCCCATCCCGGTGCGCAGATCTGGGTGAACCAGGCCGGCAGCCACGCGATCTCGCTTCCCACCCTCCTTCCCTTCCCGCTTCCCGCCTGACCCAAATCTGGGAGACTTTTTAGTGACCGACCCGCTTATCTTCACCGATCGATCGCCGCTCACCGGCCTTCCCTATCTTTTCGCAGGGCAAGCCCAGAAAGAGCCTACCGTAAACGAGGCGCTGGCCCGCATCGACGCCTTGCTGAGCCGATCCGTGGAGGGCGAAAGCGGATCGCCGCCCCCCGATCCCGCCGACGGAGAATGCTGGATCGTCGGCACGAGTGCGAATGGTCCGTGGGACGGGCACGATGGCGACCTCGCCTTCTTCACCGCCGGCGCATGGCTGTTCGCGCCGCCCCAGCCCGGGTGGCAGGTCTATGACCGCGCAGCGGGGTTGCGGCGAACGTGGATGGACGGCTGGCGCGCTCCGACGCTGCCCGACGAGCCTGCCGGAGGGACGACAATCGATGTGGAGGCACGCGCGGCGATTGCAGCCCTCATCGAAGAATTGCGCAGTGCCGCTGTCGGGGGTTGACCCGAGAACGGGAACCGGGTTGAGGGCAAGGCGTTGGCGCCATGGGAGGAACGGGAGTAGTACCCGTCTCCAGAGAAAACTCGAACCAGCTGCTGAGGCAATCGTGCAACAGTGCTTTCGCTTTGCTAGAACGGAAGCCTGGCTGCTTGCCTCTTAACTGGGGAAAAGTTAAGTGGGTGCCTCCTGGTGGCTCCCAATCATTGCAAAGGGGATTTTCAGTAATGCGCAATCTTGTCATCGGAATGGCGATGGCTTCGACGGTGCTCGCATCGCCGGCACTTGCACGCGACGACCAATGGTACGTGCAGGTTCAGGGCGGTCCGATGCTCGTTGAAGACCTCGACTTCGACGTGAACGGCCAGGTCGAAAACCTGACCGCCGACTACGACACCGGCTACGATTTCGGTGGTGTGATCGGTTATGACTTCGGTCCTTTCCGGCTCGAAGCTGAAGGCAGCTATCGCGCTGCGGACATCAATTCGATCCAGGTTGGCTCCGAAGGTTTCCCCCTCCAGCTGCCGGGTCTGCCCGTCCGTAGCCTCACTCCGAGCACCGCTCCGGCAACCGGCGACATCAGCTCGCTGAGCTTCCTGGTCAACGGCCTGTTCGACCTTGGCGACGACGATGGCCTGCAGGGCTTCATCGGTGGTGGTGTCGGCGTTGCCCGCACCCAGGCGTCGATCTCGATCAACCCGACCAACACTCCGGGTCTCGACGATTCCGACACCGGTTTCGCTTGGCAGCTCCTCGGTGGCGTTCGCGCTCCGCTGACCGATCGCATCGACGCGGGTCTGACCTATCGCTTCTACAACGCGGAAGACGTTCAGCTGGTCGACCTGCTGGGCAATTCGCTTGAAGGTCGTTTCCGTTCGCACTCGCTGCTCGGCACGCTGACCTACAACTTCGGCGAACCTGCGGCTCCGCCGCCCCCGCCGCCTCCGCCGCCGCCGCCTCCGCCGCCGCCTCCGCCCCCGCCGCCTCCGCCGCCGCCTCCGCCGGCTGTGAAGTGCAACACGGGCCCGTACATCGTGTTCTTCAACTGGGATCGTTCGGACATCACTCCGGAAGCCGCCCAGGTGCTGAACAACGCGGTTTCGGCTTACCAGAACTGCGGCAGCGCTTCGGTGATGCTCGCCGGTTACACCGACCGTTCGGGTACCGAGCAGTACAACCTCGGCCTTGCGGCACGTCGTAACGCTTCGGTCCGTTCGTACATGACCGGCCGTGGCATCCCCGACGCCCGCATCAGCAGCGAAGCCTTCGGCGAAGCGAACCCCCGCGTTCCGACCGCCGACGGTGTCCGCGAACTGCAGAACCGTCGCGTGGAAATCACCTACGGTCCGGGTTCGGGCATGTAATAGAGCGGACATCCGCTACGAAACACTGGAAGGGGCCGGAGCAATCCGGCCCCTTCTTCGTTGGGCAGGTGAAAACGGAGGAGATCACCTGTCATGACACGTCTTTCCAGGCTCACACGCGTTGCCCCGGCCGCGCTCGGACTCACCTGCGCCGCCGCACTCGCTGCATGCGCGACCACACCGGTACCCGGCGAAGAACTGCTCGCCACCGCCACCCTGCTCGACACGGACGGTAACCCCACGGGCGAAGCGCGCCTGCTGGGCGTTGGGGACCGCGCGGAGCTCGCCGTCACGGTCGAGGGCCTCACGCCGGGCGAGCACGGTTTCCACCTGCACACCACGGGCCGCTGCGCCCTGCCCGACTTCAAGTCGGCAGGCGGGCACCTCAATCCCGCCAACAAGGGCCACGGCCTGCTCGATAATGACGGCAGCCATCTGGGCGATCTGCCAAACCTGGTGGTCGCAGCGAACGGCACGGCGAGCGTGCAGGTCCCGCTCGACGGCACACGCACTTACGTGATCGACCAGATCTTCGATGCAGACGGCACCGCCGTGGTCATCCACGCGGACGCAGACGACGGGCGCACAGACCCGTCGGGCAATGCCGGTTCGCGCGTACGCTGCGGCGTTCTCGAACAGGCCTGACAAGCAGAAGGGGTGAGGCCAACACGGCCCCGCCCCAACGCTTCACTTACAGGATTTTCAGGCTTCGGACTGGCCCGCTGCGAGCACGCGCTCCTGCGCGGCCGGAACCAGCTTCAGCGCCGCAACCAGCAGGACGAGCCCGATCGGCGCGACCCACAGGGTGCTCAGCATACCCAAGCCAAGATCGCCATCCGCCTTGGACGAAACAAGCCCGGCGAGATACGGCCCGAGCGCCAGCCCAACCAGCGTCGTCGCCAGGAAGAATGTGGCCGTCGCCACCCCGCGCATACGGGGCAGAACCAGCGACTGGCTGGTCGCGGCGGCGGCGCCAAGCGCGCTCGACGCGAACAGCTGGGCAACCGCCGCTAGCACCAGGAACAGCGCTTTGCTGTCGGTAGTAAACATCACCCACACCACCGGCACCGGCGCGAGCAGCCCGAACAGCACGACATAAAGCCGCCCGCCGGGCAGCTTGGTAAACAGCCAGTCCGCCATCCGGCCGCCGGCGATGACCCCGAGGAACCCGGTTACCGCTGCCGGCGCACCCAGCAACAGGCCCAGCTCGCTCTTGGAAATCTCGAACACCCGTTCGCCGTAAGGCGCGCCCCAATAGGACGTGGCGTAGGAGATGAAGGCAACCGTGCCGTAACCGAGGATGGTGCACAGGAAGGCCGGCGAGCCCCAGGTCAGCGCGAAGGTCTGCGGGTCGCGTGACCGCAGCGCGCTCGCCCAGCTGAAGATCGCGTAATAGCCGACCGCCAGCAGGAACCACTGGTCCGATATCGCCAGGTCGAAGCCCATCCCGCCCATGATGAAGCCCTGCCCGGTCTCCGCCAGCAGGGTGATCAGCCACGCGGCGGTGAAGAAACCAACCAGCCCGACGAGATTGATCGCCAAAGCCGTGGGGCTGCGCCGCGCTGCGCCCAGAATCGTGAAGGGCGGAATGATCTGCAGCAGCTCCTCGAAGAAACCCCGGAACGGCTTTTCGACCGGCTCTGCCGGCATCCCGTCGATCAGGCCGCGCACCGGCTCTTTCAGCGTGAAGACCCAGATCGCGAGCAAAATGCCAGGCAGGCCGACGGCGATGAAAGCAGCCTGCCATCCGGCGAGGCCCAGCGGGCCTCCATTGGGATAGGCCGCGTTCCAGTTCTCCACCACCAGCGCGCCGATCACCAGCGAGATACCGCCGCCGACATACAGGCCCGAGGAATAGATCGCGAGCGCGGTGGCGCGAAGGCGCGCGGGGAACCAGTCCGAGATCAGCGAGTAGGCAGACGGGCTCGCAGTCGCCTCGCCAATCCCGACCCCAACGCGCGCGCCGGACAGCATTGCGGCGTTCTTCGCGAAGCCGGACGCCGCGGTCATCAGCGACCACAGCCCCAGACCGATCGTCATAAGCCTGACGCGGTGCCAGCTGTCCGCCAGCTTGCCCAGCGGAATGCCGAAAAGCGCGTAGAAGATCGCGAAGGCGGTGCCGTAGAGGAAGCCCAGAAACGCGTCGTCGACGCCCAGATCCGCCTTGATGTCGTTCGCCAGGATCGAGAGGATCTGGCGATCGACGAAGTTGAGCACGTAAACCAGCACCAGCACGCTGAGCGCGTACCAGCTATAGGCGGGCACCTTGGCATCTGGTGCCGATGCGGGCTTGTCCGTCGCGTCCATTCATCCCCCTCGTCGTTTTTCTTATGTATCCGCCGGATAGGTCAGCCCGTCGGTCAGCCCCGCATCGGCGAAACCCTTGCGGCGCAGACGACAGCTATCGCACAATCCACACGGCAGGCCATCCCCTCTCGGGTCGTAACACGACCAGCTGAGTGCAGTATCGAGCCCAAGCCGGTTCGCCTCGCTCGCAATCTCGGCCTTGCCGAGGAACTGGAGCGGGGCGTCGATCGCGAAACCGCCGCCTTCGATCCCCGCCTTTGTGCCCAGCCGCGCCGTTTCGGCGAAGCTCGCGATGAATTCGGGGCGACAGTCCGGATAGCCCGAATAGTCGAGCGCATTGACCCCGATCACGATCCGCCCTGCGCCGATGCTTTCGGCAAAAGCGGTGGTCAGCGCGAGGAAGACGAGATTGCGGGCGGGCACATAGGTGACAGGGATCGTGCCATCGACGCCATCCTTGGGCACGTCGATATCGGCGGTGAGCGCCGATCCGCCAAACTTGCGCAGGTCGAGCGTGATTTCGCGATGGCTCGCAAGTCCCAGCGCCTTGGCGATTTTGCGAGCCGCCTCGATCTCCCGCACGTGGCGCTGGCCGTAGTCGATCGTCAGCGCGTGGACTTCGTGCCCCCGCTCGCGCGCCAGAGCGGCGGCAACCATGGAGTCGAGCCCGCCCGAAAGCAGAGCTGCGGCGACATTGTCAGGATTTGTGCCCGTCATAGGCTTCGCGCTAGCGGCTTGCGCAATCGATCCGCAAGCCCGAACAGCGCGCGCGCATCACTTGCAGTCGCCCACCCGCCGGCCTTCCGCGGCAAAGGCGAAAGGCGAACCGCGTTCGATCCCGGTGGTCCGCAGCTGGATCAGCTCGGGCGATTCCCACCGAATATCGGTCTGGCCATAACCATTGCCGTTGCAGCTGTAATGGACGGTCGCGCTGACACCATTGTCGTCGATCACGTTGCGGCTGCAGCGCATCCCGCGATGGCGCAGCTGGACCAGATCGCTTTCGCGCCGGAGACAGATCCGCCGCGTGGTCGCGCCTTCGCCGCGCTCGCGGATTTCCCACGTGCCGAGATGGAGCTTGCCGAACAGGGTGGTGGAGCCGCCCTGCGCAGCAAGCGGCGCGGCAAGGCCCACGCCCCCCGCGAGGGCGAGCGCAAGGGAGATGGTGATCCCGCGTCTCGTCATTGCCCTATCCCCTTCAAATTCGGCGATTCTGTTAAAGTAGAAGAGCATCTATACACGATTTCACCCGCACCGGACATGAACGCCGCTAGGCGTCGATTGTGAAAATTCGCGAACAGAATGCACAATCGACCAGAATGTCACCCGCTTCATTGCGCATTTCGGCCCTGTCTTCCTGAGAGAATCGACGAATGAGCGATTCGTAGTGTTCGACAGTGCACCGGCAACCGCGCGTCAGCGGCTTTCCCTGAAAGACACGCACCTCGTCTTCTTCGTGGAACAGTCGCCAGACCAGCGCTTCGAGCGGGAGCGCCTCGTCGAGCAGCTCCTCGTGCCGGATCGAGCCTGCCATGGTCTCGACATGCTCCCAGTGCGGGTGGGAGACGCGAACATGCAGCCGTTCGCGCCCGACCTCGCCATCGGGAAGATGCTGCGCGAGCAAGCCTGCAGCGAGCGTGCGCTCGCCTTCGGTCTTCACCGCGACGCGCACCAGCGTGGGGAGCTGTTGCGACTGAAGGAAATAGCTCTCGCACGCGGCAGCGAGGCTTTCGCCCTCCAGCGGCACGATCCCCTGATAGCGCCCGCCACGCTTGGGCACGTCGAAGGTGATCGCGAGATAGCCTTTGCCGAACAGCGCCGGGAGCGAGGGATTGGCGCCAAGCTTGGCCAGCGCCTCGGCGTCGAAATCGGCATAGCCGCGCACCGCGCCCTGGCGAAAGTCGCAGACCAGCAGCTTGACGATGCCCGCCTCGGTCTGGGCCTGCATGGTCATCTGGCCGCCGCCTTCGCCCTCCGCGCTCTCTTCGTCATCCTCGTCGATCAGCGCACCGACCAGCGCGGCAACCACGAGCGCTTCGGCGAGCAGGTTGCGGATCGCAGGGGGATAGTCATGCGCGGCGAGGATTTCGTCGAGCGTGCGGTCGAGCCGCACGAGCCGCAGGCGCGTATCCCGCGAGGGGATCGACGCGCCCAGCAGGTGGTCGGAGAAGGTTTCGCTTGTTGGGAGAGTATCGGTCACGGCGGGCTATATAAGAACGCCCGCCGTCTCCCCAAGACCCCTCGCGATTCAGAGCTTGCCGAAAGCCCAGAGAAGCACGGATTTCTGAGCATGGATGCGGTTTTCCGCCTCGTCGAACACGCGGCTTTGCGGCCCTTCGATCACGCTTTGCGTGACCTCGTCGCCGACATGCGCGGGCAGGCAGTGGAGGAAATCCGCCTCCGGCTTGGCCAGCGCCATCAGCGCGTCATTGACCTGAAAAGGCTGCATCGCGGCGATCTTGCTCGCGGCATTCTCCTGCCCCATCGAGACCCAGGTATCGGTGACGATCACGTCCGCGTCCCTCGCCGCGGCCTGCGCATCCTGCGTCAGCGTGATCGTCGCGCCGCGCGCGCGGGCCGCTTCGACGAACGCCGCCTCGGGCTCGAAGCCCGCCGGGGTCGCGACGCGCACGTTGAACTTGAAGATGCCGGCGGCCTCGAGGATCGAGTGCAGCACATTGTTGCCATCGCCCAGCCAGGCCAGTTCCAGCCCCGGCAGCGCCTTGCCGTGTTCGATGATGGTCAACAGATCGGCGACGATCTGGCACGGGTGCGACGCGTCGGTCAGCCCGTTGATCACCGGCACGCTGGCGTGGCGGGCCATTTCCTCGACCTTGGCGTGATCGTCGGTCCGGATCATGATCGC
>CEQG01008300.1_pt1 | contig 11134 bp, 10 predicted proteins | sample 350301 | NCBI WGS metagenome assembly CEQG01 (sample SAMEA2621242, study PRJEB7988) | marine metagenome | isolation source: saline water (ENVO:00002010), including | reverse complement strand
CATGACATGAAGGCTCCGTTGATCGGGCCGCCCTTCATGGGCAGCCCATGTCACAACGTCGCGTGATATGTTGTGCCAGATATGCGGATGAATTGCGGAAGAGATGCGGAGCACATGCGCCTATGAAGAAACAAAGCTTTGGCGCCGCACTGGGCGCGCTGATTAAGCAAAAACGAACGATCCTTGGTCTGACGCAATTGCAATTGTCTGAAGACGCTTACCAATCGCCGAGCAAGGTCCGTCGCATCAGCGAACTCGAGAGCGGCACGGTCGCGAACCCACATCCCAAGACTATCGATCCATTGATTGTGGCTCTCAAAATCAGTGACGAGGAACTCACCCAGTGCATGCGTGCAAGTGACTTTCAACCGGATGCCGACCTTGAAGACGCCTACCGAAATGCCAGCAACCTGATCGACGCCCTGCTCTATCAGTTCGAACATGACAATCCAGATGCAAGTTTCGGTGAGGTCGACGCGTTTCTAAAGGCCAAGGCGAGAGACTGGCGCGAACTGCGAGACCGCATCCAAACGCTCGAAGGTGCAGAAATCGAACTAACAAGGCTGAAAGACAATGCCACAGCCGCCCTGGAGCAAGGCGACTTTGGGGCAGCTGATGGATATCTCGAACAGGCCGAGGCACTGTGCCAGACTGAACATACGCTGAGCGAGATCCGCAAGCTCGCAGCCATTCGCATCGCGCGCGGTGATGTCAAACTCCTCAGTGGAGATCGCCTGGGCGCTTATGATGCCTATGCGGGCGCAGCAGATTTCTTTTGTGCCTTCGATGTGGATGAATCGGTCATGACTCTGGATGTTGTGGCCAACCGAATCTATGAGGCGGGCCGCCGCTCTTTCGACAGCCATTTCCAGGTCGCTTTAGACCTGCTCGCCAAGGCGACAGAAATCAGGCTTGACCAAGGAAACGAACAATCTGCGGCGCAATTCAATTACAAAGCGGCACTTATCACCCGAAACCAATCGATCAAGGAAAGCCGGGATAAAGCCAGCGACCTCATCGACCGCGCGATCCGTTTGAACCGCGAGGCCAAAGCTGTTCTTGTTCGCGGCGAAGATGCCTTTTTCGCCACGACAACACGGATCAATCTTGGCAACTGCCTGATGGATAAGGCAAACAGCTCGGGAGTGAGGCAGGGATCATCTATTTTGACGAGGCCATTGCGTTATTTGAAAAAGTGTTGGCGCAAAAAGGGCTTGAACAGGATTTCCCTGAACTCGCATGCCACGCCAGCAACAATCTCGGAACGGCGCATCTCGCAAAATCCGAAAACAACGATCTCGAGGCGCTCAACGCCGCACTCGAATCATTTCGGCGTGCGACAGCACTCAGCGCACAGGCCAATCAGCCCGACATTTGGGCTGCGGCTCACGTCAATACCGGCAACGTTTTGGCGAGCTTGTCTGATCTCAACGAGAACGCTGATGAGAAGGCGTTCATGCGCATACAAGCAATTGCTGCCTATTGCGCCGCTATCGAAGTCTATCCGCTGTCTTTCTTTCCCTTTCAGTACGGCCACACCCAATATGGATTGGCGGCGATATTACAGGCTCACGCCATGGCGCTGCAGAACGAATTGACGGAATTGTATCTATTGCGCGCCATCGGCTCCTATGAGGAAGCGTTGAAAGTCTTCTCCAAAGACAGTGATCCACTGATGTGGGCGAGGATCCAGACCTATCTGGGAACCATCTATGCCGCCCATTCAGAGCTCGATGGCACAACCAGCGTTCGCCATGATTGCGAAACCGCCATCGCCCATTTTCAAAAGGCAGCGCGGGTCTTTGAAACTGAGGGCTATCCCGAACAGTTGGCAACATGCTCCCGAGCCGCCAAAACGATGCAGCAAAAGCTGGATTCTGTGCCGTCGTCGGATGTGTAGTGGATCGAACGAGTCTCTCAGAGGCGCAGCGAAAAACTTTTGAGATGGGTCACTCGCCCATCAGTTTTGTGACAAGAGCAACTGTTGTATTGAAGTCCGACATTGGAGATTAGAGCCGGCATCGGAACGCTTTTGAAGACGATTTACAGGGGTTTGATTGCGTTTCGCGTAGTAGCTTAATGTCGAGATGTATATCAAACAGGCGCTTTTAGAGTCGGGGTGAGTTGGGCAGATGAAAAACATATTGTGGAGATACCAATGATGCGGAGTTCACTAATCTATTGCGCGCTCGTGATTTTCGGAGGGGCCGCGTATGCAGATGAACCCATGACCCGCGACGCGGTTGTCGCAGCGGCGAAAGATGGGATCGAATTTGTTGGGAACACATATGTTCAGGAGCGAAAGACCGAAAATCCTGACCTGATATTGATCGATGTGCGAACCGAAGACGAATACGAACTTGGGCATATTCCGGATGCGATCTGGATCCCACGCGGCCGGGTCGAATTTGAAGTCGCCGAAAAAGTACGCGACGCGGAAACCGAAATCATTGTTTACTGCAAGACCGGAAGTCGAGCAGCGCTCGTCAAAAAAGCGCTCGATGCGCAAGGATACCAAAGCGTTGTCGCTCATGAAGGGTTTGAGACCTGGGCGCAGGCCGGCCAGCCCCTGGAGAATGATCTGGGCGTGCTGCAGCTCATTGAAAGCAAAACCGAGGAATGATCGTGTGTCGCTGCGCCCTTCCGGCAAAACCAGAAATCGCTGTAACTGCCCGTCACCCTAGCTGACGGGATCAATCACGCCATTAGGAAACAAGCGTAAAATGACAGCCTTCTTCACAGTGTTTGTAACCGTTTTCTTGGCTGAGCTGGGAGACAAGACCCAGCTGGCGACATTGCTATTTGCATCGGACGGCGATCGGAACAAATGGTTTGTGTTCTTTGCCGCCACTGCCGCATTGACCGCTTCTACGGCGATCGCCGTCATGTTAGGAGCCGCCGCAGAGCGCTGGCTAAGCATGCTGCCATTGAAGATGATTGCAGGCTTGGGATTTGTCGCGATCGGCGCCTGGATGATCCTCGGTCACTTTCAGCGCGCGTGAAAACGCGATTGCTGACCAAGCAAAGAACGCCACGGATTTTAGCGCGAGCATATGGTTTCGTACTCGATCCGGAAAATGTGAGACTTCCCATTTCGCACTCACTTCAAATGCTGATGCGCACCCTGAGGTTCAGTCTAAATAGAGCTTGCCGTTGCGTTCTATCAGTCGCGGTGCCTGCGCTAGGTCATTGCACTTTGCGCCGATGTTTTGACCCGTGGCAACATCAAACCTGTAACCGTGCCATGGGCAGGTGATGTTGCCGTGTTCATCAAGTTTGGCCTCATTTAGGGGGCCGAGCATGTGAGGGCAGATGGCGCTATGAACGATCCACTCATCGCGCCATCGCCGCACACAGAAACGACCGGCTTGTGTCTCAACCAAATGAGTTCCGAGCGGGTCCAGCTCAGATACATCCCCCACCAAAACAGACGCTAAACCTGGCGGTTCATCGCGCCGCGCCATCCGATCATCCAACGCAGATTGTCGCCCTGACATTAAGCCAAGGTCTTCATCGTACAAAACGCGATACTGATCTGTCAGATAGTTCAGAACGAAGTCGGCAACGGATTTGTCCGCAGGCGCTTCGGGTAAATAGAACCGGACATCGACTTCTATCTCATCGCCAGAGAGTTCTGTCGCCTGCGTATGGATTTCGGTCCCTGTTCCCATTCCGGAAAACACCGTGGATACCCAATAGTGTCTGGTCTCATCAATGATGAGGTCCAAAAGCTGATAATCACCGCCGCCAGGAAGTCCGATCTTTGCGCGCCACCCCCAGGGGCCCTTGCTGATCAGATCGATCGACGCGAATGACGAGGCGTGAACATAAGGAAGATGCTCCCAATCATGCGCATTCTCCATCATTCGGGCCATATTCACCGGCAGACGGCGCACATAGTTTCCGAGAAAGTGGAGGTCCGCGACACGGTCATAGCTCACGCTGTTCGGGCGAGACGCACATAGATCTTTTTCGGTTTCTGTGAGCATGGCAACGGGCCTTCTGAATAGGTGTTCGGACAATCGATAGTGTTCCTAAAACAGGAGTCTAGAGCGCAGATCAGCATCTGCTAAGAGCTGGCGTTCTACATGTTGATCAACCCGATATTGGTCGCGGAAAATATCTGGCATGCGAACCGGTCTACCCGTGGAGAGCGCGATGCAGGCATAATTGGATGCGCCCAGCAAAAGCGTCGTGTCATCAGAACGCCGCAGGATCTGAAACGCGCGGCTGGCTCTTAATCGTCCATCGTTTTGTGTCACCCAGTTGGCAATAATGACCTCATCGCCGAGGCGCGCGGGATGCTGATAGAGCAATTTTGTTTCCCGAACCGCCATTCCGCGGTCGAGCGTGACACACGCCTCCGCGGGCAGCCCCACTGCAGCCGAGTGCGCCGCCGCGCAGTCATTCATCCATTTCAGGTACACCGCATTATTGACGTGATTGAAGGCGTCAATATCAGCATCCGAGGCGGTTACTTCTATCGCGAACGCCTCCGGAAGCAGAAGCTTTGGCAGCGCGCCGCGAACAGATTTTGTAACGACATCCGAACGCATCACTCAGACACTTCGCTGATGCCATGGATTGACTTGCTAACAATCGTGCCAGCTGCGCCGGCAACGATCGCTTCGATATCTTTTAGCGCCCCTATTGCTGCTCTGGCGCCGGTTTGGCGCGCAAAAGAGCTTGCTGCGGTGACCTTCGGCCCCATCGATCCCGCAGGAAACTCATAGGCGTTAAGTGCATCGGGCGAAGCTTCAAGAATGCGCCGCTGCGAAGACTTGCCCCAGTCGGTGTAAACCCCATCGACATCTGTCGCCATCACGAACAGATCAGCGCCCAGCTCGCGCGCCAGCAACTCGCTGGCAAAGTCCTTATCAATCACAGCCTCGATCCCCTGAAGAGCGCCTGTGCCGGTGCGCTGCGTCGGGATTCCACCGCCGCCCGCACAAATGACCACCGCCCCGCGATCCAGCACCCATCGAATAGGTTCAAGCTCGAGAATTCGCCGCGGCGCCGGCGATGGCACAACGCGGCGCCAATCCTTGCCATCGGCTTTCACGGACCAACCCTTCTGTGCCGCCAGACGCTCCGCTTCGTCCCGGGAATAGATGGGTCCAACAAACTTGCTCGGGCTTTCGAAGGCTGGATCAGAGGCGTCAACTTCAATCATTGTCAGCAGCGTGGCGACTTCTTTGCGCTCTGGCAGCAAATTGCGCAGTTCACGCTCGATGACATATCCGATCATACCTTCCGTCTCAGCCCCGAGCACATCCAGAGGAAAGGCTTCATCCGGTTTGTAGGCCGCGCCTTGCAGGGCCAACAGGCCGACCTGAGGGCCATTGCCATGAGAGATAATGAGCTCATGGTCACGTGCCAGAGGCGCTAACGCGCTTGCCGCAATCTTTACATTTGCGCGCTGGTTGGCGACGGTCAGGGGTTCGCCGCGTTTCAGCAGCGCATTTCCACCAAGAGCAACGACAATTCGCATTGCCTAACCTCCCAGCGTCGCGACGAGTATCGCCTTGATCGTGTGTAGCCGGTTCTCTGCCTGCTCGAATTGAATGCCGGCAGGCGATTCAAAAACCGCTTCCGTCACCTCCATTTCTGCGATTCCGAATTTGCTGAGCATCTCGCGGCCAACTTCGGTTTCGGCATTATGAAAAGCTGGAAGACAGTGCATGAATTTGGTGGTCGCCTTACCCGTCGCCGCCATCAAATCAGTATTGACCTGATAGGGCTTGAGCAGTTTTATCCGCTCTTGCCAAACACTGTCCGGTTCGCCCATCGAGACCCAGACATCGGTGTTTATGAAATCACACCCTTTCACCGCCTCTTGAGCATCTTCGGTTAGCGTCAGCCGCGCGCCCGACGAAGCGGCCAGAGCTTTTGCCGCGCTCAAATATTCCTCGCCAGGCCAGTTCTCACGCGGCGCGCCGATACGGACATCCATGCCCATCAGGCAGCCTGCGACCATCAAGGAATGACCCATATTGCTTCGGGCGTCGCCGACAAAAGCGTAAGAGATATCGGTGAGCGGTTTGTCAGCATGCTCGCGCATCGTCATCAGATCAGCCAGCATTTGGGTCGGGTGCCATTCGTCGGTCAGGCCATTAAACACCGGCACGCCCGAATACTCTGCCAGCGTCTCGACAATGTCTTGCGAGAACCCGCGATATTCGATGGCGTCATACATGTGCCCGAGCACGCGAGCTGTATCCTTGATCGATTCCTTTTTGCCAATGTGCGACCCCGACGGCCCAAGGTAGGTGACCCCTGCCCCCTGATCCATAGACGCGACCTCGAAGGCGCACATGGTGCGCGTCGAAGCCTTCTCGAAGATCAGGCAGATGTTTTTGCCCTTCAGGCTTTGATGCTCAATGCCCGAATATTTCGCCCGCTTCAGATCCCGCGAAAGATCCAGCAAATAGCGTACGGCGCGTTGATCAAAGTCGAGCAGTTTCAGGAAACTGCGCCCTTGAAGATTATAAGCCATCATATGTCCTTGTTTAAATTTGGGTTCAGCAATTGAACTCTAAAAATCGACTGGGTCGCGCCAGACCGGACAGGTCATGCAATGACCGCCGCCCCGGCCGCGCCCAAGCTCAGACCCCCGGATTGTGATCACTTCGATACCGGCTTTGCGCAGCAACGTGTTGGTCGAGGTGTTGCGGTCATAAGCGACAACCACGCCAGGCTCGAGGGCGACGACATTGTTGCCATCATCCCATTGCTCTCGCTCCTGATTGTAGGCATCCCCGCCAGTCTGAACGATATTGAGTTTTTTGAGCCCTAAAGCCTCGGCCGCAATCGCAAACAGGTGCCGCGTTTCTTGCTCGACACAGACACGATCAGGCTTGTCGCAAGGGCGTAGCGTATAGCATTGAATCTGATCGCAGACCTCGACAAAAGCGGTGGCGACATCGCGGTCGCAGTGAGAGAAAACCGTATCGAGATGCATGGCGCTGCGGGCTCGCGGCATTTGGCAAGCAATGACCTGCGTTGCCGCTTCGTTGTTAAAAAGGGCGCGCGCCACCTGCCCAACGGCCTGCGGCGAGGTGCGCTCGCCCATGCCGATCAGCACAGTGCCATTGCCCCATGGCATAACATCGCCGCCCTCCAGCGTCGCCGGGCCGTGATCGGTATCCGGATCGCCCCACCAGACTTTGAAGTCACCGCCTGAAAAGGCAGGGTGAAATTTATAGACAGCGGCCACCAGCAGGGTTTCCGGCCGTCTGGCTGGCCAGAACATCGGATTTAACGTCAGGCCATTGCCGATCCAGCAACTATTATCGCGCGGAAACTGCGTATTAGGGAGCGGCGGAATCACAAAACCATCGGGCCCCAAATAGCTGCCAAACATGTCTTTGGCCTTAAACGGCAGATCATGAACTGCGATCCCGCCGACCAGAAACACCGCCAATTGATAGGGGGCGAGCTCAGACAGCCAGGCCCGCAAATCCTCAAGCATGCCAACGCCAACCTGGTCTTCGGTAATCCGCCGATCGAGGATCCATTCGCGCGCTTCCGGCATCGCGACAATCTCACTCAGCAGATCGTGAAACTCATAGACTTCAACCCCGCGATTGCTCATCTTCATGCGAAAATCAGCATGATCGGTCTTCGCCTCCTGAACCCAGAGGACGTCATCATAAAGCAAAGCGTCGGCATTGGCCGGCGTCAGCCTCGAATGCGCAAGGCCGGGCTGGCAGGTAATGACTTTGCGCAGTTTTCCGATTTCGGAATGTACACCGAAGCCTGTCATGAGAAGTGTCCTTTCACGGGCGGTTTGAGATGAAGCGTGGCTTGCAATGGAATTGGCGCCGCCACGCTCAGTTGAGCAGGGTCGCAATACTGAGCGACCCCATGATCAGAATGACGAGCACGAGCAGAAGCGGCCACATGAAGCGCAGCCAGCGCTGATACGGCACCCCGCCAATCGCAAGGGCACCCATGACAACGGCAAAGGTCGGATTGATTAGGTTCACAAGCCCATTGGCCGATTGATAGGCAGTGACAACAAGCGAGCGGTCGACATCAGAAAAATCAGCAAGCGGGGCCATGATCGGCATACTCAAAACCGCGAGTCCGGAAGATGAGGGCACCAGGAAAGAGAGACCGAGCTCAATTCCAAACATAGTATTGATGAAGCCGATCGGGCCAAGCCCGCTCAGGGCGCCTTCGCCCGCATGCAGGATCGTATCGGTCATCTTACCGGCATCCATGATCACGACGATCCCGCGCGCGATGCCAATGATAAGAGCGACGCCGAGCAGATCTTTTGCACCTGCCATGAATGCGTCGATGAAGCCTTCCTCTCCCATCCAGCCGGCAACGCCAACAAGGATGGAAGCGGCAATAAACAGTGCAGACATCTTGTCCATCCACCAGCCTTGTGAAGAGACACCCCAAATCATGATGGCAAAGGTCGCAGCAAATATGATCAGGGTCAGAATTTGTGATCTTGAAAGCGGCGCATTCGGATCGTGACCATCGCCCTTGAACCGGCCAGCGATTTCATCTGACTTGTCGGCAATGATCGATTTCGAGGGGTTCGCTCTCACCTTAAGTGCGTAGCGCATCACATAGGCCGAACATATCGCCCAGCCGGTCACGAGAATGAAGAGCCGCAAGCCCAGGCCGTCGGTAAACGGAACCCCGGCGGCGTTAGAAGCGATGACGGTTGCGAACGGATTAATCGTCGACCCGAGGACGCCGACCCCAGCCCCAAGAAGGATCACCGCGACAGCGACGACCGCGTCAAACCGCGCCGCAAGCATGACCGGGATCAGGAGCCCGTAGAAGGCAAGCGATTCCTCGGCCATGCCATAGGTCGTACCGCCTGCGGCGAAGAAGGCCATCAGGATCGGGATCATCCAGATCTCCCGTCCTTTCAAGGCCGACATGGCGCGCTCGATCGCGTGATCAATGGCACCGGTTCGGGTTACGACGCCGAGAAAACCACCAATGATGATAACGAAGAGCGCGACATCGATCGCCTGCGCTTCATAGCTATCTGGATTATAGAACCCGCCAATCGGAGCGAGAAAAATATCGACAAGGCCTTGCGGGTTCGCGTCGACAGTTTCGTATGTTCCAGGGACCGGGACTTCGCGGCCAAGCTCAGTGTTTTCAACACGCTCATATTGCCCGGCCGGAACAAACCAGGTGCCAAGGGCCACCAAAGCGATCAGCGCGAACAGGATTGTATAAGCGGTTGGAAACTTGAAGCCCTTCGAAGAGGCTGGCGTGTCTTTCGTTTGGAGCGTATCGGACATGTCTTTAACCCCTCTTTCAGAACGCGACGGATGCGTAGAACATGATGTGAGACCAGGTCTTGTCGCCGCCGGTAAACTGTTCAGCGCCGTCGCCCGGGATCATCACAGCAGCAACGGCTGACAAGAACAGCCGGTCGGTCGCTTGCCAGTCCAAGAAAACATCAATCTCGTCGCCGAAAGCCTCATCGCTCACCCCGATCTGACCAGGTTCATCCAGTGTGAAGTTCAGCCAGGACGCAGTCACCGACACTGAGTCGGTCAGCGTGGCGGAGCCTTTGATCATATGAGTTTTCTGGTTAGAGTTTCCGAAAATCCAATTGCCGGTAATCTCGCCCTGATACCATTGGCCATAATCGGTGAAACCATAGGCGAGCGGCACAAATTCCTCATTCTGAGGCGTTGTTGGATCGTCGCCGGTGACAACCGCATAACGATAGGTGAGTGTCGGCTCGAAGCGTAGGTCTTCCAAGGCGTAGTCGCCTTGGAGATACCAGCCATTGCCTTCATAGAAACTGGCTCCGTCCTGCAGAGCGTATTCTCCTGATAAGGTGAAACGATCAGTGACATTGACTGCGGCGCGCACATCATAGGTTTTCAGCTCTTCGGCCGTGTTCGCCGTCACCGGGTCATCGAAATGAGCGACCTCGATATAGGTCGCTCCAATTGAAGCGCGCTCGGAGACATCGTACTCGGCGTTAACACCGCCGACATGCGCCTTGATGCCGCCGCGGCCGGGATTGTTGCCGAGCCAGAAGCCTTCGAGCAGAAGCTCCCCTTTCTGAAGGCGAACCAGGCCGCTGCTGCGAGAAGCAGACCGGGCGCCGAGATAGAAGCCTCCCCGATCGCCGCCATCGCGCCCACCGTCCTTGATCAGGAAACCGGTGCCGATTTCATAATCGAAGTCACCCCCGACAATTTCAAAGAAATCATCTCCGCCGAGATCGGTTTTCCATCCGACATAGAGTTTTTCGAGGGTGGCCTTGCCCGGATCGTCGATCCCTGCAGCGAAGCCGTCTGCGCTCTCACCATAAGTCTTGGTCGCGACGCCAGATATGCCAGCTGAGACCTCACCGCCCAATACATTTTTCAGGGTTAGATATAGCTGGGGCTCAATCGCGAATTCGGCCCAACTGTTGGTGTCGACGCCGATATTGGCCTCGGGCTCGCCAAACCAGGGATTACTCTGTGCGAAAGCCGCTGTGGCTGCGTCAAGACCGACATCAATCGCGACATCTTCGCTATCATAGAGATTGATCTGTGCCGCAGCTGGAATGGCTAAGATACTTATCGTGGCGACCCCAAGCAGGGCGGCCCTGGCGATACGATAGCGCGCCGGCAGCGCCAGCACGGTTTGTTTAATCTGCGAGCATGGGCGCGACAATGCCATGCGGGATACCGTTGAGCGTCTCATGGGCGAAATCCTCCAATGTGTTTGGGTCGAAGGCTGCCGCGAATGAGACGCAAGCAGTCTAAGAGCTGATACGGCTTAGACGGCGCGTTCCCTCAATCATTACACTTGACGCTGCAGAGACCTCGCGTCCCTGGCCGTTGAAACGTTCAAGACGGTCACGGCTTCGCAGCCCTAAAACCGCTCCATGACAAAGTCCCCGACCCCTGATTTCACCCCTGCTCTCGGCCCTCGCGGTTCGATCGGTCTTTATGACCATGTCATCGCGCTTCTGACCCGCGAGAAACAATGGCGCGCAAAGCTATTGGCAGCGCTCGCGCCCGAAAATGGGGAAACCATTGTCGATATTGGCGCCGGGACAGCGAGCATGGCGATCCTGATCAAAACCAAGCGCCCAGGCGTCCGCATGATCGCCCTTGATCCGGATCCGGACATTCGGCTCATCGCT
>CEQG01035617.1_pt1 | contig 11151 bp, 7 predicted proteins | sample 350301 | NCBI WGS metagenome assembly CEQG01 (sample SAMEA2621242, study PRJEB7988) | marine metagenome | isolation source: saline water (ENVO:00002010), including | reverse complement strand
GAGCCGCTGGCGAAGCTTCAGGACGCCTGGCCCGACATCGCCATCGGCTCCTATCCGAAACACGATTCCGGCAAGTTCTGGACCGAAATCGTGCTGCGCGGCAGCGACGAGGCGCGGCTCGAGGAAGCGCAGGCGGCGGTCGCCGAGCTCGTCGCCGAGCTACAGACGCCCGCCGGCGCACCCTGATAGCGCGATACCCACAGTTTCCTGCACGAGGCGCACCCGCCCTCGCCTTGCCGAAATCGGCCATTTGGGGCTATGAGCGTGTCCACTCTCCAAAGCCCGCAAGGAACGAGCCCGATGTCCCTGCCCGAAAAAGCGTTTCCCGTCTCATGGGATCAGTTTCACCGCGACGCCCGCGCGCTCGCATGGCGCATCGCCGGCGCAGGCAATGGCTGGAAGGGCATCGTCTGCATCACGCGCGGCGGCCTCGTTCCCGCCGCCATCATCGCCCGCGAACTGGGCATCCGCGTCATCGAGACGGTCTGCGTCGCCTCCTATCACGATTACACGACCCAGGGCGAAATCGAGGTTCTGAAGGAAGTCGATCCCAAGCTGATGGCCAATGACGGCGAAGGCATCCTGATCATCGACGACCTGACCGACACCGGCAAGACCGCGGGCCTCGTGCGCGCCATGCTGCCGAAGGCGCATTTCGCCACCGTCTACGCCAAGCCGAAGGGCCGCCCGCTGGTCGACACCTTCGTGACCGAGGTTTCGCAGGACACCTGGATCTATTTCCCGTGGGATCTCGGCTTCACCTATCAGGAGCCGATCTCCGAGGGTCACAAGGGCTGATCGAACAAAAAAGGGCCCGCAAGCGGGCCCTTTCCGTTCGACTGGAGACCGAACCTTACAGCGCGTTCAGATTGATGCCGACCGTGATCGCGCCAATCGGCGCGCCGGATTCATCGGCGATGGTCATCGAGACCTGGCTCTGCAGCATCTGCGTCGACTCGTCCTTTTCGGCCTCGTCCACGAAGATCGCCGCCGCGTCGCCGGTGCCGTAGGTCTTCTGCCACTTGGCCTCGTCGCCCTGCCAGTAATCCGACGTCACGTCCGACTGGCCGACATTGAGGCCCTTGTCGTCGGTGACGAAGATCTCGGTGATGACGCCGTTCGAGGCCATCTGCTTGTCGCGCAGGAAGCCCGACAGCGGATTGGCGAGAACCTCGTCGATCATAGCCATGTCACCGCCGTCGACGCCGGCGCGCCACTTCTGGTCGAGCGCGTCGATATCGGACTGCGCAAGGCTGGCATTCTTGGCGTTCTGGGCCTTGATCGCCTCGATGACTGTCTTGTCGGAAACCCACGTCTTGATATTGGCGTTGGCGTAGTCCGTCACCGCCGGAATGTGTTCTCCGGCAGCCGTGGCTGCGTTGACGCCGACCATCAGGGCCACTGCTGCGACTGCGTATTTCAGGGTATTCTTCATGCGTGACTCCTCACTGTTGCTGCATGACATTCTTGGTTTTGTGCTGTGATCAGAATTCTTCCCAGTCGCCCGGATCGGCCGCCAGCGCGGTGTTTCCGGAGACTTTCGGAATGGCTTGACGCACCTTCGCCTTTGCCGGTGCGGCCGGCTGCGGCGCCGGAGCGGTCGTGGCGGTCGCGCCGCCGGCGACATGGAAATGCGCGATGACCTTGTTCAGGCGCGAGCCCTGGGCGCGCAGCTCCTGGCAGGCCGCATTGGTCTCCTCGACCATGGCTGCGTTTTGCTGCGTAGCCTGGTCCATGCTGACGACAGCGGTGTTGATCTCGTCGAGACCGGTCGACTGCTCGCGATAGCCGCTGATGATCGTCTCGATACGCGAGGTGATCTCATTGACCTGGCTCTCGATACCCAACAGCGATTCCGCCGTCTGGTTGACCAGCTTGACGCCACCCTCGACTTCCCTGCCGGAGTCGCCGATCAGCGCCGAGATTTCCTTCGCGGCGGCAGCCGAACGCTGTGCAAGTTCGCGGACCTCCTGGGCGACCACCGCAAAACCGGCGCCCGCCTCGCCCGCCCGCGCCGCCTCGACGCCGGCATTCAGCGCAAGGAGGTTCGTCTGGAAGGCTATCTCGTCGATCACAGAGATGATCTGGCTGATCTGCGCCGAGGATTTCTGGATCCGGTCCATCGCCGAGATCGCCTCGCGGACGACGGCGGCGGAATTGGCGGCATCGGCTTTCGTCTGGCTCACCATCGAGCCGGCCTCGGCGGCGCGCTCGGAGGATTCCTTCACCGTCGACGTCATCTGGTGCAGCGCGGCGGCTGTCTCTTCCAGCGACGCGGCGGTCTGCTCGGTGCGGCTCGCCAGCGTGTCGGCGGAATTGGCAAGTTCCACGGAGCCCTCTTCGACCGATATCGAGGCCGATTTCACATCGGCGATGGTCGCTGCGACCGAATCCACCATCCGGTTGAAGTCGGTGACGAGTTTTTCGAAATCCGGACCGAGATCGTCGAGATGGGCCGTAAAGTCGCCATCCGCGAGCTTTTCGAGGGATTGGGCGATCCGCGCGACGGCCTGCGCCTGGCTCTCGGCCGCCTGGACGCTGCGCTTGGCGTTCTCGGAGCGCTCGGTCTCGAAATTCTGGCGCTGCTCTTCGGCGAGCTTGCTTTCCTCCTGCTTGGCGATGAACTCGCCTCGGAAGGTTTCCAGAGCCCGCGCCACGACGCCGATCTCGTCGCCCTTGTCCTGCATCGGCACTTCGGTGGCGAAATCGCCTTCCTGCATGCGGCCGATGCTCTGCGTCATCTCGTTGAGCGGCCGGGCGATCAGCCGACGCATGACCAGAAGCAACAGGCCGAATGCCGCCGCCATCATGACCGCCTGTATGGCGAACAGCATCACGGCGTTCTTCTCGGCCGCCGCATAGATGGGCGCGGTCGACCAGACGGTGATCACCTCGCCGCTATACTGACCCGCGGCGTTCTTCGGCAGCGGCATGACGATCGTCGCCAGCCCGCCCGTGTAATTGCTGACGGCCTCGTCCGCGTTGGCGGTCTTTTCGGCCAAAGCCTTGATTGCGGCTTCGTTCATCGCCGCTTCGGCATTCTCGCGCGTCCAGCGGTCCACAACCTCGTTGTCGCGGTTGAACGCGTAGAACTGCACCATGTTCAGGGATGGGTCGTCGCGGTAAAGCGCGTAGGCTTCGCGGACGACATCCGCCTTGTTCCACTTGATGCCGCCGGCGGCGATGGAGGCGAACTGCTCGGTGTTGAGCGTCCACTTCTGCATCTCGGCGGCAACGGCGGTGCGCGTTTCCGTCGTCCAGGTGTAACCAGCAAGCGCGGCGATGCCCGTCAGGTTGACGGCAATCATGACGGCCGCGATTTTGGCGATAAGCGACATATTTTTGATTTTTGTGAACATCAGCCGGAAAAACCCCTCCCGCGCGGTCGCTCGACGCGAGCATGCTCGCGGATGGACCCGTCGTTCGGCTTCGTGGACATTGCACGGATAGACTGGAGGGCAATCATGTCCTCGCGACCCCTCCCGGAGGTCGGTCCGCGCTCCCCTACGTAACCACGGGACCGTTTAGATAGACTTAAAGTTCGCGGGAGCGATTTTGCGCAGTATCGCCTTAGGTATTTGGCAATTTGTTCCGCAAAGTAAAAAATTCCCGATGCAACTTATCGCGTGATGAGTGAACGCGGATGCTTCAGTCGAACCGCGCCATCAACCTGTCGATCGGCGCATAGTCATCGGACAATAGTGGCGGATCGAGCCGGGCGACCAGTGCATCGACAGCGCCGGGCGAAAGGCGCGCCGCGCGGATGAAATCGGGAGCAGGTCCTGTGACGGCGGATAACGGAGACATCGTCCGTCCAGCCAGTACGATGAAGACCAGGCGTTCGTCCGCGCCGACCGGGTTCGGCTCAGCCCAGATTTCGACCACCGGAAAGACAGTGCGAAGCGTACGCGTGATCGCGGCCAGTGCCCGAAGCCCGTCGGCATGGTCGACCACATTCATCAGATAGACGCCGTCATCGGTCAGCCGTTCGGAAACCAGCCTGAAGAACTCCCGCGTCACCAGATGCGCCGGAACTGCGATATCCGTGAAGGCGTCGCCAATGATGACGTCATGCCGCGTCGGATCGGCTGCCAGCGCCAGCCTTGCATCCATGCTGCGAATGTCGACGCCGGCGGGGTCGAACCAGAAGTCCTTTTGCGCAACTTCGGTCACCGCCGGATCGATCTCCGCGACCGTGATCTCTGCCGGAACGCCATTTTCGGCCCAGGCGCGCGGCACCGAATAGGAACCGCCGCCGATGAAGAAAGCCGAGAATCCATCGCGGGGCGCGCGCATCCGTGCCAGCATGTCGAGCATCGCCGCATGAGGCGTACCGAGCCGTTGTGGATTGTCGCGCACCGCAATGCCGTGACCGAGATGGTCGAGCACCATCAGCCGGGCCGGTTCGCCCATATCGTCCGCGACATCGATGACACGGATGCAGAAATAATCGCTTTCGCGCGTGCAGGGATCGGGCTGCACGAGCGCCAGCGCCGCGACCCCGACCGGCAGAACCGCTACGGCAAGGGCCGAAACCGTCGCCTTCGCCCCGCCCGCCTGCCGTGCGGTCAGGAAAAGAAGCGCCGCCAGCAGCGCATAGACCGCCGTGACCGTCGCCAGCGTGCCGGTGGAGCCGAGCCAGGAGATGAACAGGAAGCCGGCTGCGAGCGTTCCGGCGATCGCGCCGATTGCGCTGGCGGCGAACATCGCGCCCAGCGCCCTTCCCGACCGGTTCGGCTGCGCGGCAACCGCCACATGCGCCAGTACCGGCGCGGGAATGCCGGCAAAGAAGGAGGGCGGGAAGAAGGCGAGCATCGTCAGCACGGCGATCGAGGCGATGGGATGGCCAAAGCCGCCGATCACCGGGCCGGCGCTCCACCGCAATATGAATGTCGCGCCTGCCGCCGTCAGCGCCGCGCCGGCCATCGACCATGCGGTCAGGCGAAGCGCACGGCCCGGTTTCGCCTCCGCGATGAGCCCGCCCGCCCAGTGCCCGGCCGAGAACCCGGCCAGCACCACGGCGATGACCGAGGTCCATGTATAAAGAGACATGCCGAGATAGGGCGCGAGCATGCGGCCGGCGACGATTTCCACAACCAGGCTCGCCGCCGAGACGGCTGCCTGGACGAACACCAGCAGCGCAACGGACGGCAGCTTCGATTCTCCCGCCGATTCCCCTGCCCCGGAACCGACCGATTCGCCCTCGTCCATCTTTCCTCCACGGCGCGACATGCGGGAAATCGCATCTAATGAGCGGCCGCGTGTCCCGGCAAGCAGGTTTTTTTCGGGGGCGTGCCGCGCCGGTTTCGGCGGCCCTGCATATTGCGGAAAGCCGGAAAACCCCGCCTGTGCGTTATCCCCGTCTTCCACATCTCCACACACTACATGTTGCGTTAATGCTTTTGCCGAATCCTAACTCTTGACCGGCCCCGCCGAGTCGCTTTTTATGACCGATACGTGACGGGGGTCGCGCAGCCGGAATGTCCACAACTCGCCGGCGATTCCATAACTTGTAACAGTCTTCGGCCTTGCGGCCGGGCGGATTTCGCTCACCGCAAGTCATGAAATCTGCGTGCGCGTCAGGGGGTAGATCGTTCGGTTGAAAGTGTGTGAAAATGAGGGTTAACACAATATTTAGTGTTTGCGGCTAATTTGAACACAAGATAGAGTGACCAGACCAAACGGAATCAGGTCACCGACCAAGCCGGGCGGCAATCAGATTTGTACGGGTTGAGTGCGGAGCGGGTTTCCCGCGGGAAATCGTCTGCGCAATCGGAGTGGGACGGGCCGTCATTACGGGCCGAATGGAAAATCGTGCGCCGCGAAATCGGCTTTGGCCAAACAGGCCGGCACACTATATATTGAGGGACGAAGGTTAGAAGACCATGCGCATAGAACGCCGCTTCACCAAGCAAGATCAGTCACCCTACGCGGAAATCGCTTTCCGCAAGGCGACGAGCGAGATCAAGAATCCGAACGGCTCCATCGTGTTCCGTCTCGACGACATCGATGTGCCCTCGCAGTTTTCACAGGTCGCAGCCGACATCCTCGCCCAGAAATATTTCCGCAAGGCCGGCGTTCCCGCCGTTCTCAAGAAGGTCGAGGAGAATTCCGTTCCCTCATGGCTGTGGCGCTCCGTGCCCGACGAGGCCGCTTTGGCCGATCTGCCCGAGGATGAGCGCTTCGGCTCCGAGACCGACGCCCGCCAGGTCTTCGACCGTCTCGCCGGCACCTGGACCTACTGGGGCTGGAAGGGCGGCTATTTCGACGGCGAGGAAGACGCCCGCGCCTTCTTCGACGAGCTCTGCTACATGCTCGCCACCCAGCGCGTCGCCCCGAACTCCCCGCAATGGTTCAACACCGGCCTGCATTGGGCCTATGGCATCGACGGCCCCGGCCAGGGCCATTTCTATGTCGACCCCTTCACGGCCAAGCTGAAGAAGTCCGATTCCGCCTACGAGCATCCGCAGCCGCATGCCTGCTTCATCCAGTCCGTCGGCGACGACCTCGTCAATGACGGCGGCATCATGGATTTGTGGGTGCGCGAGGCGCGCCTGTTCAAATACGGCTCGGGCACCGGCTCCAACTTCTCCGAACTGCGCGGCGAAGGCGAGAAGCTTTCCGGCGGCGGCAAGTCCTCGGGCCTCATGTCCTTCCTGAAGATCGGCGACCGCGCCGCCGGCGCCATCAAGTCGGGCGGCACCACCCGCCGCGCCGCCAAGATGGTCGTCGTCGACATCGATCACCCGGATATCGAGCAATATATCGACTGGAAGGTGAACGAGGAGCAGAAAGTCGCCGCGCTCGTCACCGGCTCCAAGACCGTCAAGAAGCACATGACCGCCGTCATGAAAGCCTGCGTCAATTGCGAGGCCGACAATGACGACTGCTACGATCCGAAGCTGAACACCGCCCTCAAGCGCGAGATCAAGGCGGCGAAAAAGGCAATGGTTCCGGAGAATTACATCAAGCGTGTGATTCAGTTTGCGAAGCAGGGCTACACCGACATCGAGTTCAGGACCTACGACACCGACTGGGATTCGGAAGCCTACCTGACCGTCTCCGGCCAGAACTCCAACAACTCCATCTCGGTCAAGGACGAGTTCCTGCGCGCGGTCGAATCCGACGGCGATTGGAACCTGATGAACCGCATCGACGGCAAGGTCGCCAAGACCGTCAAGGCCAAGGAACTGTGGGAGCGCGTCGGCTACGCCGCATGGGCGTCCGCCGATCCGGGCATCCATTTCAACACGACGATGAACGACTGGCACACCTGCCCCGCCGAGGGCCGGATCCGGGCGTCCAACCCGTGCTCGGAATACATGTTCCTCGACGACACGGCCTGCAACCTGGCGTCGATCAACCTGCTGCAGTACCGCGACGTGGCGACCGGCAAGTTCGACATCGACCGCTACGAGCACACCGTGCGCCTGTGGACCATCGTGCTGGAAGTCTCCGTCATGATGGCGCAGTTCCCCTCGAAGCGCATCGCGGAACTCTCCTACAAATACCGCACGCTCGGCCTCGGCTACGCCAATATCGGCGGCCTGCTGATGACCTCCGGCATCTCCTATGACTCGGACGAAGGCCGCGCCATCTGCGGTGCGCTCACCGCCGTCATGACCGGCGTCGCCTATGCGACCTCGGCCGAGATGGCCGGCGAGCTCGGCCCCTTCCCCGGCTACAAGCCGAACGCGAAGAACATGCTGCGCGTCATGAAGAACCATCGCCGCGCGGCCTATGGCGAGGCGCAGGGCTACGAGGCGCTGGCCGTCAATCCCGTGCCGCTCAAGGCCGAGGACTGCCCGGACCCCGAGATGATCGCGCGTGCGAAGGCCGCCTGGGACAAGGCGATCGCGCTCGGCGAGAAGAACGGCTACCGCAACGCCCAGGCCACCGTCATCGCGCCGACCGGCACGATCGGCCTCGTCATGGATTGCGACACCACCGGCATCGAGCCCGACTTCGCGCTTGTGAAGTTCAAGAAGCTCGCCGGCGGCGGCTACTTCAAGATCATCAACCGCGCCGTGCCGGAAGCGCTGCGCACGCTGGGTTACTCCGAGCATGAGATCGCCGAGATCGAGGCTTACGCCGTCGGCCACGGCACGCTCGACCAGGCCCCGGCCATCAACCCGGGTTCCTTGCGCGCCAAAGGCTTCTCGGAAGAAACCATCGACACGATCAACAAGGCGCTGAAATCCGCCTTCGACATCAAGTTCGTCTTCAACCGCTGGACGGTCGGCGACGAGCAGATGGCCAAATTCGAAGTGCCCGAGGAGAAGCTCTCCGATCCGGCCTTCGACCTCCTGACCCATATCGGCTTCTCCAAGGCTGACATCGAGGCCGCCAACATCCACATTTGCGGCGCGATGACGCTGGAAGGCGCCCCCTTCCTGAAGGAAGAGCATTACGCTGTGTTCGATTGCGCCAATCCCTGCGGCAAGATCGGCAAGCGCTATCTCTCGGTCGACAGCCACATCCGCATGATGGCCGCCGCCCAGCCCTTCATCTCGGGCGCGATCTCCAAGACGATCAACATGCCCAACGACGCCACCGTCGATGACTGCAAGCAGGCCTACATGCTGTCCTGGAAGCTGGCGCTGAAAGCCAACGCCCTCTACCGCGACGGTTCCAAGCTTTCGCAGCCGCTCAACGCCTCGCTGATCGAGGACAGTGACGACGAGGACGATGCGATCGAGGCGATCGTCGAGGCCCCGGCCGCCGCCCGCGCGGTCGAGGTGACCGAGCGCATCGTCGAGCGGATCATCGAGAAGGTGTCGCGCGAACAGGAAAAACTGCCGACGCGGCGCAAGGGTTACACCCAGAAGGCCAAGATCGGCGGCCACACCGTCTTCCTGCGCACCGGCGAATATGACGACGGCCGTCTCGGCGAGATCTTCCTCGACATGAACAAGGAAGGTTCGACGCTCCGCGCGCTGATCAACAACTTCGCCATCTCTGTATCCCTCGGGCTGCAGTATGGCGTGCCGCTCGAGGAATATGTCGACGCCTTCGTCTTCACCAAGTTCGAGCCGGCCGGCATGGTCCAGGGCAACGACGCCATCAAGTCGGCGACGTCGATCCTCGACTATGTCTTCCGCGAACTGGCGGTCTCCTATCTCGGCCGCCACGATCTCGCCCATGTCGACCAGTCGGAATTCTCCTCGACGGCGCTCGGACGCGGCATCTCCGAAGGCAAGACGCAGCCCGTCTCGACCGGCTGGACGCGCGGCCACAAGCTCTCGGTCGTCTCCGGCAAGTCGGATGTCCCCGCCGGTTCTGCCGGCGGCGCCCCTGCCCGCGCCACCGCGCCCAAGGCCTCGAACGCCAATGTGACGGCGATCGCGTCGGCCTCCGGCAAGACCTCGCTGGCAACGGCGGCCAAGCCGGTCGGCGAACTCTTCGAGGAAGCCTCCGCCTTCAAGCGCGACTATGCCGACCGCCAGGCCGACTTCCAGGCCGAGACCGAAGCGGACGCCGCGGCCGACCAGGCCAAGGCCGAAGCCACCGGCCTCTCGCCGCTCGCCCAAAAGGAGGCCAGCGTCGACCAGAAGAAACTCGAAGCCGACCGCCGCATGAAGGCAATGATGCAGGGCTACACCGGCGACATGTGCCCGGAATGCTCGAACTTCACCATGGTGCGGAACGGCACGTGCCTGAAGTGCGACACGTGTGGGAGCACGTCTGGGTGTAGCTGAGGCGTAATTACATAGCTTACAATTTTTCCGCGAAGTTATTGCTTCGCGGAAAAATTCATTATAGAACATATAAGGAACAACAATGAGGGCGCAATGTGCTAACTAAACGATATCTAGTCAGCGTCAAGAATTTGCCTCATATATTGCAGCAAATTCAGAAAGGCACGGCACCCGAAGTCTTCGACCATAATCACCTAAAATCATTGGGATTCACTAGTAGCAATGACCGGGGCGTCATACCTTTGCTTAAGGATTTAGGTTTTCTCAATGAAAACGGGTCGCCAACTCAGCGTTATAAGTTATTTCGAAGCAGTCAAGACGGCCCAAAGGTATTAGGAGAAGCTCTTCTGGAGGCATATGGCGATCTATTTCATGTAAGCGCGAACCCAACGGACGCCGATCGGGGAGCTATTGAAGGAAAATTCAAAGCGACCCACAATGTGACCGATAAAGTTGCTCAACTTCAAGCGTCCACGTTCTACACTCTCCTAAAACAGGCTGATCTAGATGCCGCCCGCAAAGAATCATTAGCGGAAGTTCCGTCTGTCAAAGATATTGAGAAGCCTGAAATAGCCCCAGCTCAAAATAATGTCCAAAACGCCACACCCGGACACGGGATAGCGATCCCGCTTCGCTACAACATCGAAATCCACCTACCAGCAACGAAGGATATCGAGGTTTATCACGCAATTTTCAGATCAATTCGGGAAAATCTTGGTGAATGACACGGATGGTAATCTGAGGGAATGGCTTTTCAAGACAATAATGTTTGAAGCCGATGCAGAGCGCTTTCGAAGATCAGGAATTCGTGTCGGCGCAGACCAATCAAGTGCAGAGCGAAGCCTGTTAGAAGAAAACCTAGCTCCATTTCCTATTGAACTACGTAACAATGCGATGCGGATGCTACGACTTTATGGATTGCTGTTTTGCTTTGAAAACTCTGTGAGGCAACTCATTAAGGAGCGTTTGACCGAGAATGAAGGGATAAACTGGTGGGATAAAGTGGTACCACCGAAAATTCGTTCTTTTGCTGATGGCCGTATGGAAAAGGCAATTAGGAATACGTGGTTAGAAGGCGAAAAAGGCGATCTTCTTCAATACGTTGAACTCGGCCACCTATCCGATATCATAATCGCGAACTGGGAGAGCTTCTCAGATCTAGTACCTTCGCAGCACTGGCTTAAGCAGCGCTTTGACGAAATTGAACAGGCGCGAAACTTCGTTGCGCACAATCGGCTGCTCCTCCAAAGCGAGTTTGCACGCCTCGAACAGTACGTTTCCGACTGGAGGAAACAGGTGGGATTCTAGTTTCGTCTTGCTCGGGTCAAGCCCGAGAATGATGACCTTGAGCGCAAAGCGCTAATCGCCGATATCCGTGGCAAACCGGAAGCGGCGAAAGCAATCCGGCGGATCGCCAAAGTCCGAGACTAGCCTCAAAGCCCATCCCCTCCTC
>CEQG01153849.1_pt1 | contig 11193 bp, 10 predicted proteins | sample 350301 | NCBI WGS metagenome assembly CEQG01 (sample SAMEA2621242, study PRJEB7988) | marine metagenome | isolation source: saline water (ENVO:00002010), including | reverse complement strand
TCGCCGAAAGCCGCCTCGGCCTCGGCGGAAGCCAAGGGAAACTGCTTTTCGAGTTCAGCCTTGTCGGAAACGATGCGGATCCCGCGCCCACCCCCGCCGGCGGCCGCCTTGATCATCACCGGATAGCCGATCTCGCCGGCGAGTGCGGTAGCCTCTTCAAGTCCCGACAACCGGCCGTCGCTGCCGGGTACCGTCGGCACACCCGCGCGCCGGGCGACGTCGCGCGCCGCCACCTTGTCTCCCAGCGTGCGGATGGCCTCACCGGACGGGCCGATGAAGATCATGTCGGCCTTTTCGACCGCATCGGCGAAATCGCCGCTTTCGGAGAGGAAGCCGTAGCCCGGATGGATCGCATCGACGCCGGCCTGTTTCGCCGCGGCAATGATCGCCTCAATGTTGAGATAGGATTTCTTTGCCGCCGGCGGACCTATATCCACCGCCTCGTCGGCAAGTTTGACCGCCAGCATGTCGGCGTCGGCAGCACTATGGACCTGTACCGTCCTGATGCCGAGCGCTTTGGCCGCCGTCACGATACGAACGGCGATCTCTCCGCGGTTGGCGACGAGAACGGATTTGATGGTCATGCCTCGACCTCGGCGATCACCTGGCCGGCCATGACCGCTTCCTCGTTGTCGACGAGAAAGGTAATTCCCTTGCCGGAAACGCCGGCAGGAATTTCCTGGAAGGTCTTCATTACCTCGATCAGGCCGATCGTGTCGGACTCGGCCACGGCATCTCCGTCCGACTTGAACGGCGCCGCGTCGGGAGACGAAGCCCGGTAGAACGTGCCGGGAAGCGGCGATTTGATTTCAAGCTTGCTCATGTTGGTCTCCGCCCAGTCAATTACCGAGGATTTGGGAAACAGGCGCGATACGGATGCCGTTGGCGACCAGCAGGTCGCGCATTCGCGTCACGATGTCGAAGGCTCCGAGCGTATCGGAGTGGAAACAGATGGTCTGGAATTCGATCTCGATGTCGTTGCCGTTCACGGTCTTCACGCGACCTTCCTGGCAGGCACGCAGCACTTTCTTCGCCAGAACGTCGGGATCGGGACGACCGGCATCGCGCACGAAAACGATCTCGCCATTGTCGTTATAATCGCGGTCGGCATAGAATTCGCAGGCGAAGGGCTGGCCGGCGTCCAGCGCCGCCTTGTGGGTCTGCGTTCCGCCAGTGCAGAAGATTGCAGTCGTCGGCGCAACCTTGCGCAGATAGTCGACAAACAGGCGGGCAAGCTCTGGATTCGAGGCCATTTCCATGTAGAGCGCGCCGTGCGGCTTCACGTGCTGCACGGCCACACCATGGCGGCGGGCGAATTCGCGCAGCGCGCCGACCTGATAGACGATGTCGTTGACCAGTTCGCGGCTGTTCCCGAGGATCTTGCGACGCCCGAAACCCTGCAGGTCATTGTAGCCGGGATGGGCGCCGACGCCGACGCCATGGCTTGCGGCGAGCGCAACCGTCTCGTCGATCAGATTGGGATCGCCGGCGTGGAACCCGGTGGCGATATTGGCCGAGCTAATATGCGGCATGAGCGTCTTGTCGTCGGCGTCTCCGATACGCCACCGACCGAAGGCTTCACCCATATCGCAATTGATATCGACGACACTTTTCAAAATGCTCACCCTCGTCTTTTCGTTACAAAAAACGCTAAGAGAGAAAATCGGATTTGAAAAATTCTATTTTTGGCGCTTTAGTATCGAAATAATAGATACAAGAGACCAAATCCGCAGCAGTATCTTTTCCTGGATTCTCAACGACCTGCGCTCACTTTGTGCAGATGCGAAGACGAATCCGCATGAATTTTTCGCAGGCCTTCTGATTATCTGCGAGAGAATTCAGATAAATTGATGGAGCATCTCCACCATGAGTTTCAGCCTGCGACAGCTTCGCTATTTCGTGGCAACTGCCGAACTCGGGCAGATCTCGCATGCCGCGGTCAACCTTTCGATCTCGCAATCGGCCGTGACGACGGCGATCAAGGACCTGGAACTCTCCCTCGGCGTCTCGCTGTTCGACCGGACGCACCAGGGAATGGAGTTGACCGCCGCCGGACGGCAGTTTCTTTCCCACGCCTACGAGATTCTGGCCAAGGTCGATGAGGCGACACACCTTTCCTTCGTCGGCGCGGATGTCGAAGGCGAGCTGACGGTCGCCGCCACCTATACGGTGATGGGATATTTCCTGCCGATGCATATCGAGCGGATGCGGCGGCTCTATCCCAAACTGAAAATTCAGCTCTTCGAGGTCAATCGCGAGTCGATCGAGGAAGGCCTTCTGGTCAACCGCTACGACATCTCCGTGCTGCTGACCTCCAACATCATCAATCCGGCGCTATCGACGGAAACGCTTTTGCGGTCCGTGCGTCGCCTGTGGGTACCTGCGCAGCATCGATTGCTCAAGCAGAACTCGGTCGGCTTGAAAGAGGTCGCGGAAGAACCCTACATCATGCTGACCGTGGACGAAGCGGCATACTCGACCTTGAAATACTGGAACAACACGCCCTACCAGCCGCAGGTGATGCTCCGGACCTCTTCGGTGGAGGCAGTGCGCTCCATGGTGGGCGACAATCTCGGTGTGGCGATCCTGTCGGACATGGTGCATCGGCCATGGTCGCTCGAGGGGCGGCGCGTGGAGACGATCAACATCGCCGACCCCGTGCCGCCAATGGATGTCGGCCTCGCCTGGCGCTCAAGCACCGAATTCACACCCGCGATGCGCGCCTTCCGCAGCTATTTCCAGCAGGCGTTCGGCCTGCCGCAGCGCTAGGGCACGAAGTCGGTCCGACGGCTACCACTACATCGCCTCCTGCTTGACAGCTGAGACTTCGCCAAGGTGGACAATCAGGTGGCGGAACGGCTGCGCAGGGTGAGCGCCATGGCGCGCACGTCTTCCAGCTTCGCGCGATCAAGACCGGTCAAGTACCCGAGCGCGACCACCGCATCATCAACCTTGAGCGTATCGACATTGCCTTCCGCACCCGGCGCATAGGGACAACCGCCAAGTCCGCCGATGGAGGCATCGAAGACGCGCAGGCCCTTTTCAAGGCTGACCGCGATGTTGTCGACGGCCCGCCCGTTGGTATCGTGATAATGGCCGGCAAGCCGTTCAGCGGGTGCGACAGTCAGAACGGCATCCAGCATGGATTCGATCGTATCGGGCGTGCCTTGCCCTATCGTATCGCCGAGACTGACTTCCGCGCAGCCCATCTCGATCATCGCGGCCGTCACCAGCGCGACGGCTTTCGGCTCGATCCGACCCTCATAGGGGCACTCGACCACGCAGGAGACATAGCCCCGCAAACGGATGCCGGCCTCTTTTGCTGCGTCCGCCACGGGCTGAAATCTCTCGAGGCTCTCGGAGATCGAGCAGTTGATGTTTTTCCGGCTAAAGCTCTCTGACGCGGAGCCGAAGATCGCCATTTCATCGGCCTTTGCGGCAAGTGCTGCCTCGAAGCCTCTCAGGTTTGGCGTGAGCACGGAGTAGAGCGTACCGGGGCGACGCTTGATCGCCGCCATCACCTCGGCAGCGTCCGCCATTTGCGGCACCCATTTGGGCGAGACGAAACTCGTTGCCTCAATGCGGGAGAAGCCGCAATTCGACAGCCTGTCGATCAGTTCGATCTTGCGGGCGGTCTCGACGAAATCTCTTTCGTTCTGAAGCCCGTCGCGCGGGCCGACCTCGACGATGGTGACCTTTTCTCCGTTCATCGCATCACCGCATCAGGTTCGGCAGCCAGGTCACGAGCCCCGGGAAGGCCGCGCAGATCAGCATGCCGACGAACTGCAGCAGGAAGAACGGCAGGATGCCGCGATAGACAGTGCCCATGCCGATGTCCTTGGGCAGCGTCCCCTTGATGTAGAAGAGCGTGTAGCCGAAGGGCGGGCTGATATAACCCATCTGGATGGTGACGGCGAAGAGCACACCGAACCAGATCTCGTCGAAACCATAGAACTGCACGATCGGCAGGAAAACCGGGACCGTGAGAAGGATAATGCCGATCTCGTCGAGCACGGTGCCGAGAAAGACTAGGATCAGCATCATGACAGCCAGGACGATGTAGGGGTTGGCGTTCATCCCCTCCAAAATGCCCAAAAGCGTGTCGGCCCCGCCGAGACCCGTAAATATCGCGACATAGGCTTTCGCTCCGAGCGTAATCCAGAGGATCATGCCGGTGGCTTTCATGGTGCCTATCGCCGAATCCCAGATATTGGCGCGCGTAAAGGTGCCGCGCAGGAAGGCAGACAGCGCAGCGCCGAACACACCGACGGCCGCCGCTTCGGTCGGGGTTGCAATGCCGAAGAAGATCGAGCCCAGCACCATGACGATGATCATTGAGGGAAGGATAAGCGTCTTCAGTGCCGCGAATTTCTCGCCCCAGCTCGGCTGCCGGTCGAGTTCGCCGGCCGGCGCCATTTCGGGCTTCAGAATGCTGACGATAACGATGTAGCCGATATAGAGCGATCCCAGGATCAGGCCCGGCACGATGCCGGCAATCAGCATCTTGCCGATCGAGACCTGCGCGGTCACCGAATAGACAATCGTCAGGATTGACGGCGGGATCAGGATGCCGAGCGTACCCGACGCGCAGATGGTCCCGGATGCAAGCCTCGGGTCGTAGCCGCGCTTGAGCATTTCCGGCAGCGCGAGAATACCCATTGCGGTCACAGCTGCGCCAACCACGCCGGTCATCGCCGCCATGACGATGCAGATGACGACGGTACCGATGGCAAGCCCGCCGCGGACGCGCCCGAACCAGAGTTCCATCGCCGTGTACAGGTCACGAATGACGTCCGATTTCTGCAGGAGGATCGCCATGAAGATGTAGAGCGGAATACCGAGCAGCGCTTCGGAATTCATCGTGTCGTACATCTGCAGGACAAGGATGACGAGCGCGCTCGAATTCCAGAACAGGACGGTGAAGATCACCGACAAGCCGCCGAGAACGAAGGCGACGGGAAGGCCTGCGAGCAGGAAGACCGTCAGGCCGCCGAACATGATGATGAGGATTTCGGTCGACGTCATCAGCCGGCGACCTCGTGATCGGTTTCCTCAAGGGCGGCAGCCGGGTCGAAAATCATGCGGAGCCATTCGGCGATAGCCTGGAGGCCGAGAAGAAGTAGCGACAGCGGGATGAAGAACTTCACCGGCCAGATCGGCGGGTTCCAGGACGAGAAAGAGGTCTCGCGATACTCAAAGGCCTGCACGGCGAATGGCCAGGCGTAGAAAAGCAGGATCGCGCAAAAGGCGATGATGACGGGATAGTTGATCATCGACAGGATGCGGGTTGCCCGCGGTCCCATCGCCCGCTGGACGAGGTCGAGATTCACATGCCCGTGCGTATGGAGAAGATAGGGCCCGGCAAGCAGGAAGTACGGCCCGAACATCAGCGTCGCCAGTTCCATCGCCCATTCCAGTGGCGCATTGAAAGCGTAGCGCGAGATGACCGCGATCAGGATGATGGGCACCATGATCAGGATCAGGGCGGTCGCCAGACGAAATATCTGGCGGTTGATCCAGGTGATGACCGCAACGAACTGGCGGATGGGACTGGGCATTATGCTGCGTGCTCTACCGGTGTGCGGGGCGGACGCGCCAGGATGAACCCTGGCGCGCCCTTCGGGAGGCTCAGGCGATCAGCCCGAGTTCCTTCATCTGCGCAATCTGCGAATCGAGGATCTTGTTGGCAAGCGCATCGTCGCCCGCCGCACTCCGCCAGACGTCGACAGCCTTGACGCGGTAGTCCTTGACGTCCTGTTCCTCAAGTTCGATCACCTCGACGCCCTGCTCCTTGAAGGCGGCCAGAGCACTTTCGTCGGTTTTCGTCTTGTTGTTCTGCAGCTCTTTTCCGGTTTCCTTTGCAGCCTCTTCGAGAGCGGCCTTGAACTCGTCGGGCAGTTGGTCATAGGCGTTCTGGTTGGCAACGTAGGAGGTCGCCGTCGTCGGCTGATGGACACCCGGCAGGATGATGTATTTCGCAACTTCGCCGAGCCCTGCATCGAGGTTGGCCTGAAGGTCGCCGCGATCGGCGATGTCGATCAGCCCCTTGTCGAGCGCCGAATAGACTTCCGCCGTCGGAAGCGGTGTGACAGAAACACCGAAGGCGCCCATCACAGTGGCGGCAAGACCGGAGAAACGGCCCTTCTTGCCTTCGAAATCGGCGATCTTGCGGATTTCGACCTTCGAATGGATCGGCTCCTGATCGTAAACGGTCGGCGCGATGTAGAAGAGGCCGGCGGGCGCATAGGATTCGCGCGCCATTTCCAGACCGCCCTTTTCATAGAACCAGGCGAGGAAATCCTCGGTTTTCTTGTAGCCGAACGGAATCGTCGCGGTGAAGGCATGTGCCGGGATCTTACCCGCGGTGTAGCCGTCATAGGTCTTCATCATCTCGAAGGCACCGCCGCGCACCGCATCGAACGACTGCGCGGGCGGAACGATCTGGCCGGCCGAGAAGAGCTTGAGTTCGAAAGCACCGCCGGTCTTCTCGGCGACTTTCTGGACGAACATCTCCTCGAACTTCTGCGGCGTGGTGCCACCGTCCCAGAGCGACTGGATGCGCCAGGACACCTTGGCGTCCTGAGCGATGGCCGGCGTCGCGAGGCGCGCGGACGCGGCAACCGCGACACCGCCTGCGGTCAGTTGCAGAAGCGAACGGCGTGAAATGCTGTTGGTCATGGATAGTCCTCCCTTGGGTGATCCGCCCGCTGTTGCAGGCGGCAGTCATTTGTCCGGGTCGCCTCCATCACGGCCCGGACGATGTTTCATTCCTTGCGCAATTCGGCAAGCAGATCCCGCGCCCGCTCGGTGCGAACGTCATGCGCCTCGGCGAGCTTTTTGGCGACAGCTTCGATTTCCGCGCCCTGCGCGCCCGCCACAATGGCGATATTGCGGGCATGCAGCGCCATGTGACCACGCTGGATGCCCTCGGTCGCAAGGGCCCGAAGAGCCGCCATGTTCTGGGCAAGACCGAGTGCGACGCAAAGCTGTGCGAGTTCGCCGGCCGAGCTGATTTTCATGATGCGCAGCGCCAGCTGGGCAAGCGGATGGGTCTTGGTCGCCCCGCCGACAATGCCTACAGCCATCGGCAATTCGATCGTGCCGACCAGACGGCCGTCACTGTCCTTTTCCCAGGTCGAGAGCGACGAATAATGACCCTGACGCACGGCCCAGGCATGGGCGCCGGCCTCGATTGCGCGCCAGTCATTGCCGGTGGCAACGATCAGCGGATCGATGCCGTTCATGATCCCCTTGTTGTGGGTCGCCGCACGGTAAGGGTCGATCGCGGCGAAGCTGTAAGCTTCGATCATCCGGTCGATCATTTCCTCGCCGGAGAAATCCTTCGTGGTCATGGCTTCCGGCGTCACGCAGACGCGGGCACGGGCAAGACGCAGATCGGCGAGATTGGACAGAATCCGCAGGCGGACCGTGCCCCCAGTCAGTTTCTCGATCAGCGGCGCCACCCGTTCGGCCATCGTGTTGACCGTGTTGGCCCCCATCGCGTCGCGTACATCGACGATGAGGTGCATGACCACCATCGGTCCGGACTGGGTCGTCGGGAAGACATGAACTTCGACATCGCGGCAGCCGCCGCCGAGTTCCACCAGCACCTTGTCGCACGCATTGGCTGCAGCGATGATCTCGTCCTTGCCGGCGAGGATGCGAAGACGCGCGCCGTAAGGGTCGCTGATGCCCACAAGCTGCACCTGGGCCCTCATCAGCGGATCGGTAACCGAAGTCTCGAAGCCGCCGCAGTCACGCGCAATGCGCGCCATGTAGGAGGCAGCGGCGATGATTGAGGGCTCCTCGACCGCCATGGGTATGATGTAGTCGGTGCCGTTGACCGTGAAGTTCGCAGCCACACCCATTGGCAATTCGAACGTGCCGACCACGTTTTCGATCATGCCGTCCGCAGTCTCGATCGGCAGTGCGCCGGGCGAGCTCAAAAGGGCAGCATCCTCGGCGCTCAGCCCTGTGGCGGCCACGACCTTCTCCCAGCGTTCCGCCGGTGTGAGATTGCGAAACCCTTCGAGTCGCGAATTGATGCGGCCAGTCTGCGCGTTCACGTCTTTCCTCCCAAGAGCGGTATCCCCGCCTGATGCTTGGAAGCTGGCGGGTTCCGCGGTCATTTGACCATTTAATTGTCAGTGAATCTGCAATATTGTACCGGATACACAAGGTACAATTCTCGCCGCTTTTGAGGCACTGTACCGCTCATGTCACGGGAACAGTCGACAATGACCGGCAGCGACCACAGCAAAATCGACCGCATTGTCGCCCGCATATCCATGCTGATCGACCAGGGCGTCATGCGCTCAGGCACACGGCTGCGCTCCCTGCGATCGGCGGCGGATGAATACGGCGTATCGAAAAATACGGTCGTCGAGGCCTATGACAGGCTGGTGGCGCGCGGCTACGTCGAACCGCGTCACGGGGCGGGTTTCTATGTCCTGCCCGCGCGTCGCAAGCCTGATGACCTCGTTGCCGCACGGATGGTCGAGGCCGTGGACGTAGCCTCGCTTCTGCGCGAACAGCTGGAGCACAATTTCACCGTCCGCCTGGGCGAAGGCCGTCCGCCGGCCGAATGGGTGGAAGGCTCTGTGCTCAAGAGCCATCTACGCAATATCGCCTCGGGCCCGCGCGGACTGTTCGAACATGCCTATGAGAGCCCGATAGGCTTCGAACCGCTCCGGCAGTCGCTTTCGCGCATTCTGGGCGACCGGGCCATTGGCGCCGGACTGGACCAGATCCTTCTGACCATCGGCGCCAATCACGCCTTCGACCTCATCATCCGCCAGTATCTTCGCCCCGGCGATGCGGTACTGACCGACAGTCCCGGCTACTATCCGCTCTTCGCCAAGTTCAAGCTCGCCGGCATCCGCATGGTCGGCGTGCGACGAGGCCGCAACGGCCCCGATCCCGAAGACCTGGCGGAGAAGGCGCGCCAGAGCGGCGCGCGGATGTTCTTCACCCAGTCGCATGCACACAATCCGACCGGCGGATCCCTGCAACTGGGGCGGGCGCACGAAATTCTCCGTATCGCGGAATTGCTCGACTTCGTCATCGTCGAGGATGACGCCTTCGGAGATCTGATGCCGGCCTCCGCACCCCGTCTCGCGGCGCTCGATCAGCTCCGGCGCGTGATCTATGTCGGCACTTACGCAAAGATCCTGTCGGCCAGCCTGCGGGTGGGCTACGTGGCGGCATCGCGCGAGGTGATCGCCAACCTCGTCAACATGAAGATGCTGACGATCGTCAACTCGTCAGGCTACGTCGAACGTATCGTCGAAACGGTGATCAATGACGGCCACTACCGCCATCACCTCAAGCGGCTCGGCCGGCGCGTGTCCGACGCGCGAAACGCCGCCCTTCGCATGCTCCACGGCATGGGAATGCGTGCCGAAATCGAGGACGGCGAAGGCTATTATCTCTGGGTCCCTCTCCCCGAAGGCATTGACGACATCGAGCTGACGCGCAAGGCCGCGCGCGAAGGTATCTTCCTCGCGCCTGGATCGATATTCGAAGTCGACGGAACGCGCACCGAGCGACGCCACATCCGGCTCAACGTCGCCTATGTCAGCGATCCACGCTTTCACGATTTTGCAATGAGAGCCCTTCGACCAGCTGAATAGCCGCCGGTCTGGGACACCTTCTCCCTGAAATTCCCCCGCCTTGAAATTCAGCGCTTTTGGACTCTCGCTTCGGTCAGCGAGCGTCGCTTTGACATTTTACGCCAAAGTTTTCCTCGGCCGATCCCGAGAGGATCCGTGCCATCCATCCGCGCGTCTTGACAACATCGCCCCATGTTTTAATATTTAAAACTATGTTTTGCATACTGAAACACATGGGAGGAGAAAACATGAAAAAGCTATTATTGGCGGCGATCCTTTCGTCGCTTCTGCCGGCATCTGCCTTTGCTCAGGAGATGACGATCAAGATGGGCCACGCGGCCTCATCGAAACATGTGTTCCATGAAGGACTTGAACTCTTCGCCGAAAAGGTGGGCGAGAAGACTGACGGCCAGATCAAGATCGAGGTCTATGGCGACCGCCAGCTCGGGGACGACAAGCAACTACTGGAAGGATTGCAGATCGGCCTGATCGACGGTGCTCTGGTTTCGTCGCCGACCCTGCCGCTGGTCATCGGAGCGGGCAGTTTCGATGCGCTGCAGCTGCCCTTTACCGTTTCGAGCTACGAACAGCTTTCGTCGCTTCTGACATCCGATCTCGGCGACGAACTTCTCGCCACGCTCGACGACAAGTCGATCAAGGGTCTCGGCTTTATCGAGGCCGGTCAGCGCCATTACCTTTCAGCCACAAAGACAGTGACTTCGACCGACGACTTTGCCGGTCTCAAGACACGCATCGTGCCGATCCCGCTCCACAAGGCGACCTGGGAAGCCATCGGCGTCAACCCGATCGGCATGGCTTACGGCGAGATCTACTCGGCACTCGAGACCAAGACCATCGACGCCGTCGAGATCAACCTGTCCTCGATCCAGTCGGAAAGTCTCTATGACGCAGCCAAGAACGTGACGCTGACGGGCCACTATTTCTGGCCGGGCGTCATCATGGTTTCGCAGGCGATCTGGGACAAGCTCTCCGACGAGCAGAAACAGGCAATGATCGATGCCGGACATGAAACCACGACGGAGGCCTACAAGCTCGCGGCATCGCAGGAAGCCGATACCATCACGTTCCTCAAGGAACAGGGCGTGACGATCAGCGAACTCACCGACCTCGACAAGATGAAGGAACTCAGCGCACCGGTGGTGGAAAAGTGGAAGTCGCAGGATCCGCTGATCGCCAAGATCACCGACAGCCTGACTTCCGGGAATTGAGCGATGAGCACGACCAACGTCTACCGCTGGACGGAGTTGCCTCGTGAAGACGTGCGCGCCGGGGTATCCCGTACCGCGTTTCGCGGCGAGAACGCCCTGATGGTCATGAACTGGCTTGAGCCGGGAATGGAAAAGAAACCCCACTCCCACCCGTTCGAGCAACTGGCCTACATCCTGGCGGGCCGTGTCCGTTTCGAAATCGGCGACGAAGTTGTCGAAGTCGGCGCGGGCGAGGTCGTGCGCATTCCTCCCGATGTCGTACACTGCGGAGAAGCCCTTGGCGACGAGACGGCCATCAATCTCGATGTCTTCGCACCGCCCCGGGCCGACTATCTTCATCTGACGGCCTATCA
>CEQG01072868.1_pt1 | contig 11198 bp, 9 predicted proteins | sample 350301 | NCBI WGS metagenome assembly CEQG01 (sample SAMEA2621242, study PRJEB7988) | marine metagenome | isolation source: saline water (ENVO:00002010), including | reverse complement strand
GTATGCGCTTTAATGGGCTTGGAATGTATCGTTTACATGGGCGAAATTGACATAGCTCGCCAGGCGCCTAATGTTGCCCGTATGAAAATGCTGGGCGCGACTGTGATTCCCGCAACTTCGGGAAGTAAAACCTTAAAAGACGCAACAAACGAGGCCATTCGCGACTGGATCAACAATCCTACGGACACACATTACATCATCGGTAGTGTGGTGGGACCGCATCCTTATCCTGATATGGTGGCGCGTTTTCAAAGTGTGATCTCGCAAGAAATTAAACTTCAACTGCAAGAAAAAGAAGGTCGTGATTCGCCTGATTATGTCGTGGCTTGTGTAGGCGGCGGTAGTAATGCGGCTGGTGCGTTTTTTCATTATTTAAATGATGAAAAAGTAGGCATCATCGCGGTTGAAGCGGCTGGTAAAGGTATTGACACTGGTGAGAGCGCGGCGACTTCGGCTCTGGGTCGTGAAGGAATTATTCACGGAAGCAAAACCTTATTGATGCAAACAGATGACGGTCAAATCACTGAACCGTATTCTATTTCTGCAGGGCTGGATTATCCCGGCGTTGGGCCGATGCATGCGCATTTGTTCCGTAGTGGGCGCGGTGAATTTATCTCAATCACTGATGACGACGCGATGAAGGCCGGACTGCAATTATGCGAATTAGAAGGTATCATTCCGGCAATCGAGAGTTCGCACGCTTTAGCGATTTTTGAAGACCGCAAGTTCAAAAAAGATGATGTTGTGGTAGTGAATTTAAGTGGTCGTGGGGATAAAGATTTAAACACGTATATAAAGTACTTTGATTTGGCTTAATACTCCCCTCCTTAAACAAGGAGGGGTGGCCCGATTTTTAAATCGGGACGGGGTGGTTTTACTTGATATAGAAACCCTTCCGCTTTTCGCTTTTGCGAAAACCACCTTCCCTTAATCAAGGGAAGGAGTCAATATAATTTTAAAATTCCGCTTTCGCGGAAGCCCAATACATGAATATGAACAGAATTCAAAGCAAATTACAGGAAGACAAAAAACTCCTTTCGATATATTTTACAGCGGGTTACCCCAAGCTTGACGACACCGTTGCTATCATTGAATCGCTTGAAAAAAGCGGTGTGGATATGATTGAAATAGGATTGCCATTTAGTGACCCACTTGCTGATGGACCTACCATTCAAGCAAGTTCTACGGCTGCTCTCAAAAACGGGATGACTACGGCGAAGCTGTTTGATCAAATCAAGGACATTCGCAAATCGGTTGAAATTCCGTTGATAATCATGGGTTATTTTAATCCGGTGCTGCAATATGGCGTGGAAGCTTTTTGCGCAAAATGTGAGGAAATCGGTATCGATGGATTGATTCTGCCAGACCTTCCACTTGCGGAATATGAGGAGCATTACAAAGCAATTTTTGAGCAGCACAATCTGGTGAACGTTTTTCTTATCACCCCACAGACCAGCGACGCGCGAATCAAGCAAATCGACGCCGCTTCAAACGGATTTATCTATATGGTAAGTAGCGCCAGTACTACTGGTAGAACCTCAGGTTTTGGCGAAGAGCAGCTCAACTATTTTGAGCGCATCGGCAGTTTGAATCTTAAAAATCCACAAATCGTAGGTTTTGGGATCAAGGATGAAGAAACCTTTAATCAAGCAACTTCTAAGGCAAAAGGAGCTATCATAGGCTCTGCTTTTATAAAACATTTGACCGAAGAAGGTACCGGTAATATTGATGGGTTTGTGAAGAAGATAAGAAAGTAAGCAGCCCTTCCGCTTTTTGCTTTAGTAGAAACCACCTTCCTTTAATTGGGGAAAGAGTCAAGAATAACAACTATAATATTTTGGCTTTAAGCCAAAATTTAAAAATACAAACCTCACAGGTTTTGAAAAACTGTGAGGTTTAAATGCAATTACCTCTCTTTAAGCTCCAGTTTTTCAGCAAAATAATCGCAGAAATCCTGCATGGTCGCGGTCATTTTATCATCGTTTGTCGCACGGTGAAAAGATTGTGTCATCCCCACTAAAACCTGATGAAAAAATACCTGCATTTCATCAACCGGCATATCCTTTGTCCACAGGTCAATACGTGCGGTCTCCTGCTTGTTTGAATCCCATAAAGAAAGTAAAATTGCCTTTGCGGGTTCGTTTTTTACCCCACCGTCTGGCGCTGACCAACTGATTTCTTCCGGGACACGGTTTTCGTCAAGCTCCACGTTTAGGGTGATTTTTGTTTTTAGATTTTCTGCCATTATTTTTTAGGTTTATAGCCTGCGTTTTTAAATATTTCGTCACTGGATTTTGAGGCTAACATCTGCAGGGGGATGTTGTTCTTCTCCATATATGACCTCACGATCTGCCACCCAATGTAGCGTCCCAACCGTGGCGGGGTCTCATTGTCAAATTCCATATAGAATTTTGAAAAAGGCGCGGGATTCATAAAGCGTTGCAATAGTTTTGGGTCAGTATCAAAGAGGATTTCATTCTCCACAAAATACGTCCAGATGTTCACTTCATTTTTCTCTGCCCATTCCAGTTGCTCTGTGCTATATCCCATGAGTTCATTTTTCGCTTTAAGCGGAAGCAAAGCCTCCATAAGGTATAGTCGTTTGCCCTGATGAATCATTTCATCAATAAATTGACGGCCGCTGGGCGGTCCCAGTTTTCTTTTTGCAAAAGCGCTGGCCACATCAACATCTATTTGCTCAGGGCGAAAATTCTGCGAGAAATATTTCTGGATGCCGTTGTAAAATTCATGGTCCGCACCAAGGTAGACATCCAGTGATATCAACAAAAGGCTGTCGTTTAAGATTACCCGGTTCTTGTAGTCCACAAACGAGGTCACGGTCACGATCGTGGGCACCTCATATTTGGGATAATAGTATTTTATATGTTTAAAAAGAAGTTCCAGGTCCTGGGCTTCAGCCTCAAAATCCGGAAAAGCCTCAGCAACCTCTTCATTGAGCCGGAGCTGCAAGGTGTCCACAAGCCTATCTTCCCAAAATTGCCGGTCATACTGCCCCGGGAACAAGTATGGAAATTGCCGCATCAAGCGTGGCAAACTATCTGCAGTGGCATCAGCAAAGCGCTGGTCAAATCGCTGCACCTTGACATCCACGGGTATCTTCAAGATCTCATCAGGGATGCTTTTAGCTTTTTCGCACGAAGCGAAAAAAACAACGGCCAGACAAGAGGCAAGTATTAAAAACCTACTAAAATGGTGCTGCAAGAGAGTTTAATTTTTTTTGTTTTCTTAAATTCACCTATTCATTAAAAATAGGTGCGCAAAGGTACTATTTACTTAATTAAATCCTTCTCTACATGCAGACTGAAAAAGTAATCGACCACATCGTAAACTGGCTAAAGGATTATGCTACAAACGCCCGGATGACGGGCTTTGTTGTGGGGGTAAGTGGCGGCATTGACAGTGCAGCAACCTCCAGCCTTTGTGCAAGGACGGGCTTGCCCACCTTGTGTGTCGAGATGCCCATACACCAGCCCGAAAGCCACGTTACCCGCGCACAGGAACATATTGCACAGCTCAAAAAACGTTTTGCCAACGTAAGCAGCGTACGGGTTGACCTCACGGAATCCTTTGAGACTTTAAAAGATGCCTTTCCTGGCGCATCGCAAAGCGGTGAACTAGAACTGACCCTGGCAAACACCCGGGCTCGCCTGCGCATGAGTACCCTGTACTATTTTGCTGGACTGCACAAATATCTCGTGGCCGGCACAGGCAACAAGGTGGAGGATTTTGGTGTGGGATTTTATACAAAATATGGCGATGGCGGGGTTGATTTGAGCCCCATTGCTGATTTGATGAAGAGCGAGGTTTACGCCATTGCTAAAGAAATGGGCGTGCCACAGAGCATACAGGTTGCAAAACCCACTGATGGCCTATGGGGGGATGACCGCAGCGATGAAGACCAGATAGGCGCAAGTTATGATGAGCTGGAATGGGCCATGAAAATGGATGGTGAAGGCAAAAAAGCTGAAGATTTTGACGGCAAAAAGCGGGTTGTTTTTGAAATATACAAAAGATACAATACGGCAAACAAGCATAAAATGCTGCCCATACCCGTATGCGAGATACCACAGGGATTAAAATAGAAGTATTTTGACCCTCGATTTTTTTCATACAACGAATTATATAGTTAAAAACCATTTCCTAGGAATCCTCATATTATATTTGACCCTTTAGAGCATTCCTAATTTTGTTATGACACAAGTTATCATCGCAGATCATCATCCTATCATCCAGGAAGGATTAATGCATATTCTAGCATATGATGATTATGAAATTGTAGATACAGTTACTGATGGAGATGATTTGCACAAGGCAATCAGCGATACATCACCCAGCATGGTCATCCTTGAAATTGACCTGCCCCACCTTAAGGGCATATCTTCAATAAAAAACCTTAAGAAAGAATTTCCTGGTCTGCGCGTTCTCATCTTTAGCTGTCATCCTGAAGAGATGTATGCCCTAAGCGCCATAAAGGCCGGTGCACAAGGATATGTTGACAAGACCGCAGATATTGACACCGTACGCAATGCCATTGAGCAGGTGCGCCGCGGGGGCATCTACATCAACGAGAAACTTGTAGAAATGCTCAGCAAGGCCGAAAACAATGGCCGCAACCTGGCTTATAAATATAAAAGGTTAAGCAGCAGGGAAATCGAGGTGCTCAACATGCTCTCGGCCGGTAAACGCAACAAGGATATCGCAGAAAGCCTGGATATCAACGAGAAGACCGTGAGCACATACAAGACCAGGCTCTTGAAAAAGCTTGATGCCGGCAGCCTTGCAGAATTGATTCAACAGGCGCGGCTTTTACAAACCTCAGACCTTTAGAGTACCCGGTTCAACTTACTGGCAAGTAGCCGGTCCAGCAGATTATAATCTTGTATTTCAACAATGATCTGCTTGCTGTCATCGGTTTGATCTTTCATGGCGTTCAGCAGTTCACCAACCTTTTGATTGATATAGAATTTTCTAAGGCTCAGTATCGTCTCGCTTACAAGCTGTGATACCCCATGTTTCTTCTGTTTTACATAAATATCCTTAGTGTCCCAGCGGTGCAGCATATACCGCTCTTCAGAAAGGATGATATCTGAAATCTCTGTTGCTTCTCCTGGCGAAATGGTGTTGATGAATTTATCTACCTTAAACGCATCAGCCTCCCGGTTAAGCGCCTCTATAAGATTGTAATACAACAGCTTGAACCTTTCATTTGCAAATTCAACCTCGTCATCCTGGAGTTCCAGGTATATTTTTTCATACACATAGAGCTCTTGCTCCACCTTTTGCTCAACAGCATTGCCATCTTCATCTTCAACGATGGCAACATCTTCAAAATGTCCTTTAGTATTGCCATATAACAACAGCAACTGTATCAACATACGTTCTAGAACATATTGCCTATCAACCTTCTCAACAGGGGTGCGCTGCACCTCCATTCTAGGTGTGTTCCTCCTTTCTTTCTTGACCTCTTCCTTTTTATCCTTGTTGCGCATTTGCGCCAGTGTACTGAACAGCACATCCTCATCAATATCCATGATGCGCGAACATTCACGCACATAGACCTCACGCTTGATGGCATCGGGTATTTTTGAGACACTCTCGACCATATCGCGTATAAGCGCCGCCTTTTTTATGGGGTCGCCCTGGGCTTCTTCTACCAGCAACGAGGCTTTGTACTGTATAAAATCCTTAGCATTTTCAGTCAAAAACATCTGTACATCGGTAAGGGTATGCTTTCGCGAAAAGGAATCTGGGTCTTCCCCTTCTGGAAAGGAACATACCTTTACGTTCATCCCCTGTTCCAGGATAAGGTCTATACCCCGCAAGGAGGCACGTTGCCCTGCGGCATCGCCGTCAAAGAGCACGGTGATATTTGGCGTAAGCCTATTTATTAAACGTATCTGGTCTGGGGTGAGTGCGGTACCTGAAGACGACACGACATTCTCGATGCCCAGCTGATGCATCTGTATCACATCGGTATATCCTTCTACGAGGTAGCAATTATCCTCCTTGGCAATGGCCTGCTTGGCGTGATAAATACCATAAAGCACCTTGCTCTTGTCATAAATATCACTTTGCGGACTATTGAGGTATTTTGCTGCTTTTTTATCATTGGTTAGTATCCTTCCGCCAAAGCCCAAAACGCGCCCAGACAGGGATTGTATGGGGAACATAACCCTTCCGCGAAAGCGGTCAAACTGTTTCTCATCGCGCACGATGGTCAGGCCGGTCTTATCCATATAATTCAGCTGGTAACCTTGTGCGAGTGCCTCTTTTGTAAAGGCATCCCAGGAGTCTGGATTGTACCCCAGCTGGAACTTCTCAATCGTTTCGGGTGTAAAGCCGCGCTCCTTAAAATAGGTCAGCCCAACGGCCTTGCCTTCTTGCGATTTGAGCAGGGTTGAGTGAAAGTATTTCTTGGCAAATTCACTCACAAGAAACAGGCTCTCCCTTTCATCCGCGAGTTGTTTTTGCTCATCTGTCTGCTCTGTCTCTTCTATCTCGATCTGGTATTTTTTTGCCAGGTATTTTATGGCCTCAGGGTAGGTGAAATGCTCGTGCTCCATAAGGAAGGCCACGGCATTTCCTCCTTTTCCACTTGAGAAATCTTTCCAGATCTGCTTTACGGGAGATACCATAAAACTGGGGGTACGCTCATCAGTAAATGGGCTTAAGCCCTTAAAATTACTCCCGGATTTCTTGAGGTTGACAAAATCACCGATGACCTCCTCTACCCGGGTGACTTCGTAAACCTGGTCTATGGTGTGTTTTGCTATCAAAGTGATGTTTTTAGATTCTGCCAGAGCAGAATTATAATTTCTATTTTTCTTGTTTCGTATTTTCTTTGGCTTTAAGCCAAATCAATATAAGCCCTAAACAAAAAACCCGCAAGCTCGTACTTGCAGGTTTCAAAGATAAAGGGTTTTGATGGCTAGTCCATATCAAATCTCAACCCTACCGAAAGATTATGTTCTTCAAGGGGGTTGTTCTTAAAAATAGGATTGAGGTCATACTTTACATAAACTGCTACATCGCCAAAGGCAAAATACCCGCTCAAACCATAGATAAAATTGTTTGTGTTATAGTTGGACTTCAACTTATCCTTCTGTTCATGGCCGTCCATACTATATTTTAATTTTTGAATCGTGAACAGGTTAAACCCTGCATATCCCCCTATGCCCAACTTTAAGTGGCCTGAAGAATCATAGCGTACGTAATCTTCGGTCTCCTTTTTTGTAGAAGTGCCAAATTCAAAATGCACCGGAAAAACAAGGTTGTCCATCCTGAACTTTGACTTGTCAAGCTCCACGTCATATTCTTCCAGCACGGTCTGATCCCCATCTTCTACAAAATAGCGGTTATCTGTAGGCTTCAGTCCATTAAACTGAAATGAAAAACCATACTTCACACGCATAAAGTTTGAATTTTCAAAAACGCGGGTCTTCCAGGCCAGCCCCAGTTCCAGAAAACGACTCCCACCTATTTTATATGGTGAATCATCCAGCCCCTGGCCCTGGCCCACAGCGTTGTTAAACCCTATTGCCAGAACAATATCAGAGTAGGTGCGGCGGTCATAGACCTGCTCTTTATCGCCACCCAGGTTGATGGTCTTGGTAAGGCTCCAGCCGCTATCATAGCCCTCTGGGTTACGGTCATCAAGGGCTAGTTTACGCTCCAGGATGGCCACGCGGTCCTCAATATTCCTGGCATGTACTTCGGCAGCTTCCTTTTTCAGGTTTTCTGCTTCTTCATCAGTTATCTTGCCGGCCTCCCTGCGTGCCTCTATGGCGACGACTTCATTTTTAAGGGCTTCTTTTTCCTGTTGTATTATTTCGTTTTTCTCCTTTTCAAGGGTTTCCTGACTTGTTTCTTTATCCTGAGAAAACAGTGGCCCACTTAAAAAAATGGCAAGTACGGTGTAAAGTAAAATTCTAGACTTCATAATTTCTGGGTTTTTGATTTCCTGCTCCCGCCCGCGTGCAACGGACGGAAATCTAGGAAACCTTGATTGATGAATGTGTATTTGTCTTGGCTTAAAGCCAAATAAATTGATGCTTAGTTATTGCGGGTGGCGAGTGCCTCCCTTGCCTGGTTGAACCCGTTTTTAAGTGCCTCAAAAACACGGTCCCTAAAAGAGGGGTCAAGTTCCTGCTCAACTTCCTCTAGCAAGGCGGTCGCGCTTACCCGCCTATCGTTATCAATGAACATGTGCTCGCGCACGATATCCTGCTGTGCTGCCTTTAAGAGCGAATCAATCTCTGCGTCAGAGACTGCCGCGCCCCTTTTTTCCAGATGCTCTACGGAGGCGATGACCTCACGCACCTTGGTATTGACCTCATTCTCAAACGCCGGGCTTTTAAGCTTGTTTATCTCCTCTTCAAGTGGTGGATTCTCCGCAATGGTGGTTTCCTCTTGCTTCTCGATATTCAACTTTTCAACCCGTTGTGGGGAGATGACCTGATTTATCACGGGTTCTGTGGTCTTTTGCATATCGGTCGTTTCATTATCGGCCACCTGGGTTTTGCTTTCCATTGGCACAAGCACATTTTCCTTTTTTACCTGGGGCTGCTTGACCTGGGTTTCCACGAGCTGTGGCTCTTGTATGGCAGGGGTTTCCCTTTGCCTTGAAAAGAACAGCGTTGCAATCACGAGCAGTGCAGCGATACTGGCGGCCATCCACAGCCAGGGATACTTTTTTGCGCCATGCTCCTGCCCCTGCAGTTGACCTTCAATCTTTGCCCAGGCTGAGGCAGAGGGGTTTATTTTCCGCTCATCGAGCTTTCTCTTTATGTTTTCTTCAAATTTTATCGGTGCCATTTCTATATAAATTTGCGTCCTCAAGTTTTTGTTGCAGCATCTTGCGGGCTTTAAAAAGCTGTGACTTTGATGTGTTTTCTGAAATATTGAGCATGTCTGCAATCTCTGCGTGCTTATAACCCTCAATCGCATAGAGCACAAAAACGGCGCGGTAACCCTCTGGCAGATTATCTATCAATTGCTGGATGTGTTCTACCTCAAGGTCGTTCTGATTAGGGTTGTATGCCGGTTCAACGGGATGTTGCGTGTCCACAAATTCAAGTTTAGACTCCCGCCGTAGGTGGTCAATACTGGTGCGCACCATTATCCTGCGCATCCATCCTTCAAAGCTGCCCTCATGCCTATAGCTCTCAATATTTTCAAAAATCTTTAAAAAACCGTCACACATGGCCTCTTCAGCTTTCTCGATATGCTTGAGATATTGCCTGCACACGCTCAACATCCTGGGCGAGTGCTGCTCATAAAGCCTGCGCTGGGCCTCGTGGTTGCCCTCAATGCACTTTTTTATAAGCTGCTTTTCATTATTAAAAAATGAAATAACCTTCACTGTCCAGATGTTTTTGTTAACGGTCTTCATTTACAATGACGCAGGATTGTTTAAAATGGTTGCCTGGGATTTAAAATTTTTTATAAAAATAGAATTCCCCCCGGTCATGGAGGGAATTCTTTTTGGGTTTAACCCAAATAAATATGGCAGCTAACTATCTCCTCATCAATGTAAAATGGCCCTTGATGCCATGGACATTGCCATTGACATCCTCAATTTGCGTGGTGTACCAGTAGTCAGTAGATGGTAGCTGGTTGCCATTATAGGTACCATCCCAGCCCACGCCCCCCACGGGAATGGTATAGACCAGTTTGCCAAAACGGTCAAAAATATTGATACGGGCAGGGGCATTCTCAATATTCCAGGTATCATTGTACCCATCGCCATTGGGCGTAAAATATTTTGGCGCACATTCTTTCATAATAGGGTTGGGGTCACAGGCATCAAGAGGATCTGTACCCATGTTTACCTCGTCGCCATCATTAATGCTGTCTCCATCTGTATCGGGATTTTTTGGGTCGGTGCCCAAAAACCATTCATCTTGATTCATCAAGCCATCATTGTCCTGGTCACAATAGGCTGATTCCTGGTCAGGGTCACAGGCATCTCCTGGATCAGTACCATTTATAATCTCCGTGCCATCCATATATGTATCGCCATCTGTATCTGGGTTGTATGGATTAGTATTATAGATATTGATCTCATCACCGTCAGAAAGACCATCTTCATCACTGTCGCATGCCTCTACCGAATTACTGGGGTCACAGGGATTGAGCGGGTCATAACCATTGTTTACTTCAACACCGTCATTAACGCCGTCTCCATCAGTATCTGGATTATACCGGTCAGTATTGATAGCGTCTTCTTCAGCATTGGTTAGTCCATCGCCATCAGCATCACAAGCGCCTACCGTATTATCAGGATTGCAGGAATTGAGCGGGTCGCTTCCGTTATCTATTTCATTGCCATCATTTATTCCATCGCCATCCGTATCAGGATTTGTTGGGTCAGTATTCAGGATGTTTTCTTCATCATTTGTTAAGCCGTCATTATCTGCATCGCAGGGTCCTGCGGCACTGTCTGGGTCACAAGGATCAAGAGGATTACTTCCATTACTGGCTTCGGTGCCATCATTGATTCCATCTCCATCCGTATCTGGATTATTGGGATTGGTTTTAATAATTGATTCTTCGGCATTTGTAAGGCCATCATTGTCGGCATCACAAGGCCCTACCGTATTATCTGGGTCACATGGGTCAAGTGGGTCACTTCCATTTGATATTTCATCTCCATCATTGAGACCATCCCCGTCAGTATCAGGAAAGTTAGGGTCAGTATTATATAGATTCACTTCCTCACCATCAGTAAGGCCATCTCCATCAGTATCAGGGTCATTAGGGTTTGTACTGTAAGTTTCTATTTCCTCGCCATCAGCTAACCCGTCTCCATCACTATCACAGGCACCATTAGAATTATCAGGATCACAGGGGTCAAGTGGGTCGCTTTCGCTGGAAACTTCATCACCGTCATTCAAACCATCACCATCTGTATCAATTTCATTTGGGTTAGTATTATACACATTTACTTCTTCTCCATCATTCAAGCCATCACCATCCGTGTCCGGATTGGCGGGGTCCGTGTTGTAGGTGGATGTCTCTTCAACATCCGTCAACCCATCCCCATCACCATCATAATCAAGACAACTGGGGTTTGCACTGTTCGGGTCGCAGTAATTATTGGGGTCTGTGCCATTGGTTACCTCCGTGCCATCGCTGATCCCATCGCCATCCGTATCCGGATTATTGGGGTCTGTGTT